>Ga0187769_10002306_pt1 | contig 11141 bp, 10 predicted proteins | sample 0116_SJ02_MP02_1_FD_133140 | JGI IMG/M metagenome (GOLD analysis project Ga0187769, IMG submission 133140) | Tropical peat soil microbial communities from peatlands in Department of Meta, Colombia - 0116_SJ02_MP02_10_MG | ecosystem: Environmental > Terrestrial > Soil > Wetlands > Peat | place... | reverse complement strand
GCTGGCCGAATAAGAGGCCATGCCTGGCGAAACGTTGCGCCCCGCCCCGGAGTTGATGAACACGACCCGGCCCTTGGCCCGTCGCAGCGCAGGCAACAGAGCCAGCGTAAGGTCCACGGGTCCAAACAGATTCACGGCGAAGGTGGCACGCCATTCGTCGACGTTCGACTCAGCCACACGGCCGGGGATGGATACTCCGGCGTTGTGCACGAGCACGTCGAGTTCGTCCACGATTTCGCAGGCGGCCTCGATTTCGGCGCTATCGGTCAAGTCCAGCGGAAACGTTGTAGCGTCGAGCCGCTCCGCGACGGCGTCGAGCCGGCCAGAGGGCCGGCCGGCCAACAGCAGGGTGTGCGTGGGTGCCAGCGCTGTGGCGATAGCGGAACCGATACCGCCGGCGGCGCCGGTGATGAGTGCAGTTGGCATGATTTCAGTTTACGTGCGGACCAATGCCTTTGAATAACAGGGGCTTTCATGCCTCTCTGCGTGCCGGTGTCTCTCTCGCGGGGCCGGACGGGGGTTCACCGGCGGCCAGCCGTTGCAGTGGCGTGAGCGCCTTCGTCAGGGTGTTCAGGTCGGATTCGGGCAGTTGACTCAGCATCGCGGCCAAGGCGGCACGGCGGCTGGCCAGTGACTCGCCATGAACGGCCCGCCCTCGTGGCGTGATGTCAACCAGCACCGCCCGCAGGTCGGACGGATCACGTGATCGCTTCACCAGCCCGAGTTTCTCCAACCGGCGGATCGCCACGGTGGTGGTGGGAGTCCGCACCCGTTCATGGGCCGCCAGGTCGGTCATCCGAATCGGCCCCTGATCGAGCAACGTGACCAGGATCGACAGCTGTGCCAGAGTCAAGTCTCCGGCAGCCGCACCGTTGGGGTCTCCGCGGCGCAGAATCGAAAACAGTTTGGACAGCGCACGGTGCAAACCTTCCGCAAGCTCCGTCACCTCGGCCGCGGTGGGTTCGCTATCCGCCATAAGTCGGCAGTCTAACCCGATATCCGCTGCTTACAAGGTAGCTATCGGCGACCAGTCAGAGGCCGTCAAAGCACTTGGGACAAGAACCGCTGCAGGCGCTCAGTCTGTGCGGCATCGAATAACTGCTCGGGAGGACCCGATTCCACGACCTTGCCGTGATCCATGAAAGCGACCGTGTCGGATGCCGACCGGGCAAAACCCATTTCGTGGGTGACGACAAGCATTGTCATGCCGTCCGCGCCAAGGTCGGCAATCAGTTGCAGAATTCCCTTGACCATTTCGGGATCCAGCGCCGAGGTCGCCTCGTCGAAGAACATCACTTGTGGCGCCATTGCCAGCGCACGGGCGATCGCGACCCGTTGCTGTTGGCCGCCGGACAACGTTCCGGGGCGCGCACCGGCCTTGTGCTTCAGGCCAACTCGGTCCAGCTGATTCAACGCCAACTCGCGAGCCTGGTCGGCGGGCAGCCGCCGCAACTTTCGCGGCGCCAGCGCAACGTTGTCCAGCACGCTGCGGTGCGGGAAGAGATTGAAATGCTGGAAAACCATGCCAATGCGCTGACGGAGTGCGTCGGGGTCATCGCGCAACACCGATCGGCCGTCCAGCAGGATGTCGCCGCTATCCGGCTCATAAAGGCGGTTCAGGGTGCGCAGCAGCGTCGACTTACCCGAGCCGGACGGTCCGATCACCGCTACCGTGCTGCCGGCGGGGACCTCGATATCCACGCCACACAGCACCGGCGTCCCGCTGAGGGTTTTGTGAATACCCTTGGCGGTCAACGATACTGACAGGCGCCTCGCCGCGCCGCCCGTCACGTGATCTCCTGGCCGAACGTGAGCATGTCGACACGTTCTTCGGGCTCAGCCGCGGCGCGGCCGCGGCGCAGCCGTGCATCGATGTAGTTCACCAGATGCGTTAACGGGATGGTCAGTATCAGATAGAAGGCACCGGCGGCGACCAGCGGCGACAAGTTGCCGGTCTGCGCATTGAGGTCCCTGCCCACTTGAAACAGTTCCCGCTGTTGCGCAATCAGGCCCAAGAAGTACACCAGCGCTGAGGCCTTCAACAGCGCGATGAATTGATTGACCAGTGCGGGCAACACCCGTCGGACCCCTTGCGGCACCACCACCAGCCGCATCGCGGCCGGATAGCTGAACCCCAGCGCACGGGAGGCTTCCAGCTGGCCGGGGTCCACGCTTTGTATTCCCGAACGCAAAATTTCGCCGATGTAGGCGGCGGCCATCAACCCCAGCGCGGCGATGCCGAGCGGGTAGGGATTGTTGTCCGTCAGTTCGCCCACCAATGGACCGATGCCCAGCCCGATGACCAGGATGATCACCACTTCGGGCAGACCGCGGAAGACGTCGGTGTACACCCGCGCCGGCCAGCGCAGCCAGCGCGCATGCGAGATTCCGGCGATTGCCAGTGCCATGCCCAGCACCAGACCGATCACGCTGGCAGCGCTGGTCAGGATCAACGTGTTGGGCAACCCCGTGCTGAACAAGGTGGGAATTGCTTGTCGATACATATCCCAGTCGAGAAACGAGTCACGCAACTGGCCCAAGGTGGATTTCGGGGCGGCCGGGCCTACCGGCTTCCGGTGGTGACTCGCAGCGATCGCGGCGAAGTCCGGCAGAGTCGGTACAGAGGCGGCTGTGGACCCGGGTTTCCAGCCCGGCGGCAGACTCCGCGGCACCCACTGCGAGTACAGGTTCGCCCAAGTGCCGTCGGCGATCACGGCGTCCAGCCCGGAGTTCAGCGCATCGACTAGCGGTTGATTGTCTTTTGCCACCGCATAGGCCTCGAAATTGCCCGGACTCAAGGTGTTCGCCACACGCACCGCCGGGTCACCGGGTCGCATCGTGTTCGCGGCCTGCCCCGCCGGCGCCACCCATGCGTCGATCTGGCGGGTCTTGAGGCTGGCGTACACGGTGGCGAAGTCGGGATACTTCACCGGTTGCAGGTGCAAGGTGTCGACGACATACGACTCCGCCACGGTGCCCTGGACCACCCCGATACGCTGGCCGGCGGCCAGATCGCTGAAGCTCTTGATCGCTGAGCCGGGGGGCACGATGAGCGAGTAGTAGCCGAAGTCGTAGCCGTTGCTGAAGGCGACGGTGCGTCGGCGCTCATCGGTGGCTTTGATCGACGCCGAGCCGACGTCGAAGCGCCGCGACGCCACCTGCGCGAGCAGCCCGGCGAAGTCCGTGCCGACAAAGCGGACCTGCAGGCCCAGCTTGCCGGCGACCGCCCGCAACAGCTGGTTGTCGAAGCCGCTGAATTGTCCAGTGGGAGTGATGCAGACGTTTGGCGGGGCATCCGATAGGGTGCCGACGGTCAAAACGCCCGGTGTGCCCAGTCCCAACGCGTCGACGTTCACCGCACTCAGCGGCTCCACGCCGGGTGTCGTGTGCTGGTCTTGCTGACCCATGGCACCACTGGCCGTCAGATCGCCGGGCAACGCGGTCGCACTGTCCAAGCCGGCCGGCGCGCACTGATTCCGGTCGGCAGCCGCGGGCGCGGCCAATGCAATCGGGCCGCACACCAGAAGGATCGTTGCGGCCAGTCCAAGCAGCTTTCCGCGGCGCCCGGTGCGCCGCCGAACGCGCAAACTCATCATCGTCACCGTATCGACCGACCGGCGGCCCGGCTCGTCCAGAGCCCGTTCAGAGCGCCAGCGACGGCTCCTCGCACATTGCATCGGCGCCGGCCAGTGCCCGCAGTGGGTCGACTGCAACACGGCTCACGTCGTCGGATGCCGTGAACACTCCGCGCCGAAACAGTTCGGCGAGCATGGTCTGGGCCAGCAGGTAGGAGCGACCGACGCACGTGGCCCGCGCGGCTTGCGGGTCGCGCCGGTGGATCGCGGAGGTCTCGTCTTCGTAGAACGGCAGCATGTCCTGGCGGCTGAACAGGTAAGTCGTCCAGAACACGCGGGGGATGACGTTTTGCGAGGCGCGGATCGTGGCGAGCAACCGCGGGCCGGCGTACTCGTCGTTGATGGTGCGCCGGTACTCGGCGGCGATGTCAAAGAAGGCCCGCGAATCCTTGGCGGTGCGCAGCGACCGCATGAGTGCGTCGAGTTGTCCCAAGATTCGCGGGGTGGGGTTGGCGGCTGCGCGCGCCGACGCAATCCCTTTGAGCAGGCCGTCGAGTTCGTGGTGCTCGAGGACGGTGGCTTCGTCGAACCGCTCTACGAACGCGCCGCGGTGATAACGGGTGGACACGATGCCGTCATGTTCGAGCTGGACCAGCGCTTCTTGAATCGGGACGCGGCTGACTCCCAGTACCAGCGCGATCTCGTTGCGGTCGATACGGTCGCCGCTGCGCAGCTTTCCGGTCAAAAGGAGGTTGAGGAGGTGCGAAACAACCAGGTCTTTTTCTTTGACCCCGTATTTCTTCGGCATCGGTTATTTAGTCTCTTTCAAGCCGCTCCGGCCAACTAGCGCTGAGAAGTTTCTCATGAACGGGCGCGGGCGTTCAGGTGTTTGACCGATGAAACGAAGGCAAACCTCGGATGGCCGGCTCAACGGTTATCGCGCCACTTGCACAGCGCTTCCGCAGCGTTCAGGTCGTATCCCGGGCCATCGCACCCCACGGTCAGCATCGTCACGCCGAGGCCGACGAAGGCTTCGGCATTGGCGATCAGCCCGCCACCGTTTTCGACCGCAGCCGACCGTTCGATCCTGGCCGGGTCCCGACCAACGTCGGCGCAGTGTCTGCCAAGGACGGCTAACTTCGCCGGGAACTCGTCGGCGGAGGTGAAGCTGTGCCAAACATCGGCGTACTCGGCGACCAGCCGCAGGGTCTTGCGTTCACCCCCGCCGCCGATCAGCACCGGAATGTCGCGGGTGGGTGCCGGGTTGAGCTTGGCCAGCCGCGACTTGATTCGCGGCAGCGCGGCCGCCAGGTCGTCGAGACGGCTGCCGGCGGTGCCGAATTCGTAGCCGTACTCGTCGTAGTCCTTTTGTTTCCAGCCTGATCCGATCCCCAGGACGAGTCGGCCATTCGAAATGTGGTCGACGGTACGAGCCATGTCGGCCAGCAGCTCGGGATTGCGGTAGGAGTTGCATGTCACCAGCGCACCGATCTGGATGCGCGATGTCTGCTCCGCCCAGGCGCCGAGCATGGTCCAGCATTCGAAATGTGGGCCGTCGGGATCGCCGTAGAGCGGGAAGAAGTGGTCCCAGTTGAAGGCGATGTCAACCCCGATGTCCTCGCAGCGGCGCACAGCGTCACGGATATCGCGGTAATGCGGGGCGTGCTGAGGTTGCAGCTGCACCCCGATACGGATGTGTTGGTCGGGAGTCATCCGTCAACCGTAGGCTCAGCGGGCGTCGCGCACCCCGCGCAGGATGTCGATCAGCGCGCGGGGCTGGTCGCTTTGCACGGAGTGCCCGGAATTGTCGACGACGTGTGCCGTGCGGAAATGTCTTGCGCGACGGCTGAGTTCTGCAGCATCCTCGTCGCTGACAAAGCCCGACTTGCCGCCGCGCACCAAAGTGATCGGCGCCGATGACGCGTCGACGTCATCCCACAAAGCGTCGAAGTCGGGAACGGTGCGGATGGCGTCGTAGCGCCACGTCCAACTGCCGTTGTCGAGCCGGCGGGAGTTGTGGAACACACCGCGGCGCAGTGCCTTCACCTCGCGGTGCGGCGCTGCGGCGACGGTCAAGTCCAGCATGGCCTGAAAGCTGGGGAATTCGCGCTCGCCGTGCATCAGCGCCACCGTGCCTTGCTGCTCGGCGGTGAGTTCGGCGTGCCGCTGCAACGCCGACGGCGTGACGTCGATGAGCACGAGTTCATTCACCAGGTCGGGCGCTAGGGCGGCCAGCCTTATGGCGGTCAACCCGCCCAGTGACATGCCCACCACGAGGTCGGCGTCCGATGCCAGCTCGCGGAGCACCGGCGCCAATGTGGCGACATTGTTCTGCGGCGAGTAGTCGCCGTCTTCACGCCAGGCGGAATGGCCGTGACCGGGAAGGTCCACCGCCAGCGCCGGCTCACCGATACCGACGATGACGGTGTCCCAGGTGTGCGCGTTCTGCCCGCCGCCGTGCAGAAAGACGATCCGTGGGGGAGTAACGCCCCAGCGCAGCGCGCTGATCTTGCCTTCGCCCGTGCCCGCCGCCACCCGCTCCACGTCGGGCAGTGGACCGGCAACACCGGCCTGTTCGGCGTTCTCGGCCAGCAGCGAGAACTCAGACAATCCCGTCAGTCCGTCCTCAGAATTCTCGGTCACGATCTCAGACACTAGCGTCGGCGTCTACAGGATGTAACGACGCCGGATGGCGTGGAACCGCTCCCACATGGCGGCGGTTCGTTCTGCGCCGCTCACCATGGCGGTGCCGGCGGGGAGAACACCGAGCAGCTCGTCGTATTTGACGGATCGGGTGTCTATCACGGCGGGTTCGCCCTCGAGCATGTGCCGATAGGTCAGGTTGCCGCATTCGAAGCCTTGGGTGTCCAGCCAGTTGTGCACACCGGGATCGCGATGGGCCACGACGAGACGGATGCGGGCGTCCCGGTCGACTTTCGTGCGGCTCGGCGTATAGCTCACCGGCCGGTACAGGTAGTCCATGCTGTTGAAGAAGACACCCATGTTGGTGAACATCCACAGCCCGTCGTGGGCGTCGAATTCGACGATCAGTGCCTCGTCGGCGGCCAGCTCCCAATACATGTTGGCTGCGGCCCGGCCTCGCTTACTGTCGGCGTCGGTCGCACCGACTTGCGGGAAAGTGTTCGGGTGGTCGGCGTCGACGCCCCCATAGGTGAAGGGAAATTCGGGCCAATCCGACATCAGACCGGTAACGAACTCGCCGGCCCAGCCCATCGCCTCAACCAGGCCGGCAGGTGTGGGCAGCGGCTTGGGGGAGGCCATGTCGACCCGCTCGATCCGCAATTGCGCCGGAAGCTCATCCCAACGGTCGAAGCCCTGCCGGATGAACAGTTTTCGTGAACCCGAGGTAGTGGGCAGCCAGTTCGGCCCGCGTTCGGGCCCACCGATGTAGAGCTCGAATTGCCCGCCGTCGCCGATGCGGAGTTGATGGCCGAGCAGGTTGGCCTCGGGTGTGTCGCCGAAGGGTTCATGCAGCACGCCCGGCCCGGGTGTGCGCGGGCCCTGGACGGTGACATTGAAGAACCGAGAGGTGCCGCGGGTGCCGGTGAGCCGATAGGTCGACTGCCCGTCGATCCACGCTTGCTGATAGGTGAAGTCAGCGCAGTCGCCGCCCAGCTTGCGGGTCGGGCCGCAGAAGGTGTGCAGCACCGGGTAGCGGGTGTCGCGGGTTTCGAGCGCCAGATCGAAAGCCTGGCCCAGGTTCTGCGTGAGAAAGCGGAAGGCATCGACGCGCTGCACACCCGATGAGGGGTTTGCGTCTTTGAAAACCCGTTCCCCCGCGCGCTGCAGTTGCGCGCAGAATTCGGTCCAGGCCGATTGCAGCGCCGCGTCGTCGGGTCCGTCGCCGAAAGCCATCGTCATGCACCTAGCCTGTTGAGCATTGCCCCGACGACATCACATGCGCGGCGGGCGGATTCGAGGCGACCCTCTCGGTCGATGCGGGGACCGATGAGTTCCAGGTCGAAGCCGTGCGCGTAGCCTGCCGCGAGAGTTTGGGCAACGAATGCTTCGAGCGGAATCGTGCCGTCGCCGGGAACTGCCCGGCCCGGCAGCGCCCGGTCACCGAGCACGTAGTCGCTCAACTGGATGAGCGCAGTGCGCGGCAGCGCGCGCTGCACCATCGCTTCGAAATCCCCTTCGGCCCAACAGTGAAACACGTCGATGCAGATGTCCAGCCCGCCTATCTCGGCCAGCGTGATGGTGTCGCGCAGCGTATGGGCGAGATGGATATCGGCGTACAGACTGGAAGCATTTTCGATGGCCAGCGCTACGCCGGCTGTCTTCGCGTGCGCTACGCAGGGGGCGACCATCGCGCAGAACCGTTCGGCGGCCTGCTGCCACGAAAGGGAACCGCGGCCACCTGTGAGCAGGTAGACGGTACGCGCGCCGACGCCAGCCGCGGCGTCGATCACGGTGCACAGCGCATCCCGCGCGGCCTGCGGGTCGCCTGCCAGCCGACCGCCCGCAAAGACGTGGCACACCGCTTCCACGGCGTAGTGGTGGCGCTGCAACAGCATTGGAAACCCTGGATCGAGCAGTTGACTATCCAGAATGCTCAGCCGGGAAACGCCGAGCAACGCCCAATACGTCTCCAGATCGGCCAGCGACGCACCGTAGAAAGTGACGTTGTGTACCGACAGGCGTTGGTGAGCTGTCGTCATGTCAGGCCCGGTTCTCGATCATGATGCCGAATCGTTCCCGGAACGGCCGGAATTCCTCATGCAAGGCGTCGAGGTCTTCGCCGATGTCGACCAGCAATTGAGTGGAATACCTGAACTTGCCGTAGCGGTCGCCGCGATTGTCGGCGAGGTAGGCGCGCATCGCCGATTCGGCGTCAGCCGTCAGTCGGCGGCCGCAGAACGTGTAGTAGCGCTGCACGGTGGCGATGGGATCGGCGATGAAGTCGGTGTAACGAATGTGCAGTATGCGTGGGTCGTCAACGAGGGGATTGCTCATCGTGTTAGCGATGCTCGCGCGGGTCATGTCGAGGTGCTTCTTGGCTTCGGCGTGCAGGTCGACCGGACCAACGATGCCATCCATGATGTCAGCCATCATCATGGTGCGCGACGCGGCGACTTGTACCGGGTCCCGGTGCAGCCAGGCCATCCTGGCGTCGGGGTAGGTGTCGAACAACTCCTTGAGTCGGAAGCCGTGAAAGCCCTTGAGAACCCAGTACTTTCGTGGCCGGTTGTATTGCAGCTGCTGCAGCATGGCCTTGTGCAGCCGGTATTGTGCCGCCGGATCGGTTGCAAGACCGCCGACCAGCGACTGCATCGGCACGCGCCACCACGCGGTAGGCGTCATGACCCGGAAGTCGAACGCCCAGGTGCGTTCGTCTTCGGGCAGGCCGTCACCGAGCATGTCGTTGTAGGGATGGCTGTGCAGCCATTTGGGCATCTTGGCGTTGATCTCACGCCAGTCGGCGTCGGCCCGCTCGCACCGGGCGTCGTCGGGACCGGCGAGGCCCGGCGGCGGTGACGGATACATCACTTCCCAGAAGCGCAGCGCGCGTGCGTGCGGATCGACGGACATCAGCGCGTGCATAAGCGTTGTGCCCGAACGTGGTTCACCGGTGACGAACATCGGCGCATCGACCACTTCGTCGGCAATGGGGTAGCGGTTGCGGTCTTCGATGAATTCAAGGCGCGATGTCAGCAGCCAACGGCACACTCGCGTCGCTTGCCATTTACCGTCGGCGTCCATACCGAGGCTGTTCAAGTGGTCGACGGCCACGGCGAAGCGCCCCGGCAACGTGGGGTCGCCGTAGTCGTGCAATCCAGTTTCGGCCTCCGCCGCGGCCAGCATCTCGGCGGCATCCAAGGGTGCGGTCACAATTGATTCCCGCACAGGTGCATCAATTCGTCCTCGGCCGCGCGGACGTTCGCCGCGGAAGACTCGGCGTACTTCAGGCCGGCCATGGCGCCGTAGTCGAGGATTTTCGGCACTCGCAAACCCGCGTCCACATATGTCTTGACGATTTTCGCAACGTCCCTCGGCGTCCCGTGCGGCGCGACGGCCAGAACCATTTCGGGCTGCACGTTGTCCAAGAAGGCAATGATTCGCTCACGCGTGAGCACCGCCGGGTCGACGTCCTGGAAGCCACGCCAACCGTCGCCCATGGGGTGTTCAAACCCGAAGCCGCGCAGTGTCTCTGCTGATACCTGCAACAGAAACGCCTTGACCAGGGGCGCCTGCAGGATGTCGGTGAGCGCGTTCTCGTCGTCGCCGATCAGACACACTTGGATGTAGCACGGCGTTATCGCCATCGGGTCGCGGCCGGCGCGGTCGGCAGACGCTCGCACCGCGGCCAGCATCTGCGCGTAATGCTCTGGAGTCCAGGCGCCCGCAGGCCACCATCCAGCGGCGTGGCGGCCGGCGATCTCGAGCATCCGCGGGCCGCTGGCGCCGATCCAGATCGGCGGCAACCGCCCTTCGTACGGTTCGGTGTCCAATCGGGCGTGGTGCAGCGAATAGAACCGTCCCTCGAAATCGACCGGGCCGTCGCTTTCCCAAAGCAGCCGGATCACCGTCAGCGCTTCCTCGAAGCGGCTGACCGGCCGCGAGAAGTCGAAGCCGTAGGGCAACGTGTTCTCGCTCTCGCCGCTGCCCAGCCCCAGGATGAAACGCCCCTTGGCGAGGTGATCGATGGTCAGCGCCGTCTGAGCCAGCATGCAGGGGTGGCGGCGCACCGTATCCACGACGGCGCTGACAAGGGGAACTTTCTCGGTGAGCACTGCGGCCGCCGCCGCTACCGCCAGCCCGTCCAGGTGGCGGTGCGGCGATGGCGAGGCGTCGGCGAGGTCAGTGAATTCGGGAGTCCAGATCGAGTCAGGCCAGAAGCTGACCATGTGATCGGGGAGCCAGATCGAATGGTAGCGGCCGCTGTCCAGCTCTTCGAGCCGGGAAAGGTCGAGAGGAAGGGTCGTTCGGAAGAACGCCGCGGGCTGGACGGTCATCGAACCGGTTGATGGCATCTGTGCTCCTGCGCTCGCGCTCTGGAAAAGATGCTAAGCAACTGCACAGCAGCATGTCGACGAATCAGGCGCGGGGCTTGGGCTTCCTGCGTGCGTCCACGGCGCAGATTTCATGGAATCTCAGCCCTCAGCGCACACTCGTTATCAATGCGGTAGGTGCAAAACGAGTGTGCGGTGCAGGACAGCTAGTCGGCGCCGATGATGAACTCTTCGAGCTGGGCCCGCGCGACGTCGTCGGGCAGCTGCCGCGGCGGGCTCTTCATCAAGTAGGCCGACGCCGGAACTACCGGCCCGCCGATCCCGCGGTCTTTTGCGATCTTGGCGGCGCGCACCGCATCGATGATGACGCCCGCGGAGTTCGGCGAGTCCCACACCTCGAGCTTGTATTCCAGGTTCAGCGGCACGTCGCCGAACGCGCGGCCCTCCAGCCGCACGTAGGCCCACTTACGGTCATCCAGCCAACCGACGTGGTCGGACGGACCGATGTGGACGTCTTTGGCGTTGAATTCGCGGTGCACGTTTGACGTGACCGCCTGCGTTTTGGAGATCTTCTTGGACTCCAGCCGCTCGC
>Ga0187769_10002305_pt1 | contig 11145 bp, 7 predicted proteins | sample 0116_SJ02_MP02_1_FD_133140 | JGI IMG/M metagenome (GOLD analysis project Ga0187769, IMG submission 133140) | Tropical peat soil microbial communities from peatlands in Department of Meta, Colombia - 0116_SJ02_MP02_10_MG | ecosystem: Environmental > Terrestrial > Soil > Wetlands > Peat | place... | reverse complement strand
GTCTTTTGTAAGATTTCAGTTACCTGCTCGTCAGGCACCTCGATCTTAGATAACTCACTAAAAAGTTCGTTCTTAATGTTGAGAGGTAATTCAAGCGAATAAATTTTTTCTCGAAAATCCATGTTCATCTCTCTAACCTAGACCTGATCAAGTTCTTTCCCGGTAACGCTTTGAATAATCCTCTTTACGTTTACCGATTTTCCATAGTCGCTCTTAGTTGGGTCTATCCCGTCTTCCCCGTATACAAATTGAATCACCTTCTCTCCTGATCGAACCGTCCCGTCATAGACGACCTCAAGATCTTGAAGCGCATTGATCAACCTTCTTTGCAAATAACCAGATTGCGATGTTCTCACTGCTGTATCCACGAGACCTTCACGACCACCTATTGCATGGAAGAAGAATTCTGTTGGGTTTAGGCCCTTCTTATAACTTGACTTTACGAAGCCGTGTGCATCCGCGCCTAGATCGCCCGGGCGAAAATGTGGTAGAGTTCTGTCACCATAGCCCCTCTTGATCCGCTCGCCTCTTACTGACTGCTGTCCGACACAACCCGCCATTTGCGTGAGGTTGAGCATCGATCCTCTAGCTCCTGAAGTTGCCATCACAATGGCTGAGTTGTCAAGCGCAGTTTCTCCTTCAAATCCTAAGTTTCTTCCTGCAATTTCTCCTGCTTTATCCCTCGCCTTCCCAAGTTCTTGCATAATCTTCATTTCAAGCGTTTCATTTAGAGTTCTTCCAGGCATTGATTCGAGATCGCCTACTTCATAAGCATTTACCAATGCGCGTACACGTTTTTCAGCTTTTTCAATGATTTCATCGATTTCAACTTGAGCTTGAGATTGAATATCTTCATCGTCTATTCCGAAGCTAAATCCAAATTTCATGATGCCCCGTATGGCAAGTTTTGTAGAATTATCAAGGAATTTCGATGCTTGCTTCAATCCGTCTTCTGTGTATTCTCGTATGATGCCATCGAGAATTGCTCCAGTAAATGCCCCTATCGATCTCTCATCTATGGTGCCGCACAGTAAGTTACCGTGTTCAATTTTCACATATGCATCTGCTTCACACTCATTTCTAAGACAATGCGCGTGCATTAAACACTTCTTAGCTCTTAACGTCAGATTTAATCGATTCGGCAGAATTTGGCTAAAAACCTGTTTTCCAGTGAAGTAAGCAATTCCGTCTTCCTTAATTGCAGGTTCTGGAAGTTCTTTTTCAATTTCACATTTCTTTAGGAGGTCATAAACTTCTGTAACAGTAAACTTAACATCCGGCTGTGTTAAAAGAAATAGACCCGTAATGTGATCATGAATGCCTCCAATAATAGGCCCTCCAAACCGAGGAGAGAGAATGTTCTCTTCAACTTGCATCAATATCCGAGCTTCAGCCCTAGCCTCTTCAGTCTGCGGTACGTGAAGGTTCATCTCGTCCCCGTCAAAATCAGCATTATACGGAGGACAAACAGCTGGGTTCAGTCTAAATGTCTTATTTGGCATGACCTTAACTCGGTGTGCCATGATGCTCATTCTGTGAAGTGACGGTTGCCTGTTGAATAAAATTATGTCACCATTCTTCAACTGACGCTCCACAATCCATCCAAGATCGATGACACCGGCTACCTCTTCGCAATTCCTTTCAGTTAGTTTAACCCTTCTTCCATCAGGGCGCTTAACGTAATTAGCTCCAGGATGTCTACTCGGGCCCCGCTTCACGTATTCCACCACCTCCTCTACATTTCGAGGTGTGACGACGATGGGAATGGTCATTTCATGTGCTATCGCCTCTGGAACACCTACTTCATTTATGCTGAGGTTTGGATCAGGCGAAATTACGGTTCGCGCCGAAAAATTTACCCTTTTTCCCGATAAACTCCCCCTAAAACGACCATCTTTGCCCTTGAGCCTCTGTGAAAGAGTCTTGAGAGGCCTGCCGCTTCTGTGCCGTGCAGGTGGAACGCCCGACACTTCATTATCAAGCAACGTGGTTACATGGTATTGTAAAAGCTCCCATAAGTCCTCTATGATCAATTGTGGAGCACCAGCTTCACGGTTTTCTTGAAATCGTTGATTTATCCGTATAATATCTACAAGCTTGTGAGTTAAGTCATCTTCCGATCTCTGTCCATTTTCAAGTGTTATTGAAGGCCTTGTTGTGACCGGAGGAACCGGCAGTACCGTCAGGATGGTCCACTCAGGACGTACATTTTCTGGATCCATTCCAAGGACTTTAACGTCAGAATCAGGAATTCGTTCAAATCTATCCCTTATATCAGCGGGCATTAACTTGTGGCTGTCTTCAACGTACCGTGTAGGTTTTTCATACTTCACTTCCAACTGTTGTTCTTCGCAATTGGGGCACACATTTGCCTTTCTCGCCTCTTTTATTACGTCTTTGACAACATCCTCAATAGAAAGTCCATTGCCTTTCAGCTCATTTATCTTTTCAAGATATTGCAACTTTTGACTTTCATTGAGGAGGAGATAGCCACAACGACGGCACGTTGATTGTAATATCTTCCTGATGAGCTTTGCAAAGCCTACATGGACGACAGGCGCGGCGAGTTCTATGTGACCGAAGTGACCTGGACATTCTCCGGCTCGCCCTCCACAGGTTTTACATCTCAGTCCAGGATCAATTACTCCCAGTCTTGGATCCATAAGTCCCATTTCAATTGGATATCCATCATCATCGTAAGTATCGGGCGTAATAACTTTCGTTACACTCATCTTTCGGTATTCTTTAGGTGAAAGCAAGCCAAATTTAATTTTACCTATCCGTTTTGGGTTACTCATAACTCGACTCCTAAATCGAATCCTCTAATTCAATACGAGGCGCTATCCCAAGTGCTTTCATTTCATCTAAAAGCAACTTAAACGCATAACTCATCTCAACTTTATGAATGTCGGTGTCAGCACCGCAGCTCGGACAATACACAATATTTCGGCGTTTGTCGAACGTGGCAATCATTCCACACGCAGTACACACGAGCTCTTCCACTTTGTCAGATTCATCAACAAGACGTTCTTTTAGCGCTAGCGCGGCACCGTGGCCAATCATGACATCGCGTTCCATTTCACCGAATCTCAGCCCCCCTTCACGCGCTCTCCCTTCAGTTGGTTGGTGCGTGAGAACTTGCACTGGTCCCCGAGACCTCGCGTGAAGCTTTTCTGAAACCATATGATGCAACTTTTGGTAAAGAATAACACCTACAAAGACGTCTGCCTTAATTGCCTCTCCCGTGATACCATCATACATTACTTCTTTGCCTGTGTGCGAGAAGCCACTGCTCATTAATGCTTCCCTCAAATCCTTTTCACTTTCTCCAGAAAATGCCGTTGCATTAATTCTGCGGCCCTCAATGCAACCAACCTTTCCACCGATCATCTCCAAAACGTGACCCACTGTCATTCTCGATGGGATAGCGTGGGGGTTTATAATCAAATCTGGCACTATTCCCTCCTCAGTAAATGGCATATCTTCTTGGGGCACAATTAATCCAATGACGCCCTTTTGACCGTGTCGGGAGGCAAATTTATCTCCAAGTTCCGGAATTCGTTGATCTCTCGTTCTCACCTTTGCCAGCCTTGAACCGTTTTCACCTTCAGTTATGATCACAGCATCTACTATACCGCTTTCATTTGAGCGCATCGTCAATGATGTTTCCCGTCTTTCTTGCACACTGAGCCCCCCCAGCTCAGTCGGCTCTTCTAAAAATCTTGGTGGACTAGTCTTTCCAACTAGCACGTCATTTGGCTGAATCTCTGCTTCAGGATTCACAAACCCGTCTTCGTCTAGATTGGCATAAGCCTCAGGACCACGAGCACCCCTTACCTCTGCATCGGGTATCTCAAACTTGTCTTCTTGGCCCCCGGGATATCTCCGTTCTTCTCCTTCGTATGTCCGGAAAAAGTGGCTCCTTCCTAATCCTCTCTCGATAGAGCTTTTATTGATGATGAGAGCGTCTTCAATGTTGTACCCCTCATAAGAGAGCACAGCTACTACAAAATTTTGCCCGGATAGCCTCTCATCAAAACCTACGGCCTCCATGCTATTCGTTTTAACGAGCGCAAGCTGCGGATAATGCAGATAATGCGAGCGAGTATCAGGCCTTAGCCTCCAGTTTGCACATGATACGCCGAGAGACTGTTTTACCATGCCAGCGCCCATAGTATTACGCGGTGAAGCATTATGTTCAGGATAAGGAACTATACCGGCGCATATTCCGAGGATGAGCGATGGGTCAATTTCAAGGTGAGTATGTTCTGGAGTTAACTCTTCCTCATAAATGGCTATATAGGTATTTGTTTCCTCTTCAGCATCAATGTACTCAATCAAGCCGTCATACACGAGATCATCGAAGGTAATCTCCCCTTTTTGAAGCTCGCTTACATGGTTACCGGTTGTGAGAGGTACGCCATTTTCGACAATTATTAATGGCCTTCTCGCTCGTCCCGAATCCGTATTTATATTTATTTCGCCAGTATCCGGATGATAAGTGATGTTAGCTAAATGCGGGATCTCGCCACGCCTTCTTTTTTCTCTAAATTGTGTGATAAAGGCCGAAGAACTCGAATGCGTGCCCTTCAACGCTCCATCGAGGAAAATTTTTGCTTCATTCAAATGACCACCGGTGGTTTCTGCCGTTTGTATTTCACTTATTGGTATATATCCAAGTCCCTGTAACGCAGATATTATCACGGCATCATCTTCTAGAGCAGTAGATAACTCAACTTGTTGGGCGAAATTTTTGACGAGACCACAATTAGGACCTTCAGGAGTCTCGTTGGGGCATATCCGCCCCCATTGTGTCGGATGAAGATCCCTCGCTTCGAAGTGTGGTTGAGCACGTGAGAGTGGCGATATTACCCTCCTTAAATGTGAAAGCATCGCCATATAGTCAGTTCTATCCAGTAGTTGCGATACCCCTGTTCTGCCACCGACCCAATTGCCTGTCGCAAGAGGATGCGTTAACCTTTCTGTTAACACGTCTGCCCGAACCGCGGTGAGAACATTTAATTCTCGATTTCTCATGGATGCCCTTTCTAGTTGATATTTAATGTCTCGAGTGAGCCTATTAAACGAGACTCTGAAGAGATCTTCCATTAGATCTCCTGCTAGTTTCAAGCGCTTATTCGCATAATTATCTTTATCGTCTTCCCCACGCTTCTGCAAAGCTAGTTTAAAGCACGCTTCTGCCATCCTTCCCAAAAAATGAGCCTTGACTAATCTACACTGTTCATCTGTCAGATGCGGATCGTTAAGATGCGGAAGAAGGTATCGATCGACTACATAATTGGCTCTCTTGGTCTGATATTCAGTCGCCTGCCCCGCTGCTACTTTTTCGCCCAATTTCTTCATTGACCTTTCTTGAACTCTCCTGTGGTAATCCTCAGCAGATTCGTTTTCGTCTTGCGGGATCGCTTCTGCCTCTTCAATGTTTTCAAGCATAAATTTGATGATTTCAGGATCTTCTGATACAGACTGAACGATGTCTTGATCGGTCATTAAACCAAGGGCCCGAACCAATAAAACGTAATTTATTCTCCCGGATATAGATGGAAATGAGACTTCCAATATCGAACTGCGGCCTCGTTCTACCATAACGAGAGCCCGATATCCTCTACGTTGGGAGAATACTTTTGCGACTTCAATTTTACCGCCATATCGTTCATCATATTCGGCAAATATTTTATTCTGGGCAAGGTCTTCAATTGTCATAATAACCCGCTCCGTGCCGCTAATTATGAAGTATCCTCCGGGATCGACTGGATCCTCACCAAGCTTTACCATTTGTGCAGTCGTTAGCCTTGATAGGTTACAGGATTTAGACCCAATCATAATGGGAAGCACACCGATTTCTACTTCTTCTGGCTCTTTTTCGATATCTCCCTGAATAAGCGTCATTTCGAGAAAAATCGGCGCCGCATAAGAAATGTTTCTGAGCCTCGCTTCCGTTGGATAAAGTTCTTCTAATGAGCCGTCTGCCTCACGAACTTTTGGAGCATCTACGCGGATTTTTCCAAGCTTTACGACAAGCTCGGGGACATCTGTTTCGATTATACCCTGTTCGTCAATTATCTTTTGCAGACCTATGCTTATAAAATCATTAAATGAATTGATATGATGTTGAGCGATCTTGTTCCTCGTAAAATAACTTCTGGCGATTATATCTCTATTTATCATTCTATATCAACCAACTTTCGTATCGACGACGAGTCTATAGCTTTTGGCCTCACCTGCCGTATGGCTCTTTCTAACTATTCTTATTACGTCGTCTTTTTTTGCTCCAATTTCTTTACAAACTGGATCGTCGATAAGAATTTTAGGAAGTTGCTTGAGTTCAATGTCATACGTATCCAACAATGTTTCCACCTCAGTGTCAGACATAATGACGTGCTCCGGCACCATGATGTGCGTCAAAACATTATAACTTTTCATATCTTAGTCATTCCTCAAAAATCGCGTTATGGTTATCATTAGCATATTGAGACTTGATCAGTTATCAGAATTAAATTTGCTATTGCCATAATTTTGATAGCTATCAGCCCGATCTTTGTCCAGTTTAATCTTTTAATCAATCAATTACTGTACTACCATTGCTATAACTATGCACTGATTCGCTTAGATTCGTACATGACAACCGACGCAACAAGCGGGCTCGAAGGGATTTGAACCCTTGACCGCCTGGTTTCTTTCCAAGTTTTAATGGTTAAAAGCCAGGTGCTCTGCCTAACTGAGCTACGAGCCCTTTTACGCCATGACAACGATACTATCCTCTAATAATCACTTACGAACGCACAATTAGCAGCAGCTGCTCACTGTTTTTAATATACTTTTATATAATTTAAATCTTTCCTGTATGCACGTCAAAGTACTTAAAGCTTTTTTATGCGCCGCTATGCCAACAAATGCTTAAATATATAGGCGCGAAGAGGATACTAGTTTATTACTAATTTATAAATTATTCAATTTTTAAGTAAAAGACATATGGTGAAATAAATGCGCAAAGTTACCATAAGTTTGTTAAAAGCTGATGTAGGGGGATTCCCGGGTCATGCTACGGTCCACCCGGGCATTTGCAAAAAAGCCGAGGAAATCCTCACTGACGCAGCAGAAAGTGACATTATAACAGATTTTCACGTTATGGGAGTCGGTGACGATCTAGAACTTATAATGGGGCATTATAAAGGCGAGAACGACGAAGAAATTCACGGATTGGCGTGGAGAGTCTTCACAGAATGCACGAACGTAGCAAAAATATTGAAATTATACGGCGCTGGTCAAGACTTGTTGAAAGATGCGTTCGCGGGGACAGTTCGAGGGTTAGGTCCAGGAGCTTCGGAGATCGTTTTTACAGAGCGAACCGGAGAACCACTTGTTGCGTTTATGATGGATAAAACGGAGCCTGGAGCCTTTAACATGCCCATCTACAAGATGTTTGCTGACCCGTTCAACACTGCGGGATTAATAATAGATCCAAGTATGCACCTTGGATTTCGATTTGAGGTCTGGGATATTAAAGAACACAAGAGGGTGTTTATGGAGTGCCCCGAAGAAATGTATGATATGCTTGCGTTAATCGGGTCAAAAAGTAGGTACGTTATTAAGAGAGTATATCCACGCGAAGGTCATCCCAAGTTACCTGCAGATGAACCTGTAGCATCTATTAGCACGGAAAAACTATTCGAAGTGGCAGGCGAATATGTCGGAAAGGATGACCCAGTAGGACTTGTTAGAGCGCAATCAGGGTTGCCGGCGCTTGGTGAAGTATTAGAACCATGGACCCTTCCGCACATTGTGAGTGGCTGGATGAGAGGAAGCCACAATGGACCCATAATGCCTGTCAGTTTTGCCAATGCCAAATGCACGAGGTTTGATGGCCCACCACGGGTGGTGGCTGCCGGGTTCCAGATTGCCAACGGCAAACTCCACGGGCCTGTTGACTTATTTGATGATCCTGCCTATGACGCCGCACGTGACGAAGCAAATGTCATTGCGAACTACATGCGAAGACACGGACCGTTCGAACCGCATAGATTGCCTAGTGAGGAGATGGAATATACAACGCTCCCCAAGGTGTTAAAAAAGCTTGAAGGGAGATTCGAATTGATACAATAGACTGAACGAGGTGACAAAATCAGACAGCAGCGGAAAACGAACTGATCCTTTTTTCGGGAGATTCAAAAGAAATGGACTTAAGTTCAAACTTCCAAGAATCATTCCTCCACTTGCGAAGCATGTACTGTAATATCAGCTACGAGAAACCCTCATACACTCGAATTTGAAAGACAATAAAATAGTAAGACGGAAGCTAAACAAAAAAAGCAATACACTACTGCGGTATCTCTCGTAAGTTATTTCTAAGTTTGTTAAGATGTTGTTGAAGACGTAGAACTATTAGTATTAGTATAAATATCAATAGTAGCATAGGCGAAAATTTCGTGCTTTCGGCCAATTCCATCAATCGTAATTTAATGCAGATCATTGGGCCTGATCTCTCAGACTCGATAAGACGTCAAACTGGGATCATCGAAGAGATGTGCTATGGCAAGGTATAATTACTACCTGTATTCGATCGTGGAGAGATAAACATAGAAGAGATATGGATTGAAAAATATCGCCCAAACAATTTGGACGACATTGTAGGACAGGACGCTATTGTCAAAAGACTCAAATCATACGTTCGTGTAAAAAATATGCCCCACTTGATGTTTTCAGGTGCTGCAGGCACTGGAAAGACGAGCGCGGCCACAGCCATAGCGCAAGAGCTCTATAAGAGCGAGTGGCACGAGAATTTCATAGAACTCAATGCGTCGGATGAGAGAGGCATCGACGTTGTACGAAATAAAATAAAGAATTTCGCACGAACAGCACCATTACACGCACAATTTAAAATAATCTTCCTCGATGAAGCAGATGCATTGACACCTGATGCGCAGTCGGCTTTAAGAAGGACGATGGAAAGTTATAGCATGAGTTGTAGATTTATTCTTTCGAGCAACTATTCAAGCAAGATAATTGAACCGATTCAGTCGAGATGCGCAATTTATCGATTTAAACCAGTACAAGATGCGGATATACAATCGCGTATTCAATATATCGCCGACAAAGAAGGAATAACTCTGAATGAGGGTGCGTCAGCTGCTATTAGTGCTATAGCAAATGGTGACCTCAGAAAAGCCATCAACGTACTTCAATCTTCCGCAGTAATTAATGAAAATATAGACGAAAATTTGGTCTATCAAATTACCTCAACGGCAAAGCCCGAAGACATCAATTTGCTGATTCATACAGCTATGGACGGCAATTTCATGGACGCGCTTATAATTCTTGATTCTTTTCTTTTGGAACAAGGCCTTTCGGCGGTGGATATCATAAATCAGATACATAGAGCCGTTTTTGACCTCGACATACCAGATCGCGTAAAAGTCAAATTAATAGACAAAATTGGCGAGATAGACTTTCGCCTCACGGAAGGCGCAACCGAGCGAATACAACTTGAAGCGCTCATCGCAGAGTTCATGTTGGTAGCGACTGACAACTAAAGCGGCATTTACCGCCGGTATAAGATCTCAATATACACGTCTTCGGCGAAGTTCCTTACGTCAAATCCCATATCTCGCGCGACGAGCAGGAGTGCAACTTCGATCTCGATTAATCCTCCGAGGCTCGTGCGCCGTTTATTTACCTTCGCCAGTACATCTGACTTTTTCACCCCGTTTGCGACCATCCACTCAAGCAGATCATCAAAAAGTGATTTCTTTAGAGAAGCACACGTTGGTTTATAGCCGATGGGAACGCTGTAATAAGTATAATCGAAAAGAATTTTGATGGAGGAGGCTTCACATTCAATCAGTTTTCGTTCCAGTGCCAAATTTATTATTTTTTTTGCTTCTTCAGGCGTGAACCACCCGTAATCAAGGGACAGAGCGTAGCATAACTCATCCAACGTTAAAGCACTAGCTCCTTTCGATCTAATTATGTATGAGATAATGCGCTTCAGCTCTATGATGCTCACTGACACGATTTTCACGGTACCATTGTGATAGCACGCACATGAAATTACAGCATTCTTTGTAAGTTGATACAAAACATTGAAATATCAATCTTACTATAGTGCAATTGATAAAAAATTCGAGAACAGATAGGGTTTACCATGGTATGGCAAGGAAAATCGTTAAGAAATAAAGCCGGCGGGAGGCTCATACGGGCAGCGGGAAAAAGAAAATATGAAATCGGCCGAGAACCTACGCTTACACAGCTCGGAGAGATGAGAAAGAAGAAAATAAGAGGATTTGGCGGAAATACAAAGATGGCGCTTCTTCGAGCGTCGCATATAAACGTCAAAGATTCCGCCACCGGCACTATGCATAAAGCTAAAATCGAAACTGTCGAAGCGAATCCGGCAAACAGAAACTACGTCAGGCGTAATATCATAACAAAAGGTGCTATCATTCAAACAGAAATGGGCAAAGCAAAAGTCACGAGCCGACCCGGGCAGGATGGTGTCGTTAACGGAATTTTACTACATGATTAGCCTGTCTTATTGATCGTTTGCACAAAGTTTTAAAAAAAGCAAAGGTCGATATTTAGATCCCATTCCCTTCCCTTGCAACTAATTTGTGAATGTTTTTTTATTTTGTTCACGTCTGATATTTCAAAATTTCTCCGATAAAGTCTGCTAAGCCCTCACCCGTTTTGACGCTCATTTTGATTTTTCTAATATGTGGAGCGATCCTGCCCATATCGTCTTCCATTCGCTGTATACTTGCGCCGACGGCTCCTGCTAGGTCTATTTTATTAATCACGCCCATATCGCTCACCCTAAATATCATAGGATGTTTGTTGACGACGTCATCTCCTTCTGTCACACTGACGACAACGATTCTCGCGTCTGTACCAAGTTCAAAATCCGTTGGACAAACCATATTTCCGACATTTTCGATGAACAGGATATCGAGCTTTTCAAGTGGCAACTGAGATAGAGCATGATGGACAAGGTGCGCGTCGAGATGACATTCCGTCCCTGTATTTAAATTTATAACCGGGATGTCTAGCACCTTCATTGTCTTGTAGTCGTCTTCCCCGAAGACATCTCCCGCTATTGCCCCTATTTGCAATCCCTTTTCCGCTAAAACG
>Ga0187769_10002304_pt1 | contig 11149 bp, 6 predicted proteins | sample 0116_SJ02_MP02_1_FD_133140 | JGI IMG/M metagenome (GOLD analysis project Ga0187769, IMG submission 133140) | Tropical peat soil microbial communities from peatlands in Department of Meta, Colombia - 0116_SJ02_MP02_10_MG | ecosystem: Environmental > Terrestrial > Soil > Wetlands > Peat | place... | reverse complement strand
CAAGTGGGCTTAAGATATAATTAAAAGTATTATTCAAAAAAAAATTAAAAAAAATTTTCCACAGTTAAATGAAAAATAAAAATAAAAAGTTATTACAAGATTTGACTATATAATGTTGTTATTAATAACAAAAAATTTTATTTAAAATGAAATGTTTTTAAAAAACGTCTATAAAGAATAAGTGATTCGAACACTTAACCTTTCGTGTGTAAAACGATTGCTCCACCAATTGAGCTAATTCTTTTTTTTAGTTTAAATAAAATTTTTTAGGAAGAAAAGGACTCGAACCTTTGATAGCATTTGCTATTGAGTTTACAGCTCAACCCGTCATACCTACAAACGGGACCTTCCTTTAATTTTTATTATATTATATATGTAACTGAACTAAGACCTTTGGGATTTGAACCCAAATAGTAATGCTTAAAAGGCATATGTTTTACCTTTAAACTAAGGTCTCTAATTGTTATTTCTATTTTTATATAAAATATAAAGATTTTAATTACATTTAAAAAGTTAAAATATTAAGAATTCATTTCTAATAATTAGCATATATAATTAAAATCTCTTGATACATTTATAAATATATGGATAACAAGACTTGAACTTGTATGATAAGCTTATCATCTCGTCCTAAGCGAGACCTGGCTACCAATTTCAGCATATCCATTATTTTGTATCATTTGTGTTATTAAAAGATAAAACACATATGTATGTATAAAAATATATGCTCAAGATAAGATTCGAACTTATAACCTAAACATCTTCAGAGTTCCGCTCAACCAATTGAGCTTCTTGAGCTTTAAAAATATTATAAAAAATTTTCCAATATTTAATATTGTTTATCTTTTATATAATATTTATACATGAATATATTAAAAATACACTGGAGATATCAGGACTCGATCCTAAATTAACGATATGCAACATCGCAGTTTTTCCTATTAAACTATATCCCCTTATATTAATATAAAATAATATTAATTAGATTGTAATTAAATATTTAAAAATTTATGTATAACCCATAAGGGATTTGAACCCTTATTTTAACAGTGAAAGAGTTCTGTCTTAACCATTGGACGAATGGGTCTTATAAATTTTTATATTATCTGAGAAACGACTTGAACGTTTACGATATACTATCAATAAATCTTTTATTTTTTTATGATAGAGTAATCTTTTCCAAGATATTTATTATTAATTTTTATAGATTTAGCTATATGAGAGTGATGTAAGCCTGTAAACTCAGCAGCTTTTCTTATAGATAAAAATTCTTTCTTTTCACCTGTATTGTTGTCAATTACTAATACAGATTGTGATTTAGTATTACCTGCAGATATTGCTAATTTATCTGCTTCAGAACGATTACGACCTAATTTAGAAGTACGCATTCTTTCTATAGTATCCTTACTATGTTTAAATCCTAATAAAGATCCTGCTGTTTTTAATACATTATATTCAGGGTTTAATCTATCAAGGTAATATTGTTCTCTTTTTATTAAATCGAAGGGTTTACATATTTCAATTATATCTAATTTAAAATTAGAATAACCATATTTCAATAATGCTCTATAAATCATACTATTATTAGTTTTAGTTTCTCTTTCTAAATACGATATATTGTAATAATTTTTAAGTCTTTTAGAGAGATTTATAGCAGAACCAACATAACTTTTATTTGTTATAAGATTAGTTCACATATAGATGCCTGTTCTATTTTCATTTTCTCTTAAGATATCTATTTTAAGAATATCGCTATTATTATAAGTAGTTACAGGTTCAATTTCTTTTTCTTTATTTTCATTACTAGATACTGATAAATCGTTATTATTTGATTCATATTTACTTATATAACATTGGAAATAATTATCTTTAGCTAAAGAAATATTAAAAAAGGTTGTGAGTATGATAAATTGAAGTAAAGTGTGGGAGTTGTAAATTGTTTCCGTAATATATTTAAATTTTTTTAATAAACTTTTCATGTATCCGAAAAAGGACTTGAACCTTTACGATATTACATCAACGAAGCTTAAGTTCGTCCTGACTACCAATTCCAGCATTCGGATTATAAGGGTAAGAATAGTTAAATACTTTTACAAATCATTGTATAGAATCTATTTTATCCTCTTATTCAAAATTTTTATAAAAACTTTTTAGTATCTAATTATTTATTATTGTAATTATAAAATATATATTTACACTACTGTAAAAAGAATTTATTAGAACTATAGAAAAGAAACCCAAAGTAAAAACAATAAGGACTTTAGTAATGTTAATCCTATTTAAAAATTTACTTAAAAAACTCATTAATTATATATTAATCATATTGTAATTCATTAAAAATAAACACATAAACTATAAGGTATAGAAAACCTAATTATCCTGTCTAGCAATTCCAGCACTCAGATTAAATTATTTTATTTTATTTTAATCTATAAGGCTAGAATGATTTGAACACTCATCTGAGCTATCATGAGCAGCTTGCTTTACCTATTAAGCTATAGCCTTTAAATGCGGACAAAGGACTTGAACCTATATATCTTGGTAATGAGCCAATTATGTTATCCATTTACATCAATCCGCTTTATTGTATATTAATAATATAAAAAAAATAAGCAATTTACTATATTTTATATATTTTATAAAATAAAAAAAAATTTTTTTATGTTATAATTATATTATAAATCTTAATTTAAATAAGAATGTTTATATAAATAAATATAAGAAAAGACTTATTTGTTGATATACCAACATTTGATAGTTTAATACTTATTTAGCTTACTATTTTATAAGTTGAAGTATTTAAATTAATAGAAATTAATAAATATCAAATTTTGAGATAAAAGATTGTATCTACAATTTTAATATATAGGAGCATAATATATTAAAGTTGAAACTGAATAATGTAATCCATCTAAAATAGGTGAAGGATATATACCAAATATAACGGTTAACAAAACTAAAATTAATAGCATAAAAAATTCACGCTTGTTTATATCAGGAATATTAACCTTAAAAAAATTAGAATATTTACCTCCAAAAGCAATTCTGTTAAACATATAAATTGTATAAGCAGCAGAAAAAACTATAGAAGAACTGGCAAAAACGCCTAATAAAGGTAATCTTTCAAAAGTTCCATAAAGGCTTAAAAATTCACCTATAAAGTTAAGAGATAAAGGAGTACCTGCATTACTTAAACATAATATAAAAAATAATATTGAAAATAAAGGCATTAATTGAGCCATACCTCTATAAAAAGTGATTAATCTTGTTGAAGATCTATCATATAAAACACCTCCTACACATATAAAAAGACCCGAAGATACGAAACCATGAGCTAAACCTAAAGAAATTCCACCTTCTATACCTTGTATTGTATTACTAAAAACTCCTAAAAGATATACAGCTGCATGACTAACAGAACTATATGCAATTAATTCTTTTATATCTATAGTTCTCAATGTACTTATACTAGCATATATAATCGTAATAACACCTATTACATATACAATATAAGTATAATATAATGAAGCTTTAGGTAATATAGGTAAAATCAATCTTAATACACCATATAAACTTAATTTTAAAACTATACCAGCTAATATTATACTACCTCCTAAAGGTGATTCTACATGTGCCTTTAGAAGTCAAATGTTCAAAAATATAAGAGGGGTTTTTACTGCAAAAGCTATAAATATACCATAAAATAAAAATAATTGAGTATAAAAATTAAAATTATTTTTAAACAAGGCATCAAAGTCTGTAGAACCCATTATACTATATATAGATAATATGGATAATAATAGGAAAAGTGAGCCTAATAATGTATATAAAAATAAATAAAAACTAGCTCTTATTCTATTACTAGAACCAAAGATTCCTATTAATAAAAACAGTGGTGGTAATATACTTTCAAAAAAAATATAAAATAATAGAAGATCTAAAACTAAAAAGACAGTTAATAACAAGACTTCCAAAAGTAATATTAAAATGACATATCATTTTATATGTTCAGATATTGATGATCAATTACTTAATAAAGAAATAGGCATTATAATGCAAGTTAATAATACAAAATAAATTGATAAACCATCCAAGCCTAAATAAAGATTAAATGAGCCTACTTCATAAGATTCTTGTACAAACTGAAATTGATTACTTGAAAAATTAAAAAAAATAAATATTATTTCAGATATAATCAAGTTTAGTATAGAAAAAGCTAATCCTAATATTTTTATTCATTTAATTGAATATTTAGTAAAATAATTCAAAATATTAGTGGATATGATAATAATAGCAATCGATGGCAATATTAATAAAGATAAAAGTAACAAAGTTTCTGCAGCTTCTAAGAACCTAACTACCTTACATATATATCTAAAATACATTTAAAAGATTATATTGTTTTGTTCTTCTTAGCTTATTTATCATAAAGTACATGTTACGGAAATTATAAACATCGTTTATTCAAACTCTTAAGTCTTTAGACTTAAGTTATATAATTAAAAGCTAAAAAAAAATAAGTTTATAATAATAAAAGATATTTATTATCGTAATTTAATACTAAATAAATTAAAAAAAATCTTAAGATTAAAAAACCTAGTGTATACAAAAAATTCTTTACTAATTATTGATAAAAAATATTAAAATATTATAACATTGCTTGGTAATATTTCAAATATATATAGAACACAAGGAACTAATATAATGAAAGAAATAACTAAAGGTAATAAAACAGTTCAACAAAAAGACATTAATTGATCAAAACGTATTCTAGGAAAACTGGCTCTAGCTCATATAAAAATAAAAATCATAATACAAGATTTAAGACCTAACATTATACTAGAAAACAATCCATTTAAAATAGGATTTAAGTTTACTTCATTCTTACTAATATAATGATCCAAACAACAATATTCTAGTAAATTATGTTTAATTATATTATTAATTGTAACATAACTTAAAATTAAAGTTTCATTAACAATTTCTGTAATATGTATAAATATATCAAATGTTAATGAGTATAATATCTGAGATATATAAACTATATAATATAAAGGCTTAACTGTTATTAAATAACCTCCTAAAAATAAAATACTAGTTAAAGTACAAATTAATGCTATACTTGCATATTCTGCTAAGAAGAAAAATACGAATATAACTGCAGCATGTTCTGTCATAAAACCACTTACTAATTCCGATTCAGCTTCTGCCAAATCAAAGGGTGCTCTGTTCGTTTCAGCAATAGAACCTAAAAAAAATATAAGAAATACAGGAAATAATGGCAGTATAAATCAAACAGCTTTTTGGCCCTCTATTATATTAGACAAACTTAGACTACCTATTACTAATATAATTAGTAATATAGCTGAGGTTAAAATTAATTCATAACTAATTAATTGAGCTGTACTTCTTAAAGAACCCAAAAATGCATACTTAGAATTAGCAGATCATCCTGCTAATAAAATACCATATGTAGATAAAGAAGATACAGCTAATATATATAAAATACCTAAATTAAAATCTGAGATAGTTAAACCTGGAGCATAAGGAATTACACCATATCCTAATAATGAAAAAATTAAGGTTACAATAGGACCAAGAAAAAACAAAATCAAATTCGCTTGAGTAGGTGATATATATTCTTTAAGTAAAAGTTTAAGAGCATCAGCAAATGCTTGTAAAAGACCGTAATATCCCACTATATTTGGACCTAATCTTCTTTGCATACTAGCCATTGTCTTTCTTTCTGCTACTGTTACATATGCCACTACTAATAATACAGGTATAGTTACTAATAATACTTCAAGAATAGATATAATAGTATATAAATAAAGCAAATTATTTTAAAGTTATTATGTTTTTATAAATGTTAAGGTTTAATTCTTCTAATTAAAAGTATTTCTTATAAAAAAGCAATAAGTTAACAAAAATATAATACATTTATTATTATTTTTCAATACTAAATAAATTATTTTATGGATAAGGCTATTTTTTCGACTTATTTACTTTTTTTCATTAAGATCTGAGTGGAAAGAGTTAAAAAAGCCTTTTTTAAAAGTAACTTAGAAAGAATTCTTATTTTCTTCTCCTTCCTTTTTATTTCACCTAGTGATACAATAAGTTCACATCTGTTTCCCCACCCTATGCTTTTTTTTACCAATAATAATTTTAAGATTAGAGATATGGAAGAATTGAACTTCAAGTTAAAGATCTGCAATCTAAACATAGAACCATCTATACATATCCCTGTTATAGATATTTATACAATTATATAAAACTATATATATATATTAAATACAATATAAAATTATTTTTTTTTTAATTCTTGTTCACAGAATATAAAAGACTAAACATTGAAAAGAGAATAATGATCAATATTATATTTTCAAAAAGAGATATGTATGCAATAAAGAGATAAAAAATCAAACCTGCTAATATATACAAAGCATATGATGTTATTATACCTGAATCTAATTTTGAAATATTATTACTAAGATAAGTTAAACCTAATTCTAAACCATAAGGTCCTATGTATTCAATAGAACCTTTGTCTATAACTTTTGTTGTTTGACCACCAGAAGATAATAAAATACTTGTTATATATTTATTGTAAAAAAATTCTATTAAAAATCTTTGATTAAAAAATCCAAATAAATTATATCCAAATTTAGTAAATTTAAATTGCATTAAGACATTCGGATACAATTCTGAAATAGTTAATGCTATCAAAGTAAATAAAATAGTGCATATTAAAGGAAACGTTTTATATAAAACAGACACAGCAAATTCAGTTTCTATAAATGCTTCATGATCAGGATGAATAAATAAACCATTATCTACAAAAAATCCTGTAGCTAAACCTATAAAGATATCTTTAGTTAAATAACCAAAGAAAATAGAAAAAATAGCTAGGATAATTAGAGGCAAACTCATATAAATATCACCTTCATGTGCTTTTTTATAATCAATCATAGATCCATTAGGATTAGTTAAAAAAGTTAAATATAAAACTTTAACTGAGTACAAAGTAGTGAAGGTAGCTGCTATAGTAGCTATGTAATATACTGTTATACTAGAAAAATAAAATTGACCATATGATGATTCTAGTATAAAATCCTTAGAATAAAACCCAGTCATAAAAGGAAAGGCCATTAAACTAAGGCTAGCTATTAACATAACAGAATAACTTAATGGTAAAAAAACTCTTAGTCCTCCATATTTTCTAAAGTCTTGATTGTCTGCTATAGCATGTATTACCGAACCTGCGGCTAAAAATAAAAGACCTTTATAAAAAGCATGATTAATCAAATGAAATAAGGCTAGATTATATGAAGATAATCCTATAGCTATAACCATCATTCCTAATTGACTCATGGTAGAATAAGCTATAACTTTTTTAATATCTTGTTGGAATAATCCTATTAAAGAACTAAATACTGTTGTAATAGCTCCTAATCATAAACACAAAATTAACACAGTAGAACTATATTCTATTAGAGGAGATGAACGCATTAATAAATACACACCTGCTGTAACCATTGTAGCAGCATGAATTAGTGCAGAAACAGGTGTAGGTCCTTCCATAGCCATTGGAAGTCATATATGAAGTCCTACCTGGGAACTTTTAGCCATTGCACCAATTAATAAACATATACCAATAATTGTAATTATATCTTCATTTATATATGGTGCAATTGAGAAAATTGTAGCATAATCTATATTACCAAAAGATCATAATAAAGTAAACATACCAATAGTTAAAAAACAATCCCCTACTCTATTCGTAAGAAAGGCAGAAATAGAACTTTGATTTGCAGCTATTCTTGTGAATCAAAAACTTACTAATAGATATGAACATATCCCTACTCCTTCTCAACCTATAAACATAATTAAATAATTATTAGCTGTTACTAATACGATCATCATAAAAGTAAATAAACTTAGATAACTAAAAAATCTTGGGATATGAGGATCAGCGCTCATATAACCTATTGAGTAGATATGTACCAACAAAGATACAATTAATACAGGCAATAACATAGATACTGTTAATGAATCAAAATTAAATCCCCAGTATATATTAAGAGATTCTGAATCAATTCATTTAAATAATTTAATCAAAACAGGTATGTTATTAAAACCTAGTTCTATGAAAACATTAATGGATAAAATTGTTGTAAAAAAAATAGAAAAAGATGTTAGAATTTGAGATCCCGTTTTTCCTATCTTTCTACCTAAAAACCCTGATATTATAGAAGCTAATAGAGGAAAAATTATTAAACTTAAATACACTGTTATTTGTAATCAATTGTAATACTTCCTCTTAATCTATAAAAAGCAACTAAAATAGCTAGTCCTATAGCAGATTCTGCACCTGCTACAGATATTATATATATACCAAAAACTTGACCTAAAATATCATCAAAAATAAAGGAATTTATTAAGATAAGAAAAGTTATAGATAACAACATTATTTCAATTGAAATTAACATTAAAATTATATTTTTTCTATTTAAAACAAAACCTAATATTCCTATTAAAAATAGAATAAGTGATAAATTCATAATTTGAATTAAAAAGATAGTCAAAAAATCTTTGGATTTTTATTTGTATACCTAGGAATAATATTGGAAATAAAATAAAAATTAAAGTAATAAAAAAAATACTAAGATATTAATACATTGTATAAAAAATAACTGCTTTAGCATTTATACTAATTTTTTATAATTTAAAGAAATTTATACATAAGAGCCCAATGCAAGTATCGCACTTACTTCTACCGACTACAAAACGGTTGCATTTCTTTTATGCTAATCAGGCTTTTTTTTTACTAGAAGTCACATATTATTTATAATGTAAATAATACATTCAGAATATAAATAAACTTAGATTTTTAGCGTTAAAATAATTAAACATTAAAATATCTAATCATCAGTTCAAACAACATCCATAGGTTCTGTATATGGATCTAAATGAGAAGAGTCTTGAAAATTAGAAGGTTGATCTTCTTCGTCATTAGAAGAATCCCCACGAAGTCTTTTGTTAGAAGGTTGATCTTCTTCACCGTCAGAAGAATCTTCACGAGGTCTTTTGTTAGAGGGCTGATCTTCTTCATTCTCAGAAAATTGATCATCTGATCAATTTTCTTCACTCTCAGAATAATCATTTTGAGATTGATTTTCTTTGCTCTCATAATATTCATTCTGGAATTGATTTTCTTCATCTTCAAATGATTCATTATGAGATTGATCTTCTGGTCTATTTGTTATTCCTTCTTCTATTTCTTTAAGTTTCTCTAATTTATGATGATAAGAGCTCATTCTATTATCGTTCATAGTCATCTCATCCCTAAAGTTTTCTTCAGTAATATTGGTAGTAGTAACTCCAAGAGCATCCACATGCTCAGTCACTATTCTATCAAAGACTTCTTGCTCCTCGTCAGTTAATTCCGTTGTTTCCTTTTTAATAAGTAAGGATCTAGCATATTCCAATTGATCGTTTGCAGTTCTATAGTCATCCAGCATACTTTCATACTCAACTTTTCTATCATCAACATCGTCCTCAGTTTCAAGAAGATGTCTATTACTAACATTACTAACATTACTATCTGTTGAACTAGAACTATCCGTTGAACTAAAATTATCCATTGAACTAGGACTATCTGGTATATCTGATGCAAACTTTAAAGAAGAAGTTGAAAAAGAATTAGAACTATAAGAATTAAAAATTGGCTTAAAACCATTAAAAACAGGACTAAAATTTATTAAGCAATGACTTGTTCCACTAATAGTGTTTTGCACAGGACTAGAGTTTAGGACACTATTAATTGAATTATATATAGTATTTTGTATTTTCAATTTCATTTTTTTTTTATTTAAGAAGTTAAAAGTAAACCGCATTATGAAAGTAAATCCCTTTTAGTAAAAAATCCTATTAAAAAAAATAAACCACATAAAAAGAAAGATGATATGTATGATTGTTAGTTTTTTTTAAAATTAGTACTTTAAATCTAAAAACATTAAAATTATTGAAATTAAAGCCTATTATAAATATTCTTTTAAAGAAACTTATATTTGTAATATTCTATTACATATATTTAAAAGTATCTTAAGATAAATTTCGTGCATAGATGCATTCTGCACTTATTTTTTATTAATGTAGCTTTCCTGCTATGCTTATATTATGAATTATTTTAGCTTAAAATAATACATATAGATTAAAACAATGTTAAATTTTTATTTTAATCATTTTTAAACTTAATTATAAATTAATATTAATCATATAAACAACAGATAAACCATGGATTAACATACCCAACTCCTTTCGTACGAAGGGGCTATTCTTAATTTACTTTAACTTCCCTTAGAAGATAGAAACCATACTGTCTCACGACGTATTTAACCCAGCTCGTGTAGCTCTTTATTCGACGAACAGTCGTACCCTTCATGACTCTTGCATTCATGTGGATGAGCCAAGCCGACATCGAGGTGCCAAACTGCGCACTCAATTTGAACTCTCTGGCGCAATTAGCCTGTTCAAAATTTTTAAAAAAAGATTTAATTTCTTTTTCTCCATTTTTTGTTTATGGTTCAGACTATTTCTTCTATATACATATATTTTGATTTAAAACCTAAGTGAAAAATAAGAAAAATTTATAAAAATAGTACTAAATCTAGTAATTTTTTATAATGTTAAGATCCTAATAGCTACTAATATGAGTCTTTATACCATAACTACCATTACGATTATTATAATTGTTTTTAATATAGTGCAAATTAGATTTCATATAACCTTTTAGCATTACAGTAGATATTTTATTAGAAGAAGAATATATATTTTTTAAAGTACCTTTTTGCTTAAATTTAGAAATGGATCTTAAAGCTGTTAAACGTTTTGTAAGTCTACCCGTACCTTGTATTCTTATACCATTTATTGTTTTAAACTTAAAATTATATAAAATTATACTTAATTTTTCAAGAGGCACATACATTAAATGATTAAAGCTTATTATACTTTTTATATAAAAATTATTTAAATCTTTATTAAAAACAGTTTTATTGTTATTAATTATATATTCACTTTCTATTATAGATGGTATTCTAACTAATGCAATTGCCTTAATAATATTTTTTAAAACATTATTTTTTCT
>Ga0187769_10002303_pt1 | contig 11149 bp, 11 predicted proteins | sample 0116_SJ02_MP02_1_FD_133140 | JGI IMG/M metagenome (GOLD analysis project Ga0187769, IMG submission 133140) | Tropical peat soil microbial communities from peatlands in Department of Meta, Colombia - 0116_SJ02_MP02_10_MG | ecosystem: Environmental > Terrestrial > Soil > Wetlands > Peat | place... | reverse complement strand
CGCGCGGACGGCACAAGGCGGTTAGGCCGAAGGGACAAGGGCACGGACATTTTCGACGCGCCGCGCCTGGCCTGCGTCGTCAGCTTGCGGTCCCTCCAGGTTTCTTCTCATTCCACCATCTGGCGGAAAACCAAGCAACACCCACCGAGGTGGCCGCCAGAAGCAGGTGGAACGGAGTAACCAGCTTCGCTGCAGACTTTAAATGTACCGAAGCGGTCGGCAGGGAGAGCGAGCCAGCCAGCAACAAGCGCTTCGGGCCCAGGATCATCTGCCGGCGGAGCCGGGTTTCAATCTCCGCACAATTGTCCCCAATTTCTTGTGGGTCGAGTTTTTCCTCTCGGCCGTTCATATCGTCTCCCGGTTGGCGCCAGCAGAGCGAGGGCTGTGCGCGGTTGTATTGCTTCGGCCGGAGGATATAGGGAGCTGTATGGGAACTCTGCGCTGCTCCCGGAAGCTTGTCAAGTTTGAAAACGTACAGTGCCGGGCATCGGCCGGGCCGAGAGGATAAGGCCCCTTGTGGAAATCGGCCAGCAACTTCTGCGCATCTCCTGCTGGCTGGATGAGCTACCGGCGCGAATCGAAGATGCGTGTCGCGAGGTATTACAACATCCCCCCGGTTTTGACTGAAAGAATCGCCAGGGCCATCTCCAATTTCTGCACAGCCTCGCTGACCGCCTCGCGAGGCGCCGGATGTTTCTCTGCTTCCTCCCGGAGCTTGCTCAGAATCCGGTGGGCTTCGGTGATGTGCCGAACCGCCTCTACGCGTTGCCGTGCCTGCTCTGGTGTCGGTTTGTCGCTTCCCACACTTGCCTCCAGTAACCAGCGGCCGCTTCCCGTAAGACGATTCTACCCTGCGGGAGCTTCAGGCCGCTTCAGGCTAGGCGGCATTGCAGCCGCGATTCCGCAGCAGCCGACCATGCTTGAGGAGGAAGCGGTCGCCGCGCCAGACCACGGTGCGCCCCGCAAACGCTGCCGCCCACACCAGCAGCGCCTGCAAGTCCCGCAGGGGAAGAAGCCACAATCGACGCGGTGTTACGGAGTGATGGCAAACGCCCAGGGCGGTCACCAACTGGGCCGCGATTCGGGCTCCGTAGGCGACGGCAAGCAACAGCCATGCCCACCCCGTGCCTGCAGCCGCGATCACGGCAACGGCCGCCCACTGCACTCCGAAGATGAGCACCAGCCCCAGGTTGCCGCGCGGGCTGGCGTCTCGCACCGTGCGCGCCCAGCGCAGCTGGTGGTCCCAGAAGTCGCGCAGCGAATAATCCGGCAACGCCGTTTCCACCACCAGATCGGAAACAACGATGCCGTATCCGGCTTGAGCTATCAATGTGCCGAGTTGGTGATCGTCGGCAAGATAGTCGGCCAGCGCCGCGAAGCCGCCAATGCCTTCCAACACCCGCCGCGGAAATGCCAGCGTCGATCCGAATCCGTAGTGAAACGCGCGCCGGTTGGTGTAGGCGACCAGCACCGCAGCCGCGAAGTCGGTGATGCTCAGCGCTTCCAGCTTCGAGCCCAGGGTGCTTCCTGCAACGGCCCTATAGAGGGCCGTCACCAGGCCAACTTTGGCTTCGGCCAGCGGCTCCATGATCCGCTGCAGATAATCGGGTGGGACCCGGATGTCTCCATCGTTGATCAGCAGATGATCGTAGCGCGCTGCGGGAAGCATCTGGATCAGGTTGCTCACCTTGCGATTCGTGCCCAGCTCCCGCGGGCAGATCACTAGTGCGATACGCCGCTGCGGAAACTCTTGCTTCAGCCGTTCGATTAATGGGACGGCGGGATCGTCCGGCTCGTGCACGCCGAAGATGATCTCGTACTGGGGATAATCCAGCAGGCAGTGGCTACGGAAGCATTCGTAGGCATGCGGGTCGGCGCCACGCACCGGCTTCAGAATCGAGACTGGCGGATGAAATCCCGGTGCCGCGCGTGGCCGCCGCAGAAACCGCCACGCGCTCAGGATCGAAAACAGATAGAACGCCGTGCCAAACAGCGCGCACGATGCAGCAACGATCTCAATGGCGTTTCGAAGCATGCTCGGGCGTTTATACGCGAGCCGATGCTGGCAGTCTATCGACTATAATAAGAAGGTTGACAGCCGGACCGGACGGTCGCTCCTGTGCTGCGAACGCTGGATTCGTCCAGGCCGCGCAGCGGCAGGGGAGGAAAGTCCGAACTCCATAGAGCAATGTGCCGGATAACGTCCGGGCGGCGTCCCTCAAAGGGACGTTGACGGAAAGTGCCACAGAAAACAGACCGCCCCGCTGTTCTTGCGATTCCCTGCCCCGTACCCAGGGACTGACAAGAACAGCGGGGTAAGGGTGAAAAGGTGCGGTAAAAGCGCACCGCCGCTGCAGCAATGGAGCGGGCAGGGCAAACCCCACACGGAGCAAGACCAAATAGGGAGGGAGTGACGCTTCGGTGCACGCGCGCTGGCTCGGCGCGCTTAACCTCCGGGTAGGTCGCTAGAGCCACGCAGTGATGTGTGGCCCAGAGGAATGACCGTCCTGCTTGCTGCAAGGCAGGCAGACAGAATTCGGCTTACAGGTCCGGCTGTCACCTTTTCGAAACTTACATCGTTCGTAACTATGCCGCTTTTGTGCCAGTGGCCTCAGGCAGATTCACGCCCCCAGGGTAGCAGTCCGACTCATGCCGCCTTCCTGTGCTTTTGCTCTTGTGCCGAATTGTGGCGCAGCAGTTTGCGGTTCTGCACGACGGACGTCAAGTAGAAGGCTCCGAGGAACGCCACCACCACTAAGAGGATTATGAGGAATTCGGGCATATGCCACCTTCGCGCAGAGAACTATCACATGTAACCCGCCACGAGTCAGTGACTATGCTCACGCCAGCGTGTGCGTGGCAAGGCTGGACTGGGTGGCCAAGAAAGCCTTGTTTACAGTGCTTTTGGAAGCCAGCGCAGTCGCAATTTGGTGCGGATCCATAAGGTTATTCGTCTGCGAACACCCACTCTACAGATGTGGAAAACGCTGCACGACCGAAAACCGTAAAAATCGCGGGTGCTACTATGCCGGCACTACTGGAGGATCTCAATGAGTGAGGAGCGCGCCGATGCGGTTGACCGCAGGCGGTTCTTGAAAACGAGCATAGCCGGTGGCGTGAGCGCCGCACTGCTGCCCGCGTTTGGCGCCGTGGACGCCGCCGCTGGTTCGCCCGCGGTATCGAGTTTCGAGCTCGATGAGATCTCGATATCAGATCTTCAGGAAGGCATGAAATCCGGCAAGTACACCGCACGCTCCATCGCAGAGAAATACCTCGCGCGGATCGACGCCATCGACAAGCAGGGTCCGGCGATCAACTCGCTCGTCGAGATCAACCCCGATGCGCTCGCCCTGGCCGACGCCATGGACAAGGAGCGCGCCGCCGGCAGCGTGCGCGGGCCGCTGCACGGCATCCCGATCCTCATCAAAGACAACATCGATACCGCGGACCGGATGATGACCACCGCCGGTTCTCTTGCGCTGGTGGGATGGAAGCCGCCGCAGGATGCGACCATCGTTCAGAGGCTGAGGGCGGCGGGGGCGGTTGCTCTGGGCAAGACCAATCTGAGCGAGTGGGCCAACATCCGCTCCAGCCATTCGACAAGCGGTTGGAGCGGGCGTGGCGGGCTGACTCGTAACCCTTACGCACTCGATCGGAATGCCTGTGGCTCAAGCTCCGGCTCGGGCGCCGCGGTGGCGGCGAACCTGTGCGCGGCGGCCATCGGCACCGAGACCGATGGCTCCATCGTGTGTCCATCGGGCGCCAACGGGATCGTCGGCATCAAGCCCACGGTCGGGCTGACCAGCCGTACAGGGATCATCCCCATCTCGCACACGCAGGATGGCGCCGGCCCCATGGCGCGCACCGTCCGCGATGCCGCAATCCTGCTGGGAGCGCTCACCGGCGTGGACCGCTTCGACAGTGCAACCCTGGCCAGCCAGGGCAAGTCGCACACGGATTACACACGATTCCTCGATCCCGCCGGGCTGCGCGAGGCGCGCATCGGCGTGCCGCGAAAGTATTTCGGTTTCAGCGAAGAAGTGGACGCGCTGATGAATTCCCTGCTCGATGAGATGAAGAGGCTGGGTGCGACCCTGGTCGATCCCGCCGACCTCGAGACCTTCGGGAAATTCGATGACTCTGAGCTCATCGTGCTGCTCTATGAGCTGAAGGCGGACCTGAACGCCTATCTCTCCCGCCTGGGACCGGACGCGGGGGTCCACACGCTGAAGGACGTCATCGACTTCAACGACAAGAATAAAGACCGGGAGATGCCCTACTTCGGGCAGGACCTGTTCCTCAAGGCGCAAGCCAAGGGACCGCTGACCGAGAAGGAGTACGTGGAGGCGCTGGAGAAAGATCACAAGCTGGCGCGAATTGAGGGCATCGACGCGCTGATGGACAAGCACAACCTGGACGCCATCGTCGCACCCACCGCCGGACCTTCTTGCCTGACCGACCTGCTGAACGGCGACCACTTCACCGGCGGCAGCTCGAATGCGGCTGCAGTTGCGCAATGTCCTAACATCAATGTGCCGGCGGGATTCATCCACGGGATACCGGTGGGGATTTCATTCTTCGGGCGGGCATGGAGCGAGCCGACGCTCATCAAGCTGGCATACGCCTTCGAGCAGGCCACGCGGCTGCGTAAGCCGCCACAGTTCTTGCCGACCATTTCGCTGGACCCGAGAGGCTAGGGGAAGGTGCAATGAACTGACGATTGCACGATTTTGCGCCTTTCCACTCGATTATGTTCTACACTGGGTTGGCTGATTCTCACTTTGGTTCACCTTTTTCAGAGCTTCCGCAAAATCCCCGGCACAGGAAAATTCACACAATATGCTGATCCCGATTCTTGTCGCAGTCCTGGTGGCCTTTGCGTCCGTGCAACTATCCAGTCTCTGCACCACTATCTATCTCCACCGCGCCATGGCGCACAAGGGCCTGAGGCTGCATCCCGCTGTGGCCATGCTCATGCGAATCGAAATATGGCTCTTTACCGGAATCTCCATGCGCGAGTGGGTGGCGGTGCATCGCAAGCACCACCACTTCACGGACGAGGAAGGCGACCCGCACAGTCCGTATCTGAAAGGCTTGCTGAAGGTGCTGCTGCTGAACGCCGTCTATTACGCGCAGGAAGCCAAGAAACCGGATGTGGTCGAGAAGTATACGCGGGACATTCCTCGGACGCGCGCCGAGGTGCTGCTATCGCACGGCTGGGTCGGGCTGGGCATTATGCTGGCGGCGTTCATGTACGGTTTCCATCTGCTGGCGAGCGGCTGGGTGGGTTCGGTGCTGGGCGCGGTAACATTCGTGATGCAGGGCGCGGCCTACGTCTTCAGCAGTGCCGTGATCAACAGCATCTGCCATTGTCTGGGATACAGAAACTTTAACAACACCGCCACCAACCTGCGTAGCGTGGCCTGGCTGACCAGCGGCGAGGGACTGCACAACAACCATCACCAATACCCGGCGTCGTCCAAGTTCAGCATGCGGAGCTGGGAGTTTGACCCCGCCTGGCCGGTGATCCGGGTGCTCGGCAAACTGCATCTCGCGCAACCCTTGCCTCTGCCGCAGCAACGCTGACCGAAAGGCACAAAAACAGGCGCGCGCCCGCTACCCAGATGACGGGCCGCTCCTTGCCAGGCGCTGGTCGCCGACAGCGCCAACCCGCTCGGCCACTTCCTCGTATACCTGCCGAATCCGTCCGACCGACGCTTCCCAGGAGAAGGAGAGCGACTGCTCGTATCCGGCACGCTTCAGGCGTTCTCGCAAGGACTGGTCGAGCAGAACGCGATGCAGGGCGTGCATGATGTCAAAGACGTTCTCGGGGTTCACCAGGACGGCGGCATTTCCCACGACCTCGGGAAGCGACGAAACGTTCGAGGTCACCACCGGAGTGCCGTGCGCCATCGCCTCCAGTGGCGGAAGCCCGAATCCCTCATAAAGCGATGGAAAGATGAACACCTTCGCCCGGTCGTAGAAAATCCGCAAGATATCGATGGGGAGGAACCCGAGGAAGCGCACGTCATTGGTCACGCCGCTGCGCACGACGGCACGGCGCAGGTCAGGATGCTTGGAAAGCTCGTCGCCGATGATGATCAGTTTGAGATCGGGAAAGCGTGCTTCCTTGGCCAGTTCTGTCTTGAGCGCGGAAAACGCCTCGATGATGCGGATAACGTTCTTGTGAGGACGGATGTTTCCTGCGTAGAGGAGGAAGGGATAGTTCACCTGGTAGCGTCCGGCGATGAGCTGGCAATCGGCTTCGCTGGCATGGCCGCGGCGGAAGCGCTCATCAATAGCGTTGTAGATGACCTCGACTTTGTCGAGCGGAAGGTTGAAGAGGCGCCCGATGTCGTTGCGGGTCGTGTTCGACACTGCAAAGATGCGCTCGGCCCGGCGCAGGACCCGGCGCGTGAAGCGGAAGCGCAGCGAGCCCCGTATGGCAGACTCGCCTCGGGGAGGATAGAAGTGGTCGAGCAGATCGTGCACCGTCACCACGTAACGGCAGGGGATATACTGCGGCGAGGAGAACAGGTGCGGCACGTGCAGAACGTCGCAGCGGAACTTTCGCAGTATGCTTTGAAACTCGAAGTAATTGCGCGCCGTAGTGTCGGGCAGCGAATAGGGCGCGTTGACGAAGTTGGGCGGCAGGTCGCCGATTTCGCGCAAAGGCTCGGCGGGACCGATGAGCAGGTAGTCATTCTGCCGGTCGATGCGCCCCAACGTGCGGACGACATTGCGGACGTAAGTACCAACTCCGTAGTCGCTGATCCGCCGGGTATCGATGGCGACACGCACGGCGCCAGTGTATAGCGGAGCAACCTGAGAACCAACACGCGTTGCGCGGTCCTGACAAAATTGCTGGATTCCAAATACAATGGCTGGTTAAGCCCGGAAGAACGGAGCACGTTCATGAGCACGCCCAGCCGCAACAGTGAAATTCGCCGCCGCCGCACCCGCAAGGAGAAGATCGCCCTACTGCGCAAGCGCTACGCCGCCGCCAGCTCCGAAGGTGACCGCAACCGCATCGTGGAAAAGCTCCGGCGTCTGTCGCCCACATTCAAGCTCGAAGAGTTCACCAAACCGATACAGGCGCACAAGAGTCCGGCGTAGAGCCCGTTCCTTACGCTCTCGCCTCCGCCTGCGCCCTTACCCTCCGCTCCGGATAAAGCGGAAACGCTTCGGCCAGTTCCAGCACCTGCTTGCGCACCCGCGCCAGCACGGCGCTGTCGGTGCGGCTGTGCAGCACTTGCGAGATCCAGAGGGCGATCTGCCGCATCTCCCGCTCTTTCATGCCGCGCGTGGTCAGCGCGGGTGAGCCAATGCGGATCCCGCTGGGCCGCAAGGGCGGGTTGGTGTCGAACGGAATGGCGTTCTTGTTGACGGTGATTCCAGCTTCGCCCAGCGCCGTTTCGGCTTCGCTGCCCAGCATGCCCTTGGCGAAGACGTCCACCAGCATCAGGTGAGTGTCCGTGCCGCCGGAGATGATGCGGAAACCCTCGGACGCCAGGGTTTCGGCCAACACCTTGGCATTGGCGACCACCTGATACGCATAGTCGCGGAACTCAGGCTGCATGGCCTCGTGGAAACAGACGGCTTTGGCGGCGATCATGTGCACGAGCGGGCCGCCCTGCATTCCGGGAAAAACGGTCTTGTCGACCGCTTGAGCGTAATCGGATTTGCACAGGATCATCGCCGACCGCGGCCCGCGCAGCGTCTTGTGGGTGGTCGAGGTGACGATCTGTGCGTGCGGCACGGGCGAGGGATGCGCGCCGCCGGCGACCAGGCCGGCGAAGTGCGCCATGTCTACCAGGTAGATGGCGGCGACTTTGTCGGCGATCTGGCGCATTCGGGCAAAATCGATGATCCGCGGATAGGCGCTGCCGCCGCCGATAATGAGCTTCGGCCGCTCTTTCTCCGCCAGCTTCTCCAGTTCGTCGTAGTCGATGGTTTCGGTCTCGCGCGTCACGCCATAAGGCACAATGCGATAGTTCTTGCCGGAAAAATTCAGCGGATGTCCGTGGCTCAGGTGGCCGCCGTGGGCGAGGTTCAGGCCGAGGATGGTATCGCCGTGCTGGATCACGGCCGCATAGGCGGCCATGTTGGCCTGGGTGCCGGCGTGAGGCTGGACGTTCGCGTGCTCGGCGCCGAAGAGCTGCCGGGCGCGGTCGCGCGCCAGGTTCTCCACCACGTCGGTAAACTCGCAGCCGCCGTAGTAACGCTTGCCGGGATAGCCTTCCGCATACTTGTTGGTGAAGACCGAGCCCATGGCTTCCAGCACCGCCTCGCTGACGAAATTTTCCGAGGCGATCAGCTCGAGCCCTTCGTGCTGGCGGCGTACTTCGTTGTCGATGGCGGCGGCAACATCCGGATCGGTTTCCGCCAAGGGTCGGGACATCCAATCGCTGGTCTTTGTCATTAGCTGCGAATCCTTGATTTCAATTTCCGTCGGTTTTTCATTCTACGACAGCTACCCCGCAGTGGCGAGAAGCAGGAGAAGCAGGCCCCTCGACTCTGACCGGGATGATTCGCCCGGCCCTCGCTCGGGATGACAAAATGTTTTAGTGCGCAGGGGTTCATGGGTGATGGCCCGATGGTTACTTGTACGCCCGCCAGCCTGCACCCATAATCACCTGAAATCTCCATCGGGGAGCAGCCATGGCGACCGGCGCAAGCATCGGCTTCAGGCATATCCAGTTCGATACTTCCACCTACATCGCCCACATCACGCTGAACAACCCTCCCTACAACGTGCTGACCGTGCCCTTGATGCGAGAGATTGCGGAATCCATCGAGAGCCTGAACGGCCGCGGGGACATCAAGGCCATTCTGCTCGATTCCTCGCAGCGGACGTTTTCCGCCGGCATCGGACTCGAAGACTCGAAGGCCGACCGCGTTTTTTCCACGCTTGACGCGTTCAACCACGTATTCGAAGCCATTCGCGAAATCTCCAAGCCGCTGATCGTGGTGGTGAACGGGCCGGCTATCGGCGCAGGCTCGGAGCTGGCAGCGTTTGGCGATCTGGTCATCGCCACGCCCAAGGCCAAGTTCGCGCAGCCGGAAGTAAAGCTGGGAGTTTTCCCACCCTTTGCTGCCGTGATGCTACCGCAGTTGATCGGACCGAAGAAGACCTATGAGCTGATCCTGACGGGCGAGGCGTTGTCCGCAGAAGACGCTCTCGCCCTCGGCTTCGTCAACCGGGTGGTGGCGGAAGACAAGCTCAAGGAGACCGTTGACGAGGTGATCCATAAGATCGGCGAATTCAGCGCCCCCGTGCTGGAGATGACCAAGCGCGTGATCTCCGGGTCGCTCGGGCTGCCACTCGACAAAGCCATGCGACAATCCCACAACATCTACCTGACCCAGTTGATGGACCTCGAAGACGTGCAGGAAGGCCTCCGCGCCGTGCTCGAGAAGCGCAAGCCCGTCTGGAAGAACAAGTAGTTGCCGCCTGCCGGCAATGCCTGAGATTGGCGTTTGTCCCGGATACCACCTAAAATTGTCATTCTTCCGCCGAGCCACGCGAGGCGGGAGAATCTGAAAAAGCGGTCAGCACCGCCAGTCCAGGCGGTGCAAACGTTCTCGTCAGATCCTCCGCTCGCCTTCGCCTCGCGAAGGATGACAATTTGCACGCGAGACGGCATTTACGCCAGATGGATCGCCAATTCTCTGCTGGACTTGTCTTGAAACTTCGCCGACAACTGACAAATCAGAATGCATCGGCCAAGAATCTGGCCATATGCCACGCGTCCAGATACTTGAACGGAGTTTCCCCGCTGGTGTAATGCCCGCACGGCAAAATTGCGACCCTGTGGTCTAGATTCCGCTGCCGGAAAGCGGCGATGATCTCGCGCGAGAGTTCGGGCGGAAAAGTCAGATCATAGGTGGCATACACGAAGAGCGACTTCTTGGGATACCGCGCGAACTTGTCGTAATACGACGCTGGGCTGATTGCCAGCCATGCCTGCCGAAGACGGTCCAGATCAATGTCGCGCTCGATCCCGGCACGAATATGGCGGGTTGATTGCCCGGTCCAAATCACATCGGCAAAATACGTCGAGGCGTGGTTGAACACGTTGACCTTCAGCCTCTCGTCGTGCGCGCTGGCGATGAACGCATAGCAGGACCCGAGGCTGGTGCCGACAATTCCCAAGCGGCGATAGCCGCGGCTCTGCAGCCAATCAAGACAGGACCGTACGTCGACGACGGCCTGACGGCAGGCATCGATGGTGCGGGCGATGTTGGAGGAAACAGCATAGTCGGCGCGCTCGATCTCCGCCGGCTTGCGCACGTCGTGGTAGGGCAGGCTCAGGCGCAGGGCAGCAATCCCAAGCCAGTTGGAGATGCGGCCCAGTCCCAGGTGGCTTTCGGCATCCGCATTCCACTGCGGCAGGACGACGACAGCCCGGTCACTGCGTACTGGAAACCAGCACGCCATCGCCAGATTGTTCTCGGCGTATGGGGTCTTGACCGGCGAAGTAAACCGCAGGCAATTCCCTTCCAGGCGAAAATCATCCGGCGTGTCGTAGGCGAAGAAACGATCGCTCTCAGAAACGATGCGCCGGTTTAGATCTTGGACGAAGCTTTCTGCTTCCACGCCGGCAACGTTGCGCCATTGACCGTCCGCCAGCGGCCAGCCTTGCATCCACTCCACTCCCCACTCGAATGGACGAACCACACGATTAGTGTCCCGTTCGGCCAGGCGGGTCTCCCAGTCGTGCATCCATTGGCGGTAGAGGCGGCGCATGGGCATTCCATGATAGCAACGCAGGTTCTGTTAGGCCTTGCTCAGGATGACAATCAGCAGAGTTTAGGCGATGTATCTGCGCGGGACGCGCTTGGAGATATTGCAGAGGATCTCGTAGGGAATCGTGCCGGCCAGGCGCGCGTGATCGTCCGCCGTGACGGAGCAGTGCTCGCTCCGACCGAGAATGATGGCTTCCGAGCCGATCTCGGCGCCGGCGACCGCGGTGACGTCAATCAGCGTGATGTCCATGGAGATGTTGCCCACGATGGGTGCGTATTGGTCGTTGATGATCATGCGGCCGCGCGAGGAAAGCCTGCGGCTCAGTCCATCTGCGTATCCGACCGGAACAGCGGCAATGCGCGCCGGGGCAGGACTCACATAGGCCCCGCTGTAACCGAT
>Ga0187769_10002302_pt1 | contig 11149 bp, 10 predicted proteins | sample 0116_SJ02_MP02_1_FD_133140 | JGI IMG/M metagenome (GOLD analysis project Ga0187769, IMG submission 133140) | Tropical peat soil microbial communities from peatlands in Department of Meta, Colombia - 0116_SJ02_MP02_10_MG | ecosystem: Environmental > Terrestrial > Soil > Wetlands > Peat | place... | reverse complement strand
TTACCGACTTCTCGCTCGATCTCCTTTGCTGCAAACTTCCATACACGCTTTGTTTCAGGCTTTTCAGCTTTTCTCACCGGCATGACCACTATTTGCCTGCTGAAGAGGTAAATCTCGTACTCAAGTTTTTCAGTTTCGAAGTTGCTCACCTCGATAACTGGCCGAGCGAGATCAGCTTCAGTCATACCCGCAGGCACCTTAACTACAAAGTTGACATTGTAGACTGTTTCAATCTGTCCCTTTTTAATGAAAATGACTGTATCCACAATTTGTGGTATTACTCCGAAGTCAACGCGACCAATGAGTCGCTGTATTGCATCAATAGCGCGGGAGGTGTGAACGACGCCCACCATGCCAACTCCAGCCAGTCGCATATCAGCAAAAATCTCAAAATCATGAGTCTTTCGCACTTCATCGTATATCGTGTAGTCGGGTCTCACTAGAAGCAGTATATCAGACGTTTTCGCCATGTCACCTTCAAGAGCTGTGTACTGAGTTATCTCGTCAGGGACTTGTAAATCTCTTGGACTTTCCATGGTCTTTACTATGTAGCCACAACTGAGCAAAAATTCGGCAACACCTTGCGCAAGCGTTGATTTTCCAGATCCGGGGGGGCCTGCAATTATTATTCCTTTTGAGGGGCCAACTAAACGGCTTTTTAATTCTTCTGCAAATCTGTACTCATCAAGCCTAACAGCAGCGATAGGTCGAACTACCGTTATTTCGATTCCATCAGAAAACGGCGGGCGAGCGATAGCCACCCGAAGAGGTCCAAGTTGAACAACAGTAGCCCCGCGCCGTTCCAGTTCAATAAATCCGTCCATTCGCGATTTCGCGCTCTCAATAATCTCAGTGGCTATATCGCGCATCTCTTTTTCGCTCATAGGATTACTACGAATCTTAACGAGATGCGGTGTTTCAATTGATCCACGCTTCGCCATTGGAGGCACGTTCTCTTTAAGATGTACGGACATCGTGTCTGGTGTAAAGAATTCATTAAGCAAAAGGGGGGTTACCTCCTCCTTCTCAGGCCTGAGATACATTACATCGATGCCTTTCGCTCGAGCAACTTCAGACTGCACGACGTCACTCGTGATAAATGTTGCTTCGTTATCAATTGCAATTGTCCTTATCATTGCATCGATTTCTCCAGCTCCAGCAAGCCTCACCTGCTCAAGAGTGGGCCGCTTGCCCGCATAGATGAGACTTATCTCCCCTGCTCTGCGCTTTTCATCAAGAGCCTTAAGCTCATTTAATCCCCTAAACCCAATTTCACGGCCGTGGTTTGCTTGCGCCTCGAGCTCTGAGATTGCGGCTTCTGGGATGATTATAGTCGCTTCTTTAAGCTCACCCTCTTCGATGAGTTTTGTAATCCTCCCATCAATTATAACACTCGTGTCCGGAACATACTTCATATTTGCTCCATAAATTTCTGCTACAATAACACCTATTAAGGCTGATTTCTTAAATTCTTACAATGACAGCTATTGAGTGCTTCGTTAAAGATCTCAAATTTGTACTAGGTAAAAAATCTTAACTACCACCTTTCGCATTTTGCTCTCATTTATAGACTTCTTCAGGGTTAAACTCCCTCACCCCTATGAATTCACCGTCAATTTTTCTAAAAAAACAAGACTTAAAACCAGTGTGGCATGCCGCTACAATCTGTTCGACTTTGATGACGAGCGCATCTTCATCGCAATCAACTAAAATATCTCTCACAAACTGGAAATGCCCTGAAATTTCTCCCTTTTTCCACACTCTCTTTTGCCTCCGGCTCCAATAGTGAACACATCCCGTCTGAAGTGTCGTCTTAAAGGCCTCTTCGTTCATAAAGGCTATCATCAGCACCTCGCCGGTAATGCAATCTTGTGTAGCTACTGGAATTAGACCACTCTTGAAGTTAAGCTCTAACATATGTACCAAAACTACGGGCGTAAAAGATTATAGAGTTAACTATGCGTTTTATACATCGAACGAGATTCTACGAGAGTCTTTCCTCCTGCCTTAATATTTGCATCGACAATCGACCCAATGACTATGTGATGGTCGCCTGCTTCCTTTTCCCACGCAACCTGACAGTCAAAGTACGCAACACAATCATTGAGTATCGGCGAGCTAGTTATTCCAAACTCATATCCAATGTTCTCGAACTTGTCTACTGTCTTGCCGGACCTTTTACCAAATGAATCAACGAGAGTGGCCTGATCAGATTTAAGAACGTTAACCGCGAAAGATCCGCTTGCCTCCACAAGTTCATAGGTGTAGTGGCGTGGGTTTATGGCAGCCATAATAAGAGGCGGCGCGAAGGATACTTGCGTCACCCACGTGCCTATAAAACCGCTCAATTTTCCCTCGTGGTTGGCTGTGATTATGGTCACTGGATTTACGAGCTTCCAAAGCGCCATTTGAGTTTTACCCATATAACTCATTTCCCATGGTATACCCAACATAAATCTTGACTGCCGCTCTCAATGATAAGTTCTCTTTCAACGCAAGGACTTCTTCAAGTGCAGTATAGATTACTTTTTGAGCTTGTGATATTTTAGACATGTTAACGAATTTTTACTGTGTCTTATACTTTAAGCATCGTAACATATTAAGCTGTTTTTTGAATAATCGTTCTTCATTCTCAAATCATTGGCGATAAAGATCTTTTGCATCCACTAACAAATAATCAATCATTTCCCGCGTTAATTGCTCATTGCCAGATAACACGACATTAGCGACTTTATCGATTCAGATGACCTTTTACTATTGAATTTTTGTGGTGAAGCCCAGATATAGACCTACCCAGACAAAAGTTTAAAAGCATTCAAAGGTGCTAACTTTAGTCCAACAATATTAATAAGCTCTGTTGCTCCATTTAATTGTTTGAGAAGAGACCCACTGCTGAGTACAAACTGAATCATATTGCAAGCTATTGCTTTAGAAAGCTGCTAAAAGAGCGTTTTGAAATAATGCTCGGCATTACGAATATTCAACGACCTATTACCTTTGCTATACCCCCGGGAAATAGTGAATCTTATTCTGCCTCAGCCAATCGTTTCACTATCTCATCTACAGTCAAAGAATCCTGTTTGCCCGTATTGAGATCCCGTAGCGTCAGATTTCCCAACATGATTTCTCTGTGTCCTACGAAGATTGCGTAGTCAAAGCCCTGAGCATTAGCGGATGAAAGCTGCGCCGCCATCTTCCGTCCCATGAGATCTATATCTGCAGAGATATGGGATCGAAGTCTATTGACGACCTTTAATGCCTCTCGACGTGTGTCCTCTGTTGAGATCACCATCACTCGCACGGGCTCTTTAATCTCCACATCAACTGCAGCCATCACCCTATCAAATCCGACTCCAAATCCCGTAGCAGGTACATCTTCACCGCCAAAAAGATGCGCTAGCCGATATGAACCGCCTCCTAAGACCTGATTCTGAGCCCCAAGACCTTCTATATAGGCTTCGAATACTATGCCCGTGTAATACTCAAGCCCTCGTGCAATACTGAAATCAACTGTGTAGATTATGCCAAGGCTGTCAAGCTGCTCAAGCACTGTTAATAGATAACTAATATCCACTACATTCTCGGCTTCACTGAGAGGATCTGTTCCCTTAATGATTTTGATCGCCGCATTACCATTGGGGATGCTCTTTAAACTCTCGAGGTCACCTTTGTCAATTAAGCGCATCGCAAGAGCGCATGTTTCGTCATCGAGTTCACAAAAGACAGCTCGTAACACGTCTAGGTACCCAACGTGTATATCGACCCCAAGCCCCACACACTCGAGCAACGCTTGTGAAAGTGCAATTACCTCTGCATCAGCCTCAGGTCGCGTGCTGCCTATGAGCTCAACGCCGAATTGCCAAAACTGTCGATATCTACCTGACTGCGGCCGCTCATACCTAAAGCAATCGCCGAAGTAGTAAAACTTGAGCGGCTTTGGATAAGATTGGAGCTCATTGACATACATACGGGTAACAGGAGCCGTCAGCTCAGGACGTAGTGCTAACGAACGTCCAGCTTTGTCCTTGAAACTGTAGATCTCCTCTACTATTGCCTCACCCGACTTTAGGGTGAACAACTCGAGAGGCTCGAATGCAGGTGTTGCGATTTCTCTATATCCCCAGAGCTCTGCAGTCTGTCTGAGCTGTAACTCCACAAAGCGACGCTTTCGCATCTCCTCAGGCGTAAAGTCCCGTGTTCCACGCGGCCTGATTATTGATGTAACTTTCCTTGTTGCCATCTTGGTAATATAAGAGAAAATATTCGGGTAACTTTTTTAGCCACTTATCCACACATCAATCATTCCAAACTAAGTTTGACCATCAAATCAACGCTTCTTTTCGTCAACAGTGCAACGAAATTACCGACTCCTCAAGATTGTAGACAGTCATGCTCTGTTGGTGTTGATATAGCTATTTTAACGTTTAATGCCTTGTAGTTTTTGCTAGATAACATTACTATATTCATCTTTGATAGCCATTGCAGTATTCTTACTCCCGCGCACAATTATAAAACTAATTCTTTATTTCAGCCCTATGAACGCTCTTCAAGACGCAACTACATGAATCTGGTTTAGAAGATACAAAGAAACCATTGGTGTCCCAAAAGATATTATCAGGCATAGAATAGAGCCCACATCTAAAAAATCGTCAAGTTTGCAAGCTCGATCAGATGCTATTCCCTCAAGTGGTTTTGAGCATCATAAAAAATAGGAAGTTTCCAGTCAATTAATGCTATAAACTTAGTTATCGCCTCTCTCCCCCTAGTACAAATTTGTTAAGCGTGTTGCGACTACACCAATCCTACTTCCATTTGGTTAGCGAATAGCCGAGTCCTATAACGGCATACTTTTGACCACGCCCTAGCGACCGCTAGAATATGAAGCCGTTAATATCAAAAAATAGACCATTTCAAGTCTATCTCTTTGATATCCGATGCCCTTTATAATGTCGAAAATACAGAATTGCATTCATATATCAAGCTCGGCTTGCGGTTAAGTAATCATGACGCGCCTCGTCGTTATCGAGTTTATTCGTCTCTTTAGGAATAATGGCTTAGTAGGTCTTTATAAATCAATCAGTAATGTTAGAGGAAACGCTTCACGCATCCTGCTCCTTGGCCCAATCCCTCATCAAGGCGTACGTTAACCTCGCTGAAGCTGCTGGTATCTAACTGCTCGCATATTTTATCTGTTAGATAAGTACAAAGGTCTTCAGCACTTATTGAGCTTATCGGAAGCAAGACTACATCTTCCCTTGGAAATACATACCTCTTAGCCCCGTTTCCGACAAGTACTTCGAGCTCTTTTAAGCCTGACGCATCGGTCTTTACGTCAACCTCATCGTCGTTAGTTGCTATCAAAACGACGTGATCAAGTTGACTACATACATCAGAAACAACATTTTTTAAATCCTCAAAATCAACTATGAAATCACCATTTTTTGAACCGAGGATCTTAATACTTACTGCATATGTATGTCCATGCAGTTTCCCGCACTGTGGATGATCAGGTATAAAATGACACGCCGAAAACCTTAACTTCGCCTTCCATCCGTCCAGTTCAACCCAAATGTTACTCATATGTGTACTTACAGTTTGATTTTGCTTGAACTATTTTTAGGTTTACCATTTATATCATTAATAATTATCCAACGTGTCTGAAGAATATTTATCAAATGACAACTATATTGAACAATGTAACATCAGAATGTCAAATAAATCTAGAAAAGATCAGTATTACAAAAAAGCTAAAAGAGAAGGGTATAGATCGCGGGCTTCATATAAGCTCCAACAGATACAACAACGATTTGAAGTTATACACGAGGATGACGTCGTTGTCGACCTTGGAGCGGCTCCCGGAGGCTGGCTACAGGTTATTAAAGACTTAAATGCAACTGCTATCGGAGTTGATTTACAACAAATTGAGCCGATAAAAGGAATAACAATTATAGAAAGCGATATAACCGACCCAGCAACAACAGAGAAGATACGAAACCATGCGCGAAAAGTCGACGTCGTAATTTCAGATGCTGCTCCAAATCTAAGTGGGGTATGGAGTGTAGATCACGCTCGTTCAATTGAACTCTCTACTTCAGCACTGAATATAGCCAAACAGATTTTGAAACCCGGCGGGGCATTTATCGTAAAAGTCTTTCAGGGAGATTTGTTTGATGAGTTTTTAAAAATAGTGAGAGAGAACTTTAGCTTCGTTAAGGCGTTTCACCCCAAAGCGTCAAGAAAACAGAGCGCTGAGATATATATTATCGGAAAGAAGTTTTTAAACGTGCCAGTTAATCTGAACGCTTTCTATGAGGTTCAGATAGTGGCAATAGGCGAGGCGGGAGATGGCATAGCCAAAATAAATGATTTTATCATAATCGTGCCAGACGCCAAGAAAGATGAAGTTATAACTGTTAAATTGACGGACATTAAGCCCACGTTCGCCTTTGGAAAGAGAGTATCTTGAATACTTGACTTTGCCTCGGCTTACAGCAGGTCTGAGGAAAAAAGTTCGCTGTAATTAGAAAATATCAGGCTAACGTATAGTTTACTCTTAATTTAAACGAGTTTAACGGGATATAATTGTGATAAACCGATCATCGAGAAGACAGGTCTCGGTGAATTTATTACCTTCTCTGGCAGTGAAAGGATCCAAATTAGGTTATTCTATATCGACAGAATCGTCGAGAAAGAATTCTATTGCTTGGAGTTCTAAATTAAACATTTATATCTCAAATGTCCACACAGGAATAGTTTCCAAGTTTAACGATCTTCTGTTGTGACAAAACGTTGCGCTACTTGATCTTCTTCGAGATCTATATAGTTCTTCATGCCATCCCGTATCTTAGTGTTTTTACACATCATTCCACTAACGCAAAATCAAAAGGCACCTGCTTGACAATATCTTAATTGAAAGTATCGTAAGATCATCTTGCGCATTCCAATCCCTGAATGCTCAAAGTTGTTGATGTAAATGAATGTGAAGATGAACACCGGCGAGTGCCGCAATATATAGGGTTCAATTGGGAATGTTTCCCGCCAAGGGGCCAGTTCCAAACTTATGGGTTCGATATTCGTCATGCAGCCTGTATTATCTGTAAAAGTCATTTTTATACTTCAAGGTTATATACGCAGAAATTGATCTTTCTGATCCTGAAAGTTTTTTCTAATGATATGGCCCATTTAATTTTTATTTTGAAGTTCTATTACTTCTGGAATGTCCGTCTGACTTACATTCAGAAAAGGCATAAAAATATTTCTGCCCTTAATACAATGAGAACAACCACAGCGATAACCTTATTCAAACATATCTCTGTTTTCTCTTTAATTGGCGCTCTAAAGATTTATACATAACATAGCTTCTGCTAAGATACCAAGTAATTGCGCGTCGTGCAAAAACCTATATAACCATAAACGGAATTATTATCGTATCTAAAGGGATGAGATAAGGGAACAACATGGCAAAAAAATCTATGACTGGGGGTATGTCGAGAGTCTTGGTTACATATCTCATCATGATGTTGGTGTACGCGTACTTGAGAATACCTGTCGGTCATGGAGTGAATCAAGTTCTTGGCCCTGTTGTGACTAGCTGGCATATTCCCCTGTTTATAGTTATATTAATAATGTCAGTTATAACAGGAGCGTACTCATCACTTATTCTGAATCGATCCGTGGATCAAAGCGTAGTTAAGGAATCACAGGCCAAGATGAGAGAATTTCAAAAATCTTTCCGTGAGGCACAGCTCGCAGGTGACAAGGCTAAGCTTAAAAAGCTGGAAAAAGAGAGAGCAGAAATCATGGAGCTTAGCATGGATGTTCAAATGCAGTCGATGAAACCAATGCCGTACATACTCGTGCTCTCCCTTCCTGTGTTCGGGTGGCTGAACTATCTATTGTATTACGCACAGCTTCCCGCCGAGATATCACGAACAATTACAATGCCGTACTTAGGAACGCTTAATTATACACACACAATCGCCATCTTGCCTGTGTGGATTATCTGGTACCTGCTCACCTCGCTCGTGTTTACACAGGTGATAAGAAAGACTATAGGTATGTAAACCATTATTTGGCAGCTCGGACTACAAGTTGTTTCACACGTTTCGGAACTCGTAACTTCTTGACTTACGATTTTATTTTAGGGAGTGTACCTAAGATCCAAAACGATGGTATAATTCGAACAGTAATGGGATATGCAAGGCTGTCCAACCTATGTTCTTGGTTTATTGCAATTCTGTGCAGACGTGAAAAATCTGAAATTAGCGCTTTGATGGAAGAACTGACGAAATGAATAAAAAAAATTTAATATTAGTGGATTTATAAGCCGTTCTTGGCTCTCATAAGAAAGGTCTTCCAATATTACAGCGGATGCACAACTAACACTTAATCGTCTGATTACACAACGTAATCAACATTGTAAGCTGGTTTTGAGACTTTTTAAGCGCTTTCGCGGACATCAACTGAAGTTTCTTGTAGTATTGCCCTTAAAACGTGTATACTTGCATCTGTTTTAATCGATATACCTGAAAAGTGTGTCCTGGAAGCTTGGTACCCATTGCGTCTCAAAGCGTGCATCAACTGGCCTACCGGTACGGGGGCGAGTTTAATATCTTTAGCTATTTTATGATAGTTATAGAAAGACACTGTATTAAGTTCATCCCTGCATAATTCAAGAAGTTTTTCAGATTGGGTTTTGGTCCGAAAATCTCCCTCAGTTAGCTTAGTAAGAACCTCCTGACAGAAAGTTTCATTGTGTAGATTACCAAGCCAAAGAGGCCCCGATAGTTTTACGTTAAACCCGCAAAAGGGACAATCATTCCTGATAGAAGGCGCAAGTCCGTTTTGGTGATATCTATGCCTACAATTCGGACAGAAAGCTATAAAACCAAGTTCGTCAATGCACTTGTTGGCAAATTTAGCGTTTCTTCCTATTTTAAGGTAGATCCGATAGTAATGGGCAGTTACATGTGAGAGCAAGGGAAGTGCAAATTTATCATATTTACTAAGAGCTCTGACCACAGTTCCAATAAGTATTCTAATACCATTTTCGGCGTGATATTCAGTGTTAGCAGGCACAGCCGCGTATCTTCTAATTCCAGCACTAAAATGCGCTCCACTAAGAGGCGCTGTATCAGTAGCCGTGACGCAGAACATCTTATGGACAGATCTGCAAGCTGCATCGATAAAGGGGGCAGGGGTTCCAAATGGATCAACATCGACAATACTAAATCCTCTACGCGACATCAGGACGTTTGCGTCCACATTTGTTACTTCTGCCTCCAAGCCTAAATGCCGCACGTTTCGTTCAATTAATTTGTGAGCGAGCGGATTAGAGTCATTTAAAGTTACAGAAAGATTTGCCTCGTTAGCAACCCGTATCCCTCTCACGCCAGATGCTGCCATCGCATCAAGATACGTACAGTCTCTCGCTTTACGTTTGTTGCCGATGAATGCTAACATACAGGCAACATTAATATCTCTGCCGAGCTCCATCTTTGGATTGTAAAATACTAACGCTGATGAAGGGGGAAAAGAAGTCGTTTGATCGTGAACAGGGACGAATATATCAGTCGAGCCTTCTCTAACTAACTGAGTCTTCACGATACATATTCTGCTTATAGGATTAAAAAGTTGACCTTCATTATTGCGTTCTAAACGTAAATAATAATTCATTCAAAGAAGCACTGACTCATCAATCCACAACGTTTAACGAGTATGCAGAACATAGAATTAGAATATTTAGGAGAATCGTGCCCTCTGAAACTTCCAATGTTCGCGTAAAACAGCAGTCGCATCGATGCCCACCTTCGTGGTAGTTCCATCAGTCTCAGCTCTCGGATCGAGTGAGGATCCCCTAACATTTGGTATTATCATGATGTCTTTGTCACCCTTGACCCTTGTAGCTATGGCGAATTCTACATCCGCAGGATTGTAGATATCGATGTCATCATCTACAACAACTACATGTTTTAAGCTTGTATGTGCCGCAAATGCGGCCATTATTACGTTTTTAGCATCTCCTTCTGTTTGCTTCTCTATCTTTATGACAGCGTGCAGGTAATGACAGCCACCGGCCGTAAGTATCACATTTTTGACTTTTGCCACCTCATGACACGCTTTATAAATCCGCGGTTCATAGGGAATACCCATAAGAAGACAGTGTTCTGAACTTGCCGGAATTATGCTGTGGTATATCGGGTCTCTCAATGAAACCATCCTTGTAAGTTCAAGGACGGGTTCACTCCTTACGAGGTCGTACGTCCCAGTAATGTCAACGAAAGGTCCTTCTTCTGCCGTTCTGGTTGGACTGATCTGTCCTTCTAGCACTATCTCTGCAGGCGGGACCAAGACGCCGTTTTCACATGGTATTAGTTGCTGGGTTTCTCCCTTTAATGCGGCAGCGTAGTTGAACTCTCGTCCGCAAGGGACTCTCGTAGTTGAGGCAAACAGGGTGACAGGATCGATTCCTATAGCAATAGCAACATCAAGTGATTCCATTCTATTTGCTTTTGATTTATACATTAAGTAGGTATGGCGTGGCGGAACAAGTCTAACTGCCAACGAGGTTTTGTCGAGAACCATCATCCTGTGGATTGCTGCATTCGACGTTTCACCGTATTTTGCTACTAAGACGCCGGCGGTAATGTAGCTCCCGCCGTCTCTTTCAAAGAATTTCATAACTGGCAATTTACTTAAATCCGGCGTGGCATCTACATCCCAGCTGTACTCGATTGTGTCCGTCCTTCCATAAGGTTCTACACTGATAAGCTTTTTAATCACATCTGCCTGGCCTATACCAAGCGCTTTAGCAAGAATTTGTCTTGAATCAAGAAGATTAACCACAGCTTTTGAGTTATTTATGTCTTCAAAAAGGACTGGACCTTTGTTGTGCGCAATTCGAGCCGCTTCAAAAATTGGTGAGACAGGTTCTTTTATAATTTCTAATGCTGCTTCTTCTTTGAGTCGTTCAATGAATTCTCTCAATCAATCCCCCCACCGGCTTGAAATTGAGTGTTTAATTTCGAGTCTATCAAGTATCCTTGCAACAATTATGTCGATAAGCGCTTCGATCGTAGTGGGACGTGTATAAAACGGGGGGCAGGCAGGCAACACTGTGGCACCAGATTCGGAGACTCTCATCATGTTG
>Ga0187769_10002300_pt1 | contig 11151 bp, 12 predicted proteins | sample 0116_SJ02_MP02_1_FD_133140 | JGI IMG/M metagenome (GOLD analysis project Ga0187769, IMG submission 133140) | Tropical peat soil microbial communities from peatlands in Department of Meta, Colombia - 0116_SJ02_MP02_10_MG | ecosystem: Environmental > Terrestrial > Soil > Wetlands > Peat | place... | reverse complement strand
GCCTTCCAGCGTCACCACCGGAGACACGATTCTGGTGGCGACCGAAGCTGCGTATCCTGGTAGCGGCGAATATGTGAGCTCGGTCACCGACGGTCTGGGGAACATTTACACGGCGATTGCCAGTTCGGTGAACACCCACTGCGCGCACTACATGGAGTGGTTTTATGCCACGAATGTGGTGGGCGGCAGTGACACGGTGACCGCCAATTTCAGCGGTTATGCCAATGGCGGTGGAGGTACGGTGGTGCCGATGGAGTGGTCGGGGGTGGGCGGGTTCGACGTGGCGGGACTGGACGGGAACAGCAGTTGTCCCTGGTCGAGCGATGTCACCACCGGGTTCATCAGCACCGGCAATTCGGTGGATCTGCTGCTGGCGTTTTTTGTCGACACCAGCGGAGCGGAGAGTATAGCGGCGGGGAGCGGATATACGCTCATTAACAGTTTCCTTGGGGGTGCCGATCACGGTGTAGAAGCCGAGTCGGTGTCCTCGACTGGCAGCTACAATGCGACATTTACTCTGAGTGGCTCGGTCAACTGGGAAGCCGACATCGTGGCCTTCAAGTCCAGTTCGGCCCCGTGAGTGTGGAGATTCGTGCCGAAGTTCGGTGCAAACCACTCTGTGTCGCACCACTGTGCTTTAAGACACTGCAGTGCCTTGGGGATTCTAGTCGTGCTCTAAACGACTAATCGAGGCTGCAGAACGGTTTGGTGCTGTGAATCCGGACTGTCCGTTTCAGAGCACCACATAGGGCCGGAGCAGCGGGCGCGTTAGATCCATTAGCTGCATTCAATGAGAGAACCGCAGATGAACACACAGTCGGTTTCAACTTCCACATTTTTCAAACTAGAACAGATCCACAGCCGCCATGCGCGAGTGGGAATTATTGGTCTCGGCTATGTCGGCCTACCTTTGGCGCTGCTGTACGTCGGTCAGAGGTTTCGTGTAACCGGCTTCGACATCGACGAGCGCAAAGTAGATGCTCTCTCGGAAGGGAAGTCCTATATCTATCGCATTCCGGCGGAAGAAATCCAGGAGGCCCGAGCCAAAGGGATGGTCGCGACTGCGGACTTTTCCAAGCTGGCGGAGATGGACGCGATCATTATCTGCGTGCCCACTCCGCTGAACGAATACCATGAGCCCGATCTCAGTTTCATCACCAATACCGCGCATGCGATTGCGCCCCATTTGCGCGCAGGCCAGTTGGTAATTCTGGAAAGCACTACGTATCCCGGGACTACGGAAGAAGTGCTCGTGCCGATTCTCGAAAAGGAAAACCGAAACGGTCTGAATGCAGCACGCAACCATCCCTCAGGCCAAACTGGGGCCGAGTTCTATGTGGCGTTCTCCCCTGAACGTGAAGACCCCGGTAACGCAACTGTGGCGCGGTGCGACATCCCGAAAGTCGTAGGTGGACTCGATGCGCAGGCGGCGGAACTGGCATCAGCGTTATATGGATCAATCTTCAATCGCATTGTGCCGGTGTCCTCTCCGGCCGCGGCGGAGATGACCAAGCTGCTGGAAAATATCTATCGTTGCGTCAATATTGCTCTGGTCAACGAGCTTAAGCTTCTTTGCCTGCGCATGGGGCTGAATATTTGGGAGGTGATCGAGGCAGCGGCCACCAAGCCGTTCGGATTTCAAGCTTTTTATCCAGGCCCCGGCCTTGGTGGCCACTGCATTCCTGTCGATCCGTTCTACCTGTCCTGGAAAGCCAAGGAGTGGGATTTTCGAACTCGCTTCATCGAGCTGGCGGGAGAGATCAACATCGGCATGCCTTACCATGTGGTCGCCTCGGTTGCTTCCGCGCTCAACCGGCAACAGAAATCGTTAAGCGGCAGTCGTGTGTTGGTGCTGGGCGTGGCCTATAAGAAGGACATCGATGATCTGCGCGAGTCTCCGGCTCTGACGATTATCGAGCTTCTGCAGAAGCAGGGCGCCGATGTCAGCTACAACGATCCCTACATTCCGTTCATCGGAAAAGGCCGCAAATACGATCTGCAGATGAAATGCTCACCGGTGGAAAATCTGCAGAAATGCGACTGCGTGCTGATCGTGACGGATCACTCCAGCTATGACTATGCCAGGATCGTGGCCGACTCTCAGTTAGTGGTGGATACGCGAAACGCCACGCGCGGAATCCAGAGCTCGAAAATCGTACACTGCTGAGAAAGGCTCTGTTGCGGTAGTCGCTTAGTTGGCCTCAAGTCTGAGCGTCCGAGCAAGCTTTCGTCGCGGCTGGTCAAGGCTGTAAAGGTAATCAGCATCCAGTTCCAACGCCGCGGCCACATGTACACCTTACAGTGGGAGCTCACAAATGCGCATTCGTAGAAGTATCGTCAACAAAACCATTCCTGGACTGATTGCACTTAGCCTAGCTGGCATGTGCCGGACTACGGCACAGACGAAGCCCGACCTGGGTGCCACTACGTTACCGCCCGCAGCAAAGGCAGAGCCACAATCCTCGCCAAAACAAACCACAGTCACCGCGCCTGCCTGCGAGTCCGCAGCCAACACATTACATCCCGGTGCTCATTCCGTCACACTCTCGTGGAACGCCAGCGTACCCGCGAGTGCACAACCACGGGATGCCGTCATCGGGTACATCGTATATCGGAGTACCAAGCCCCACGATGCAACTGCTCTGCCGATTAATGTCCAACGCCTGACTGCCACAACCTGTGTCGATACTCAGGTTTCCACGGGCGAGACTTATTACTACGTAACTCGGGCCGTCAGCGCGAGTGGAGCGCTGAGCGGCCCTTCCAACGAGGTACGAGTTCAGATTCCTCCTGCCATCACGTCTTCGATAAGATGAAAGCATCTTTGTAAGCCATTCATAGTCATGCCAGATCCAACCGGTGTTGCACGGTCACCGTCCCCCCAGGAACGCAAATACCGGCGGTTCAAGCTCAGATATCCGGTCCATCTGCTTTTCCGCGCAGGCAACCTAGTCTCTGAGGTCGATGCCATGAGCCGCGACGTCAGCATCGGCGGCTTGCTCCTGGAGTGCCCTATGCTGATCCCGCAACACACAGCCGTGAACTTCGTCATTAGTTTAGGTTCACGGAGACTTCGTCCGGTTGAGTTGATGGGTGAAGGTCGGGTGGTACGAGTGGAACGCAGACAGGCTCAGGCAGATTTTGCGATTGCGATTGAGTGCAAGAATCCTATCAGCCAGATCGAGGCTTATCTCCCCGCTGAGGCATCTTAGATTTGCTTCTCAAGGGTCGAGGATGGCCTTCGCGGTTCACTGTGGAGGCTTGGGCTCTCAGAGAGTCCGTACTTCTGCCTTAAATCTCAATTTCCAGAACCACTGGATTCGCTGAAAACCACAAAATCCGGTCGAGTCCTCAGCGAATAAATCAGGAAATTTCTCTTCCGTCCCTGAACCCACCACATAGAATTATTCCCTCGACCATCCCATTCTGAGTTGATTCCCTCCGGCTCTACTTCCTTCTCCGTCTTTCCTTACTCTGTCCCCGCTTAGCTTGCTCTTACGTGACTCCTGGAAAGCTGGTGCCCACTCCCGCAGTGTGCCTCAAGGTATCACGTAACGGTTTTTCGCCGGACGGAGTCCCCGAGTGGAGCGCTACCGGCACGGCGTGGGAGGCTACGACAGCCGCTGGATCCCGGGAAACCCGTCAAACCCCGAATCAAAGCTCAGAATCCGCTGAATTCCATGCTGGCTCATTACGGCCAGATGCACGGCATCACGGGCGGAGAGCTGCCGATGTCCTAGCACAATCTGTTTCGCCCGCTCTGTCGCGGCCTGGTCAATGGGCAGGACCTCATCAACGATCCCGAGCAGAGCATCAAAGGCTGGCTGAATGGCGTCGCGTCGGTCGATGGCAGTATAGCGATGCAAGATCTCCTGCAGCACTTCGGCGTCCGTCACTAAACGCTGGCGGTCGCTGACCAGGCTTTCTAGCAAGCGTTGGGCGTCGGTCTTATGGGGATGCGATGCTCCCACAAGGTACATGGGGATATTTGAATCTACGAAAATCACGGGTGGTCCCCAAGCCCATAGCCCTTTTCGATCTCTGCTAACATGAGAGCGATATCCCCAGTGGGGAACTCGAGTCGCGCCGCCGCCCGGATGACTTCTAGCTTCTTGCCGACATCACTTCCAGGCTGCCGCCGACGGGCCATTTCCAGCGCTTCCCGAACCCACTGCGCAATGGACAAGCGGCGTGCGCGCGCCGCGCGCTGAATCTCACGATATTCCGGATCCTTGAGGATGACTTGCAGTCTCTTAGACATTATATGAGTCTAAATGACTCATAGATATGAGTCAAGCAAGGTAATGGAACTCTCGGCACAACTCTTCGCGAGGTCCGCGATCCTAATAGCGGTGCAGGTTAGCATGACAGTTGCTGCACAAGGTGATCAGGTTCTGCTCGGAATCATCTCCGGATTGGCTGCGGAATTGTTTGTGGTGAACTTCGAGATTCGACATCGTGCCGCACGCGTAACGGTTTTCGCCGGACGGAGTCCCGAGTGGAGTGCTGCCGGCACGGCGTGGGAGGCTACGACAACCGCTGGATCATCCAAGCAAAGCAACACGTTCGCTGCAATGATTCGCGTTGCGCGTAATTTGGCCTTAAAGTCTTCATCTTGCCGATCTATCCCAAAGTATGCGGACGGGGCGTACTAAATAGTAGAGGGCATCCAGCGATTGCGGTAGATGGAGGGCTGCACGATCTCTCTCATTGGGCCGCCAGAGGTCCAGCGATAGGGGCAGCCTAACGAGGTCGTAGAACCCCAGCAACTGGATGTTGTAGGGGATGCGGCACATGGGCAGCCTGCTGGGCGCATCAAACAAATTTTCTTGGATATGTCGCGCCAGGCTGTTTGCTGTGGCATCCGACTCCAAGCACCGCAGGACAGCCTGAGGAACCGCGGCGTCCGCCACTCGATGCGCCAGCAGCACGCCCAGGGCAAGCGTTCGCCATAACCCTACCCGTTTGGTTTCCTGGCTGACCTCTTTCCAATCCAGGCCAGGGAACGAGGCCAGCAGTTGCGCGACGTCACAGATCCAGATAAGCCGCGACCATGCATGTCTGCTCCCGTGCATGCAAAGCACCAGCAATGTGATTTCGGGACCCAGATTCGGAACTGCGGTGCCCGCCAGCATCGCGATTCGCCGCCGCGGCCATACCCAATCCATGCCGAGATTGCGTCTGAACTTTTGTAGCGAAAGTCTCCAGCGAAGCTCAGTCACCATTCCGTCCGCTTGCCGCTCGAAATGGTATTCGTAATCGTAAACCGGCGTTCCATCCGCGCGCACCGGCGTTTTCAGTTCGTATCCCCTTTCCAGCAGGATAGCCGTGGCTCGCACCAAGTGCCGGTAATGGATAAGCAAATCGAGATCGCCGGCCGCACGTGTCGTGAGGTCGCCGTAGATGGACGCTCCTAGCACAACGCCCTTAAACGGCATGGCCGGAATCGCGTCCTGGTTGAACGCTTTGAGCAGGCCAATCAATTCCGCTGCATTCGCCAGGTTGTGAAATAGGTTTCGATGGTATTCGGCTCGCAGGCGCTCTTGCACGGCAGACGGGACTGCCGGCCCCATGTCCGCGAGTCGCAAGAATAGCATCGGCAGCACGCGGTGCTCCCGCGCCAGCCCGAGTAGTGAGTCCCAGTCACGAACGTTCCCCGCTAGCCGATCGATCCGCTGGGCGGCGGCGTCGGCCGGGCGCCGGACAATAGCGCGCAACAATTCGCAAGACTCGCGATCCGCTGCCATCAGTCCCCCTTCGAAGTGTACTAGAAGTAATAAATTTCCAAAGGCCCAAGGCTCGAAGGGCCAGCCCACACGCCTGCACAGGGGCTGCAATGGTTTGCAATGGGTTGCAAGGATTATCACTCTTGACAACACCTGACGTCTGGATGGAGGATTGGCGAGTTTTCAACGGGGCGTGTCAGTGATATTGCGAATGCCTACCAGAGGGCCGAAATGGAAACCTCTGACGACAAGAGAGGAGTCAACATGCGAGTGGAGCGCACGAATTCAGACGAGTTGTTGGTAGACAAACTCCCCGACGGCTCTAAATTCATTGTCGACCCCAAGAACGAGACGGTTTTCGCCTTGAACGCGACGGCCGGGGCAGCCTGGGACGCGTGCAGCGCTCCGACGACGCTTTCGGCGGTCGCGGAAGACATGCGGCGTTCCTTTGACCCGAGAGTATCCGAAGAACTCGCGCTGGAGGCCGTTCAGCAACTGCAGGAGCAGAAACTGGTGACGACATCGGGAACATTTTTGGCGACCACCAGGCGTGCGTTCGTCGCAAAGTTCAGCGCCGGCGCCATCGCCTTACCGCTCGTCGTGGCCTTAACGATGGCCCAACAGCGGGCACACGCGCAGAATGCGGGGTCGGTCGGTGGTACCGGTGGCGCCGGCGGCCCTGGCTGAGCAGGATCCTCATCTTGGAAAGCGATCCCGCGCGCAAATTCACCTAAGAATTCGCGAACTTTCAGTGTGCCCTGGCGGGACACCGGAGACGCCTACAAAGATCGTCGCCCATTAGCTGCGTAAGCAAGCGCCATTGAAACCGTCGCCCGGGCGCAATCGACATCCAGCATGTCTAGCCCTCACAGTTTCGGAGTGCGCGCCTTCGGCTGTAACATCCGAGTTGCGACGGCGTGTCCTGAGGCGTACACCACCCTGGAACGCTACGTATTTCCGTCATTGCCGAGAACGGACAGCGCCGTAGACCAGGCTGATATCTTTGTTCGCGTAGTTCCGGTTGCGGAACAGCTTCAGTTGTTAGTTGACGATGTGGTGGTCGCATCGGCCGGCCGCGCCATAAGCTTGGTGCCGGCCCTTGTAAGGGTGCTGGACGAGGCGGTGATCCAACGCCTGACGACACTACGCGCCGTGCATGCGGGTGCTGTCCTGTGGGAGGGGCGAGCATTGCTGCTGCCGGGCGCTACGCATGCGGGAAAATCATCGTTGGTGGCCGAACTGTTACGGCGAGGCGCCACTTACTTTTCCGATGAGTATGCGCTGATCGATTCACAGGGGCGTGTGCACCCATATCCGCGGCCATTGCTTCTCCGGAATGGCTGCCCAGAACAGTTCCCTGTGCTTCCGGGGGAGTGCAACGCTTCGGTAGGGGATGCACCGGCGCCAGTTGGGTGGATTCTGTCGCTGGAGTACCGATCCGCCGGCGCTTGGACTGTCGCCGCGGTCCCTCAAAGCGAAGCCCTGCTGATCCTATTGCGGCACACACCTCATGTTTTGGCGGAGTCGCCGGATATGGTGGTGGCATTCCAACGCGCAGTCGCGGGGGCAACCTGTTACGCCGGGTGTCGTCCCGAGGCCGATCAAGCCGCTGGCACGATATTGCGGCTGGTTGGCGACCCTCGCCAAACTGGGCACGCCAGCTGAAGGTGGATCATGCAACGCAAAGCCAAAATCTTTATAAATAACCGCAATCAAGCGGTCCGATTGCCGAAGGAGTTTCAGTTCAACACCCAGGAAGTGTTCATACGCAAAGAGGGTAGTGATGTAGTCCCCTCTCCCTGACCTTTCGATTGGTCCACCCGTTGCCTCGCCAACCGAATCATGGAGGGGGAACTTGGCGTGGAGAGCAGATCAGGGAATCGCGGCCGTGGCCTGGTTCGAGTAGGCGCTTTCGACGTTGCTGGAGTCTACGGCCGTGGCGACGTAGTAGTAGGTGGTGGCGGATTGAACGCTCGAGTCGGTGTAACTCGTGCCCGACAGCAACGACGAATTCAGTTTCGAGTACGGTCCACCAGACTGCGTTCCGCGATAAACGTTATACCCCGTTACCGTCGAGGTGCTGGGGTTCCAGGAGAGTGCAACGCTATGTTGCCCTGACGACTGCGTCCCGGCGCCGGTGAATGATTGGGTCAACGATGCGTCCGACGCATTACTGGTGAAAGAGATGCTCCCTGAAGAAGTTCCTGCCGCGGGGGGAGTGAAAGTGACCGTGTATTTGGCGCTGGTACCGGCCGCAACGGTGACAGGGAATGTGATTCCAGTGACGGAGTATCCTGATCCGCTCCAGGCGGCTGAAGAGACGGTGACATCGGCATTCGTAGCCGACAAAGTGCCGGTTAAGGATGAGCTGTTGCCTACCGCTACATTCCCGAAATTCAGTGAGGAAGGCGATACGGCAAGCGCACCTACCGTATTACTCGGGACCTGGCTATTAGAACTGGAGGACACGCCCGAGCAGCCTATGAGCAGGCATAGGCCAACCAGCACTAAGATGGCGCCCATCAGACGCAGACGAACTTTGTGCTCCCTTCCCACGCGACGATTATCGGTCTAGGCTGACTGATGGTCGAGAGTGCGTAAATCCATGACCATTCTCGCGAGACGTATTGCACCTTAGTAACGGGATGCGGAAGACAAAGCGGTGAGCCGGATATTAAGTCGGCGATTAAGCTACTCCAAGTCGTGGGACCAAAACCGAGGCTCCAAAGAGTGCGACTCGCGGTGTGCTAGGGAATCTTGACCTTCACATGGTTTGAGAGGGCGCTTTCCTGTCCATGGGAATTTACCGCGGTGGTCGCATAATAGTAGGTCTCACCGGAAACGACCGAAGCATCTTCATAACTGGTGACGCCGTGCAGGGTGGAATTAATTTTCGCGTAGGAACTGCCGCTGCTATCGTGACGGTAGATGTTATAACCCACCACATGGGGCGAGGTGCTCGCTTTCCACGATAGGTAAACCGTCGCGGGAGTCCCGGTGCCGCTTACAGATTCGGCGGTGGGAGAATCTCCCGCGTTGCTGGTGAAGGAAAGAGTGGACGCGGCGGAGCCGGTGGTCTGTGGTGCGAATACGACGGTGAAGGGCAGGCTCTGGCCGGCGGAAATGGTGGCCGGGAATGACAGCCCCTGCAGAGTGAATTCCGAACTGCTGCTGGTTGCCGAAGAAACTGTTACGCTCGCACCGCTGGCGCTGAGCGTTCCGTTCTGGGTGGTGCTGGCTCCGACCACTACATTGCCGAAACTTATCGTTGTCGGGGCCACTGCCAGCACGCCGGCGGGTGTCCCCGTGCCTTGTAAGTTTATTTCCAGGATGGGGTCTAATGCGCCGGTAAGGAACAGCTTGCCAGCGACTGTGCCAGATGCCTGCGGAACGAACGTCACATTAAACGTGAAGCTCTCTCCCGCAGACAAGGTTAGAGGCAGCGTTATCCCATTGGCATCGAAACCAGTGCCGTTTAACCGAGAGTGGGAAAGGGTAACGCTGGAGTTGCCAGCGTTGGTGAGCGTTACCGGCAACTGCAGGCCGAGTCCCACCTGCACCGTGCCAAAGGCGACCGTGCCCGGATTTGCGGTCAGCGACCAGTTGGCCACGCCCGTGCCACGCAGCGGAAGCGACAGCTGTCCGTTGGATGCGGTGCTAGTGACTACCGCGGTTCCAGTAATGTTACCTGTTGTCGCGGGAGTGAAAGTTAAACTGACCTGCACGCTTTGTCCCGCAGCCAAGCTAAACGGGAGAGTTAGATTGGCCAAGCCGAAAACAGATGGAGTAGCCTGAAGATTCGAAACCGTCACGCTGGTCGCTCCGGAATTCGTCAAAGTGACCGTACGTTTTGCTACTTGGCCCACGATGACTTTGGAGAAGCTAAGGCCGGCGGGAGTACACGTTAATTGTTGGGTGCTGGCCCCAGAACTCGAAACCCAGGCGATGCACAGAGCGACGCCCGCCAGTGTGCTAGGCACGCGCGTCAAGATTGCCCGGAGTGCTCGCATAAGCGCGCAAGAATCTGAGATCTTGCACACCCCCAACGGTACAAGATGAAACTCTGTCGGACGGAATCAAGAAGTTGCCATACTGTAACTAGCCTTCCTGCGAGTGTCAAGATTGCAAATTGGTGCAACCGTATGCAATCTCTTGCAGCTTCATGGAATCACGGCCTGCACTTGGTTGGAGTAAGCGCTCTCGTCGCCGCTCGAGTTGACGGCGGTCGTCACGTAATAGTAGGTCTGGCCTGGGGCGACCGTGCCGTCGGTGTAGGTGGTGCTGGGATCGAGTGTGGAATTGATCTTCGAATAAGGCCCTCCCGATGTGCTGCCGCGGTAGACGTTGTAACCGTCTACCTTGGAACTGCTGGGATCCCACGAGAGGCTGACGTTTGGCGCAACGCCAGTACCGGTCAGAGACTCAGCCGTGGGCGAGCTTGAGGCGTTGCTGGTGAACGAGAGCGTGCCCGAAGCGCTCCCGCTGGCCTGCGGCGCGAAGGTCACTGAGTAGGAGACATTCTGGCCAGGAGCGATCGTGGCGGGAAGCGATAATCCGCTGAAAACAAACTCCGAGCTGTTGCTCGCCGCAGACGAAATCGTCACGCTTGCGCCCGTGACACTGAGCGTCCCCGTTTGAACCAAACTCGTTCCAACTGGCACGTTTCCAAAGTTGATGGTTGCTGGAGATATGCTTAACTGGCCGGGTATGGTCCCCGTGCCGGTCAGGGGCACTGCCAGCATTACAGTGTTCCCGGAGTTTAAGCCCTGGAGCATGCCGATGACAGGCCCGCTTGATGACGGAGAAAACACGACGCCGAACGTGTAGCTATATCCGGCCGCCAGGGTCAGAGGCAGAGCCAGCCCGTTCACCGCAAATCCGGCGCCCGTTGTCAGCTCTTGAGAGATGGTGACGCTGCCATTCCCGGAGTTGGTTAACGTCACCAGCGCGGTTCCACTGCTTCCGGTTGGGACGTTGCCAAACGTAACACTCGGCGGATTGGCGGTCAACGAATTGCTGGATACACCCCTACCGCGCACTTTGAAGCCAGCGGCATCGTTGTTGAATGCGATGGCCCCGGTGTCGAGTCCAGAGGCAGGCGGGCTGAAGGTGACGGTAAAACTGGCAGTCTGGCCTGGAGCCAAGGTTAGCGGCAGCGTCAACTGGTTCACGGTAAATGCTGCCGCGTTCACGCTCATGGTTGACAGAGTAATGCTGGTCGATCCGTTGTTGGTCATAGTGACCGCCAAGGTCTCCGTCTGGCCGACCACGACTCCGCCAAACCGTAAGTCTGATGGACTGAAGGTGAGCTGAATCGCCGCTGCAGCAGGCACTTTCAACGAGGCGATCAAAATCAGAGTACAGAATGCGAGGAAGACACCGACCTTCGAGATTGGATGGGGGAGGTGCATAGCATCCTGAGTTT
>Ga0187769_10002299_pt1 | contig 11152 bp, 8 predicted proteins | sample 0116_SJ02_MP02_1_FD_133140 | JGI IMG/M metagenome (GOLD analysis project Ga0187769, IMG submission 133140) | Tropical peat soil microbial communities from peatlands in Department of Meta, Colombia - 0116_SJ02_MP02_10_MG | ecosystem: Environmental > Terrestrial > Soil > Wetlands > Peat | place... | reverse complement strand
GACCGACCTCGACGGCGGTCGGGTCCGCGGCGACGCCGAGCGCTACCAGACCTTCCAGGACCGCACAGTAGTGCTGGCCGAAGAACGCGGAGTCGCCGGCCTTCTGAGCCCCCTCGTAACACTCTCGTAGCCGGGCCATCGCACCGGCGGGGTCGCCGTCGCGCCGATGGACCATCGCGAGCGTTTCGAGGCAGAGCATACGAACCGTCCAGTCCGGTGCCTCGTCGAGGATCGCGAGCGCGCGGGCGAGATGCTCCTTCGCGATGGCGTTCTCCCCCCGGACCGCCGCGACGCGGGCGAGGATGTAGAGCGGGAGAGGTTCGGGGGTCTGCGAGAATCGGGCCATGTAATCGAGCATTTCCTGCGCGAGGGTCCGCGCGCGGTCGAACTGCCCGCCGAAGATCAGGACGAGCGGCAGGAACCGGGTGCGCAGCGTCATCTCGGACGAGAGGGACTTGACCGACCGGGCGTACTCGACCCCGTCGAGCAGCAAGCGCTCCGCGGTCCGCCAGTCCCCCCGGATCTCGAGGTGGGCGATGCTCAGGTTCTGGATCGCCCCGACGCGGACGTCGGGAAGCCGGTGCTCGGTCCCGACCCGCAGCATGTGTTCGAGGTACTCGAACGCTTTCTCCTTCTCCTCCGGCCGAACCATCGACGCGAGCAGAAGGTAGACCCACCCTTCGACGTCGCGCGTTCCGGTACGGGCGGCGATCGCGAGCGCCTTCTCGCACGTGGTCTTGGACTCGGCGACCCGGCCGTCGTACCACAGGAGGTCGGCCATGTCCCCGTAGACCTGCGCGAGCTCCGGGGTCTCGGGCTCGGACTCAAGGATGCGCAGCGCTTGCCCGAGCTCCGCGAGCGCCCGGTCGTTCTGCTGAAAGTACTGCCGGTGGAGATAGCCCAGCCGCCGGTGGACGTCGGCCATCTGCCGACGATTCCCGAGCCGGTCGAGGACCGCGAGCGCATCTTGCCAGGACTTCTCGGCGGCATCGGGCTTCAGGACGGCGACCTGTTCCTCCCCGAGGGCGAGCAGCGCCGCCACGCGAAGTTCGTCGTTCGGTGCCTGGTCAAGGCTTTCGAGGGCGCGGGTCCACGACCGGATCGCCTCCTCGTGGGAGTAAACGGCCTGGGCGCGCACGGCCGCGCGCGCGGCGAAATCCCGAGCCCGCTCGAAGTCGCCGCCGAGGAGATAGTGGCTCGAGATCTCGTACGCCATCTCCTCGACCCGTGCGGGGCTCCCGTTCGCGAGCGCCTCCGCGGCCCGGAGGTGCAGACGCTGGCGACGGACCAGGGAGAGGTCCTGGTACAGGACCTCGCGCACCTGCTCGTCGCCGAAGTCGTAGACCGAACGGCCCGGTACGACCTCGCGCTCCCGCAGGAGCCGGGACCGCAACATCTGTTCGACCTGGTGGAGCAGACGATCCTCGTCGACCCCGGTAATCCCTCGAAGCAGGTCGAAGCTGAACTCGGAGCTGAGGACCGAACCGATCTGCAGCGTCTCCTGCGCCTCCGGCGTCAGGTGGCGGAGGCGGAGCCGAAGCACCTCTCCGACGGTCGGTGGGACCACGACCTGGGCCCCCGCCCGAAGTCTCCATCCGCCCGAATCTCGCTCGATCTGGTTCTCCTCGAGGAGGGACCTCACCACCTCTTCGACGAAGAACGGGTTCCCTCCGGTCCGGTTCAGAACCTTCGCCACCAGTTCGGGGGAAGTCCTTTCGGAGGCGAGGACCGCCCGGACCAGATGCGCCCCGCTGTCCGGGTCGAGCCGCGGGAGACGGACGGTGAGGAGTACTCGCTGCCGGTGGAGCTCGGAAAGGGTCTCGCGGAGCGGTTCGTTCGTCTCCACTTCGGCGTCCCGATACGTGATGAGGAGGAGCAGTCGCTGACCCTCGAGGCGGCGGGCGAGGAATCCGAGCAGTCGAAGCGACCCGGCGTCCGCCCACTGAAGGTCGTCGAGGAGGACGACCAGGGGACCTTCCTTGGTGGCGTTCCGGAAGAACTCCGCCACTCCGTCGAAGAAGCGGAGCTGGCTCGCCTCGGGGGTCGTCTCGGACCGGGCTACGGGCGGGCCAAGCCGTTCGGCGAGCTCGGGGGCCAGCGTGACGACTTCGCTGGTGCAGCCGGTGCACACCTTGTAGAGGAGGGGTTGCGGGGCGTCGCGAAGGAACTCCCGGACCGCCTCGGTCCACAGCGAGTACGGCGCGCCCAATCCTTGGGGGAACGCGCGAGCCCGCAGGACGCTCGCCCCGGTCCGTTTGGCGCGTCGGACCAGCTCCTCGGCCAGCCTCGTCTTACCGACCCCGGGTTCGCCCGCAAGACCGACCACGGGCCCATGTCCCCGAAGGGATTCGGCCACGACCGGTTCGAGCTGACCGAGCTCGTCGGTTCGATTGACCCACGGGGTGATGCGGGCCGCGGGGAGGGACGTCCAGGGAAGCTCGATCGCGTAGAGGCTGAGGGGCGAATCGACGTTCTTGAGCAGGCGGTGCTCGAGGAGGGTGCAGGGGTAGGCGATCTTGTTGGCGACCTGTTCGAAGACGGGACCGCTGATGCAGATCCCCGACGCGTCCGCGAGCGGCTCGAGGCGGGAAGCAATGTTGACGGAGTCGCCGAGAACATCTCCGTTCTCGTGGACGACGTCCCCGAGGTGGACCCCGATCCGGACCCGAATGGGCGTCACCCCGGGTCGCTGGTTGCGTTCGAGCAGCCGCTGCTGAATGGCGATGGCGCAGTTCGTCGCGTCAAGCGCGCTCTCGAATTCGACGAGGAACCCGTCCCCGACCGATTTCACCTCGGCCCCACGGTGTTGATGGAACTCGGGCCGAAGGATCTGTCGATGCTCCTCGAGCAGGCGAAGGGCGTTGGCCTCGTTCACCTGGGCGAGGCCGGTGAAGCCCACCATGTCCGTGAACATGATCGCCGCGAGGCGGCGAGAACCGGTCGTCATGTTCTGAGGTGTCGGTCCCCGGCCACGGACGGGACTGCTAGGATTTGGCCCCTTGCTCGGCCGCTTGGAAACCCCTCGTCGACGGAGCCGGATCGTGAACCCGGTTACGGGCCGGGCGTGCCGGCCCCTCCGTGGGGCATCGTGGGGAACCGGTCCCTCAGCCACGCCACAAGGGGCGTCCACGTACCGGGGGGACACGAAGTGTGCCGGCCGCCCGGCAGGACGACGAACTCCTTCCGACCGAACGGGAGACTGTCGAAGAACGCCCGAGCCGAATCCACGGCGAAGACCTCGTCCTGGTCGCCGATCCCCAGCCAGACCGGGATGTCCCGCTTCCCGAGGGCCTTCAGGTTTGGTGAGTCGATCGTGTTCCGACGCATCATCTTGAGCACCGACCCGGGGCTCATGCCGTAGATCGCCGAGAAGAAACGTGCACTGTAGCGGAAATTGAACAACGGGTCGTCCGTACCGACCATGCCGGTCCGCCGGTACTCGATGAGCCGGCGTCGAGGGAACAGCGCGACCCCCAGGAGGGCCTTCAGCGCCGCGCGGGCGGTCGGCTTCGCGTAGGCTCCGGGCCGTACCTGCCTTCCTCCGCTCAGGAGGACCAGCCCGTCGATCGCGTCGGGCCTCTGCCGGACGGCCACCGCGGCCGAGAGGATCCCCAGGCTATGGCCCAGCACGACGACGGTGGCGAACCGGTCCTTCAGCAACGCGACGGTCTCCCCGAGGTCGCTCGCCAACCGTTCTCCGCTCGGATAGTCTCCTCGGACGCCGTCGGACCGACCGTGACCCCGCAGGTCCAGTCCGAACACGTCGACCCCGGCGCGGGCGAGGTCCTCCGCCAGTAGCTTTCCGTACGGCTCGCTGTAGGCCGTGATGCCATGGAGCAGGAGGATCGCCGACCGCGAACCTCCGGAAGCGACCCAGTGCCGCAGGAAGAGGACCGCCCCGTCGGACGTGCGGACCAGCTCGTGCGGCTCGCGGAACTCGTCGCGCAATCGACGCACGTCGAGCGTCGCCATGGACGTGGGCACCGACGAGCGCACGATAAACCCCGCTCCGCCCCACCGGGGCGCACTCTTCTCTCGTGACGGGGGATTAAATAGCCGTATTCCATCAACCTGAAAGGTGGTTCATATTTCAGCCAATCCCTCCGCCCCACCGGTACCCGCGTCGACCGCGCCCCCCATGACCCCGCCCCCCACGGCTTCGCCCGCCAGCCCCGCTGCGAAGCGACGACGGATCTCCCGTGCCACGGCCGCCATCATCGTCGTGGTGGTCCTGATCGTCGCGGGAGTGGGCGGATACTTTGCGTACACGTACTTCACGGCGTCCTCGTCCAAGAACACCATCACGGTCGGGATGCCGCTCCCGCTCAACTCGCTCATCGGTCAGAATATGCTCGACTCGGCCCAGCTCGCGGTGAACCAGATCAACGCCGCGGGCGGGGTCAACGTCAACGGAACGAGCTATCAGTACAAGATCGTCACGTACGATACTCAGGAGGCCGACCCGTCGATCCCGATCCAGAACGGTATCAACGGGGTCACGAGCCTCATCACCACGAGCCACGTGAACTTCCTGATCGGAGGGTATCGGAGCGACGTGGTGCTGGCGGAGCTCCCGATCGTCGCCTCGTACAAGGAGCTCTACATCACCTTCGGCGCGGACACCGGGATCTCGACCTACGTCCAGCAGAACTACTCGGTGGGCGGGAAGTACATCTTCAACGGCTTCCTCAACACCACGAATCAGGGGGCCCAGTACGGCGCCTTGCCGGTCTTCCTGCTGCTCGCCTACGATGAGCATCTGATCCCGACCAACATCACCAACATCGCGATCCTGGGCGAGGACGCGGCCTGGACCGCTTCGGACATCGGGTCCGGCGGGCTCAACTGCCCGCTCGCGATCCTGTTCCGGGCGGCCACGTTCAACCCGGTCTACTGCAACGTGTTCCCCCTCAACCCCTCGGGCGGGTCGTACGACTCCCTGCTCACGACCCTCGCCGCCGACGGCACGCAGGCGATCTACATGCTCGCGGCCGGCACCGAGACTCCGCTGCTCATCTCGAACTACGGAGCGTTCAACTGGGGGGCCGATGCGGGCACCCACGGCGGGAAGCCGCTGCTCCTCGGCGCGGACGTGATGGCGGAGTTCAACGGCAACACCGCCTCCACGAACTACTACCAGATGACCGACGGCGGGGCCGCCAGCGAGATGACGTTCGGCTGGGGGCCGACGCTCGCGGAGAACTTCACGAGCACGTCGCTTCCGTTCTACAACGACTTCGTGCAGAACTACTCGCAGAACCCGATCTTCGCGGACGGGTTCGTCTACTCGGCGTTCTACTACCTGGCCGCTGCGATCGAGAAGGCGGGGAGCCTCTCGCCCGACGCGGTCATCCCGTACCTGCAAGAGACGGACTACACCGGCCCCATGGGCGTGGTCCAGTTCTCGCCGTCGCACGGGCTCGTGGTCACCATCGACCCGAACCCCTCGATCCCGGCGTTCGGCATGCAGTGGCACTCGAACGGGGTTCTCTACCCGCTCTGGTCCTCGCTCTGGACGAAGCCTAACTTCCTGGCCGCCGCCACGCTCACGGCGGGGGCCACGGTGAGTTTCGAGAACTACCAGACGCCCTCGAACGCGACCTACCCGAACGGGCAGCTGATCGGGAACTTCACGGTCGTCATCCCGAAGGGCCTGTAGGAGCCGAGTCGCGGATCCTGAGGTCGGGCCCCGGCCAGCGGGAGAGGGGGTCGGTTGGCCGGAATTCTCGCCCCCGTCGTGGTCTACGGGACGCTGTTCGGGCTGACGTACGTCCTCGTTGCGCTCGGGTTCACGCTCCTCTTCGGCATCTCGCGGGTCCTGAACCTCGCGTACGGGGCCCTCTACATGGTGACGGCCTATCTGATCTACTACCTCGCGGTCGAGCTCGGGGTCAACCTGCTGGTCGCCGTGGTCGTGGCGATCGCGGTCGCGATCGTGGTCGGCCTCGCCGTCTTCCTGCTGTGCGTCCGGTTCGCGCCCGACCCGATGCGGTTCCTGATCGTGAGCCTGCTCGTGGCCCTGCTGCTCCAGTATCTGTTCGAGTACTACTTCTACGGCGAGACCGGCCTCATCATCCCCGGGCTGTTGCCGAGCCACGAGTTCCTGTTCTACGGCGTGTCGGTGAGTCCGGTGTACGTCGTGACCGCGGGGGTCGCTCTCGCCCTTCTGGTGCTGCTCTGGGGGTGGGTCGAGTGGACGGACTACGGCCGGACGATCCGGGCCACGGCCGAAGACCCCGAGACCGCGGCGCTCTTCGGGATCCGGGTGCGGTCGGTCTATCTGGTCGTGGTCGCGGTGTCGTCAGCCCTGATCGCCCTCGCCGCCGCCCTGATCGTTCCGGCGCAGGAGGTCGACCCGAACATGTGGATCGAGCCGTTCGTCATCGCCTTCGTCGTCGCCGTTATCGGGGGCCTCGGCAAGTTCAAGTGGACCCTCCCCGCGGCGTTCCTCCTCTCGTTCAGCCAGTACTTCGTCCAGCTCGAGTATCCCACGAGCTCGAGCCTCTCGGACATCGTCGCGTTCGCGGTAGCGATCGGCTTCATCATCGTGCTGCCCCAGGGGATCGGAGGGATCCATCGTGAAGCCGCCTGAGCGCCGGGCGAGGCCGGCCGCGCCTCGATGGCTGACCCGCCTCGTCTCGCCGTACTACATCGCGGCCCTCGCGGTCATCGTCGTGTTCGTCCTTTGGTCGGCGGGCGCCCCGACATCCTACTTCGCGCTCTCGCTCGTGTTCGCGAGCATCTACATCACGCTCGCGCTCGCGTGGGACTTCTCCTCGGGATTGAGCGGGTATCTCAACTTCGGGCTGCCGTTCTTCTTCGGCCTCGGGGCGTTCACCGCGGGCTACTTCGCCTGGGGCGGGCAACGGTACGTTCCGTTCCTCCTGTTCGTCGCCCTCGGGGTCGGCGCCGTGGGAGGCTTCCTGTTCTCGTTCCCGACGCTTCGGCTCCGGGGGCCCTACTTCTCGCTATTGTCGCTCCTCCTTCCCCTGATCGCGGTCGACTTCGTCCTCGCGTTCTGGACCCAGCTGCACATGCCGACCGAGGGATACTACGACCTTCCGTTCCTCGCCGTCACCCCGTGGGGCGAGCTGATCATCCTGTCGGTCGCGAACGCGGTCCTCCTGACCGTGTTCCTCGTCCTCCGAAATTCGCATTTTGGGCTCATCCTGCGAGGGATCCGTGACGACGAGGATGCGTTGAGCTCGCAGGGGATCCGCACCTTCCCCTACAAGGTCCTCGCCTTCACCATCGCGAGCGGGGTCGCGGGCTTCAGCGGAGCGACCTACGCGCTGACGGTCACCTTCGCCGGTCTCGACACGTTCGAGTTCACGTTCATCCTCTTTCCGATCCTCATCGTCATCCTGGGCGGCACCGGCGAGATCGTGGGCTCGGTGTTCGCGGGGTACATCGTGATCCTCCTCTACCAGTACCTGTTCCAGGCGCTCTCGGAAGTGACGCTGATCTTCTTCACGGGCGCCGCGATCCTGCTCGTGCTGTTCCTGCCGGGGGGCATCCTCCGGCCGATCCGCTCCTTCGTCCGGTTCATGCGTACGCCGGAGGCCCCGTGAGCCTGCTCGAGGTCGCGGGGGACTCCCGCTCGTTCGGCGGCAACCGGGCCGTGGACGACGTCTCGTTCGAGATGTCGGTCGAGGCGCTCGCGATCGTCGGACCGAACGGCGCCGGCAAGACCACGCTGCTCAACCTCGTCGCCGGGCTCCTTCACCCCTCGCGCGGGTCGATCCGATTCCGGGGCCGAGAGATCTCGCGCCTCCCACCGTGGCGGGTCGCGCGACTCGGGATGGTGAAGACCTACCAGGTCGTGCGCCCGTTCCGTTCGCTCACGGTGGAGGAGAACCTCGCCCTGTTCTCCCGGCTGCGCGGCGGGAGCGCCCTCGACGGGATCCTCGACGCGACGGGCCTCACCCCGTATCGCCATCATCTTTCGGGGGAGCTCCCGTTCGGCCTCTTGAAGCGTCTCGAGCTCGCGAAGGGCCTCTCGACCCACCCGGAGCTGCTCCTGCTCGACGAGCCGATCGGGGGACTGAGCCGCGGCGAGGCCGAGGGGCTGCTCGCGACCCTCTCCGCCCTGAAGGCCCGGGGCGTCCGGATGATCATCGTCGAGCACCGCCTCTCGGAGATCCTGACGGTGGTGGACCGGGTCCTCGCCCTCGACCGGGGAAGGATGATCTTCCACGGCTCTCAATCGGAATTCTTCCGCGACCCGGCCGTGCGGACGGCGTACCTCGGGAGCGACAATGCTTGAGGTTGAGGGGCTCTCCGCCGGATATTTCGGCTCGACGGTGCTCGACGGGATCTCGTTCTCCTCCGGCCCCGGGATCACGCTCGTCATCGGCCCGAACGGCGCCGGGAAGTCCACGCTCGTCCGCTCGATCGTGGGGTCGCTGCGGCCGGTCTCGGGCGCGGTGCGTTTCGAGGGTCGGTCGATCGAGGCGCTGCGCGCCGACGAGATCGCCCACCTCGGCATCGCGACCGTGCCCGAGCGGGGCCGACTGTTCGGCGAGCTCCGGGTCATCGATAACATCCGGCTCGGTTCCCGCCTCGCCGAGCGTCGCGGGGAGACCGTGGACACCGACGCGGACTTGACCGCCATGAAGGAGCTCTTCCCGGACCTCGGTCCGAAGATGCTCCAGCCGGCTCGTTCGTTGAGCGGGGGACAGCAGCAGATGGTGGCGATCGCCCGGGCGCTCGTCGCCCACCCGAAGCTGCTCGTGATGGACGAGCCCACGACGGGGCTCCACCCGACGCTGGTGAAGGAGCTCCTCGTGAAGATCGAGGAGGTGGCACGGGGGCTCCCGATCCTGCTCACCGAGCAGAACGTCGTGCAGACCGTCCCGATCGCCACGCACGTGCACCTCCTCGAGGCCGGCCGGATCGTGCTCTCGGGAGACCCCCAGGAGATCCTGGCGGACGACCGGGTGCGCAAGGTGTATCTCGGCGAGCACAGCGCCCACCCGGAGCGCGAATTCGCCGTCGGAGAGTGAACCATGTCGTACGCACGAAGAGGCGAGTCGGAGATCTACTACGAATCCCGCGGACGGGGACCCCCGCTCCTCCTCATCGAGGGGCTCGGCTACGGACTCTGGATGTGGCGCGGCCAGTCGCCGGCCCTCGAGGAGAAGTTCCGCCTCCTCCTCTTCGACAACCGCGGGGTCGGCCGCAGCACGCCGCTCGCCGGCCCCTACTCGGTCGCCGAGTTCGCGCGCGATGCGCTCGCCGTGCTCGACGCCGAGCACGTCGACCGGGCCGGCGTCCTGGGCGCCTCGATGGGCGGACTGATCGCCCAGTCGCTGGCGGGCCTCGCTCCCGAGCGGGTCTCCGCGCTCGTCCTCGCGTGCACCTCCCCGGGAGGGCCCGACGCGAAGCCGATGCCGGCCGAGACGTGGGCCGAGGTGACCCGGGCGGTCCCGGGCGAAACCGAACCCGACCGGCTCCGGCGCACGATGCAGACCGCGCTCACGCCGTCGTTCCCGCACGACCGGGCGCGGGAGTTGGACGCGATCATCGCCGACCGTCTCGCCTCCCCGACCGACCCGAAGCAGTGGACGTTCCAGGCGATGTCCGCCGTGACGTTCGACGCGCGGGAGAGCGACGCCCGCCTCCCGGTCCGGGCCCTCATCACCACCGGCACGGAGGACCGGGTGGTCCCGTGGACGAACTCCCTGCTCCTCTACAAGATGATCCCTCGCGCGTCCCTCGCCCTCTTCCGCGGCCAGAACCACCTCCATCTCATGGAGCGGGCGCCGGAGTTCAACCGGGTCGTGGAGGAGTTCCTCCTCGCGCCGACCGACGCGCCGTCCTTCGTCCGGGAGGTGGGTTGAACGGAAGGCCCCGGGGTCGTCTCCTACGGACTGTACCTGCCCCGACGGTGGGTCAGCGCGCGAACGATCGCGCGCCAGTTCCACATCCCCGAGTCGGTCGTCCGGGAGAAGCAGGGGTTCCTCGGGAAGCATGTGAGCGCTCCCGGGGAGATGCCGAGCGCGATGGCGCTCGCGGCCGGACGCTCGGCCCTCTCGAGGGCCCGCGCCGAGGGGGTCGACCCCGCGGACATCGGCCTCGTCGCCTGGTGCGGCTCCCAGTGGAAGGACTACCACGTCTGGCTCGCGAGCGCCTACCTCCAGGACCGGCTGCACCTTCCGAAGGCGTTCGCGTTCGACCTCTCGGCGATGTGCTCGGGGTCGGTGTTCGGCCTCTCCCTCGCGAAGCGGTTCCTCCTCGCCGACGACGACCTGCGCGCGGTCCTCCTCGTGGGAGCTTCGAAGGAGTCGTATCTCATCCGACCGACCGACCTCGAGGGTCGCTGGATGGACAATTTCGCCGACGGGGGCTGGGCGGTCGTGGTGGCGCGGGAGCGCTCGAAGAACCGGATCCTCGGCTCGGATTTCCTGAGCGACGGCTCGATCGCCCTGATGGCCGCGGAGAAGAATGGGGGCGCCCGGTTCCCGGCGTCGGCCGCCTACGCCCGGGCGGGCCGGGCGTACCTCGAAGGGCTGATGGACCCCGCGAAGTTCCGGCGCATCATCGAGAAGGTATCGCTGCCGAACTTCGAGAAGGTCATCCGCCGGTCGATCTCGAAAAGCGGATTGCGACCCGAGGACGTTCGGCTCTTGATCCTGAACCACATGAAGCGCTCGTTCCAGCGGTCGGTCCTCGAGCGGGTCGGGGTCGATGCGAGCCGCTCCTTCTACCTCGAGGAGTTCGGCCACACGCAATCCGCGGACCAGTTCCTCGCGCTCGACGTGGCGATCCGACGACGAGTGTTCGCGACCGGGCCGGTCGTGATGGCCGCGGCCGGAGCCGGGTATGTCTGGGGCTCCACCGTGGTGGAGTGGGGGTGAGCGTTCGTGCGGCTCGACTTCTCCGCTCGGCTCGCGGCCCGCCACGGGGACCGGGTCGCCCTCACCGACCTCACGCGCGGGACCTCGCTGACGTTCTCGGCGCTCGAGCAGCGCGCGCTCCTCACGGCAGAGCGCTTGCGGGAACGGGGGATACGGCCGGGCGACCGACTCTCCCTCCTCTCGAGTCCCGACATGCATCTCGTGCCCCTCTTCTTCGGGGCGCTCAAGGTGGGGGCCACCCTCATCCCGCACAACCTACGCCTCTCGGGCCCGGAGCTCGTTGACGAGCTCGG
>Ga0187769_10002298_pt1 | contig 11152 bp, 8 predicted proteins | sample 0116_SJ02_MP02_1_FD_133140 | JGI IMG/M metagenome (GOLD analysis project Ga0187769, IMG submission 133140) | Tropical peat soil microbial communities from peatlands in Department of Meta, Colombia - 0116_SJ02_MP02_10_MG | ecosystem: Environmental > Terrestrial > Soil > Wetlands > Peat | place... | reverse complement strand
CGAACTCGTCAAACGCGTCATCGACTACCAGATTCTCAGCATCCTGCTGTACGACGAAGCGACGAACATGTTTCGCCATCGCCTCGACATCAAGTACGGCCAGAGCGTCCAGGGAAAGCTTCGCGTGATCGCCGGCGAAGGCATCATCGGCGCAGCGGCCACCAGCGGCCAGCCCGTCCGCGTCGCCGACGTCAGCACCGACTCGCGCTACCTCATGGTGAATCCCGAGACGCGCTCCGAACTTGCGATTCCCATGATTCACAAAGGCCGCGTCGTCGGCGTGCTCGATCTCGAAAGTCCGCAGCCGAACTATTTCACCGAGGACCACGTTCAGACACTTTCGATTCTCTCCGGCGCGCTTGCCGTGTCGCTCGAGAATGCGCGTTTGTACGGAGAGGTCGCGCGAAACGAAATGCGCATGGAGCGCGAACTGGCCGCGGCCCAGCGCATGCAGGGCGCGTTGCTCCGGCCTGTGCCCAAGGAGGATTATGGCCTCGACATCGCCGCGCGAATTCTCTCCGCGCGCGAAGTTTGCGGCGATCTTTACGACTTCGTGCGCTACGGCTCGCAGCAGTTGGGCATCGCTCTCGGCGACGTCAGCGGGAAGGGAAGCGAGGCCGCGCTCTATGGCGCCGTCGCCATCGGCATTCTGCGGAGTCTCTCGCCCCTCAAGCTCCAGCCTGCGGAATTCCTGCGGCAGCTCAATCATCTGATTTGCGAGCGGCGCATCGAGGGCCGATTCATCACGCTTTGCTACGCCACTTGGCAGAAAGCTCGCCGCAGATTCCGCGTCGCCAACGCCGGCCAGTCGCAGCCGATCGTTTGCCGCGGCGACCGCTGCGAGTTGATCCGCCTCTCCGGATTTCCGCTCGGCCTCTACGATGAGGTCGCTTATGAAGAATGGTCCACCACGCTCGACGTCGGTGACATCGTCGTCTTCTATTCCGACGGCCTAACCGAAGCCGCCAGCCCCGACGGCCACCAATTCGGCGCCAACCGCTTGCGCGAGCTCATCGCCAGACATCGCGAAGTCACCGCTGGCGAACTGGCCGATATTCTGCTCGCCGCAATCCAGGACTTCACCAGCGGCGCCGCGCTCGCTGACGACCGCACGCTCCTGGTGGTGAAGGCCCGATGACCCTGCATTCCGCCAAGTTCGTGGATCCTGCGCGGCGCACGCCGTTCTTTTCCCGCCGCAAAGGCGTCGCATTCTGCGAAGGCGTTGCGCTCGAGGCTGTTGCCGAGGGCGTGGGTACGCCCGCGTACGTCTACAGCCGCGCCGCCATCGAAGCCAATTATCGCGCGCTGGACGCCGGCCTCGCCGCTGTGTCCCATGCGATCTGCTACTCCGTCAAAGCCAATTCCAATCTTGGCGTCCTGCGCGTCCTCGCCGATCTCGGCAGCAGCTTCGATATCGTGTCCGGCGGCGAACTCTACCGTCTGCGTCGCATCGGCGTTTCGGGAGATCGCATTGTGTTCTCGGGAGTGGGCAAATCGCGCGAGGAAATTCGTGAAGCCCTCGCGGCGGGCATTCTTCTTTTCAATATCGAATCTTCCGAAGAACTCGACCTTCTCGCCTCCGAAGCGGCGCGCGCGCGCGTCCGCGCCTCTGCCGCGATTCGCGTGAATCCCGACGTAAACGCCGGCGGCCATCCGCACATTTCCACCGGCCGCCACCATCACAAATTCGGCGTGGACTGGACCGAAGCGAAGCGCCTCTATCTCGCGCATCGCAGCTCGCTTTGGATTCGCTGGCGGGGAATCAGCGCGCACATCGGCTCGCAGATTCTCTCGATGCGCCCGTATCGCTTGGCGTTGCGCCGCTTGGGGAGTTACGTTGTCGAGCTGCGCGCTGCCGGTATCGCTCTGCGCTATTTCGATTTGGGCGGCGGCCTGGGCGTTCGTTACACGGATGAAGAACCGCCCGAACTCGCCGCTTACGCGAAAGAGATCGCCGCTGCCGCGCGTCCGCTCGGCTGCAAACTTCTGATCGAGCCCGGTCGCTCCATCGTCGGTCCCGCGGGCGTATTGCTGATGAGGGTGCTGTACACGAAGCACACGGGCGGCAAGACATTTGTTGTCGTGGACGCTGCCATGAACGATTTTATGCGCCCCGCGCTCTACTCAGCCGTTCATCCCATCACGCCGGCGCGATCGTCCTCCGCTCCGTCGCGGCGTAGAGCGAGCCGTAGAATCCGCGCCGATATCGTTGGCCCGGTCTGCGAAACCGGCGACGCCTTCCTCCACGATTGGCCGATCGGAGAGCCTTCGCCCGGCGACGTTCTCGCGCTTTGGGGCGCCGGCGCCTACGGCTTCGTCGAGTCGTCAAACTACAACGCCCGCCCTCGTGCGGCCGAAATCCTGATCGAGGGCCGCAAATCCCGCGTCATCCGCAGCCGCGAAACCCCGGAAGACCTCCTCCGCGGCGAGTAGCCACTCTGTGGTCTCTCTGTCCTCTGTGGTGCAATCTCACCTTTCCGTGGGCGCGCTCACTCGTATCGCAGCGCCACCATCGGATCCACGCGCGTCGCCCGCCACACTGGGACCACGCATGCAAACATCGCCACCGCGACCATCACCACGCTCACCGCGACGAACGTCACGGGGTCGGTCGGCTTCACTCCGTACAATAGCGTTCGCAATAGTCCCGTCAGCGCGTACGCGCCGGCAACACCCACGCCAATTCCGGCGCCTGTAACCGCCAAACCCTGCCGCAGAATCATCCACAAGACATTCCCGCGCCCTGCGCCAAGCGCCATCCGAATTCCGATCTCGTTCGTCCGCTGCGTCACCAAGTACGAAAGCACGCCGTAGATTCCTACCGACGCCAGTAGCAACGCCAGCCCGGCGAAGATCCCGAGCAGAAAAGTCTGATAAGTCGTCGTAGTCATCGACGAGGAAATAATCTCCGGCAATGTCGCCACGTCAAAGACCGCCAGGCTGTTGTCAAGCGATTGCACCGTGCTCCGCAGCATCCCCGCAAGTGCCGCGGGCTTGCCGGTCCCAAGAACCGCAACATTGAGCGGCGGCGGATTAGGTCCAAGCGCAAGAGCGAGTCCGAAATATGCCTGCGGCAGCGGTCCTCGGCCCAGATCAGCGCATTGCGTATCACCAACGACACCCACCACGTGATTCGTGATCATGCCCTCGGATATCGCGAATGTTTTTCCAACGGCGTCCTGATTCGGCCAGAATGTCCGAGCCATGGTTTGATTGATCACCGCGGCCAATTCGAATTTTGTGCCCGACGCCTTCAGCGCCCCGCTGGCTTGGTATAGCGCCATGAATTTGGCGGCTACAGCCGCGGCGGCCTCTTCGTCTTCTTCGGAAAGTGTCCGGCCAGACATCAGCGGAATGCCCATCGTGCGAAAATAATCCGGCGTAACCGGATCGAACTCGACGAGTTGATTCGCCGTGCTATCGCTCGTGCGCCCCTCGATCGTCACATACCCGTTACTCCCGCCGCGCGGCGGCAATTCGCCCGCCACGGCGGCGCCATTCACACGGGGTGCGGCCGCCAGTTTTTCCACGAGCTGCCGCCAAAACGCGTTCTGTGCCTCGATTGTTGCGTACTGGCCGCCTGGAAGCGCGACGGAAGCCGTGAGAACTTTGTCCGCACGCACTCCGAGGTCCAGATTCCGAAGATTGCTGAACGTTCGCATCAGGAGGCCCGCGCCCGCCAGCAAAACCAGCGAAAGCGCGATCTCCACGGTTACCAATGCGTTGCGCACCAGCCGTCCGCGGCTTGTGGTTGTCACTGCCATTCGCCCGCCCGAATTCAGCACCTCACTCAGACTCGTTCGCGACGTTTGCAGCGCTGGCATCAGCCCGAACAGAATCCCGCTGCCCACTGCGAGCCCCAGTGCGAAAAGCAATACCGCAGGATCGACCGCGATGGGATTCGGTTGTGAAAGCGGAATTCCTTGTGCCGTGCGGAGCCAGGCCACGCACAAATACGCCAATCCAATGCCTGGCAGTGCTCCGCAAGCGGAAAGCAGAACGTTCTCCGTCAGGAGCTGGCGAATCACCCGCGAACGGCCGGCGCCCAGCGCCGTGCGCATAGCGATTTCACGTGTCCGGCCGACGGAGCGCGCCAAAAGCAGATTTGCCACGTTCACGCATGCGATTAGCAGCACCAGCGTCACCGCACCGAACATCACCCACAATTGAGTGCGCGACCTCCAGACGAACTGCTCCTGTAACGGCACAACAACCGCCGACTCTTTGGAATTTGAATCTGGATATTGTTTTGCCAACCGCGCGGATACAGCCTTTAAATCCGCTTGCGCCTGTTGCACCGTCATTCCGGCCTTGATCCGTCCCAGTGCTTGCAGGTGGTGTTCGCCTCGCGGCCCGAGATTCTTCGCGGACACATCCATCGGCACCCACAAATCGGCGCCGCCGGGCCCTTTGTACCAGGAGGGCATCACACCCACTACGTCATAATGCTCGCCATTCAGATTCAGTGATTTCTTCAACACCTCTTGCTCGCCGCCAAAATCCCTCTGCCAGAACCCGTAGCTCAGGAGTGCGACGTGATTTCGTCCTGTTTGATCCTCTCCGGGAAGAAACGTTCGTCCCATGATCGGCTGAACGCCCAATACCGAAAAGAAGTTAGCCTGCGTTTCCACAACAGCTGCGCGCTCCGGTTCGCCGGCGCCGCTGGCGTTGTAGCTCTCTTGAAATGAAAAGACCGCCATGTCCTTAAATGTCTGGTTCTGTGTGCGCCAGTCGAGGTAGTCTGCGCCCGTCAGCGGATAGGTTCCGGGGGCGCCCTCCGTAACCCACAACGCCACGAGTTGATTTGGCGCAGGAAAAGGCAACGGACGCAGAAGCACTGCGTTCACCACACTGAAAACCGCGGTCGTCGCTCCAATGCCCAGCGCAACCGTTAGCACGGCCACGGCCGTAAATCCCGGACTGCTTCGCATCATTCGCAGGCCGTAGCGCACGTCCTGCCAGAGCCGCTCGAGCGAAGCCCAGCCCCATATCTCGCCCGTCGTCTCTTTCACCAAGCCGACATTGCCGAATTCGCGCCGCGCTGCCGCCCGCGCCTTGCTCGCCGATTCTCCTCGCTCTTCTCGTTCGCGCGCCGCAATGTCGAGATGCGCGCGAATTTCCTCGTCCAACTCCTCATCCCGCTTCTGCCATGGCCACTTCATGACTCGAACTCGCCTCTCACCGAGTCAAGGATGCCGGCGATGGCGCCGCTCAGTTGCTCCCAACGCGAGCGTTCATCGGTAAGCTGTCTTCTGCCTTTCGGTGTGAGGCGATAGACGCGGACACGCTGCTTGTTCTCAGAGATGGTCCATTCCGCTTTGATCCACTTCTTGCGTTCGAGCCGATGCAGCGCCGGATAGAGCGAGCCGGTGTCCACTTGAAGGATATCGCCGGACTGCGACTGGATGGCGCGGCTGATCCCGTAGCCGTGTTGCGGTCCCCAGCGAAGCGTTTGCAGGATAAGTAGATCGAGCGTGCCCTGCAGAAGCTCGATGCGATTCTGGTAGCGATCTTTCACCGTGACCTCCAAATCTTCGCGAGCCACTTTGCGGCCGTCTGCCGCCACGGATGCTTGCCGCCGGCAAGCGAAACGGGCCCGCGTCCCTCAATTCGAGGAATCTGCCGCGCGAGCGTCCTCGGCAAGAGGAGCCGAGCGCGTATAGGACGTAGAGACTCTACAGCCACAGGATGTAGAGTGTCAACACCCATCCATTGAGACGCAGGAAAAAGAAAAACGTCAGCGAGGAAAAAAGGTTATCTGCGGAAGCGAAAGCGTCAGCGCTCTCCCCACTTCAATTTGTCGCGCAGGATCTGGTAGTAAGTGCGCTCCGGAGCGCGCACGAGCCGCAGTCTTTGCCTCGCGCGCGCGATTTCCACGCGATCTCCCGGCTCGATCGCGATTCCCACCTGGCCGTCGAGTGTGAGCGTGACCGGCTCGCCCGGTCCCACGAACGTCACCTCGATCCGCGCAGTGTCCGGAACGACGAGCGGGCGATTCGTGAGCGTGTGCGGACAGATCGGCGTGACCAGAAACGCCGACACGCGCGGGTACACGATCGGGCCGCCCGCCGCCAACGAATACGCTGTTGAGCCGGTCGGCGTGGAAACGATCAGGCCATCCGCCTTGAAATCACTGACGAATTCGCCGTTGACGGTGAGCGTAAGGTCGATCATGCGCGAGAGCGCGGCCTTGTTCAAAACGGCGTCGTTCAGCGCATGGTGACATTCAGCGGGAATCCCGCCCCGAATCACGCGGACCTCGAGCATAACGCGTTCGCTCGTGCGATTCTTCCCGGCGAGCGTCTGCTCGAGAATCGGGTACAACTCGCCGAGCGTCACGCTGGTGAGAAAGCCCAAGCCCCCGAGATTCACCGGCAGAATGGGGACGCCGCGCTCATTCTCCAAACGCGACGCCGCGAGCAAAGTGCCGTCACCGCCGAGCACGATCAACAGATCGACGATGCGCGGCAATTCCTCGCGCGGACGCTCCCGGCCCGGCAGCGGCACCGACGCGGCCGTCTCTGTGTCCACAAAAACCTCAATGCCGTGTTGGGTAAGCCACTGGAGCAAGCTGGGAACTACGGCCGCGATGTCGCTGGGCCGCGGCCGCGAAATAACGCCGACCTTGTGGATCCCTTGGCTCACGCGCGCATTCTACCTTACTCCCGGCGCGTCGCGCCGGGCGTAGAGAAAGAACTCCTGATTTCCTTCGGCGCCGGGCAGCCGGGATGGAACTGTTCCAAGGACGCGCAAACCCGCCGCGATCGCGGCGGCGCGGACGCGTTCGACGGCGCGATCATGCAACACGGGATCGCGCACGATTCCGCCTTTGCCGATGTCGCCGCGATCCAGTTCAAACTGTGGCTTGACGAGAATCAGGAACTCGGCGTCGGCCCACGTGCACGCGACAACCGCTCGCAGAATCTTCGCCACGGAGATGAAGGAGACATCGAGAGTCACAAGTTCCACGGGCTCCGTGAGATCCTGCGGCTTCAGGTGACGCGCGTTCTTCTCGATTTGCGCGACGCGCGAATCGGTGCGAAGTTTCCAGGCCAATTGTGCAGCGGTGACATCGACACAGTAAACGCGTTGCGCGCCGTGCTGCAACAGGCAGTCGGTGAAGCCGCCCGTGGAAGCGCCGATGTCGAGGCAGACTTTACCTTTCGCGCTCACGGCAAAGTCCTCGAGCGCGCCTTCGAGTTTCGTTCCGGCGCGGCTCGCATAGCGTTGCGACGCGTCCACAACTTCGATGCGGGCGCTCGCGGGAATCGGCGTGCCGGCCTTGTCGCGTGGCTTGGCATCGACGCGAATCGCGCCGGAGAGAATCAGCGCCTGCGCTTTCTGGCGCGAATCCGCCAGGCCACGCTCGACGAGCAGAACATCGAGCCGCTTCTTCTCGAGTTTCTTTGATTGCGTCACGGTAGAAATTGCCTGCGCGCACACTCACGCGCGGCGCAAAACGAGAAATTGCGCGAGCGCGCGGAGATTTTCCGCGCGCGCACCGTACGGCTCGATTTCCGCGAGCGCTTTCGCCGCCAGTTCGTTCGCGAAGGCGTGCGAGCGCTGGAGGCCATACAGCGCGGGATACGTCGCTTTGTTTTGGGCCTGATCCTTGCCGGCGGTCTTGCCAAGCGCGGCGGAGGATTCCTCGACGTCGAGTATGTCGTCCACGACCTGAAAAGCCCAGCCGATCTGTTCGCCGAAGCGGCGAAGGCGCTCGACGTCGGAATCGGCGGCGCCGCCGGCGATCGCGCCGGAGACCACCGAAGCGCGTATGAGCGCGGCAGTCTTGGAGCGATGAATATATTCCAGCGCTTCGGGAGTGGCTTTCTTGCCCTCGGCCTCGAGGTCGGCGACCTGTCCGCCTACCATGCCGTCGCGGGTGCCGGCGGCGCGCGCGATCCCCGCTAGGATGGCGGCGCGGCGCGCGGCGTCGAGGGGCGCGGCGGCCAGCACCTCGAAGGCGAGAGTGAGCAGCGCGTCGCCGGTGAGGATGGCGATCGCTTCGCCAAACATCTTGTGCGAGGTCGGCTTGCCGCGGCGGAGATCGTCGTTGTCGAGCGCGGGAAGATCGTCGTGGATGAGCGAGTACGTGTGGATGAACTCGAGCGCACAGGCGACGGGAAGAACGGCATCAAGCTGCACCGTGAAGATGCGGGCCGATTCGAGGCACAGGATGGGGCGCACGCGTTTGCCGCCGGCGAAAACGCTGTACCGCATCGCTTTGTGAATGGAAGGCGGAGGAGTGTCTTCGGCGGGAAGCAAACGCTCGAGAACCAAATCAACGAGTTGGCAATCGGACTCGAAAAATGCGGGATAGTTCGTCATTTGCTCAGGAGGCGGAGTCGGGGACTCGGTCGCGGCGCGCGAATCGAATCAGGCCTCTTCCTCGCCTTCAGGCTCGAAGGGTTGGGCGGTGAGTTCGCCGCCTGCTTTCTTCAAGAGAATCTCCACTTTGCCTTCGGCCTGTTCCAGTTGCTTCTGGCAATCGCGGGAAAGCGCGACGCCTTCCTCAAAAAGTTTCATGGCGTCGTCGAGCGAGAGATTCGCGTTTTCGAGGCGGCGAACAATTTCTTCGAGGCGCGCAAGCGAGTGCTCGAATTCGGGTTTCTTCCCGGGCTCGGGTCCAACCTTGCGGGATTGCGGCGGATTCACGGCCATTGCAAGCCTCAGCTTTCGCGTGACGGCGCGCTATTCTTGGCGCGCCGGACAATAATAAGTCGGACGGCCCGCCTGCGTGATGCGGCGAATGTTGCCGTGCCTGCGGGCAGGCAACCGCAGCGGCGGCAGGGCTCGCTCTTGCGTCCGTAGACGGCAAGGATGCGATCGAGACCGGCAAACCACCACTCGGGGTCGCGAAAATCGGGCGATGGATTCCGGCAGCATTCTAAAGCACGCTTGAGAACCGAAACAACGGCTTTGTGGAGGCGTCGAATTTTGGCGCTGCGCAGGGAGTCTGCCCGGCGGCGCGGACCGAGACGGGAGCGCCAGAGCGGTTCGCTGCAATAGATGTTGCCGATGCCGGCGATGCGCTTCTGGTCCGTGAGCACGAGTTTCACGGGACGGTCCGAGCCGCGAAAAATGTCCGCCAGAATTGCAGGAGAGAAGCGCGTGGATAAAGCGTCGGGACCGAGAGACTCGCGCTGCGCCGCAGGGACCACGACAGGATGCACCATGCGGCAGCCACGGATTCTCCGGCCACGAACCAGCGGGCGCAAGGCGCGGGCGACGATTTCGACTTTGGGGGCTTCGGGCATGGCGGGAATGTAGTAGGTTCGCCCTCTCCGCGTGGGACAACTCAGGAGTCTGCTGACCCCCTCCCCCTGGTGTTTTTATGTAAGTGCTGATTCTAAAGGACTTAAGCCGCGGAAATACGTAACTGTTGATTCTAATGGAGTTGAAGTGGCGTGTTTTCAATGAGATGCGAAAAATGGCGCACGAGCTTGTAAGTGCTGATTCCAAAGGACTTGTGGGCAAGCTAAATCCTTTGCTGTGTATCACTTTTGAGTTGCACAAAGACAGGGCAAGTTTGGGGAGAGTGGAGGGGGAAATCGGGACCACGGATGGACACGGATGAACACCGATGGAGACGAACAGAGATCGAGGAATTGAAATGGGAGTCAGGCCGGGATTGGGAACGATCGACACGGAACAGAGTAGCAGGGAGTATCTAGCATGGCAATGCTAACTGCTGTGGAAATTATTTCGAATGGGGAAGCGGGGAAGGTCGAGGAAGATCCAGACCTCCACAAACAACGCAAAGATCGAGCGCGGCCACGGCTTCCGTCCTGGGTTGGAGTTTGCCGCGCCTACGAGGCTGGGTTAGGAGTCTCAGGTCAGGGCGATGAGCTCGTAGTCACGGACGATGGGGACATCGAACTGGACGACTCCGGCGTGTTGACGGAACGGGAGCGAGGTTCCGGAGCGGAGAGCCCGGGCCGACGTGATGGAGCGCTCGGCGGGGAGTTGGAACGTCACGTGGAGTGGGCCAATCGGATAGAACTTGCGAATGAAAGGGCGCGTCGCATTCGGATTCGTGTAATTGAGGATGTGGAGCGCGAGGCCGGGCTCGGTCTCCCAAGCGAAGAGTTCGACCAATCCGTCCCCTTCGACCGAGGTAACCGGCGGGCGATCACCCAAAAGCCAGCGCACGGAATTTGAAATGAGTTGGCTCAAGTCAGGATTGCCCGAGCGCCAAGCGGTGCGTTCAATATCGCCGGGGAAATAGACGACGCGCGAGGAGGGAAGTTCGCGGAAGACGGCCGTGGGCTCTTCCGTATTCGGAATACGCGGATAGACCATCTCAGGAGGGAACGTGGGATACGGGGGGACCAGACTGAGATGCGTCGCTTCCGAGCCGAGATAGCTGACGGGCACGCGGAATTCGGGCGCGGGAAGAATCTGCGTATCCTTGAAACTTTCGAGAATCGGATGGGAGCGATCCATACGCATGTAGCTATTGACGGCGGGACCGGCGACATCGCCGGCAACATGGACGCCGAACAGATCGGCGAGGGCGAAATCTCCGCGCGTCTCGCCCCATTCGTTGTAGCGCGAGGTCTCGAAGGTGGCGAGGAGGGAGCCGCCGGAATTGACGTAACGGCGAATGACTTCGCATTCGGAGTCGCGGAGGAGGGCGGCGTTCGGGATCAGGAGAGCGCGGTATGGCTTGAGCGTCTCGAGTGAAAGATTGCCCTGGTGAACGAGATCGAAGAGGGTGCGGCTCTCGAGGAGCGAGTAATACAGCCCTTCGAGATAATCGGCTGAATCGATCGGCGCGCCATTCAACTGGCGTTCTTCCTTGCCCTCGGAATGATAGAAAGAGATCGTGCTTTGCGGATAGAGGACGGCTACGTCCGCAAGCGAACGGCGATTGCGGAAATGCGGCTCGTTGGCAGCGAGCCACTGAAAGAAATCGCGGCCGGGTTTGCGCCAGCGATTGTCGAGCGGCGAGCCGCCGAGCCAGTGATACCAGGGCACCATGCCGCTGGCCGCGCATTGCGCCGTCCAAAGCGTGTTCTCGGCGTCGGGCTTGGCCGAATGCCGCCACAGGGTCGAGCTGTTGCTGTAAGCGCCGAGCACATTGGTGACGGCGCCGCCGCCCATGACGGCCCTGGCGACGCGGCCTTGTTGCGCTTCGCCCCAAATGGGG
>Ga0187769_10002297_pt1 | contig 11153 bp, 9 predicted proteins | sample 0116_SJ02_MP02_1_FD_133140 | JGI IMG/M metagenome (GOLD analysis project Ga0187769, IMG submission 133140) | Tropical peat soil microbial communities from peatlands in Department of Meta, Colombia - 0116_SJ02_MP02_10_MG | ecosystem: Environmental > Terrestrial > Soil > Wetlands > Peat | place... | reverse complement strand
CTGCGCTCGCTGAAGATTTCGCTCGATGACAAAGAATAATCTCCGCTGGATGCGCCTTGCGGGTATCGCCCTCGCGTTCGCTGCTTTTGCCGCAGCGGCGCCTGCGGCCCGCGCGCAGGTGGATCCCTCCGCTCCGGTCACGACAAGACATCTAAAGGGAAAGATCCTTTGGTTGAAAGCGGAAGTCATTCACGCTGACAATCACGAATTGATCGTGCGCGAGGCCGGGAACGAAATGGCGGTGCACACGTTCACGTACGGCCCGAAAGCCGAGCAACAGATTGAAAAAGTGATCGCGGCCGGCGGCTACCAGCGCGGCGACGCGATCAAGATTCACTACGAGTCCGGTCAAACGATCGCGCTCGAGATCAAAGGCAAACCGTCCCGGCCGATTTGAACGACGGCTGACGAAATCTCTTCCTGAAAAATGCGCGCCGTGGTGCCACTGCGCCGGGCCTTCCCACTTCGATGAAGATGCTTCGCCCACCCGCTGTTGCCGGCCGGTTTTATCCCGGAGATGCGGCTACGTTGCGCCGTGAAGTGAACGAATGCGCCGGCGGGCCCGTTGAAAAGCAGGCCGCAATCGCCTGCGTCGTGCCTCATGCGGGCTACATATACTCGGGCGGCGTCGCAGGAAAAGTTTTCCGCTCGCTCAAGCTCCCGCGCCGCGTCCTGCTTCTCGGTCCGCGGCATTTTCCGCGCGGCGAAGCGCTGGCGATTCTCTCTTCTGGCGCGTGGCACACGCCGCTCGGCGACGTGAAGATTGACGAATCGCTGGCAGCTGCTCTGAAGCGGGCGTTTCCGGCGCTCAGCGAAGACGAAGTGGCGCACAGCACCGAGCATTCCCTCGAAGTCCAGCTTCCGTTTCTGCAAATTCTCGCCGTGGATTTCGCGTTCGTTCCCATCGTGCTCGGAATCGATCGCCTCGAAACGCTCGAGTCGCTCGGACGGGCGATTGCGAAAGTCATCGCTGCGCGAAACGAGTCCGTTCTGATCGTCACGAGCTCGGACATGAATCACTATGAAAGCGATGCCGTCACGCGCGTGAAGGACAAGCTCGCAATCGACAAGATTCTTGCGCTCGACGCGCGAGGCTTGCATGAGGTGGTGCGCGCGAAGGGAATTTCGATGTGCGGCTACGCGCCGGCCGTCGCGATGCTGACTGCAGCCGGCGAGTTGGGCGCAACGCGCTCGGAACTTATCGCGTACGCAACTTCAGCCGACGCAAGCGGCGACAAAGATTGGGTGGTCGGTTACGCAGGTGTGATTGTATCGTAGCTGATCGCGACGTAGATTGCTGGTCAATTCGTTGCTCTAGTGCGCGTGGCCTCCGCCGCCTCCGGAAGACGATCCGCCGCCATGCGACGATCCTCCGGAGGATCCGGCCGATCCAAATCCGCCGTGCGACGCTTCGCCGCCGTGCGAAAATCCGCCGGCGCTCGAAAACGCGCCATGCGACGACATTCCGACGCTGCCGCCGGAGCGGGCTTCGGCGGTCATTCGAGCGACGGACTCTCTGCTGAACGCAAATCCGGAAGGTGCCGGCTGGTGCGGAACCCCGCGCGGTTCGCGAACGCCGTTCGCGGCCACGGGAAGCTTCTCGGATACTCCCGCCCGGCCCTCTTCACCGCCTACGAAGCGATAATTCTCTGGATCGAACGAAACCCCCGTGCGAAGTTCTGAGAGGCTCGACGCCGTCGGAACGGCGAGCGGCGGCTTGACGTTAGTTCGCGATGAAGCCTCGCTCGCAACGAATCTTCCGCTCTTGCCAGGTGGAATGGCAGTAGCAACCGTGATGTCTTCTCTTCCGGGCGCGAGAATTCCGGTTGCGAATCCGTTGCCGATGCCGCCTTTCTCACCCAGAACGACTGGCATGCTCAGCTTGCCATGCTCGAATCCATTCGAAGCAAGCGCCTCAATAGGTCGATGCGGATTCGGCCAAGGAACGGGCCGCGGATGCCAGCCAAATCCCCGACCGCCGGTTCCTACGTAGATCAACGGCGCAGGATTCCAGAATCCGTACGCGCCGGGGAACCACATCCAGCCGCCGCAGCCGGATTCGTAGGCCCAACTTCCGAAGTGATACGGCGCCCAGCCCCAAGGTTCGAAGCTGATCCAAGTCCAACCGAGGCCGTTGTAGTAATCGAAATAGCCGTCGTAGAAGGGAGCCCAGCTCGCGCCCATGCCCCACGGCTGCCAACCAAAGCCATAGCCCGCGCAGTCGAGCCAGTCGCCGTAGGATGCCAGATCACCCATGCCATAGCTGACCGGACTGTCCGTGTATTGCATCGTCTGCGCCACGCCGCTCGCCATCATTCCGGCGCGGTCGTTGACCCAGTTATCCCAGGAATCTTTTCCTGGATTCGCAGCGACTTTGGTCTCTTCCTGTTCGCCGCCGCGATTCGCAAACGTTCTGCCGCTGGTGATGAGCTGCGTATCCGATCCGTCCTTCACGCTGGCTGCGCCTTGGAAAACGCTCACCGAGGCGCCGTCGCGGAAGGCGTCCACTCGCAGTTTGGCGTGATTCGGGACGCTGACGTGAAGAGTGGGCGTAATGATTTCAAACACGTCGCCCGAATTCAACTTCACTTCAAACGAAGCCGTGCCCTGCGCAACGCTGACACGGGTAATGCGGCCGCCGTCCGACAGCGCCAACTCTGCTAATTGGACGACGCTGTTTTCCGCAATCCACGTCGCTGCGGCACTCTCAAACTCGATCTCGGCGCGGCCGTTATTCGTGCCGATCGTGAACCCCTGCTCGATCGGCATATTCGGCATGGCGTTTTCCCAGTCCGATGAGTTCGAACGCGCGACCTGGACGTCGCCGCTGACCAGACTCAGCCGGACAATGCGCGCGTAGCTGTAGCCTTTTTCATCGGCGCGAATCGGAAGCGCAAAGGCTAGACAAACCAGACCCAGAAGGATGATGAGCAAACGGTGGATTCTCATGGCAACCCCCTCATGCGGGGCAGATCTTATTCCTGATGATTCGACGCTCCGGAGCCGAACCGGGTTGCGGAGCGGACATCTCTATCGTGGCCCTCGATGTCAGACAGGTCAAGGTCTTAGAGCTGATTTCTCGGCCGTTCCGTTTCAGGTACGCGAGTTGCGGATGCGGCCCGCGAGAGAGCGGGCGCGCTGGCGTGCGATATCGAGATATTTATCGTCGGCGGCGAGTTGGTCGAGCGTCGGCAGCAGGCGCTCAGGCTCGGGAAAGAGCTTGCCATTGTAGTCGGCTTCGATGCGCATGAGCGCATCATTCACGCCCAGACGGTCGTAACGCATCGAGCGCTGGAGATTATCGAGATCCACCTGCTGCCGGCCGAGACCTTCAAAAATATCGAGAAGCTGCGTGGCGGTCGCATCAAGCGTGTAGTTGAAGACCGTTTCGTGTACCTCACCGCCTTTTTCGTAGCGGAAAGTTTTTTGCCCGAGGCTGGCGATGCGGCGGTGCACGTCGAGATCGAGTCCCTCGAAGTGATGCAACTGCGCGACGAGCTGAAACACTTTGTCGACGAGCGCGTGGCTCACCTGGAACGGCTGCGGAGCGGGCTGTTCGTCAAGTTGACGTATGTCGTAGGTTGCGGCGCCCGTCTCGCTTATTTTGATCTCCACATACTCGGGATAACTCTGCTTGAAAACCTTCGTGAACGTGATTGTGGCGGAATCGCCGCCGCTCGCGGGCGTGGCCGAAAGGGCTGCCGCAACCAAGACTACGAGAGCCGCGATGCCGGACAGGCATGCGGCGCGCGAAATCGGACGCACCGTCTTCATTAGATGGTTTGGACGCGCGCGCTGCGGGAATGGGTGCGCGCATCAGGAGCGATTCGCGAAGCGCCCGTCCGCGACGCCATCGCCACAGCCATGCGAGCCTTCGCGTTGGCCATGTGAGCGTGGCACAAGGCGACCGCAAGCGCGTCTGCCGCATCGGGCGGCTCGGGACGCTCGCGCAATCCGAGTTGCACGCTCACCATATGCTGCATTTGCTGCTTCGTTGCGGCGCCGTAGCCCGCGATGCTCGCCTTCACTTCACGCGGCGAGTAGCTATGCGCGGGCACGCTCGCCTGGGCAGCGGCCAGCAGAACCACTCCACGAATCTCGGCGAGTTTCAAGGCAGTGCGCATGTTGAGCGCCGTAAAAACGGATTCAACGGCGACCGCGTCGGGTGAATATTCTTCCACGAGTTCCGCGATCAGCTTGTGAATCTCGCACAGCCGGGCGCTGAATGCCGCGCGGACCGGAAATTTCAAAGCGCCGAAACGAAGCGAGCGCGCCGTGGCACCGTCCAGCTCGATGACGGCGAAGCCCGTCGCGCCCGCGGGTGCCGGATCCACGCCGAGCACGCGCATTTTCCCGATTCCGTTCGTGGCGGCCATGACGCCCGTAAGTTTACGTGCGCCGCTTCCGGCGGAGGTAGCGGTTTTTCGCGTCGGCGCGACGCGAACGGCACTAACTGGCGACGGCGGCCTGAATTTCGGATTCATCCACGTCGAAGTTCGCGTACACGTGCTGCACGTCATCGTGCTCTTCGAGCGCTTCCATCAACCGAAGCATTTGCTGCGCGTGCTGGCCGGTGAGTTTGACGTAATTCTGAGGGACCCAGGAGACCTCGGCGGACGTCGGCTTGATTCCGGCGCTGGTCAGCGCGTCGCGGACTTTTTCGAACGCCTCGGGCGGCGTCGTCACTTCCCACGACGAGCCGTCATCGCGCAAATCTTCAGCGCCGGCATCGAGGACGATGCTCATCATCTTGTCCTCATCGGCGGCATCCTTCGGAACGATGATGTCGCCCTTGCGATGGAACATCCAGCCGACCGCTCCCGATTCCGCCATGTTTCCGCCATTTTTCGACATCAAATGCCGGATTTCGCCTACGGTACGGTTTCGATTGCTCGTTACGACTTGCACCAGCATTCCGACGCCACCCGGGCCATAGCCTTCGAACATCGCCTCCTCGAGCTGTTCGCCCTCGAGCTGTCCTGTTCCGCGCAGGATCGCGCGCTCGATATTATCGTTGGGCATGTTCTCATTCTTGGCTGCCGCAATGGCGGTACGGAGACGCGGATTCGCGTTGGGATCGGAGCCGCCCGCGCGCGCGGCGATCGTCAGTTCGCGAATGATCTTGGTGAAGGCTTTGCCGCGCTTCGCATCCGTGGCAGCCTTCTTGTGCTTGATTGTGGCCCACTTTGAGTGTCCGGACATGGAATAGCCCCGTACAGGTAAGATGGCAGGAGCAGGACGGTTGCTCTTGCCGCGTTAGTCTAGCACACCGGCTGTGAATGCATAAAGAGGAGCGCGTGAAGGCGGCGTTTCGAGAGTGATTATTCCTGGCGCAGCGCCGTCATCGGATCAACGCGGCCCGCACGCCATACGTCCCTCGCCAACAAGTTTGCTTTGAGCGATTTTCACTTCGAACCTGCGGAACCTGCGCCTAAGCTTTCACGTCCAATTGAGCGTCGATGCTCTTCCAGTTCACAACACGGAGACGCTCACGTGAAAATGACGCTCGCTCTTGCACTGCTCGCAGCCTCGATGATGCTGGGTTGCGTGGCCGCAATGCACCTCTATCCGGTCCAAGGCCCGCTGATCGCTCAAACGCCAGCGCCGGTTCTCCCGGCAAGAGTGACCGGGCCGTTTAATTCGGGAACATTCACGATCTACCTTCCGGACGGCGAGGTCTGCTACGGAAATTGGGCGGTGGCGCACACGCCTCCGGTCGGCGCAGCCGCGCCCGGCAGGTCTCCGGCGAATGACATGTCGGCAGCGTGGGACACGGTCTATGGGCAGGGGTTTTATATAGCGCACGTCCTGGGCGCGAAACTCTACGCGCAGGCCACGGTGACAGGAGACCGCGGAACTGTCTTCAACGTGGAGATGTATCGTGCCAACCCGAACGCCACAAACGAAGCACCCGTGATCAAAGGCGTCGCGACCGACAATAAAGGCAACATCTACAAGGTCGCGAACTAGACAGACGCTGCCCCGCGCCTATTTCTTTGGGAAATTTGGGTCGGCCTTTACTTCCAGGATTTGCTTTGTGTGCCGCTCACTGTGCGCGCTGATGAACAGCAGGAACTCGTAGCCATCCATCGGCTGATTCAGCGGATCGTTCGTGACCACGTGATCGCGCAGGCCTTCCGCCGTCCTCATGTACTCGATCGTTCTCGCGCGGCTTTTCAGAAAATGGTCGAGCGTCTCTGATGGCGACCACCGTCCCGTCGGAACCAGCGGTGGCGGCGCCTGCGCTTTGTGCGAGCGGTCGGGAATCATGGCGATGACCATCGCATCGATTTTCTTGTAATCGCGATCGGCGGCTCCAGCAGGCGCTTTCATCACCTGGTCGGTGTCCATTCCGAAAATAAAATCCTCAGCCAGAGCGATGTGCTCGAGCGTTTCGGCGATCGACCAGCGATCCGGCCCGGCTTTGAACTTCCACTGCGCATCCGAAAGCCCCTTCGTCGCTTCAATCACGCCATCGCGCGTCTTTTCCAGATACTTGACGCCGGCTTCGCGGTCCGCCGGCGAAAGCGCCTCGCCATATGCCGCAACCGCAAGACACAGAACCGCGCAGACAATCATCGCTCGCTTCATTATTTTCTCCTCGCCCGCCCTCGCCAAATCGGCTCCGCATTCTAAGCGCGTTCTTGCGCTCTGGCAACGCGGTAGCCCGGCATATAGCTCAGGTTTTTAGAGCTGAGTCCCTTCGTTTTTGCACATTCGAGCCTCTAGCGTCCCACAAGCACAAATGCGCCCCAGTATTGCGGCCGGTCTTCCCCGTAGCGGCTCTTCACTCGCGCGCGCATTTCCAATTCTGCTTCGCGCAATGCTTCGTGCTTATTTTTCCCCGCGAGCCACTTCTGATAGAACAGCGGCATCAACTCTTGCGTCTCTTTGTCCGGCACGGACCACATGCTCATCAACACCGAATCCGCGCCCGCCACTTGCAGCGCTCGCCGCAGGCCAAACACGCCTTCGCCGGCCACGACTTCGCCGAGCCCCGTCTCGCACGCGCTCAACACCACAAGCTCAGTTCCCTGCAAATTCAGTTGGCTCGCCTCGTAAGCCGTGAGCACGCCATCGTCCAGATCGGCGGGCGCCGCTTTGCCTGAAAGCCGCCGATCTGCTCCCGCAAAAAACAAGCCCGACCGCAGCATTGGATCTTCCATAGCTGGCGGCTCATTGTTCTCCGAATCCTGCTCTTTCTCAGGCTGATCGGGCTCGAAGAAGCCGTGGGTCGCCAGATGCAGCACGCGCGGGCCCTTCACATCCAAAACCGTTTCTTTAAGGGCGTTCTGCTGCGTGTAGGTCTGGACATGCCATCGCTGCTTCTCGAGCAGCGAAGAAATCTCATCCACTTCGGCCTGCGTGCCGGGCAGAGGATCCAGCTTCCCGGTTTCCAGATCGCGCGATCGCAACCCCGCGGTTTCTGCAACTGCTGGCGCAGCGTGATTCGACTGACTTTCTGCCCTTCTGTCAGACTGTGCGGCTCGCAGAGTCCGCAGCGCCGCGCGCATCTGCGCCTCGTCGAGATCAAACGCAGGATTGCCGACGAGCACCGCTCTATTGCCCGACGCTTTCTCCTCGCCCCGCAAAATGTCTTTCGTGCTCGTCACAATTCTCAGGTCGTATTTCTCGATCAGCATACGGCCATCGCTGGCGGTGACGTCCCCAAGAGCCACCTGATTGAGCACGCCATCTGGCGAAAAATAAATTCGATCGACGCCCTTCAACGCAGGCTCGAGCGGCTTCCAGAACGCGTCGTAAAAACTTATCTTCGGCGCCGCGCCGGATTTTTCTCCAGCTTCCGCAGCCGCCACGCCTCTTGCAGGTCCATTCGCCTGGAGGCCGATTCGCATGCGGTAGTCGCGCAGCGGGTCGTCCTCTAGAATTTTCGCTTCACCCAGTGGCACGACCGCCGGCCCCACGTCATTTTCCGGCGTGATCACCAACGCAACGTAATCGAACTTCTTCGTCCAGTGCTTCCCGTCATTGAAATGGAAGCGCACGGTTTCGATGGCCGCTTCGCCGTGCGCCAATTTTTTCTGAACGTCGCTCCAGGTGGCGTGAGCCGCCGTCCGTTGCTCGGTGAGCGAACTCACGCGCCGCGCAAGCTGCTGCTCGAGGTCGTTTGCTTCGTCGTTCGGCGCCTTTTGTGCTTGCCGCCAGCCTTCCGGCTGGATGCTTGCCAAACGCGCTGCCTCGCGCTTCTTTGCCGTGAGTCGGTCGAAAATCTCCAGCGCTTGCGTATCGCCGCTTGCCGCCACCTGCGCTCGCAGCGCCGCGACGCTCGTGCCCACGATTCCCTTTTCCCATAGCAGCACGTCGTACACATTCGTCGCCAGCTTGGGATCGGCCTGGCATCGAGCGAGGCACAAACTCAAATAAGCATCGAATGTCGGCTGCACCGTGCTGAGGAATTCAAGCTGGTCTTTTTCGCTCATGTACGCGAACGCATTCTCGAATTGCTTCGCGACGTTTTGCAGCGCGGGATCGAAATAAGCCTCCGCTTGCGCGTAATTGCCCTCCGCGTAGTAAAGCGTCGCGAGATTGCTCAAGCTGACAGCGACATCGGGGTGGTCCGGCCCAAGAGCTTTCTCGCGGATCGCCAGGCTGCGCTTGTAAAGCGGCTCCGCGTCCGCGTATTTGCCTTCGTTTTCGTAGACACGCGCGAGGCTGTTCAGGCTCTTGGCAACATCCGGGTGATCGGGCCCGAAGCTTTTTTCGCGTATCTCCAGCGCCCGCTTGAACAGCGGCTCCGCTTCGGAATATTTTCCTTCCTTCTCATAGAGCGTCGCGAGGCTGTTCAGACTTCTGGCCACGTCCGGATGCTCGGGCCCCAGCGTCTTTTCACGAATTGCCAGGCTGCGCTTATAAAGCGGCACGGCTTCTGCGAATTTGCCCTGTTGTTCGTACACCAGCGCAAGGACGTTCAGACTCGCGGCCACATCGGGATGGTCGGGGCCAAGAACTTTTTCGCGGATGGCGAGGGCGCGGCGGAGCAGCGGCTCTGCTTCGGCATATTTCCCTTGCTCTTCATAGAACGTCGCGAGGCTGTTCAAGCTCGTCGCCAGTTCGGGGTCGTCCGGCCCGAGCGCCTTTTCGCGAATTGCGAGGCTGCGTTTGAACAGCGGCTGTGCTTTCGCGAATTCACCCTGCCGTTGATATAGCGAAGCAAGGTTGTTCAGGCTGATTGCGACCTCAGGATCGTCCGGGCCGAAGGCCTTTTCTCGAATCGCCAAAGCGCGCTTGAACAGCGGCTCCGCTTCGGCGTATCTGGCTTCGTGGTAGTAGAGAAACGCGAGCCCGGTTAGACTCCTCGCTACGTCAGGATGGTCTGGCCCGGCTAACTGCTCGCGCATCGCCAAGCTGCGCTTGAAGAGCGGCTCAGCCTCTGCATATCTGCCCTGCTCATCGTAGATCGCGGCGAGAAGGCCCAGCGTGAGTGCGATTTTCGGATCGCCCGCTCGAAACGACTTCTCGGCGACGCGCTCCGCCTCTTCCGCCAGGGGAAGAGCCTCGGCCGAGTGCCCTTCCTTCCGCAGCGCATTCGCCCTCTTGACCAGCTCGGCCCACCGCCCCTCCTGCGCCATCGCAGTCACCGCCAGCGTCGAAAACAGAAACACCGCGACACCGCTGGCAAGCAATTCACCAAGTACTCCGCGCATTCTCCGGAGTGTTGGCCAGGTGCAGCGTCCTCGCGGCAGCGATGGTGGGCTTTGAGTCTTGTCGTTCACCCTTTGGATCTTCGTACCTCTCTTCCGAAGAGCCTTGAACATCTCTGACAACTTAGCTCTACCGAGCACGCTCCGCCACCGCGAATTCCACTGCTACTACCCTCTTGTGCAACTTGGCGGGCCGTGCTATCCGTGAATGACGATGAATGTGAGCGTCAAACTCGAAACGCGGGAGCCGGATGCCGTCAGCGGGTTCAATGTAGCTCAGGTCTTCAGACCTGAGGCTTTTGGGGTCTCGCTGGGGCTCCGCGGAAGGGGCTCGAATACCCCCTCATTTAATGCGGTGAGCTGCGTTCAACGCGTTCGTCGCGCCGGCATCCTGCCTGCAAATTTCGGCCAAATAAAGCCGTTTGTCACCGCATTTCTACCCGGGACAGCTCAACAACCAGAAATCGCTGTAACTCACAGAAAACAAACGATCGAGCCGTTTTCTACCCGGGACAAAATCGGCCCTCCTCCAACACCTGTTTTCGCCCGGATTTTCGACCATGTTTGAAACCCTAACTGATCGACTCCAGCGCGCGTTCAAGAACCTGCGCGGCCAAGGAAAGCTCACCGAAGAGCATCTCGATGCCGCGCTCGGCGAGATCCGCGAAGCGCTGCTCGAAGGCGACGTCAATGTCGGCGTGGTGGACGAATTCATCGCCCACATCCGCGAGAAGGCGCTCGGCTCCGAAGTTCTCTTGCAACTTTCGCCCGACCAACAAGTAGTCAAGATCGTCCGCGACGAATTGAGCGACCTGCTCGGCCGCGAAGCGAAGATGCAGTTCGCGTCGCGCCCGCCTTCGGTCTGGCTCATCGTCGGCCTGCAAGGCTCGGGCAAAACCACGACAACGGGCAAGCTGGGTAAATGGCTCGGCGAACACGGCCACCGCCCGCTCGTCGTTTCGACCGACGTTTACCGCCCCGCGGCGCGCGAGCAACTGGCGCAGGTCGCGAAAGCGACGGGAACGCCGCTGTGGCCCGGGGCGGGCACAGACAAACCCGTAGAAATTGTTCGTGGCGCGACGCGCGAAGCAAAGCTCTCGGCCTACGACGTGATCCTGGTGGACACGGCCGGACGACTGCACATTGACGACGAATTGATGGAAGAACTCTCGCAGTTGAAACGCGAACTTTCGCCCGCCGAAATCCTCTTCGTTGCCGACGCAATGATTGGACAGGACGCGGTGAATTCCGCCGGAGAATTTCACAAGCGCCTCGGCATCACGGGCGTCATTCTGACGAAACTCGACGGCGACGCACGCGGCGGCGCGGCGCTTTCGATCCGCAAAGTGACGGGCGCTCCGGTGAAATTCGCGGGCGTAGGAGAAAAATACGACGCGCTCGAAGCGTTTTATCCCGACCGGATTGTTTCGCGAATTTTGGGCATGGGCGACGTCCTGACGCTCATCGAAAAAGCCGAAAAGACGATTGACG
>Ga0187769_10002296_pt1 | contig 11154 bp, 10 predicted proteins | sample 0116_SJ02_MP02_1_FD_133140 | JGI IMG/M metagenome (GOLD analysis project Ga0187769, IMG submission 133140) | Tropical peat soil microbial communities from peatlands in Department of Meta, Colombia - 0116_SJ02_MP02_10_MG | ecosystem: Environmental > Terrestrial > Soil > Wetlands > Peat | place... | reverse complement strand
CGTCCTTCTCGATGTGACGCCCCTCTCCCTCGGCGTGGAGACGCTCGGCGGAGTCGCGTCGCATCTCATCGAGCGGAACACGACGATCCCGACCCGAAAGAGCCAGATCTTCACGACCGCGGCCGACAGCCAGTCGACGGTCGAGATCAAGGTCTACCAGGGCGAGCGGCCGATCGCGGCCGACAATGTCGCGCTCGGAAGCTTCCTCCTGACCGGCATTCCGCCCGCGCCCCGAGGGATCCCCCAGATCGAGGTGTCCTTCGACATCGACGCGAACGGGATCCTCAACGTCTCCGCGAAGGACCTCGCGTCCGGTCGAAAGCAGGGGATCACCATCACGGCGTCCAACAAGCTCTCGAAGGACGAGGTCGCGAAGATGGTCCACCAGGCGGAGGAGTTCGCCGAGAAGGACCGCGAGCGAGCCGAGCTCATCCAGTCGCGCAACACCGCCGAATCCCTCGCCTACGAGGCCGAGCGGGTCCTCTCCGAGCAGAAGGAGAAGGTCTCGGGAAGCGAAGCCGACGCCGTCCGCGAGAAGGTGAAGGCGCTCCGGGAGGTCGTCGGGAAGAAGGACGCGACGGTTCGCGAGATCCGGGACCGGACCGACGACCTGACGAAGGCGCTGCACGCCATCGCCCAGAAGCTCTACCAGTCCACTTCCCCGCCGACCGGGGGGGCTGCGGAAGCCCCGCCGACCGGAGGCACGTCCGATACTCCTCCGGGGGCCGGAACGGGTCCTGTCGACGCGGACTTCAAGGTCGTCGACTCCGACAACAACGGGGAGAAGGGCCAGCCGTAGTCCGGCGCATTTCTACGCGAGCGCGACCGGTCGGGGCCATTCCCGACCCTTCGCCGGGCCGACGTACTCCACGTCGGGCCGGATGAGCCGGTTGTCGGCCGACTGCTCGAGGGCATGGGCCGTCCAGCCGGCCGTCCGCGCCACGGCGAACGTCGGGGTGAACATCTCGCGGGGGAGGCCGACCGCCTCGAGAACGACCGCGCTGTAATACTCGACGTTCGTGAACAGGCGCGCCTCCGGCCGGGCCCGACGGAGGGCGGCGAGGGCTGTCCGCTCCACCGATTCGGCCAGCTCGAACCGGGCCGGGTCCGCCACGGAGCGAGCAATGCGGTGAAGGACGACGCCCCGGGGGTCTTCGGTCTTGTACGCCCGGTGCCCGAATCCGAAAAGGAGTTCCCGCCGTCCGAGCCGCTCGGCGACCCACTCCTCCGCCTTCTCGGGCGACCCGATGGCGTCGAGCATGTCGGCGACCCGGCTCGGCGCCCCCCCGTGAAGCGGTCCCTTGAGGGTCGCGAGCGCCGCGGTGGCGGCGCTCACGAGGTCCGATTGCGTCGAGATCGCGATCCGGAGCGCGAACGTCGACGCGTTCATGCCGTGGTCGGCGAGGAGGCAGAGGTATCCCTCGAGGGCGCGGACCCGTTCGGGGGTGGGCTCCTCTCCCGTCAGCATCCAGAGGTAGTTCGCGGCGTGCGAGAGCTCCGAGCGCGGGCCGACGGGGCGCTCCCCACGAGAGCGCCGGACGAACCGGGCGAGCAGCACGGGGGTCTGGGCCACGAGGCGGAACCCCTCCGCGAGCGTCGGAGGGTAGCCAAAGCTGCCGTCCCCGAGGGAGGAGAGGATCGTTCGAAGCGCCTCGAGCGGAGGTAGATGCGCGGGCAGGGCGTCCACGACCCGTTCCGCGGTGGCCGGGGGCATTCGGCTCGCCTTGAGCGCGAGGACGACCTCCGGGGAAGGGTCCGTCGCCGGCGGGTCGCCGTAGAGGAGAAGATGCACGATCGATTCGTACGGAACGCCGGGGACGAGCGAACGAACGTCGAAGCCGCGGTAGACGAGATCGCCGGTCGTTCCGCCGACCCAGGAGACCTCGGACTGTCCCACCACCACGTCGTCGAGTCCCTTCGAGACACGGGCCGGGGTCACGACCGGCCGAACGCGGTCGCGGAGATATCGTTCGCCCTGCCCGGCAAACGCTAAAGGCCGTGCTCGGGTCGTCCGGCCGATGGTGGAAGGCCCGACCCATGTCGTCGAGCGCCTCCTTCAGCAACGGGTGACCCTCGAGCTGAAGGACGCTCGGACGCTCACGGGCAAACTGCTCGGCGTGGACGAGCATATGAACCTCGTCCTTGAGGACGCTGAGGAACGGACCTCCGAGGTCACCCGTCACTTGGGCCGAGTCGTCCTGCGTGGGTCGAACGTCGTCACCCTGAACGCCCCGCAGGGCGCGGCAGGGAAGCCGTCCTGATGGGACCCGCCGCCCCGGCCCAGTTCGAGAAGGGTCGCCCCCGACCGAAAGGCGACGCGCTCGCCGTCCTCAAGCTGCTCGCGCTCGCCGGCGGCGACCACGCTCCGGTCGTCTTCACCTCGAGGGAGGTAGGCGAGCGAATCGGGGTCAGCCAGCAAGCGGCCGACCGATACCTCCTCGCCCTCGAGGCGAAAGGCCTCGTGACCCGGTCGATGGCCCAGCGGCGACAGCGCCTCCTGCTCACTCCGGCGGCGATGGACCTGCTTCGCACCGAGTATCATGGGTACCGCCGGATCTTCGAAGGACCTGCGAAGGTGTCCCTCTCCGGAAAGGTGACGTCGGGTCTCGGGGAAGGGAGGTACTACCTCAGCCAGCCGGGCTACGTGGTCCAGTTCACCGAGCGGCTCGGGTACTCTCCGTACCCCGGTACCCTCAACGTGCGGGTGGGGCCGGAGGCCCTCCGGCGTGCTTCCCTCGTGTCGGAGTGGACCGGGGTGCGGATCGACGGGTTCCATGCGAGCGGCCGGACGTTCGGCGGGGCGACCTGCTTCCCCGCCCGGTTGAACGGGCACACCTGCCATCTGATCCACCCCGACCGGACCCACTACAAGGACGTGATCGAGTTCGTCGCCCGGGACTGCCTTCGGGAGACCCTGCACCTCCAGGACAACGATACCGTCGAGGTCGCCATCGAGGAGTCGTGACGCCCGAGTCCGTGGGGCGCGCGGTCGCCCGGGACCGCCGGCCCGACCCCACACCCTCGGGGGAGGCCCGTCGGTACGTCAACCAATGGGTCGAGCCGGAAGCGCTCGGGACCGAGCGCGTCAGGGCGTTCGTGCTGATTCTTCGGACCCGGGGCTGCTACTGGGCGGACGTCAAGGGATGTTCGATGTGCGGGTACTCGAAGGACACGCTCGGCCGCTCCGCGACGCCGGAAGAGCTCGCCGAGCAGCTCGCACGGGCGCTCGCGCGATACCGGGACGAGCCGTACGTGAAGGTCTACACCTCGGGGAGCTTCCTCGACGATCGAGAGGTCGCCCCCGCCAGCCGCGCCGCGATCGTCTCGGCGTTCTCGGGTCGGGCACGACGACTGCTGTTCGAAACGTTGCCCGAGTTCGTCCGGCCGGAGCTGGTGACGCCGCTCCGCGAGGCGTTCGCTGGCGAGCTCGAGGTGGCGCTGGGCCTCGAATCGACGGACCCGACCGTCCTGAGCCGCTTCGTCAACAAGGGGTCACCACCCTCCGAGTACCTCGCGGCGGCCCGGCGGCTTTCCGACCTCGGCACGCGGTCGAAGGCGTATCTTCTCCTCAAACCGCCGTACCTGACGGAGTCGGAGGCCGTCTCGGACGTCGTCCGGTCGGTCCGGGAGGCGGCTCCGCACTTCGATGCTCTCTCGGTGAATCCCGTCCACATCCAGAACGGGACGGTGGTCGAGTGGCTGTACCACCGTGGGCGATATCGTCCCCCTTGGCTCTGGTCGCTCGTGGACGTCCTGCGGGAGGGGTCGACCGTGCGCGCGGGCTCGCGGCTCGTCTCGTTCCCCACGGCGGGGGGGCTCCCGCGCGGCCCCCACAACTGCGGGAACTGCGACACCCGCGTCCTTGCCGCGATCGAGGAGGCGTCCCTGAGCCAGGAGTTCAGCCGCCTCGACGACCTCGACTGCGCGTGTCGCGAGGAGTGGCGAACGGCCCTCGCCTACGCCCCGCTCGGGGTGGAGGCATGAGCGGCGACCTCGTTCCGCGTTTGCCGGTCCACGCGGTCGAGACGATCTCGCAGTTCCTGAGGGCCCACGCGCTCCGGGACGGCGCGGAGGGGGTGGTGGTGGGCCTCTCGGGCGGGATCGACAGCGCGCTCGTCGCCCGACTCGCCCGCGACGCCCTGGGTGCCGAGCACGTTCTCGGGATCCTCCTTCCTGACGCCTCGTTCCCGGGCCCCCTGCTCGAGGAGACGAAGAGCTACGCGCGCGAGCTCGGGATCGAATCGCGAACGGTTCCGATCGAGCCCGTCGAGAAGGCGTTCCGGGAGCTGCTTCCCGAGCTCGGCGACCGGGTCTCGCTCGGGAACGTGAAGGCCCGGATCCGGATGACGGTCGACTACGCCATCGCCCGCGAGCGGCGTCGCCTGGTCGCGGGGACCGGCAACAAGTCGGAGATCCTGCTCGGATACTTCACGAAGTACGGCGATGGCGGGGTCGACCTGCTTCCCCTCGGCGACCTCTACAAGACCGACCTTCGGTCGATGGCGGCCGAGCTCGGGCTGCCGAAGGCGATCCTCGACCGTCCCCCGACGGCGGGCCTGTGGGAGGGCCAGACGGACGAGGAAGAGCTCGGGATCTCCTACGCGGACGTCGACCAGATCCTCTACGGCCTCGAGCAGCTCCGGACCGAGGAGGAGATCGCCGGGGTGACGGGTTTCCCCCTCGCCCGGGTCCGGGAGGTCTCGGACCGGGTCGCGCGGTTCCGCCACAAGCGCCGTCCCCCTCCGATCCCGAAGCTCCGCCTGCGCACGATCGGGATCGACTGGCGGGAATAATGACCGCCCCGATGGAGGCCGGTGGGCGCTTCTCCTCCGGCGTAACGTTTTACCCGCCCGCGGCTCGGGGCGCCATCCGCTGACCCCGTACCTCCATGGACCGAGCGACCTACCAGCGCCTCTACGAGGCGCTCGTCACCTACGACGACGTCCACCGTCTCGCGCACGCCGAGCACTGGAACGAGGAGCTGCTCTTCGTCATCCACACGCACCGGGTGACGCGCGACGCGACCCGCCGCTTCTACGTCGTGAAGCGTCAGCTGCCCCGTCTCGTGTCCCAGTGGAAGCGCGGTCGGTCGATCCTCGAGATCGCCCGGGAGTGGAAATTCCCCCCCGTGCTGATGGGCCAGCAGATGCTCGGTGAGCTCGGGATCCCTCGGAAGAAGGTCTGGGGAGCGTTCCTGCACCCCGAGACCGCCCCCGACGCGCGCCTCCGCAAGGAGGTCGAAGCGCTCCTCGCGGCGGACATGATCTACTCTCCGCGCGGGATGGAGCTCCAGCGGGAACGGGGACGCAAGGGCGAGGAACGCCTCGCGACCTGGCTCGAGAAGCACGGCATCGGCTACCGGACGGAGAAGGAGCTCCGCGGGAAGTACGCGAAGACCCCGGACGCCCTTCTCGACGAGCCGATCATCTTCTACGGTCAGAAGCTCACCTGGATCGAGTCGAAGGCGAACTTCGGGGACGACGTCGAGCTCCGCAAGAACCTGCGTCGCCAGCTCGCTCCGTACACGCAGATCTTCGGCGAGGGCGCGGTCGTCTACTGGTACGGGTACGTCGACGGGGCGGAATCGCCGCCCGGGGTCCTGCTCTGGGATGGGGACACGTTCGAATCGATCACACCGGTCGTACCGCCACGCTCCGAGCGACCTCACGCTGCGCACCCGTCGCGAGATCACGCTCGACCAGCGCACCCGGGGACGCCTCCCGCAGGCCCAGGATCAGCGCACGGCGGCTCCGCCGCCGCGCCGCCTCCTTGAGCTGGCGCGAGAGATTCCGGGACAACAGGTCGCAGTCGGCGCTCACCCCGGCACGTCGCAGCTCCTGCACGATCGCGATCGCCTCCGCGTGCAGGGTCGGGTCCGCGACGGCCACGGCCACGAACGTGTCGAGCGGCGGCTCGCCCTCGGGCCAGCGCCCGGCGCCCTTCAGGAGGAGCTCGAGGGTCTGGTCGCCGAGCGCGATCCCGACCGCGGGGGTCGGGGGCCCCTCGAACAGTTCGATCAGGTGGTCGTACCGGCCGCCTCCGAACAGGGCACGGGAATCCCCGCTCTTCGCGTAGCCCTCGAACACGGTCGAGGTGTAGTAGGCCAGGCCCCGGACGACCGTGGGGTCGAAGACCGTGCGGTCGGAGAGTCCGGCCCGGTCGAGCAGCGCGAACAGCCGGCGGACCCGCTCCACGCCTTCCGTCGCGGCCGGATCGAGACCGTACCGGGCGAGGTCGGTCAGGAACCGGTCGAGGTTCGCGGGCGGGACCCCGGTACCGACGCTCTCGAAGAACGAGCGGAGCTCCTCGACGCGGTCCGGCGGCACGCCGGCGGCGGCGAGCTCCCCTTCGAACTCCGCCGGGGGGATCTTCCGGTACTGGTCGACCGCGCGGAAGAACGGCGCGGCCGACTGAGCCCCGGCGTGGCGGCCAAGGCCCTCGGCGATTGCCCGGTCGCTTACCCGGAACGCGTAGAGCCCCTGGGCGCCGACCTCGTCGAGCAGCAGGGCGGTCGTGGCGAGGATGTCCGTCTCGGCCTCGACCCCGGGGACCCCGAGCACATCGAGATTGAACTGAAGGAACTCCCGGGTCCGTCCCGCCTGGGGCTCCTCGTAGCGCCAGGTCTTCGAGACCGTGAACAGTTTCACCGGGAACGGCTCCGACTTCGCCCGGCTCGCGTAGATGCGGGCGAGGGAGGGCGTGGTCTCGGGCACGAGCGCGACCGGGCGGTCGCCCTTGTCCCGGAACATCCAGCTCTGGGCGGCGATCCCCTCGCCGCTCTTCATCTGGTACAGCTCGAAGCTCTCGACGCACGGGGTCTCGAGCTCGATGTAGCCGCCCCGCCGGGCCGCGGCCCGCATCCGGCGTCGGATCTCCGAGCGGGCGCCCGCCTCGGGGGGAAGATAGTCGCGGAACCCGCGCAACGCTTCGATCGGCACGTTCCGTCGACCTCGGCCCGGTTAATTATCTATGCGGACGGACCCGAACGTAGCGGGGAGGTGAGGGCGCCGGGAGCGGCCTCCCCGGTGCCGAGCGGGGTGAGCCGGTCGGCAAACGCCTTCAGGCGACGGTAGGCCGTCAGCATCCCCACGAAGTTGCGCTGGCGAAGCTCGGTCGCGACGTCGCGAAGGTCGGTCACGGCCGGCGCGATGTCGGCGCCGGAACTCCTCAGGTCGTTGAGGCGGTCCCGGACGCGCCGAAGGTCCTCGAAGAACCGGGGTTCGAGCACGGTCCACAGCGCCACCGCGGCGCGGGCCAGGAGCTGCTCGGCATCGGAGCGACGGCCCTTCAACAGGAATCGCCGCCCCTCCTCGAGGGGGCCCTGGGCGGGGGACGGGTCCCCGCCGAGCGCCCGGATCGTCTGGACGAGGAGGTCGCATTCGGTGAGGAGAATGCGGCCGACCTCCCACTCCTCCTCGACCCGCAGGAGCTCGTCCCGGACGTGGGAGAGGCGCCGAAGGGCCCCCGCGAGGTCGCCCAGGCGGATCGATTCGCGGATCGCGTCGAGCTCCACGTCCGCGCTCGGGGTCGGAACCAGCTGGGCGACCTCGTTGCGTTCCGCGATCGTCGACTCGAACTCCTCCGCGAGCCGGCTCACGAGATGCACGAACATCTCGCGGGCCAGCACGGCCAGAGAATTCTCGTCGCCCGAGAGCGAGGCGGCGTTCGACCGGGCTTCGAAGTCGGTGAAGTCCACCCCGAGCCGGCGACCCAGCTCGAAGTACTCGCGGATCCGCCGCCTTAGGTCGTGGTCGCTCTTCGCGCTCGGCAACTGGGGCAGGTTGCGCAGGGGGGCGATCGCCTTCGCAGTCCGTTTCTGGGTCGGAGGCGGCACGGCCATCGCCGCGGCTCGAGTCGGACGGCTGAGGAGACCGTGCGGGGACCCACTGGCCGGGGTCGACTTCCCGAGGTCCACGCTCGCGAGCAGTTCCCCAATGGTCCGGACGTACATCGGGTCCTGGTCCGCGGCGGGTCCGGCGGCCTCCCGGACGGCCGAGAACAGGGTGACGGAGAGGTGGCAACCGGGGCACGCGGTTTGCTCGGGGGCCACGTCCGAGCCGCACGCCGGGCAGGAGGCCATGACGTCTCGCTAGCTCCTCGCCGGGCGAGCGGGCGAGTCCGACCGGAACGCGGGGCCCCGGACCTCGAGCCGGTACCGGGGGTCCCCCCGCATCGCTCGAAGTCGGCGGATGCGCTCGGCCGTGGGCGGGTGGGTGGAGAAGATGGACGCGAACGAGGCACCCCGGAACGGGTTCACGATGAACAGGCTCGACTGGGCCGGCGAGCCGACGTTCATCGGGCGCCGGACGTTCGCCGCGTCGAGCTTCTGGAGGGCGCTCGCGAGGGCGGCGGGGTCTCCCAGCGTGAGGGCGCCGACCTCGTCCGCCCGGAACTCCCGCGACCGGGAGATCGCGAGCTGGATGAGCATCGCCGCGATGGGCGCGGTGATGAGCGCGAGAAGGAGGAGGACCGGATTGACCCCGTTGCGGTTGCCGGACCCCCCGAACAGCATCGAGAAGAACGCGATCTGGGCGGCGTAGGAGATCGCTCCCGCTACGGTCGCCGCGAACGTCATCAGGAGGACGTCCCGGTCGCGAACGTGGGCGAGTTCGTGCGCGAGCACCCCCCGAAGCTCGCGGTCGTCCAGCATGCGGAGGATCCCCTCGGTCGCGGCGACGACCGCGTGCCGCTCGTCGCGGCCCGTCGCGAAGGCGTTCGGGGTCTGGGTCGGCACGATCGCGATCCGCGGAGCCACGAGTCCGAAAGAGGGGGCGAGCTCGTCCACGATCTTCGCGAGGCGGGGTGCCTCGGCCGCGCTCACGACCTTCGCCTTGGTCGACCAAAGGACGATCCGGTCGCAGAGGAAGTAGGAGACGAGGTTCAGTACGAGCGAGAGGGAGAGCGCGATCACTAGTCCCGCGAGCCAGGAGTTGAGCAGGAATTCCCCGACCAGTCCGCCGATGACCACGAAGAGCGCGATGATGACGGCGAACAGCACCGCCGTACGGACGCGGGCGCCCATGGATCCGGACCCTGCTATGATACCGTGGGCCCGCTCAAAAGCTCTCGGTGGTCCGATGGCCGTTTCTCACCCCTCGGGTCCGAGCGGTGCGAGATGACGGCGCGCCGATGGGGTGGGATGGTAGTCCCCGGGCCGGAGCCAGGTCGGACTCCGGGAGCGCCGGGCCCGCTCCGGAGGAAGGCGGAGCCGGCAGCGGGGGCAACGGAAGCCCCGCACTGCCCCGAGCGATCGCGTCGGCCGCCCGCAGGCCGGACAAGGAGGGGGAGCGCGGACGGTCCACCGTGGGGCGAGCGAGAGCACGTGGAGGCCTTCTAGCTTCATCACCGGCCCGGAGTCCCGGCTCCCCCAGACCGTCACCCGGTCCCCGGGGGCGAGGGACTGGACGACCCGGGGAAGCGTCTTCGTGGGCTCGAACGCGATCGTCTCGAGCGCATTCCCCTCCCGGTCCTCGATGCGGAGTCGAATGTGTCCCCCCTTGAGCGCCCGCGGTGGTTCCACGACCTGTCCGGTCACACGCCCGGAGCCGAACGCTTCGAGCTCGCTCGCGAGGCGCCGCACGAGGTGGTCCCCGGTCCCCTGGTTCGTGCGAAAGAGGACCCAGCGGTCCACGGGTTCGGAGACGACCTCGGTCCGCGCGCGCATCGGGCTCGCCGGGTCCGTGCCCCGGAGGCCGAACAGGATCGGGCAGGGGGTGTGGGGCGTGACGAGCAGCCGACGGGTCCGCGGGTCGTGGCAGAGGAAGAGGGCCGAGTGCTGACGCGCCGTCCGGCGCACCGACTCCGCATCGACGCGCCGTTGGTCCCCCTCGCGCTCGACAGGACGGTAGGCGATGAGCTCCCAGGTGGCCCGGCGCCCGGGCCAGGCGATCGCCGCGCTCGCTCCGACGAGGCCTCGACCGTCCCCCTCGGCCCGGACGAAGGCGCCGACCGACTCGAGATACCGCCGCGTCTCCTCGACCGGGACGACCTCGCGGACCGTTCGGTAGTACAGCTGCCCGGGGAGCGGGTGGCGCACGGCCACGAGCGCCGGGTCGGTTCCCGGCTCGCCCCGACGGGAGCCGGCGAGCAGGCGCTCCCAGGCCCGCTCGAGAAACGCCGTTTCGCGCGCCGTCGGCAGCGGTTTCCCCTCCGAGAAGCTCCAGATCGGGCGGCCGGCCACCTCACCGACCCTCCGACGTCGACCGCGCCCGCGACCGAACCGCGCGGCGAGTGCCGCGTTCCCTCGGGTCTTCCACGGGATGTTGGGGTTCAGCCGGACGAGGCGGGGCTCCCCGAGGAGGTCGACCCCCTCGTCGCGGGCGAGCGCGAGCAGCTCCGTCAGGACCCAGGTCGTGCAGCCGCCCCGAGGGCTGTCCGTGTCGTCGATCCCGACCCAGATGAGGCTCACCCCCTGCGCGCTCGCGCCGAGGGCGGTCGGGTCGAGCCGCCTACGCGAGCCCCGAAAGGAGCTTCTGGTAGGCGGGGAGGTTCGGCTCGACCGAGATGTCCGCGCGAACCGGCCCCGGGCCGTCGCCGACCAGCTTGACCTCGAGGCCGTCCCGTCCGGGGACCTTCGGCCGGTGCATGACCCCGATCGGGATGCGCCCGGACTCCGTCGTCTCCAGGCAGAGACGGAACATCGCCTTGCGGTCGGTCGGGTCGTAGCCCGAGAGCGTCGAGACGTCGAGGACCTTCTCGCGCCAGAGCTTGTACGTGTCGTTGTACGTCACGCACGGGGACAGATCCTCGACGAACGCGAACCCGCGACCCTCGCGATTGAACCGGAGCGCCTCCGTCAGGATGGCGGTCATGCCCTTCGGGTCTCCCGAGAACGTCCGGGCGATGAAGTTCGGCGCCGGTATCGAGAGCGCGGTCAGGATCGAATGGAACGGCGGTTCGACGTTCCCCTCGAATCCGATCTGGCTCGTCGGGGAGGCCTGGCCCTTCGTGAGACCGTAGGTCTCGTTGTTCATGACGATGTAGAGGATCGAAGCGTTCTTCTTGAACGCGTGCATGAAATGGCCCATCCCGATCGCGTAACCGTCCCCGTCGCCGCCCGCAGCGACCACCGTGAGGGAAGGGTTCGCGAGCTTCACCCCCACCGCCTGGGCCAGGAGGCGCCCGTGCAGCGCGTGAATCCCGTTGATCTCGAGG
>Ga0187769_10002295_pt1 | contig 11156 bp, 9 predicted proteins | sample 0116_SJ02_MP02_1_FD_133140 | JGI IMG/M metagenome (GOLD analysis project Ga0187769, IMG submission 133140) | Tropical peat soil microbial communities from peatlands in Department of Meta, Colombia - 0116_SJ02_MP02_10_MG | ecosystem: Environmental > Terrestrial > Soil > Wetlands > Peat | place... | reverse complement strand
TGGTGGACGCACTCGAGCCAACCGGCATCGACGAGGCGTTCTTCGACATCACAAATTCGACCGGAGGAGATTATAGCCGGGCCCGCAGTTCGGCTGAATCAATCAAAGCTGCAATCATCGGAAGTGAGAATCTTACATGCTCCATAGGCATAGGGCGCAGCAAGGTCGTCGCGAAGCTCGGTTCTGACATCGCCAAGCCCGGAGGGCTTACCGTAGTTTCTCCCGAAACCACCGAGTCTTTCTTGGCGCCTCTGGATGCCTCGAAACTCTATGGGGTTGGACCCAAAACCACATCGGCCCTGGAGGAGATGGGCATCAGAACCGTCGGGGAACTGGCGAAGACCGACCCTCCAGAGCTCGAGAGACGGTTCGGGAGGAAGTTCGGAGGATACTTGCTTGCAGCAGCGACAGGAACTGACGTGGACCCCGTCGTTGCGGGACTCGAACCGACCCAGTTCAGTCGCATCGTGACCCTCAATCGGGACACCAGGGATTCGAGGGAGGTAACCAAGCAGCTCTCCGCGGGGATGCAGTACATCCAAGACAAACTAGCATCATCAAGCAAATCATTCAAGACGGTCACCGCCATCGCAATCCTGTCCGATTTGTCTACGAAGACCAGGAGCAAGACCTTCGAAACCACCATCAGTGACCTAACCTTAACTAGGGAGACGGTGTCTATGCTCTTTGAAGAGCTAAGCAGGACCACCGGGAAGGAGTTCAGGAGGGCCGGAGTTCGGGTCTCAGGACTGGAGGACGTCGAAAATCAAACCTCACTCTCCGAGTTTCTCCGTCAGACCAGGTGAGAGGACGGGCGAAGAAACTGATGCGCTCCGTGCCAAGTTTCCGGGGTACGCGAAGCACGGATCGAAGTTCGACAGGGCAATCGACACTGTCCTAGGAGGCGGGGTCAAGGAAAGCCTGTTCCTCCCCAGCGGGAGAAAGGTGATCACGGTCGTTGGGAGGCTTGGGGACGAGTTCATCGATCCAGACAAGCCATACTGCTCCTGTAGTAACTTCTTTTTCCGCGTGCTCGGGGGGAGGGAAGAAACGTGTTATCACCTTCTCAGCTACAGGATGGCAGCCGAAACAGGCAAGCTTGACGTGGTGAAGTTCAGCGACGAGGAATATGGGGCATATCTCACTGCAATGGTGCGCGACGTCTTCGAAGTCCTGCAGAGGAGCACGAGCTAGCTAGGACACACGCCTTCGGGACGGTGCGGATTCGAAATCGGCGCCCAGCGTCCCGTTCGTTTAGGACCACGTCTACGCAACACACCAAGATGGAATGGATTTCTTGTCAGGTACGAGCCAGCGGCGAGATTCGATCTCGCGACCCCCTGCTTTCCTTCACGAGGTACAAGGCAGGTGCTTGGGTCGGTTTCCCTCTAACCAGGCTGAGCTACGCTGGCCCGACCACGCTCGCCCTGAACTTGCTTTATCTCCCTTTCTCGCCACGAATAAAGCCCGGCACTAGGGAGCTCAACCATGGAATACCGTCAGCTGGGAAGGACAGGAGAGAAGGTCTCAGTCATAGGGATGGGTTGCTGGGGACTCGGGTTGTCAGAAGACAGAGGCGAATGGGCCCGAGAAATCTCATCATTGCAGAGAGGCGTCGAGCTCGGGATGAATCTCATCGACACCGCCGAGAGATACTCGTCAGGCAGGTCAGAAGCGCTGGTGGGGGAGGCGGTCAAGGAATGCCGTGATGACGTATTCATCGCAACCAAAGTGGCCCCGCCGAACCTCCACCACGACGCCGTGATTAGGGCGTGCAGAGACAGCGTCAGGAGGCTTGGTGTGTCCTATGTCGACCTCTACCAGATTCACTGGCCTGACCCTGGTGTCCCGATTAACGAGACGATGTCCGCGATGGAGAAGCTCGTTAACGACGGCTTGGTGAGATACATCGGAGTGAGCAACTTCAGCGTTTCTGAGACCGACGATGCAAGGGCCACTCTGGCAAAGAACGAAATCGTGTCAAACCAGGTTGAATACGCCCTGACGAACAGGTCGGTCGAGACTGACATCCTGCCGTACTGCGTCAGGGAGAAAATCACTCTCGTGGCGTACAGCCCTCTCGCCCACGGCAGAATCGCTCGTGCCATCCCAGGTGACATCATGCGGAAGTACGACGTGACACCCGCCCAAGCGATGCTCAACTGGGTGACTCGCAACGAGCAGGTGGTTGCAATCCCCAAGGCAGGAGACATCAAGCATCAGGAGGAGAACGCTTCCTCCATCGCCGTTCGGTTCAGCGCCGCAGACTACCAAAGGATGTAGGAGGCCCTAATCTGTAGGTAACGGAATAAGGCAGCTCCTGCACGTACTATATGCAACCTGGAGCCCATCTCCCAAGTCGAGACGAGCGTCACACCAAATGCATCTGTTGGGTGCGACCGATGCTTGCATGGCCTCGAAAGGCACCGCTTTGGTATATAAGATAAAGCAAAAAGCGATTACGAGTTCTGCGTTTAACGAACTACTTTGTAATATGGTGCATCCTGACGAGGTCTTTCTCGAACTGCTTCAGATTTGGCGGTATCTTGGTGGTAATCGAGTCCTTCAGAGCGAGCCCCTTGTCCTTCTTTGTCTTCCAGACTTGGGCGTTGAACTCCATTATACTCTGGCTCACCTTCTCACTCACATCGAACCTCACCGGCTTGGGGAAAGGCTGCAGATGGATGCTTTGGGTGCCATACATTCTCCTCCAAATGTAGTCCGTCATGTATGGGATAATCGGCGCTAGGAGCAGCAGCATGCTCTTGACCACCATATGCAGGGTGTACCAGGCTGCCTCCTGCTCCTCCTTGGAGACCCCGTCCCCATAGGCCCTTCCCTTCGCCATTTCGAGATAGTTGGAGGCGAATATGTTCCAGAGGAATTCCCTAACTTTCGTCGACACCGTGAAGACGTCAAAGCGTTCGTAGGCCTCTACGCATTCCTGGGTCAGTTTGCCGAGTTCGTTGAGCATCCACTTGTCAGTCCATGTGAGCTCAGCCTTCTGTGGCATGGGGAAGGAACTGATGAACCTGCAAGTGTTCCAGAACTTGGTCAGGAACTTCCCGGATCCTGCTATCCTCTCCTCGCTGAAGCGGAAGTCATATCCAAGCCCAGCCTCCGAGGCCCCCCAGAACCTGAAGGCGTCTGCCCCGTACCTCACCAGAATGGGCTCCGGATCCACGAAGTTCCCAAGACTCTTTCTCATGGCTCTCCCCTGAGCGTCCTGGCCTAGCCCTCCAATCCAGGCGTGCCTGAAGGGCTCTTTCCCAGTGAGCTGGTAGCACTTTAGAAGCGTATAGTAGAGCCACGTCCTCACGATGTCCTTCCCCTGCATTCTGATGGTGGCCGGATACGTCAGCTCGCTGAACTTACCCCCCTTCAGGTACTTCGAGATGTATAGCGGGGAGAGGCTCGAGTCCATCCAGGTGTCGAATGTCCTCGTCTCACCGATGAACCTAGTGTTCCCGCACTTCTTGCACTTCTTGAAGGGCGCTTCGTCCCTCCAGGGCCTGTAGTACACCCCCGGCTTGGGGAGGTATGGAGTGTTACACTTACTGCAATACCACACTGGGATTTCAGTGGCGTAGTACCTGCGCCTGGATATCGGATAGTCCGTGGTGAGCACGTCAATCCAGTCGAGCAGTATCTGACGGTGCATCTCCGGATGAAACTCAATCCTCTTTGCGATTCTTCTGAGCGCCGGCTTGAACTCGAGCTGCTTCAGGTAGTACTCTTCCATAGGGATGATTTCGATTGGCGTGTGGCTCCTTTCGCAGAGCGGGGTCCTGTGCTGGATTTGCTCTACCTTGATGGCGGCGCCCATCTCCTGCAGGTCCTGTATGATCTGGGATCTTGCATCCTTTATGGAGATGCCGGCGTACTTGCCGGCGACCCCGGTCATCTTCCCGTCCATGTCTACAGCCACAATCTCCTTCAGCTTGAACTCACGGAACAGCATGACGTCGTTGTAGTCCCCATAGCTGCACACCATCACTACTCCACTCCCGAACTTGGGGTCCACGCTCTTGTGCCCCCTGATCGGTACCTCTCTGTTGTAAATCGGGACAACCGCGGTCTTGCCGATGTATTTCTTGTACCTCCCGTCAGCCGGATTCACAACCAGCATCTGACAGGCCGCCAGCAGCTCAGGGCGAGTGGTGGCAACAGGCAGCTCGGCCCTGCTCTCCTTCACCCTGAAGATGTTCGTAACTAGGAAGGTAGGGAGCTCCTCATACTCGATTTCGGCATCTGCGATGGTGGTGTTGCAGTCTACGCAGTAGTTGTTGGGCCTGTTCGCCACGTAGATTAGCCCCTTCTTCCAGAGCTCAATGAACGACCACTGGGTGAGCTTCCTGTATTCCTCGGAGTCGGTCCTGTACTTGTTGTAGTAGTCACCCGAAATCCCCAGAGTCTTCAGGAGGCCAATCATGTACGCCTCCAGGTCGTCTAACGCATGCTTGCAGAGGTTGATGAACTCCTCCCGGGGCGTCTTCCTCATCTGCACCCTATACTTCCTTTCAGCGAAAATCTCCACCGGGAGGCCGTTCCTGTCGATCCCCACCGGATAGAGGACGTTCAGCCCTCTCATCCTCGCCGCCCTCGCCGTCATGTCGATCTGGGTGTACTGAGTTAGGGCCCCCGGATGCCAGGGCTTCCCCGACGGGTAGGGGGGAGGGGTGTCAACGACGAAGTTACGATTTTTGCTGTCCGAAGCCTTGAAATCAAAGATTCTTCTCTCTGTATCCCAGATTTGCCTCATCTCAGTCTCTAGCTTTGGGTCCCAAGAGGTCGCTTCAAGTTTCGCTGAGAACTGTGGCTGCAAACGGCGCGGCTGTCCCTTGAGAGAGTATATGAAGTTAAGAGGGGTTTCGGGTCCGAAAAACCGGGTTTCTCGACGTAGTCCTGTCGACTGCCTTCAGAAGTGGGTAACCGACAATCCCAATCGGCACGATTTCACTCCCAAGGAATTCGACCCACCCGACCCAGAAGGGCACGCCTGGAGCTCCAGCGAGGATGACAACGTAGGTCCCCACAATCACGGCAACCACCGCAATCTCAAGGGAGATTGCCAGCACCCAGCCTCCTCGGAACTTCTTTCTCGTGATAATCCAGGCGAGGGTTGCGGCGAGGAGATTGGCCGTAGGCCCTCCCACTATGTCCACCACCCCAAGATTGGGACCGAGCGCGTTGCCAATGAAACACCCGACTGTCACCCCAGCTATTGCGGGGGGGCCGAACAGGACTGAGAGCGGGAGCAGGGCGTCTACCAATCTGAACTGCAGCGGACCGAAGCTGATGAAACCGAAGTAGAGAACATAGGCGGCATACAGGGCGGCTAGTAACGCCGCAAGCGCTACATTACGCGTGGTCCAGATTCTCTTGTCGTTCAATTCCTCCCACACCGGGATTTGTAAGGCGGATCGGGTGGAAGTTACTCACCCGCCGAATCAGGGCCCTCACAACGGGCGATTTAAGCCATCAGTGGGACTGTGAGTCCAGTTCCTGTCGATCGCTCTCGGAGAGTTCCCACCCGCCAGCTTCTGCGTTATCCCTGACGTGCTCGGGGTTCGAAGCCCTTGGGATGGGGAACACGTCAGGCTTACCTGCAAGCCATCTCAGTGCGATTTGGGCCCTGGTCCGCCCGTTGTTTGAACCCACCCTGTCCAGCCTTGCGTCGTTTGGAAGCTTGCCATGGCCGAGCGGATAGTAGGCAAGCAGAGCAATCCCCTCAGCGTCACAGTACGGGAGAATTTCTCTCTCGACGCCCCTCTGTACGAGGCTGTAGTCTAGCTGCACCGAGGCAAGCTCGGACCTCGGAAGAGCGGACTGTGTTTCTTTAATTTGCTCGAGGTTGAAGTTACTCACTCCGACGTGCATGAGTTTCCCTTCTCCCACCAGTTGTTCCATGGCAGCCATCGTCTCTTCTATGGGCACTTTCGGGTTGGGCCAGTGGACCTGATAGAGGTCGATGTACGAAGTCCCCAGCCTTCTGAGGCTGCCGTTGAACGCCTTGGTCATTGCGTCCCTGTGCAGGTGGTTGGGCCACACCTTCGTTGCCAGGAAAATCTCGTCTCTCCTCCTGTCCTCAATTGTCTTCGCTACCAGCGGTTCCGACCTATAGATTTCAGCGGTGTCAACGAGTGTGATGCCCGATTCCAGTCCGGCTTTGATTGCTTCCACCTTCGTGCCGGCTCCTCTCCTCCATCCCAGGAACGCCGTCGTAATCCAGAGGGGGTCGTAGTAGGTGCCCATCCCAATCTCAGAGACCTTCCTGCCGGTCCTCCCAAACTCCTTCAACCGCATGGCAAGAACGTCCCCAGGGGCCGGTTAATGAGAACAGCGAGGACTAACAAATCACTATGAGGTGCCCTTCTTTGCAGTCTCCCCAACGATGACCTCCTTGGGCAGAAGCCAGTAGATATCCGGGTGTTCCGTCTTGAGGGTCGAGAACGTGGGAGGGAGAAGCCCGTTTCTCCTGGCTCTCCGCACGTTGTATTCGACGAACCGCTTCATTGCGCTCGTCTCGCCGGCGGCAGCGACGAACGCCCTGATCTTCTCGATTGCCGTCTCGTCGTCGAGCTTCTTGACGTTGACCAAATAGGGTGCCAGCACCAGCCACACCAATCTGTGCCTCCCATCGGAAACTGGGTGCGCCAGGAGGTCTTCCACGTAGAGGTACCCCTTGTTAGTCTTGGGCTTCGGTGAGGGCACATACTGGATTACATCAGCCTTCACCCCCAGCAACTGCTTGGGGAACTGACCCCTTCGCAGGTTCCTCACCCCCTCGGCGATTGCGGCGAGCGCCGAGTCCCCGAAAAGGTCGTTGAGCATGTTGTCGCCAATGTAGACAATTCCCCTGTCCAGTTCCTGTCTTACCAGCTTCCACCTTGGGTTCTTGGCGAGTTCGTACTTTGAAACCAGAGAGAGGTATCTCTCGAAGGGCATCGAGTAGCTGGCCCGCCCGTCTGCAAGGTGGACCGGCGATGGAGCGGCGCCGAAGCACTCTCCCATGACCTCCACCTTTGCCTTCGGCTGCTCTTTCACGAAGAACTCCTTCGCCCTCTCAGCTTCCTTCTTGGAGAACCTCGACGTCAGCACCGGATCCTGGCTTGCGACCAGGGCGGCTGCAAAGAAGCTGGAGAACTCGACCAGCTCAGACATGTGTGGCTCGTACTTCGCCCTCCCCAGGGAGCTAAGGAGCCTGCTTTCAGTCTGTCCTACCACCTCTCTGCTGGCAAGCCCCTCCTCGACTGGGATGGACTCGAAGAATCTCTTCGACCGCGGTGCGAAGGGGTACCTCGCCTCTAGATCAGACAGTAGCGGCCCACCATACGGCATCTACCACCACCTGATGTTCCGGCCTTCCAAGGCCCTTCTTAGCCTTCTTTCGCCGTGGAGACTATCGAAAGTACGTCCCTGTCCCTTAGCACGTAATTGGTCGGGAGATGGAGCCCCGTTCTAACGTCGATGGCATAAAGGAGCCCCCTGACCAGATCCGTGTGTATGTCCCTGGCCAGGTCCTCCACGGTGGACCCGCTGGGGAGGAGGTACACATCCGGGAGTATCCGTCCGTTCTTGTCAGAAAGCTTCTGAGGGTCGTGGACAGGGTATACGGCGTTCTCCTTGAGGAGTTTGAAGGTCACAGAGTTCAGCGCGAACTGTACGCCTGTCCTCAGGTACTCCCCAAAGACCTTCCTCCTGATGTAGGCCAGGGCACTCTTCTGGGCGTCGTTCAGATCTTGGGGCTTTAGTATCTCGAACCGCTCCTCGCCGGGGACGTACTTGATGAGTCCCTTCGCCTCAGCCCTCCTGAGAGTAAGTTCCGCCTCCCCACTCGTCGGGACCACGATGAGTCCTTTGAACTTCTCCCGCAGCTTCTGGAAGTTTTCGGCAGCGAAGGGAAGATCCATCTTGTTCGCGATTAGCAGCGTCGGCTTCGAATATTCGCGCAGAGACCAGCAGAAGTTCTGAACGTCCTTCTCGTTCCAGGAGTCGAACTGCTTCTCCTCGAGCATCGCCTCCTTCATGGCCGCTATGACGTGCTCCTTCCTTACCCCAATCCCCTGCATCACCTCCTCTACAGCAGCGGGGATGCCGTAGCCGGGCGCCTTCGAAAGCTTCGATATCTTCGGTAGGTTCGTATTGAAGAGCTTCGTGTACCAGAGGACCAGCTCAAGCTCCACGTCTGCGAAATCTGCGATGGGGTCTCCAGTCCCTGGCTCGGATATCTTCCCGTCCTTGTCGACGCTCCCCGAAGCGTCCACCACGTGTAACAGCGCATCGGACTGCGCGGCAACACTCAGGAACTGGTTTCCCAGCCCCTTCCCCATCCACGCTCCCTTAATCAGCCCAGGAAGGTCTGTGACCTCGACAGGTATGAACCTCCAGCCGTCTTCGCACTTCGAATTTGCAGGGTTGTCAGTGACCCCAAACTCCTTGTGGACGCACAGGGTGACGACATCCGCGACCCCAGTCTCCGGCGACTTCGTGGTAAACGGGTAGTTAGACACCTCCCCCGAAAGCAGAGTCATCGAATTGTACAGAGTCGTCTTTCCCGCGTTCGTCTTTCCGATTATTCCTATTCTGATAACCATGGTCTTGGCCTACTTTCTAGTACCCATTACCGGATAAAAAGTTGCATGTGCGGCCCTCTCACGGAGAGGGGGATGAACGCCACGCCCTCACGGCTTCGTACCAGAAGGCGGCAGCCGCCACCACCAAAATGACAGAGAACCATTCGGCCACAGGCGCGACCCCGAAGTAGGGGTAACCCACATAGGTGAGATAGACTGCGAATACGGTGAAAACCACTGCGTAGAAAACGAATCTGGGTACAATCAGGGTTCCAAGCCGAAGGAAGTCTCTCATCACGTCTACCTTCACCTCTGCGACGACCTCGTATTCCCCATTGTTCTCTGAAACGAGCCCGAGGTCCTTCAGCTTGTTCAGGTGATACTGGGCCAGAGAAGGATTAGACATTACGAGAGCCCTTTGGACCTCTCTCACTCCCACTCTGCGTTTCTTGAGAGCGTAGACGTACACCCGGAGGGTGTTCCCCTTCAATTCCGCGTCGACCATCCCCTTTGTCCGCTTCTCTAGGGGAACAGGAGGTTGCTGCGGCGACTGTTTGGTAGACTCGGTCACGAATTGCCCAGCTCGCTTTGCTTTTCGGGTGGCACGTTCAAAAACGTTGATGGACAATAACCAAGAGATTGAGCATCGTAACAGGTGGACGGCCTGTCGTTAGAGCCCGGGATGAGGCCGTAACCTAGCTCCTATACCTCAGTATGGCACCCACACCGCCGAAGCTCTTGAACATGCTCCCCTCCTCAGTCCCTGACGAAATCACTTCGACCTTCGATCCCACTTGGAAGGCGAGCTCTTCGAGCACGTCCACAAGATCCTTCTCCACCACATCATAGTCTGTCGCCCCGCACTTCGTGCAGGAGGTGGATGTCATGTCTTGCCGCACCTGAATCTTCTTCGCCGCTGCGACTGTCTCTGTCTTGACGGTGCCGCACTTCTTACACGCGGCGTCGATTCTCACCATGTCGAGATCGTCGGAGACGAGGACCACTTCGGCGCTCGCTTTCTGGAGGGCATCCATGACCCTTGGGAGGCCATAGACGGCCAGGCCCGCCTGCTTATTCACCTCGGCCAGGAACCTCTGGACAAGGCGCTTCTCCTCGACCAAACGGACATCCTTCAGTACGTCCGACCCCTTCTCCACAAGCTCCCTCACTCCTTCCCGTCCGGAGTACCCCAGGTCGAGGACAGCGAGTATCTTCTTCTGCAGCTCATAGTGTAGATACTCTCCCTTCAGGAACTCGTCCTTTGTGGGTCCTGGACCCCCGACCAGTAGGCCCGTGACCTTGTTGTCGTCGATGAATATCCGCGTCGCATGCTCCCCTACCCTGTTGAAGTAGTAGGTCAACTCCATCTCCCTCCCACGTTCGTACCTCCTGGCGGACTGGCCTCCCTTCCTTGTCTTACCTGAGATGCCCGAGGTCAGCACGTCGGCTACCTCCAGCCTGTCTCCGCTGAGAATCCCCATTCCGGTCTCGCTAGAATCTATGGCAAGGATTCCGTAGACTTTCTCCTCCCTCAGCATGTCCCTGAGCCATTCGACGTGGAAGTGATCGTCGCACTGGTAGAGGTACTGGGTGACCGGCTTCGGCGGGACAATCTCCCATACATTGACGACCTCGCTCCCCGGGCCGTTGGTCGGGAGGGCCCCGGAGAAAACCACGAGGCCCGTGTCCGGTGCACTCCTGTAGAGCTTGAGCCTCTGCATCGCCTTGGTGAGGGCGTCCTGGACGTGGTTCCTGGTGGTGTCAGATTTGATGTTTCCTGCGGTCCCCCATTCCTCCCTCAGGTTTGCAATTGCCTCATGGATGGGCTTCTTGGGAGGAATGTAGAGGGAAACCAGCTCTGTGCCTCTCCCTTCCTTGTTGCTGAGCTCGGAGATGAGCTTCCTTACCTTGTATAGCCTAACTGAGTCGGTCTTAGACAATGCAGAGCTACCTCTAGGTCAGGTCGAAGAAACCATCGCTTCGAAGGAGGCAGCGGGCATCAGATGCTCAAAATGTCCCTGACCCATTTATAAAACCTATCACTTTCTAAGAATGCCTCGGCGAGGACTTGGAACAATGAAAGCTGTGTTACGAATCGGCGGTTCGGTGCTCGGATCTCCTCCCTCTGCCAGGGTCGTTAAGGCCTACGCCGATGTGATTGCAGACCTCAATTACGAGGGACATTCTGTCGCGGTCGTCGTCGGGGGCGGCGAAATCTCCCGGGAATACATCAGGTCTGCTGCTGCCATGGGCCTCTCGACGTACCAGCAGGACACCGTGGCAATCCACGCGTCTAGGCTTAATGCCCGTCTCGTGGCCATGAAGCTCGGGGGCGTGAGCAGCGTCCCCACGTCAATCGACGGCATGCTCCAGCGCCTCGCCAGGAACAGGGTGGCCGTGATGGGCGGCCTGAAGCCAGGCATAACAACCGACACCGTGGCTGCAGTTGTGGCTGCGAAGTGGAGGGCGGACGTCTTGGTGAAGGCCTCAGACCAAAACGGCATCTACACCGAAGATCCTAGGGTCAACAAGAAGGCGAAGAGACTCGACAGACTGACCTACGAGAAGATGAAGCAGATT
>Ga0187769_10002294_pt1 | contig 11158 bp, 8 predicted proteins | sample 0116_SJ02_MP02_1_FD_133140 | JGI IMG/M metagenome (GOLD analysis project Ga0187769, IMG submission 133140) | Tropical peat soil microbial communities from peatlands in Department of Meta, Colombia - 0116_SJ02_MP02_10_MG | ecosystem: Environmental > Terrestrial > Soil > Wetlands > Peat | place... | reverse complement strand
ATTTCTTCCAATCCACGCGGCTGGGATCGATTTCCGGTTCGAGATCCTGCCAGGTTGGGTGGATGTAATTCTGATACCAGTACATCTCGGCAAGGGTGATCTGGCCGAGGCGCCCGCCTTGCACCAGTTCTTTGGCCAGCAAGTAATGATCCCAGCTGCGTTGCTGCGTTCCAGTGGCGACTATGCGTTTCGACTTTTCGACCCCGGCAATCAAGGGTTCGCCCTCTTCGATGGTGTGCGTGATGGGCTTTTCACAATAGACGTCTTTGCCGGCGGCGACGGCATCGAGCGTCATGCGGACGTGCCAATGATCGGGCGCGCCGATGACCACGGCGTCTATATCGTTGCGATCGAGGACCGCGCGGTAATCGGCTACAGGCTTGGCCTGATTACCGACGCTGTCGACGGCGGCGAAGCGGCGCAGCTCGTTGATGTCACAGGCGGCTACGATCTCGTTAGCGGGGAGGCTGTCCAGCAATTCGGCCAGGTACATGCAGCGCCCGCCGGTACCGATCAGTCCGATGCGGACGCGGTCGTTGGCGCCGAGCGCGCGACTGCTCGCCAGGAGAGTCCCGGCGGCTGTGGTGAGGAAATCTCTGCGTTTCACAGAAGTAAAGTATCACAACGCCACGGGCGTGGCGTCCCGCCGAGGGGACCTGAGGAGAGCGAGTTTCTCTTGCCCGAGACGCTTGACTTCGCGGATGCTGGACAGCTTGATCTGTTCGTAGCCACGGATCTGGTCGGGCAGGCTGGCAATCTCAATAGCCAGGCTGATGCTGTCCGGCGCGGCGTATTCAAGGGTTTCTTGAACCAGGCCGCGGTACCAGGCGATTAACGCACGCTCTTCGCGGCGGAGCGCGGCATAGCCAAATGGGTCGAAGGGTGTAAAACGGAGGCCTTTCAATTTTGCCAGAACGCGGAGGGCCGGGCGGAACCATGGGCCGAACTTCAACTTTTTCTTTAAGCCCAGGGCGCGGAGCAGCGGAGGGTGAAGATTGTAGGAGAGGGACTCGGCGGATGCCCACATCTCGCGCACCTGCCGCTCAAATTCAGGTTGCGTGAGGAGACGAGCCACTTCGTACTCGTCTTTGAAGGCCATCAGCTTGTAGAGGTAGCGCGCCACGGGCTCGGCGAGAGCTGGCTCGCGCGCAGCGACGTGGTTGACGAAGGCGCGGTACTCGCCGGCGTATTTCTGGCTCTGGTAGCGCTCCAGTTCGGCCACACGGCGCTCAATCAAGCCAAGCGGCTGTGCGGCGGGCTGCGAAGGCGTGAGGAGCTCTTCGACCGCCTGCGCATTTTCGTAGTACTTCCGGCCCCAGAGAAACGCCTCGAGGTTGCGCTCCATCTCGACTCCGTTCAGACGAATCGCTTCCTCCAGAGATTTGGTTGATACCGGAACCAGGCCGCCCTGATAGGCGACGCCGAGGAGAAACACATTCACCGCGAGGTGGCTGGCAAAGAGGGCTTCGGCGATGCGGTTGGCGTCGACGTAAATGTTGCGGCCCTTGCGCGTGCAGCTCTCGATGATGTCCACCACTTGAGACGGCCCATGCAGCACCGCGTGGCCGCGGACAACATCGCCGGTGGGGATTTCGGCGGTGTTGATGACGGCGACGGTGCGGGAGGGATGCGCGCGGCTGAGATTATCGGCGCTGGCGGCGCCGAGCAGATCGAAGCCCAGGATGAGGTCGGCGTTTGCGTAGCCGATCTTGGCCGCGGCTTCGATGGGGCGATCGCTCAGGACGATACTGGAGACAACGGCGCCGCCTTTTTGCGCGAGACCGGTTTGATCGAGGGTGATGGCGGATGTTCCGTCGAGCCAGGCGGCGGTTGCGAGTAACGCGTTGATGGTGACGACGCCCGTGCCGCCGATGCCGGGACCGAGGATGGCATAGCCTTCGCCGGCGGAGACTTTGTTTCGTGGTTCCGGCACGTCGGCCGCGGGCAGGCTGGGCACGCTCTTCCTTCGCAGGCCGGTACCGGGTTTGAGAGTCACGGTGACGAAGGAGGGGCAGTCGCCGAGGGCGCAGGAGTAGTCCTTGTTGCACGAGGATTGGTGGATGCGAGTCTTGGGTCCGAATTCAGTCAGGACCGGATACAGGCTCATGCAGTTGGACTGGCGCACACAATCGCCGCAGCCTTCGCAAACTGCTTCATTGATCACGAGGCGCACGGTGGGCTCCGCGAGCTTGCCGCGAGCGCGCAGGCGGCGTTTTTCAGCGGCACAGAGCTGATCGTAGAGAATGACGGTCACGCCCGGGATTTGTTCCAGCTCGCGCATGACTTCGGGAAGGGCATCCCGATCGCGGACGGTAGCGTTGGCAGCGAGGGGAACATCGGCGTACTTTTCGAGATCATCTGTCAGAACAATCGTTTTACGGACGCCTTCGGCCTCCAGCTTACGCGTGAGCGCGGGAACGGGAAGTGCGCCACTCGGTTGCTGCCCGCCGGTCATGGCCACGGCGCCGTTGTAAAGAATTTTGTACGTGATGTTCACGCCCGCGGCCACGGCGGCTTCCATGGCGAGCGATCCGGAATGAAAGTAGGTGCCATCGCCGATGTTCTGAAAAATGTGTTTTGGCTCGACGAACGGCGCCATGCCGATCCAAGGCGCACCTTCCCCGCCCATGTGGGTGAGAAAGGCATAACCGCGGCCCGATTGGCCTTGCGTGGCGGACATTCCGTGGCAACCGATGCCGCCGGCCGCGACCTGGCCTTCGAGGAGCAGTGTGGACCGGTTATGGGGACACCCGGAACAAAAAACTGGCGCGCGCGAGCCGATCTTTTCACGATGGCGGGCGGCGATTTCCCGAATCTGATTCAAACGCACAGTGGCGGCGTCGCACGGCGGCAGGTAGCGGACAAGGACGCTCGCAATCTTTTCGGGGTCGAGCTCACCAGTGGCGGGGAAGAGCACCTGGCCGCTTTCGTCCAGCTTGCCGACGATGGCTGGGTGGACGGCTGCGTTGTAGAGAGCCTCGCGTAACTGCAACTCGAGGAAGCTGCGCTTTTCTTCAATGACCAGGATGGTTTCGAGTCCGCGAGCAAACTCGGTCACAAACTGCGGATCGAGGGGAAACGTCATGCCAAATTTCGCGACGCGGAGTCCGAGAGAGTCGAGCTCATCGCGCCGGATGCTGAGATCGCGGAAGCTCTGCATGAGGTCGTAGTACGGCTTGCCGGCGATAGCGATGCCGATACGCGCGCCGTCCGCAGCCCCGAACATCCGGTTCACGCGATTGAGGTGGGCAAATTCACGCGCCGCTTCCAGGCGGCGATAGTTCACTTCGTGCTCGAGCTGCAAGGTGAAAGGGATGACGAGCCGTGCGTCGGAATGCTTCTTGTAGCCGGATGGCAGCGTGATGGGCGGGCAATCCGGATCGAGCTCGACGGTGGCGCCGCCGTCGCAGACGTTGGTCACCATTTTCATCGCCACCCAGGCACCGGAGAAGCGCGAGAGGGCAATGGCCAACAGGCCGTAGTCGAGGATCTCCTGCGTGTTGCCGGGATAAAAAACTGGGATACCGAAGTTGTAAAAGCTGAGATCGCTTTGATGCGGGATGGTGGAACTTTTGGAAATATGATCGTCGCCGGCCAATGCGAGCGCCGCGGAGTTGGGGCCGGTGCCGGCGAGATTTGCGTGGCGCAGAATATCGCCGGAGCGGTCGACGCCGGGGCCTTTGCCATACCAGATGCCAACGATGCCGTGGTATTTCGATTCGCCGAGGACGTGGGCGATCTGGCTGCCGAAGATGGAGGTGGCGGCGATGTCTTCGTTGACACCGGGGACGAAGTGGATCTGATGTTCAGAGAGCAGCGGGCGAACGCGCGCGAGGGCGAGATCGTAGCCGCCGAGCGGTGAGCCTTCATAGCCGGAGATGAAGGCGGCGGTGTTCAAGCCGGCGCGGCGATCGCGGCGCATCTGATCCACGGGAAGGCGCACCAGGGCTTGAATGCCGGTCAGGTAGGCGCGGCCGCGCTCGAGCTTATATTTGTCGTCGAGTGTCATCCCGAGATGAGCTAGAAAAATTTTAGCAGCGTTGGCACGCTATAATGCGCTGCGGCTACTACATGTCACGTTACTTGGCCTTTGATCTCGGCGCCGAGAGCGGCCGTGCCGCGCTGGGCACGCTCGAGGGGCAGAAGCTGACGCTCGAAGAGCTGCACAGGTTTCCCAACACGCCCGTGCGCGTGCTTTCCGCGCTTTATTGGGACACGCTGCGGCTGTGGCAGGAGATTCAGCATGGCCTGGCTGTTGCGGGGCGCGAAAGGCGAATTCGGCTGGACGGCATCGGGGTGGACACGTGGGGCGTGGATTTCGCTTTGGTGGGTCAGGACGGGAACCTGATCGAGAATCCCCGGCACTATCGCGACGCGCGCACCAACGGCATGCTGGAAGCCGTGTTTCAGGTGGTCCCGCGCGAAGAAATTTTCGCGCACACCGGCATCCAGTTTATGCGGATCAATACGCTATACCAGCTCTATGCGATGAGACTGGCCGGATCGCGAGCGCTGGCGTGCGCGCGGACGCTGCTGATGATGCCGGATCTGTTCAACTATTGGCTCACCGGTGCGGCGAAAACCGAAGTGACGATTGCCAGCACGTCGCAGTTCTACAATCCGCGGCTCGAACGGTGGGCCGTGGAGCTGTTGGACCGTCTCCTGCTTCCCAAAACCATTTTGCCGGACATTGTGCAACCTGGAACGCAGTTGGGACCGGTACTGGCGGAGGTTGCGGAATCGTGCGGCCTGAGTGCGACGCCGGTCTACGCCACAGGCTGCCACGATACGGCTTCGGCAGTGGCTGCGGTTCCGGCTTCGGGCGACAGTTGGTGCTACATCAGCTCGGGGACTTGGTCGCTGATGGGCGTGGAACTGGACGCGCCGGTGATCGAGGCGCGCACGCTGGCACTGAACCTGACGAACGAGATGGGTGCCGGCGGCAAGACGCGGTTGCTGAAAAACATTGCGGGACTGTGGCTGGTGCAGGAATGCCGGCGGGCATGGGCGCTGGGGGGCAAGGAGTACAGCTACGAGGAACTCGCCGCCATGGCGGGGGACGCGCCGGCTTTTTCGGCCATAGTGGATCCCGATGCGTTTCTGGAGCCCGGCGAGATGCCGGCGAAAATCTCGGCGCATTGCAGCGCCGCCGGGCAGAAGCCGCCGGATTCGGTAGCGGCGACCGTGCGCACGATTTTTGAAGGTCTGGCTCTGCGCTATCGAGAAGTGCTGGAGAGCCTGGAGGCGCTGCTCGGCCGCAAGCTGGAAATCATTCACATCGTCGGGGGCGGCTCGCGCAACCGGATTCTCAACCAGTTTGTTGCGGAGGCCACCAATCGCACCGTCATCGCCGGGCCGTCGGAAGCGACGATTATGGGCAATATTCTCATCCAGGCGATGGGGGCAGGGGAGTTGGGCGGACTCAGCGAAGCCCGCGAGATTGTGCGGCGATCGACGACACTCGAGACGTTCACTCCGCAGCGCAAAGCGGACTGGGATGCCGCGTATGGGAAGTTCCTGTCGTTTTTCCGGCGCAATCAGCGGCCGGTGTAGCCACCATCCACCATCAGGTGCGTGCTGGTAATGAAGCTGGCTTCATCCGAGGCCAGAAAGAGCGCGGCGTTGGCGACCTCGCGCGGCTCGCCGAGACGATTCAGCATGTGCAACGGCGCGACACGATCGCGCCATTGTTCAAACGTCAGGCCCATGCGTTCAATTTCCCGGTAAGACGCGCTCGTCAGGATGCAGCCGGGGCAGATGCTATTGACGCGGATCTGATAGGGCGCAAGATCGAGCGCCATGCACTTGGTCATGGTGAGCAGCGCGCCCTTGCTGGCGTTGTAGGTGGCGAAATCCGGCTGCGCGATGAGACCGCTCACGGATGCGATATTGACGATCGCCCCGCCGCGGGCCTTCATGTGCGGAATGGCATGCTTCGAGACGAGCGCAGTACCGATCACATTCACGCCCAGTACTTTTTGCCAGTCAGCTACCTCTGCCCGTTCCACGCCCATTTGCGTGAAGTCGGCGGCATTGTTGACGAGAATGTCGAGGGCGCCGAAATGCGCGATGGCCTTATCGGAAATCGAGCGCGCGCCAGATTCCTGAGAGATATCGGCGATGGCCAGCGTGGCCTGGGCGCCGAGATCCGCAACTTTGTGGAGGGTCGCCCGTGCCGCCGGTTCGTTGATGTCGTTGAGCACCAGCCGCGCGCCCTCTTTGGCGAAACGGATTGCGATGGCCTCGCCGATGCCGGCCCCAACTCCGGTGATGATGGCTGTCTTGTTGGCAAGCCGCACGCGAGCGATTACTTCGAGACAGGAACGGGCGTCAACTCGCGGCTGGTCACTACCTTGTCGATCATGCCGTAATCGACGCCCTGCTCCGGGCTCATGATGTAATCGCGGTCGACATCACGGGAGATGCGGTCGACGGGCTGTCCGGTGAACTCGGCGAGAATCTTGTTCAACGTCTCTCGCATGCGCAGGATCTCCTTGGCGTAGATGTCGATGTCGGCGGCCTGCCCGGCCAGACCCTGCATGGACGGCTGATGAATCATGATGCGCGAATTAGGCAGGCTGAAGCGCTTGCCCTTGGTTCCGGCGGCGAGGAGCACGGCGGCCATGGACGCCGCCTGGCCCACGCAGAAGGTGACAATGTCGGGCCGCACGAAACTCATGGTATCGAGAATGGCCAACCCGGAGGTGATGGACCCGCCGGGCGAATTGATATAGATCGAGATATCGCGTTCCGGGTCCTCGGCCTCGAGGAACAGCAGCTGCGCGATAATCAGATTCGAGACCGCATCGTCAATCGGCGTGCCCAGAAAAATAATGTTTTCCTTCAGCAGGCGCGAGTAGATATCGTATGCGCGCTCACCCCTGGAGGTCTGCTCGACCACCATGGGGACCAGAACAGATTGCCCCATTGGATTGGTATCCTCAGCTTTCTTTGATAGATCTTGTATTACTTCTTCCCTGCGGCACGTTTGGACCGGCGCTGCTTCTCGATTAAACGGCGCTTCTGCTCAAGAGCCTTTGCCAGATCCGCGATCGTGTTGCGCCCTAAATAATCCATGATACGCGAACGCACGGCCTTCCACGAGTCGTGAAGCGGACACGGCATATCGTCCGAGCACTCGGCCAAGCCAGCCGCGCACTGTTGATACTCGGTGAGGCCGTCGAGCGCCTCCACAATATCCACCAGGCGGATCTCGTCGGCGGGGACGCGGAGCGAGAATCCACCGGTGGGGCCTTTGCTGGAACGCAGCAGCCCTTTGCGCGCCAGTTGCTGCAGGATTTTGGCGAGGAAGTGGGAAGGGATCTCCTCTTCGGCGGCGATGTTCTTGACCATCGCGTATTTCCCTTCAGGAACCTGTGCCAGGTGAACAAAAGCACGAATCGCGTATTCAGCAGAGCGGGAGTAGATCATCACTTTATCCGGTTGTTCTATTTTACTCCCTAGCGGTGCGGATCTTGCAGCCGCTTAGGAAGAAATTCTGTGAGTGCCGTTCAGGTAGGCGGGGGGCAGCAGCAGTGTGAGGGCATCGGGCACCAGCGAAACACGGGCGGGCAGATGCCCGGCGCTCTCTCCATCCACCTGAATGTAAATGCGCCGGTCCTCGGGATCGAAGACTCGAATGCATTGCGCTTTCAAGAACGAAACGCCGCGCATGCCCGCCAGGCGTCCGGTTGTGAGTCCAAAGAGGTATTTCAAGTAGGGTAGCGAGGTACTGCCGCGGAACAGCACCACTTCGAAGCAGCTGTCCCGAAGGTCGATGCTCTGCGCAATCTCAAAATCCCCGCCATAGTTGCGCACCCGGCTGATGAGAGCAAAGGAGCAGACATCGCGCGTCGCGCCGTCGATTTCCACCTGGAACTCAGGGAATCGCCCGGTGACCTGGGAAAAGCCGCCGACCCAGTAAGCAGCCTTTCCCAAGCGCTGCTTGAGGCTAGTGCTCAGGTTGTAGACGATGTGGGCGTCAAACCCAACTCCGGCCATGGCAAGGAAATGGCGGGCCTTTGAGCCGCAATCCAGGCGCCCGATGGCGATACGCTTGGCGACGCATTCGGACATCCGTGTAGCGGCTTGTTCCATGCTGTTGGGCAAGCCGATTTCGGTAGCGAGGACGTTAGCCGTGCCGGCCGGGAGAATGCCCAGGGGGACCGTGGTGTTCGCCATACCCTCCAGAACTTCATTGATGGTTCCGTCGCCGCCGGCAGCTACGATGAACTCGGCGCCCGCTGCGATTGCCTGCCGAGCCATGTCACCAGCGCCCCCTGGGCCGGTGGTGGGGATCAGGGAGATGGCGTGGCCGGCGCGTTCGAGGATTGCGGCGGCGCGCTCCAGGCGCGTGCGGCTTGTTCCCCGAAGCCGTCCAGCGGCAGGATTGTAGATCAGAGCTGTGCGCCGTGAATTGATAGGAAGACCCGTCTGGCCGGAGCCATGTGAAGATGCGTGCGTCTGTACTCGGATCATTATAATGGGAATCGGATGAAGGCCAAACTCGTTGACGAGGCCGAGGAACTTCGGAAAACGCTGCGACGCCACGAATACCTCTACTACGTTCTCGATCAGCCGGAAATCAGCGACGCCCAATATGACAGCCTGATGAACCGGTTGCGGGACATCGAGACGCAACACCCGGAGCTGATCACAGCCGACTCGCCGACACAACGGGTGGGCGGCAAGCCGCGCGAAGGGTTCGTCAAAGTGGAGCATAGCTCGCCCATGCTCAGCCTGGACAACGCTCTGAACGAAGATGAGCTGCGCGCCTTCGACGCGCGCGTTCGCGAAGCCTTGGGCAAAGAATCTTACCGCTATGTCGCCGAGTTGAAACTGGACGGGCTCTCCATGGCCGCCCATTACCGGAAGAACGTATTTGTTCAGGCGGTCACGCGGGGAGATGGGCGGGTGGGAGAGGAGGTAACGGAAAACGCGCGGACCATCCGTTCGCTTCCTCTGCGCACTTCCAGCTCGCTCGATCACTTCGAGGTGCGCGGCGAAACGGTGATGCACCGGCGGGCTTTTGAGAGGCTGAATGCGGAGCGAGACGAACGCGGACTTTCGCGTTTCGCCAACCCGCGCAATGCCGCCGCGGGGTCGTTGCGCGTGCTGGATCCTTCGATCACCGCGTCGCGGCAGCTGGAGTTCTATACCTATTTCCTGCTGGTGGATGGAGAGCGATACTATCCGAGCCACTGGGAGTCGCTGGAAGCGCTGGTGCGGATGGGTTTCAAAGTGAATGCCCACCGCAGGCTTTGCAAAAACATTGACGAACTGCTGGCATTCTGCCGCGAGTGGGAGTCGAAGCGCGACGACCTGCCTTTCGAAATCGACGGGGTGGTGGCCAAGGTGGATTCGGTGGCCCAGCAGAACCGGCTCGGATACACGGCCAAGGCGCCCCGCTGGGCCATCGCTTACAAGTACGCGGCGAGGCAAGCGGTGACAACGGTGGAGAACATCGAGGTGCAGGTGGGGCGGACGGGGGCGCTAACCCCGGTGGCGCATCTCACGCCAGTCGTGGTGAGCGGCGTCACGGTTTCGCGGGCGACGCTGCACAACGAGGACGAAATTGCGAGGCTGGGATTGCAAATCGGTGACTCGGTGGTGATCGAGCGCTCCGGTGACGTGATTCCCAAAGTGGTCCGCGTCCACACGCAGGGGTCTTATCGGCGGCGTTTTCAGATCCCGAAACACTGCCCGGTTTGTGGCGGCAACGTAGTGCGCGAGGAGGGCGAAGCGGCCAGCCGGTGCATCAACACCAATTGCCCGGCGCGCTTGAAGGAGTCGATCCTGCACTTCGCATCGCGCAACGTCATGAATATCGATGGTCTGGGCGATGCACTGGTTGACCAACTCGTGGACCGCGGCATCGTCACCAGCGTCGCTGACATTTACGACCTCACCGCCGAAAAGCTGATGCAACTGGAGCGCATGGGCAAGAGATCGGCCGCTAACGTCATTGGGAACATCGAGGATTCCCGGCAGAATCCCCTGCCGCGCGTCATTCAGGCCCTTGGCATCCGATTTGTCGGCGAGCGCACGGCACTGTTTCTGGCAGAGGAGCTGGGCGAACTGGACAGGATTGCTTCCGCGGCGCCCGAGGAATTGCAAAAGGCGGAAGAAGTCGGCCCGAAGGTTGCCGAGAGCATCTACCAGTTTTTCCGTGAGCCGCGCAACCAGGAACTTGTGGAGCGGCTGCGCTCCGCCGGTTTGCAGTTTGAGTACAAGCTCAGGCGGCGCCCTGGGGGCCCGCTGGCCGGCCTGACATTCGTTTTAACCGGCACGTTGAAGATGAGCCGCGAAGAGGCCAAGCAGCGTATCGAGTTTGCTGGCGGAAAGGTCGCGGGTTCGGTGAGCAAAAAGACAGACTTCGTGGTCGCCGGAGAAGAGCCAGGCTCAAAGCTGGACAAGGCTCGGGAGCTGGGAATTGAAGTGATCGATGAGGCGAAGCTGCTCGAACTGCTTGGGCGCAACGCTTGATTTTTCCGCAACGCCGCATTACATCCGTACGTAACTGTTGCTATGAAGCTTGTGCTGCTGTTTTTGGCGGGAGCGGGGACTGTCTTCGGCCAGCTTTCATACGGCGTCCGGGGTGGCCTTCCGTTTACGAACTTCTTTCAGGCGGCGTCGAACCCGGGCGAAGTATTCAATTCGAACGCAACACAATTTATCATCGGCCCGACGGTGGAGTTGCGGTTGCCAGCGGGATTTGGCCTGGAAGTTGACGCGCTGTTCCGGCATTTTCAATACAACGCCACGGCCAATCTCGCGGACCAGGTGGTTCACAATTCAGCCAGCAACGCCTGGGAGTTTCCGCTGCTGGTGAAGTATCGAATGCCAGGCCTATTCGTGCGGCCCTTTTTGGATGGTGGCGTGGCGTTCGATCGCTGGAGCGGCGCCAAACAGCTCGCTGTCATAACGGGCGAGTCCAACTCGAACACGTCGGGCTCGAACGCGGGCTTTGTGGCGGGGGCGGGCATCGAACTCCGCCTTCCGCTGCTGCGGCTCTCTCCGGAGATCCGCTTCACACGATGGGGCGCGGCCAGTGTCACGGATTTAGGCGGCGCCTTGCGATCGAGCCAGAACCAGGCCGAGTTTCTGGTGGGGCTGACCTTCTAGTGCGAGCCGACGGCGAGGTACAACTTCTCAACAT
>Ga0187769_10002293_pt1 | contig 11161 bp, 11 predicted proteins | sample 0116_SJ02_MP02_1_FD_133140 | JGI IMG/M metagenome (GOLD analysis project Ga0187769, IMG submission 133140) | Tropical peat soil microbial communities from peatlands in Department of Meta, Colombia - 0116_SJ02_MP02_10_MG | ecosystem: Environmental > Terrestrial > Soil > Wetlands > Peat | place... | reverse complement strand
GCAAAGGGGGCGTAGGAGACCGATCCCCCCGGAAGCTCGAACGAGACCACGGTAGGGGGTTTGGGGTCGAGGTAGAACTTGAGGAGGCCCGCGTACGCCCGGGCCATCGGGTCGCCCCAGCGCGAGAGGCGCTCGAGCCGCTTCTCGTCGTCCCGCGACTCCCGGACCTCTTCGAGCTCCGCACGACGACGGTCGAACCGGTCGCGGGGACAGTTCGGGCCGAGTCGCGGCAGGAGCGGGTCGACCGTTCCGCGGAGGATCTTCGCCCGCGCGATCAGGTCGCGTTCGCGGACCCCCGACGCCTTGTGGACCCGAGCCACCCTTCGCCTCGCTTGGAGAGCGGGCAGCGGTACTTATTCCCGGGGGTCAGCGGTGGCACACCTCGAGGAAGTGACGGAACATCTCCCGGCCCCCCTCGGTGTGCTCGACCTCGGGATGGAACTGGAGACCCCAGATGAGGAGGGACGGATGGGCCATCGCCTGGACGGGACAGGCCGCCGAGTGGGCGAGGACGCTCCAGCCCGACGGCGCGACCGCCACCTGGTCGTTGTGGCTCGACCAGACGCGCAGGTGGTCCGGAAGCCCCTCAAAGATCGGGTGGTCGGTCCGGTCGACCGTCAGCTCGACAGAGCCGAACTCGGGGGCGGGAGCCCGCTCGACCCGACCCCCGAAATGCCGTCCCAGGAACTGGTGGCCGACGCAGATCGCGAGCACCGGCACCTTCCCCGAGTCGATCCACTCGCCGACACGACCGAGCGGGGCGTCAGTCCCTTCGAGGCTCAGCGCGCCCCCCGAGAGGACCACCCCATCGGCGTCCAGCTCTTCGAACGGCGTCGTGTTCGGGAGGATCCGGGTCTCCGCGCCGAGGTCGCGCAGGACCCGCCATTCCCGATGCGTCCACTGGCCCCCGTTGTCGAGGACAGGGACCTTCACGAATCCTCCTCGTCCGACTCCAGGTCGGTCATCGCCGTGGGGTCGGGAGCCACCCGGCCGCGCATCTCGGCAACGTCCCGCTTCACCTGCTGGACGTCCGCGCGCATTCGGAGCATCTCCTCCTCGAAGGGGGTGAACCCGGTCGGGTTCAGGAGCCGGTGGGACAGGTAGACCCCGATGAAGATCGCACCGACCAGGGCGACGAGGGTCGTGAAGACGAGCGCGATCACGAACGCGAGCGGGTCTCCGATCACGTTCTGGATCGGGACGGTGAACACGTGGGTGAGTTCGGCCACCTCCACGAGGAGCAGGACGAAGATGAGGGCGAGCCAGAGCAGCATCGCGATGCGGTTCGGCCTCATGGACCGCCTCCCGAGCCGGCATCAACGAGAGGGATCGGGAAGGGTAGATCGCTCGCGACGGACTGAGGGGAAGTCACCGGAATGCCCGAGGTGTAGGTCGCCCAATAAAGGCTCTCGCCCCCCGACGGACCGGTGACATAGAAGGCGAGCATCCCGACGTACCACGTGTTGCCCGTGGGGTAGACATAGTTCGCGAAGATGTCGAGCGCCAAGGGGTTCGCCGTCGACGCGACGATCTCGGAGAGAACGTTGCTCTCGTTGTGCCACTGGGTCCAGTTGAGCTCGGTCCAGGGAACCCCGTTCGTCCCGATCCAGCTGAAGTTGGACGCGACCCCCACGTCGATCTGAGCGTAGCGGATCTCTTCGCCGAGGGCCCACACGTAGAAGTGGAACGTGTCGTTCCCCGGGCTCCGGTCGACCACGAGTTCCGCCTGGGTGAGGATTCCGGGGCCGGGCTGGTGGCTATTCGAGACGAGGACGGGCGTAAAGACGATGAGCGCCAGCAGGAGAGCGGTCACCCCGACGAGGGGCCACGGAGCGAAGAGGCCGAGCCTTCCCGGGGGACGTCGGGCGATGGACGGCGGAATCCCATTCGGCGACTTCATGGCGGGTCCGCCTTCCAGCCACGGTAGAGCCGGTGCGCGACGCCGAGATGGTCGAGGACCTTCCCGGCGAGGTAGTCGGTCATCTCGCCGGCGGTTTTCGGACGCAGATAATACGCGGGTGAGGCGACGAGGACGACCGCGCCGAGCTCGCTCAACGTGGTCAGGTGCCGCAGCAGCGTGGTCGAGAGCGGGGTCTCGCGAGGGACCAGGACGAGTTTCCGTCGCTCCTTGAGGTGGACGGCCGCCGCCCGGGTCAGGAGTGTGTCTCCCAGGCCCAGAGCGACCTTCGCCGCGGTGTTGGCCGAGCACGGCACGACCGCCATCCCGCGGGTCGGGACCGAGCCGCTCGCGATGGGCGCGGCGAGGTCGCTGTCGGAGTAGCTATGGTCGGCCCACTTCTGAAGCACCTCGGGGGTGAGGTCGCACTCCTCTCGGAGGACGGTCTTCGCGGCCTCCGAGACTACGAGGGAGACCGGGACGTGCGCATCGTGCAGCGACTCGAGGACCCGGAGCGCGATTGGCGCTCCGCTCGCCCCCGACACACCCACGACGACCGGTGGCTCCTCCATCGTGTTGGGTCCCTGCCCTTAAGAGAGCTCAACGAATCGGTCGGGACCATAAGACGGTTCGCGAGGCGGCAACGGTGACACATCGGGCGGCCATCGTGGGGGCGGGACACACCCGGTTCGGGGTGTTGGACGCGGGACCCCGGGCGTTGATCCGCTCGGCCGTGGCAGGGGCGTTCGCGAGTGTCGACCGGGGACTGACCCCCGGGGACGTGGGGGAGGCGTACCTCGCGACCCTCGGATTCGGGGGCCACCAGATCGGGAACTCCTCCGCGGTCCTCGCCGAGGAGGCGGGCCGGGTCGGGATCCCGGTGACGCGGGTCGAGAACGCCTGCGCCTCGGGGGGGTTCGCCGTGCGCTCGGCGCTCGGGGCCATCGCCTCGGGGAGCGGCCCGCTCGTCCTCGTGGTGGGGGTCGAGAAGATGACGGACGTGACGAACGCCCGCCGCCGCTACTGGCTAGGGGTTTCGGGCGACACGGAGTGGGAGCGGCTCGCAGGGCTCACCTTCGCGGGCGTGTACGGTCTTATCGCCTCCCGGTACTTCGCGGAGCACGGGGACGCCTCGGACGCCCTCGTGGAGATCGCCTGCAAAAACCACGAGAACGGGGCGCTGAACCCGAACGCCCATTTCCAAAAGAAGGTCTCCCCGGCCGACGTCCGTGGGGCCCCCCGGGTCGCCCGGCCCCTCGGGCTCTACGACTGCTGCCCGGTGAGCGACGGCGCCGCCGCACTACTGATCGCTCCCGCCGAAATGGCCCACCGGTACACCGACACCCCGGTGTACGTCGACGGCACCGGGGCGGGAACGGACTATCTCGCGGTGCAGGAGCGACGAGAACTGACCCGCTTCCGTGCCACCCACCAGGCCGCCCACGACGCGTTCCGCTCGGCGGGATGGAACCGGTCCGAGGTCTCGTTCCTCGAGGTCCACGACTGCTTCACGATCGCCGAGCTCCTCGCGCTCGAGGACCTCGGCTTTGCGGGGCCGGGGGAAGCGCCCGCCCTCACCCTATCGGGCGCCACCCGCCGCGATGGGCGCCTACCGGTGAACCCCGACGGCGGGTTGAAGGCGAAAGGTCACCCGATCGGCGCGACCGGAGTGAGCCAAGCGTACGAGATCTTTGTCCAACTTCGCGGGCAGGCGGGAGCCCGGCAGGTCCCGCACGCGGAGCATGCCCTCGCCCACAATGTGGGCGGTGCTGGGGCAACCGCGGCGGTCTCCCTGTTCTCGGTGGGGTGAGGGCGATGCGTCGTGTCGTTCGGATCGCCGCCTACATTCCCGCTGCGACGGAGCAAGGCGTCCCGGTGGGAGCCTTCGACGAGGACGAGTTCACCCTCGGAGCGACCGCGGTGGAGCGGGCGTGGGCCGGCCGTCGAGAGGAGCCCGGCGACGTGGCGTTCCGCCTGCTCGGCGAGTTTCCTCCGGCCGCCGAGTGGGGGTTCCCCGCGCTGCTCGGTCGCGTGGGGGAAGTGACCCGGCATTCGGGCCGGACGTCCGACCTCGTCACAGCGATTCGCTCGCTCGAAGCGGGCGATGGAGGTCCGGCGTTCGTCGTGGCGGTGGACCTCCCGGAGCGGGGGGCCAAACGAGCGGCGAATGCCTCCGGCCACGGGGCGGCGGCGGTCGCGTTCCTTCTCGAGCCGTCGGAGGAAGCGAGCGAATTCCCTCTCGCGAAATCCGCCGGCGGCCGCTCTGCCGTGGGCGCGACCTTGAGGCTGGGCGAGTCGTCGAAGGGTCTCCCCCGGTCTGCCACGCTCGTCGGGGACTGGGACCGCGCGTCCGGGGTTGGCCGCTTGTCAGCCCCCAGCATCCCTCCCAAGAGCGCCAAGGCGGTGCTCTCGTCCGTCTCGGAGGGGGCGTACGTCCCGAGGGCCCGGTATCTCGAAAACCTTCCGAGCCGCTGGCGGTTCCTCGCCGAGGTGTGCGGCGCCTGTCACGGGACCACGTTCCCAGCGCGAGGGACGTGCCGGCACTGTGGGCGCGCCGGCTCCCTGACCTCCCTACAACTCCCGCACGACGGAGGAAGGGTCGTCGCCGTGACGACGGTCGGTAAGGGGGGGCAGCCGACCGAGTTCGATGCCCAGGTGGAGGAGCTCGGACCGTACGAAGTCGCGCTCGTCGAGCTGGCCCGAGGCATGCGGGTCACCCTGCAGGTGACGGATTCGGTTCCGGGGAAGCTCACCGTGGGAGACCGGGTCAACACACTCCTGCGACGGCTCTACCCGATGGAAGGAGAGTGGCGGTACGGCCGCAAGGCCGTTCCCGTCGCGTCTCCCGAGGGTGCCTCGTCGCCCCCCTAGTCGTCCTCGGACGGCGGGGGCCAGGGTTCCCCGATCCAACTCTCGTAGACCTTCCGAGCGGACTCGGAGGCCCCCTCGATCGGAGTGAAAGCGTATTTCCACGGGGGTCTCTTGCCCGTGGTCAGGGAAACGCGGTGCAGGAACCCTCGCCGAAACACCGTGACCTCCGTCGCGGTGTCCGCGGGGTACTTCTCCAGCGCTTTCTCGAGGTTCGCGAACGTGACCTTCGCGCCGTTGATCGCCACGATCTCGTCGCCCGGGGTGAGACCGGCAGCAAAGCCGGGTCGACCCGCGTAGGAGTGGCGAACTCGGGCGAGCCCCCCGGAGTCTTCGACGAGCACGCCGAGGTCTCCCGGTTCGGGCTTGTCGAGCTCGTCGCGGTGCTTCGGCTTCGCGGCGAGGCGAAGCCCTGCGTACTCGGCGAATGCGGCGAGGTCGACCTCCTCGGTCCCGCGCACGTGTCGGTCGAAAAAGGAGGTCAGGTCGAGGCCCGTGGCGCGCTGCGCCACCGGCAGGATGCCCCCCTCTTCGACCCCGATTCCTGGGCGTCCGTGCTCCTTCCAGAGGAGGCGGAGGACGTCCTCGAGCGAGGCTCGCCCCTCGGTACGGTGGCGGATCTCGAGGTCGAGGCACATCGACACGAGGTCGCCCTTGAGGTAGTACGACACCGTCTGGTTCGGAGACTCCTCGAACGGCATGTAGAGGTCGACCCAGCTGAGGAGCGAGGAGTCCTCGAGCGAGATCCGGTTACGCCCGGGGATCTCGAGGTACTGCTTGACGAGGGTCGCCCGCTGTTCGAGGAACTGCCTCGTCGTGTACAGTCCGGCCCGGCGGAGAACGAGGTAGGTGAAGTAGTCGGTCGTGCCCTCCATCCACCAAAGGAGCCGGGTATAGTTCTCTCGAGTGTAGTCGAACGGCATCAGTGCCTTCGGACGGATCCGCTTCACGTTGTAGAGGTGCAGGTACTCGTGCGCGGTGAGGCTGAGGAATCGGCGGTACGATTCCTCCGGGCGGAAGCAGTTCCGCTCGACCACGCAGGAGGTGGACGAAAGGTGTTCGAGCCCGCCGTCCCGAGTGTCCGTCAGATGGTAGAAGAACGTGTACTTGGAGAGCGGCGAATCGCCGACCAGGGCGACCGCTGCCTCCACGACCTTGCTGACGTCCCGCTCGAGTGACTTGGCGTCGTAGTTTCCCCCTTCTCCGCAGAGGCAGATCCGGTGCGGGATGCCCGCCGGACGGACGGTGAGAACGACCGGCCGGCCCGCGTCGATCGGCGTGTCGACGAGTTCGTCGTAGTCCCGCGCCCGGTAGCTCGGGGGAGCGGCTCCGGTGGGCTCGAGCTCCGTGACGACCGTCCACTCGCGCGGGATGTCGAGCGTGAGGGAGATCGGCGTGGTCAGTTGTCCGTCGACGTAGGGGAGGCAGAGGGCGGCGTTGATGAACAGGTGGGCATCGGTAAGGTCGAACCCCTCGGTGATCAGGTCGTGGCCATAGACGGTGTACTCGACGCGGACGCGGGTCGCCCCTTCCGTGAAGACCCTCCACCGGGCCTTCTCCACGGTCTCCACCCGCAGCGAGGAGCCCCCCGGTTCGCCTCGTGCCGTGAAATCCCGGAATCCCCGGCTGTAGTTCCGGATCACATAGGAACCGGGGACCCAGGACGGCAACACGAGGTCCACCGTCGGGGACGGGACCCCTCCCAAGTCGACGGAAAATCGCGCTCGGTGTTCGAGCGGCGCGGCGGGACGGACGGTATAGTGAATCTCCATGAGTTCCCCTCAGGCGAATCCGCGGAGGTCGCGGTCGGGGGACCGGTCCCCTTCCTTCGGGACGTACGGCTCCCCTGCGATGCCGAGATGCGCCGCGAGCGTCCGGAACGTCTGCAGGAGCTGGCGGACCGCCTGCGCCATCTCCTTCTGTTCGGCGTGGAGCTGCTGGAGTTCCTCCCGGAGACTTCGCAGTTCGGCCTCCCAACGCGCCTCGTCAGAACCGATCGTCACGGGGCATCCCTCGCACGGTTCACGGGCGCTCGGTAATTACCTTGTCCTCGGGGAACGCGCGAGCGCGGCCGCGGAACTTTAGTGCCCTCGCGAGCCAGGGGTCGAAGAACCCCGGCGTTCACTCTGGGTGCCCGAGCGTTAAGTACTCGTATCGTTATTCCGATATCGGAATTACGATGTTCGCAATGAAGAAAGGCCAGCGTGTCGACCGTCCGCCGCGGAGCCAGTGGCACCACGGAAACCTCGCTCGCAACCGCCATGTATCCCTGATTTTCGCTCTGGAGACGCGAGCATGACCGACGCGATCGTTGCCGAGGGTCTCGTGAAGACGTTCAACGGGACCGTCAAGGCGGTGGACGGAGTCAGCTTCACCGTCAAGGAAGGGGAGATCTACGGCTTCCTCGGACCGAACGGCGCCGGGAAGACCACGACCCTCTCACTCCTGACCGCAGTGCTCGGCCCGACCTCCGGGCGCGCGACGGTCGACGGACTCGACGTGTTCCATCACCCGCACGACCTGAAGCAGCGGATTGGCCTTGTCTTTCAGGAATCGACCGCGGACCAGGACCTGACCGGACGCGAGAACCTGGAGATGGCGGCTGCTCTGTTCGGGGTGGCCCTTCGCGAGACCCCGCGGCGGGTCGACGAGCTGCTGGAGCGCCTCGCGCTCGCCGATTCCGCCGACCGCCTAGTGAAGACGTACTCCGGGGGAATGCGCCGCCGGCTCGAGCTCGCGGTCGGGATCATTCACTCCCCCCGCGTCCTGTTCTTGGACGAACCCACCCTGGGGCTCGACCCCCAGGGAAGGGCGGGCTTCTGGAAGATCATCAGCGACCTCCGTAAGGACCACGGGATGACGGTCTTCGTCACGACCCACTATCTCGACGAAGCCGACGGGATGTGCGACCGCATCGCCATCATCGACCACGGGAAGATCGTGGCGGAGGGGACCCCGAGCGAGCTCAAGGACCGGGTCGGCGGGGATGTCGTCACCGTCCGGCCGCTCGGCAAATCGGACGGTCTCGAGGCGGCTCTCCACGCGTTGCCGGGCGTCACCGCGGTCGCGGTTCAGGACGGGACGTTCCGCGTGAAGTGCCCGAGCGGGGACGTGCTCATTCCCAAGGTGGTCGCCGCCGCATCCTCTCTGGGCATCGGCCTGGCGTCCGTCTCACTGCGCCGACCCAGCTTGGACGAAGTGTTCCTTGAGTTCACCGGTCGAGAGTACCGCGAGGATGAGGGCCCGACAGCGACCGACCGAGCGGTCTTCCTTACGCGCCTGCAAAACTCGCGCCGGGGGCAGCGATGAACTTCCGCCGCTGGAGCGCGCTCACGAAGCGCGAGCTCCTCAAGCTCGCCCGCAACCCCGCCGCGATCGGCACATCGCTCCTGTTGCCCGTCCTCTATCTGATCTTGTTCGGTCAGGGGTTCAGCTTCACATCGTTCCTGAACTCCCTCCCACCTGCCCAGCGGACCGCGGAGCTCGACCAGCTCGTCCTTGGGGCCCCGGATTACTTCTCGTACTTCGCGGCCGGGATGGTCGGATTTGTCAGCGTGACCGCGACCCTCTTCATCGGGGCGAACGTGATCTTCGACAAGCTCTTCGGCACGTTGAAGCGTGCCGCGGCCACTCCGGCGACCGCGACCGACATCTTCGGCGCCCGTCTCGTAGCCGGGTCGATCCAGCCCGTGGGCCTCGCGTTCCTCGTACTTGGGCTCGCGATCCTGCTGGGCGACGTGGGCCTCGCGGGGCTCCACGTGACCGCACAGGTCACCGTGGTGGGCGCCGCGGAGGTGGTTGCGGCCATCCTCCTCCTCTCCCTGATGTTCGCGTCGCTGTTCCTCGCTCTTGGCTTCACGATCGACCAACCGCAGACGTACTTCGCGGTCGTGAACACGATCAACCTGCCGGTCCTGCTCACGTCCGCCGCGCTCTACCCGTGGGGCCAGATGCCGGCCTGGCTCCAGTCGATCGCGTCGTACAATCCAGTTACCCTGGCGGTCGAGGTGCTCCGCATCAACTTCTTCGGAGGGTCGCTCTACCCGCACCCCGCCGCGGTCTATCTGCTCGGACTCGTCGGGTGGGCCGTTGCGCTGTTCGCTATCGCGACGTTCCTGACGGCGCGGGCGCTCGCCCCGAAGACCTGAGGAAGGCTAGGTTCGGGTCCCGCTCGGACCGAACGGAGAGTCGGTGGTCCCCTTCTCCACGAACGGCACCCACCCGCCTTTCTCGGCCGAATAGTCGACGCGCTGGAGCTCGACGATGAATGCCTTCAGGAGCTCGGCCGGCGCCGGGCGGACCGAGATCGAGTAGACGTAGATTCCGAACCCCATGAACTCGAGGACCCGGTGGAGGACCTCGGGGAGGGCCTCCCGGGGAACCGTGACCCGAATCGAGGTCTCTCCGAGCAGCGTGGAGAACTCGTCGACGTCGAACGGTCGGTCGAGCGTAATGAGGGGCTGGGACGACGGGGCCGAAGGAGCCGGAGTCGAGGGACGGGGAGCGGCCGGGGCGCTCTCGGATGCGGAGGAGAGCCGGACCGGCGGGGGCGGCGGTCGGGGGCCGGAGTTCGGATCCTTGGGCGGATACTTGTCGAGCACCGGACTTGCGTCCCGCCCTACGAACCGGGCCCGGGAGGCGGGTCGCCGGGGTCGCGCCGGGCGTGCGGAGCTCTTCTTCCGGCGAGAGGTCTTCGGGGCGTTCATGGAGGTCGGGCATCCCCGGCAGGCACGACGGACCATAAGGGTCGCGCGTCTCGCCGGGAGAGCCTCACCTCGGCCGTATAACGCACCCTTGTAGCGAGGGGAACCGTGCCACTCTCCGTCATGGGGGCTGGGATTTGTCGTTCCTACGACGACAGATGGATTATGTAGGCAAGGATGGGTGGCCAACGTGGACCCGAACCCCTCCAGGGGGGTCCGAGTGAGGAAGGAGAATGCCGGCACGCGTGATGAAGGAATTCCAGGCGCCCCGTGGACTGCCGCGCAAGACCGCGTCGGTCTGCCCCGAGTGCATCAAGGTCATTCCGGCGATCGTCCGGGAGAAGGAGGGCCGGGTCATCATGGAGAAGACCTGCCGGGCCCATGGCTACTTCTGGGACATCATCTCGAACGACGTCGACTTCTACCTCCGAATGGAGGCGTACGCCCACGATGGGGTTGGGTACGAGAACCCGTACTACGACAAGTTCCGCGGCTGCCCGACCACGTGCGGGATGTGCAGCCACCACAAGTCCCACACGGGACTCGCCCTCGTCGACCTCACGAACCGGTGCAACCTCAAGTGTCCGGTCTGCTTCGCCAACGCCAACGCCGCGGGGTACGTCTTTGAGCCGACCCGCGAGCAGATCTACTTCATGCTGAAGACCCTCCGGGAGCAGAAGCCCGTCGGGACGGTCGCGGTCCAGTTCTCGGGCGGCGAACCGACCCTCTCCCCGCTGTTCCTCGACGCGGTCTCGATGGCCCGCGAGCTCTCGTTCAAGCAGATCCAGGTCGCTACGAACGGGATCCGCTTCGCGAACGAACCCGGCTTTGCCCAGGCCTCCCGAGACGCGGGGCTCCACACCCTTTACCTTCAGTTCGACGGGCTCGACGAGGAGATCTACCGGAAGGTCCGGGGAGTCCCCCTGCTCAACGTCAAGCGGAAGGCGATTCAGGCGGCCCGGGAGACCCACACGCCGGCCGCGGAGCTCGCCGCGGGCAAGCCCGACAAGCCGATCTCGGTCGTGCTCGTTCCAACCCTCGTCGGGGGCTACAACGAGAAGGAGATCTGGCCCACGGTGAAGTTCGCGATCGACAACATCGACGTCGTCCGCGGCGTCAACTTCCAGCCGGTCGCGCTCACCGCGCGCATTCCCGACCGGGACCGCTTCCAGATGCGGTTCACCCAGTCGGACCTCGTGCGGATCCTCTGCACGGAGGGGCCGTTCGAGAAGTCGGACTTCTTCCCGGTCCCATCGGTCGCTCCGATCTCCGAGCTCGTCTCGATCATCCACGGCGAGGAGAAGATGACCCTCACGACCCACCCCGGCTGCGGCTGCGCCACCTTCGCGTTCGTCTCGAAGGACGGCAGCAAGATCACGCCGCTCCCGCGGTTCATGGACGTCGACGGCTTCTTCGAGAACGTCGAGTCGATGATCGAGAAGTACCGGGACGCCCGATTCTCGCGGGTTCGGACGGCGGTCGCCGGGGCCCGGCTGCTCCACGACGTGGCGAAGTACTTCGACTTCTCGAAGGCGCCCGAGGGACTCAACGAGAAGAACTCGGTCCGGGTCATCGCCGGGATCTTCACCGAGGGGAACAAGGAAGCCCTCGCGAAGTTCACCTGGCGGACGCTCTACATCGGGAACATGCACTTCCAGGACGCCTACGACTACGATATCCAGCGCCTGATGCG
>Ga0187769_10002292_pt1 | contig 11161 bp, 10 predicted proteins | sample 0116_SJ02_MP02_1_FD_133140 | JGI IMG/M metagenome (GOLD analysis project Ga0187769, IMG submission 133140) | Tropical peat soil microbial communities from peatlands in Department of Meta, Colombia - 0116_SJ02_MP02_10_MG | ecosystem: Environmental > Terrestrial > Soil > Wetlands > Peat | place... | reverse complement strand
GGCCTTTTGCCTGCGCTTCCGCATCAGCCGCCCATGCCTTACATTACCAGCATGGCGTCTTCCGACGACGACTATCTGATTCGCCCCGATCCGCTCGATCCGCGCCTGACCGAGCGCGTCGGCGGCGTCGACCAGACCGGCGCACGCATCGAAACCGCGGTCACGGTCGAGCGGGCGCTGACGATCTTCCTCAATTCCCAGGAGATCGTCACCGCGATGACCATCAACGACCATCCCGAATATCTGGCGCTCGGCTATCTGCTCAATCAGAACATGCTGAAAGCCGACGATACCGTCACCGCGGTCGACTACGACGAGGAATTATCGGTCGTGGTGGTGCGCACCAAGCGCAAGACCAATTACGAGAAAAAGCTGAAGAAGAAGGTGCAGACCTCGGGCTGCGCGCAGGGCACCGTGTTCGGCGACCTGATGGAAGCGCTCGAGGGCGTGACGCTGCCGCCCGCCAAATTGCACACCTCCTGGCTCTATGCGCTCACCCATAAGATCAACACCACGCCGTCGCTTTATCTGGAAGCCGGCGCCATCCACGGCTGCGTGCTGGCGGAAAGAGACCGCCCGCTGGTCTATATGGAAGACGTCGGCCGCCACAATGCCGTCGACAAGATCGCCGGCTGGATGTTCAAGCACCGCGTCCCTGCGGCCGACAAGATTTTCTACACCACCGGGCGGCTCACCTCGGAGATGGTGATCAAGACGGTGCGCATGGGCATTCCGATCCTGATCTCGCGCTCCGGCTTCACTGCCTGGGGCGTCGAACTGGCGCGCAAGGCCGATTTGACGCTGATCGGCCGCGCCCGCGGCAAGCGCTTCGTCGCGCTCGCCGGCGCCGAGCGCATCGTGTTCGATCAGGACCTCGCTTATGTCGAGGAGGAAAGCGCCAAGCATCGGCGCAAAGCCGCGGTGCATGATGAGTAAACTCATGCCGTCATTCCGGGGCCCGAGCGAAGCGAGGGAACCCGGAATCCATATTCACCGACCGTGGTTATGGATTCCGGGCTCGCCACTTCGTGGCGCCCCGGAATGACGCGCCGTGGCAATGCCCCCCACTTTCGGCCTGGTGCTTGCCGGCGGGTTGGCGCGCCGCATGGGTGGCGGCGACAAGGCCCGCATCCGCGTCGGCGGCGAGACCATCTTGCAGCGCGTGCTCGCCCGCGTCCGGCCGCAATGCGACCGCGTTATCATCAACGCCAACGGCGACCCGGCGCGTTTTGCCGATACGCATCTGCCGGTGGTCGCCGACAGCGTGCCCGATTTTGCCGGCCCGCTTGCCGGTATTCTTGCCGGGCTCGATTGGGCGGCGACGCACGCCAAAGCTTGCGAATGGCTGTTGAGCGTGCCCGGCGATTGTCCGTTCCTGCCCAAAGATCTGGCGACCCGGCTGCATGAGGCGCGGCGCAAGGCGGGCACTCAGCTTGCCTGCGCGCGCTCGGGCGAATGGCGCCATCCGGTGGTCGCGCTGTGGCCGGTGGCGTTGCGCGAGGAGCTGCGTAGCGCGCTCCTCGACGAAGGCTTGCGCAAGATCGAAATCTGGACGGCGCGTTACGGCGTCGCCGTCGCCGACTGGCCGGCCGAGCCGGTCGATCCGTTCTTCAACGTCAATACGCCGCAGGACGCGGCGCGCGCGGAGGAAATCGCGAAGCAATATCCGGATGCTTAGCCGATCAGTGAAGCGTAAGCTAAAAAACCGACGCTCGCGCCCGGCTCGATCGCGGTGACGTCCTCGCCGAGCTCGACGAGCCCGTCGGTTTCGGTCAGCGAAGTCAGAACCCCGGCGCCGTCCTGCTCGTATTTGACCGCTTCGACGGCGCCGTCGGCCGCCATGCGTAACGCCACGCGGACATATTCGCGGCGACCCTTGCGTTTCTTGTAGGCAAAGGTCGCGCGCGCCGGCATCGCCACGAGCGGCTCGGGCAACGCGCCGGCGAGCCGCAGCAACAGCGGCCGCACCACGCGCACGAAAATCACGAAGACCGCCACCGGATTTCCCGGCAGGCCGACGAAAGCGGCGCCCTCCCCGCTCGTGCCGCCGGGTATGACGCCCATCGCCACTGGCCGGCCCGGCTTGATTGCCACGCGCCAGAACACGATCCGTCCGATGCTTTCGACGGCCGCGCGCACGTGGTCGGCTTCGCCGGTCGACACGCCGCCCGAGGTGAGCACCAGATCGTGATCGGCAGCAGCGGCGGCGAGCGCCCGTCGCAGCTCATCCGGTTCGTCGCTGAGGATGCCGAGATCGGTGATTTCGGCGTTAAAGCGCGCGATCAGCCCGGACAAGAGAAAACGGTTGGAATCGTAAAGCGCGGCGCGCGGCAGCGCCGCGCCCGGCTCGACGATTTCGTCGCCGGTGGAGAACAGCGCGACCCGCACGCGCCGCCGCACCTCAAGCCTGGTCAACCCGAGCGCGGCAGCGAGCGCGACGTGCTGCGCCTTCAGCCGCCGGCCTGCCGGCAGCGCTACCGCGCCCCTTCGCACGTCCTCGCCGGCAAGCCGGCGATTGGCGCCGCGCTTCAATCCCGGCGGCACCACCACGCAATCGCCTTCGATGCGGCAATCCTCCTGCATGAAGACGGTGTCGGCGCCGGACGGCATCGGCGCGCCAGTGAAAATCCGGATCGCTTGGCCGGCCTTGACCGGCTCCCTCGCAGCGGCGCCGGCAAGCACGCGATCGACAATGATGAGACGTTTTTCCTTACCGCCGTCGAGATCGACGCCGCGCACGGCGAAACCGTCGACGGCGGAATTATCGAACGGCGGGATATCGACGGGCGCGACGACGTCGTCGGCGAGCACGCGGCCCAGCGCGTCGCGCAACGTAACGGTGTCGCGGCCTTCGACCGGTGCAAGGCGCTCCGCAATCAGCCGCTCGACCTCAGCGACCGGGAGCAGCGGACCATTGAAGGCGAAACAATCGTCGCTGAGCTGCGCCATTACACCTCGCTCACGGACGGTGTGTGCGCCGCCTCGCCGATTTGCTCGCGCGAGACGGCTTCCGCCTGCAACACAGTGGCAATCTGTTCGATGTCGTCGAGCATCACGACCGGCACCGCGGCCGCCGCCAGCGGCGCATCGGTGGCAATCGCGACGATGCAATCGTCATCGGGATGCAAAAGCGGTTTGCCGACCGCGGCACGGTAGACTTCGAGCTTCGGATGGCGATGCCGCTTGAAGCCTTCGACGATCACCAAATCCACGGGGCTCAGCCTCGCCAGCACCTCGGCGAGCGGCGGCTCGGGTTCGTCGCGCAACTCATGGACGATGGCCCAGCGCCGGCTCGATACGATGGCGACTTCGTTGGCGCCGGCCTGGCGGTGCAGCCAGGAGTCCTTACCCGGCTGATCGGTGTCGAAGTCGTGGTGCGCGTGTTTGACGGTCGCGACTTTCAGCCCGCGGCCGACCAGCACCGGGATCACCTTGGTGACCAGCGTCGTCTTGCCGGAACCGCTCCAGCCCGCGAGACCGATGATGCGCATGCGCCATTATATGGAGGGTTGGTCGTCCGGTTCCATGCCCAACGCGCGGATGCGCGCGCGAACTGTCTGGTCGCGCAGCACTGCAAGAAACGCCCGCACCGCAGGCCGTTCGCGCCGCGCCTCGACGAGCAGAAAATCGTAGTGCTCCGGCGCAATCGGCAAAAACCCAAGCCTGTACATCTTGGCCACCGGCGCGATCGCGACGCCCCAGTCGGCGCGGCACTGGGAGACGGCGGCAGCCACCGCATTGTGCGAACGCGGGTGATTGGCGTAACCGGCCGGCCGCGCACCCCCCAATAGCCCGTCGATCAGGACGCGCGTGCCTGATCCGGCATTGCGGTTGACCATCAGGACCGCCGGATCGGCCAACGCCGCTTTCAGCGCTTCCGCTGCGGTCATGCCGGCAAAGCGCGCGTCGCCTTCCCGGAACACGAAGCCCTGCATCCGCCGCCAGCCGGGCACGAGCTTGAGCCCCGGCGCGGCCAGATGTTTGTTGTAGACGCCGGTCGACGGATCGACGAGATGCACCGGCGCGAGATCGCATTCGCCGCGGCTTGCCGCGTTGACGCCGCCGAGGCTGCCGATGGCGATGGTGCGCGCGGCAAAGCCGCGCTCCGCCAGCGCCCCGACCACGACATCGAGCGCGACATCGTGGCTGCCCATGATGACGAGATCGGGCGCGGTCTCGGCTTTGCCGATCAACGTAACTTCGGCAGACGTGCCGGCATCGAGCGCCGAGACAAGCGCGTCGATCGCCAAGAAACCGTCGGTTTGCGAGAAGGCGGTCACCGCGCCCGAACCTTTGCCGGTTGGGAATGCGATCAGGCCGTCAGCGCCAACTATGAGCGACACCAGCACGAATTCCTCGCGGCCGAGTTCGGAAACGATGCGCACCGGCAGCTGCGCCTTCACCGTCTTCGCCGCTTCCGGCGGCAATCCGGCGCGCGCGCGAATGAGCGGTGCCACAAAAGCGTGAAAGGTGAAGATCGCCGAGGTCGGGAACCCCGGCAGCACGATCAGCGGCTTGTCGCCGATCACGGCGAGGCAGAGCGGCTTGCCCGGCTTGAGCGCCACGCCATGCACCAGAATGCCGGGCTTGCCCAGCCGAGACACGATGCGATGCGACAGGTCGCCGGCGCCCTTCGACGTGCCGCCGGACAGCACGACGATGTCGCAAGCGTCGAGCGCGCTGCGCATCGCCAATTCGAGCGTCGTCTCTTCGTCCGGGAAGGCGCCGAAGGCGACCGGCTCGCCGCCGGCCTCGACGACCGCGGCGGCAATGATGGCGCCGTTGCTGTCGTAGACGCCGCCCGCACGCAATGGCCTGCCCGGCTCGACCAATTCGTCGCCGGTCGACAGCACGGCGACGCGCGGGCGGCGGACCACCTCGACCGCAGCCAGACCGCACGCCGCGAGCATACCCACCTCGCGCGAACCGATGCGGGTGCCGCGGCGCAACAGCGTTTCGCCGCGCGCAATGTCGGAGCCGGCATAAGAGATGAATTGTCCACTCGACGCCCCGCGGCGCAGCGCGATGGCCGGCGGATCGTTCTCGATGAGCTCAGTCTGTTCGACCATCACCACGGCATCGGCACCGCGCGGAATGACGCCGCCAGTGGCGATTGCGGTCGCGGTGCCCGGCGCAACTTCGACGGCGGGCTCGACGCCGCAGGCGATCACTTCGGCGTTGAGCACAAGCCGCCGCGGCGCGGCATCGCTTGCGCCGGCGGTGTCGGCCGCCCGCACTGCAAAGCCGTCGACATTGGCGCGGTCGAATGGCGGCGCATCGACCGGCGCAACGACGTCGGCGGCCAGCACACGGCCCAACATTTCGGAAAGCGGCACCGATTGCGCGCCGAGCGGCGATCGGTCGACGCAGGCCTCGAAGCGCCGCCGCGCTTCCGCGGCCGAGACTACGTCGAGGAATTGCTCCTGCCGCGCGGCGCGCCGCACCGCGTCGAGGATCGCCGCGCCGCGGCTGTCGCGTTTTGGATCTACAGCCATGGATGCACGGCAACTTCCGTCCCGGCGGCGAAACCTTCGCTGTCGGCCGAAACAACGATAAAGCCTTGGCTCCTGGTCAGCGACGTAACCGACAGATAACCGGAGGCGAGCGGTTCCGCCATCCCATCGTTCACGCTCACGGGGACGAGCTCGGTCATGCCGATTATCGACGTCACTTTGCGCTTAAGCGGCATAAGCGACGGCGTATCCGCAACTTTGCCGCCGGCGAGCGCGGCCACCAGATGACGGCCGATCAAAAACCAGACTGCCAAGGCCGCGTCGAGCCGGCCGGGAACAAGCAGCACCGGGCGCTCTCCGACAAAGCCAAATGCCGCGGTTTCGCCGGGCGACACGGCAATGCCATGCGCCGCCACGCGGCCAACCCGAGCTAACGCTTGCACGGCATGATCCAGCTGACCGCTGCCGGTGCCGCCGACGGCGATGATGGCATCGTTATTGTTATCGGCGGACGCAACATCAAGAGTAATGTCAGGACTGCCCGGCACTTTGCCACCGGCACCGAGGACCTGGTGAACATGAAGGCCCAGCACCGCATGGAAAGAACGTGTCCCCGGCTCGCCGCCAACGACGATGGCTATGCGTGGCTCCCGGATGAGGGCGTTTTCAATTTTGGCTGCGCGCATCGCCGCCACGTCGACGGACCTCATTCTTTCGCCGGCGCGCCGCAGGAGCGAGTGCGGCGCTGTGTCGCCACCTGCCGGCAACACCCCTTCGCCCGCCGCAACCGGTGCGATGGCTTCGGCATGTTCGCCCCGGAGTACCACCGCATCGAGCGGCAACACCGCATCGGCACCGCTCGGCAGCGTCTGCCCGACATCGACACGGCGGGCGGGTGGCGGCAGCGGCACGGGCGCGTAGGAACTGGCATCGGCGACCGCGGCCGCCGCGACGGCAAAGCCGTCGCGCAACACGATCGGATGTTCGGGACATTGCAATGACACGACGTCTTCGGCCAGCGTAAAGCCACGCGTCGTAGCGATCGCCCATCTTTGCGGCGTTACGGCCTCAACCTGCGCATCGATAAGCGCAAGCACCGCTTTGAGCGGTGTCAGGCGGGAAATGCGTTGTCCGCTGGTATCGTCAATCATCGCCAACTATTTTGTCATGCTCCGCGGAAGCGGAGCATCCGGTAAACTCAAGCATTACGGTATATATCTCATATCTTAGTGACTACTGGATCGTCCGCCTTCGCGGACGATGACAAAAAAGATGACCGAAAAAACCCTCAACCTGCGCGGCCTCAAATGTCCGCTGCCGGCGCTGCGCACCAAGAAGGCGCTAAGTCAGGCGCAACCGGGCGACATCTTTATTGTCGAGTGCACCGATCCGCTCACCGCCATCGATATTCCCAATCTCCTCAATCAGACCGGCGACACGCTCGAGGAGACGCGCAAGGAGAAAAAGCTCCTGACCTTTCGCATCCGGAAGAAATAATGCGGCTCACTCCGCCGCGACGCGATGCGCGGCGACGCCTCTCGCCTTCACCACCACCTTGATGGCGTCGTCGATGCGCTCCTTGGCATAGCGGATCGCGGTCGGCAGATCGTCGAGCGCGAAAGTGTGGGTGTGGATCTTGGTGGCGTTGAAGCGCTTCTGCGACATGAAGGCTTCGGCGCGATGCGTGGCGCTCTTGCCCTCGCCGCGGATGCCGTAGAGGTAGATGTTGTTGCGCACGATATGGGCGACGTCGACCGGGGTTTCGGCGTGCGGAAAAGCCGCGAGACACACTTTGCCGCCGCGGTTGACCATATGGACCGCGTCGTTGACCGCGTTCGGCGCGCCCGAGCATTCGACGACATAATCGACGCCCTTGCCGCCGTTGAGCCGCTTCACCGCCTCGACCGCGTCCTCGTTGCGCACATTGACGACATGGTCGGCGCCGAGCTCGCGACCGATCCTGAGTCGGTTGTCGCGGGTGCCGGTGAGGATCACCGGCTGGGCGCCGAGCGCCTTGGCCACCGCGACGCCGAGAAGCCCGATCGGCCCCGGGCCGGTGACGACGACGCTTTCGCCGGCAACCAGGCCGCCGAGCTCGGTGAGCCCGTACATCGCCGTGCCCGCGGTGACGACCAGCGTCGCCTCCTCGTCCGACATGGCGTCGGGAATGGCGACCAGTGTGTTGATGTTGTTGACCTGGTACTCGCAAAAGCCGCCGTCGGTGGTGAAGCCGTTGGCGCGGTGGCCCTTGTCGACGTCGCCGTAATTGAGGCCGTAGTTGTGGCATGAGGTGTACATGCCTTCACGGCAGCGCTTGCACTGGCCGCAGCCGGCATGGATCTCGACGGTGACGCGTTGGCCGATGCGGTACTCGTCGACGCCGGGGCCGAGCGCCGCCACCGTGCCCATATATTCGTGGCCGGGCGTGAAATTCTTGTTGAACGGCATGCCGCCCTGGATCGACGCCGGCGGGCCGTGATCGATGATTTCGAGGTCGGTGGCGCAGATCGCGACCGCGTCGATGCGCACCAAGACTTCGGCGCGCTTGGGCACCGGCACCGGCTTTTCGGTGAGCTTAAGCTCGCCGGGATTGCCGAGAACCCACGCTTTCATCGTAGCGGGGACCGGCAAATCGGGGCTCGTTTTCACTCCGGGGCCTGCATACATCGCTTGATTCCTTCAGGTCGCTTCCACCCTATGCGGGTGCTTATAGTGAATTTCAGCGCCGGACGAAACTTTAAGTCACGCCGGCTCGCCGGCGGCGTCGCGGTCGAGATCGACATAGATGTCGTCGCCTTGCAGCACCACCTGGTAGGTGCGCAGCGCCACCTCGCAGGGCGGCGCCCTGACCGCGCCGGTCGGCACGTGGAAGGCGCCGAAATGCACGCAGCATTCGATCACATCGCCTTCCAGCATGCCGTCGGCGAGGCTTGCCGCGGCATGGGTGCATTCGTCGTCGGTGACGTAGAACTTGCCGTCGACATTGAAGACGGCAAGCCTCCGGTCGCCGACGTCGAACGCCCTGACCGTCTGCGGCGCAATATCGGCCTGCGCGCAAATCTTGACGATATTCTCTGCCATGGCCCTGCCCTTTCGGCCGCTGTTATATAGTCATTCCGGGGCCGAGCGAAGCGAGGAGCCCGGAATCCATATCCGCTGACCTGTGAGTATGGATTCCGGGCTCGCTGACGCGGCGTCCCGGAATGACATGAGGGACAATGCAGGTTCTGGTGATCGGCGCAGGCGTAGTCGGCTTGGCGATCGCGCGCGCCGCGGCGCTCGCCGGCCATGACGTCACCGTCGCCGAGCAGACCGGCGGCATCGCCAACGGCGTATCCTCGCGCAACAGCGAGGTCGTGCATGGCGGTCTTTACTACCCGACCGGTTCCTTGCGCGCCCGCCACTGCGTGCGCGGCCGCCGCATGCTGTATGCGTTTTGCGGCAGCCACGGCGTTGAGCACCGCAAATGCGGCAAGCTCATCGTGGCCACCAGTCCGGCCGAGCTGGCCAAGGTCGAGACGATCAAGAAGCAGGGCGAAATAAACGGCGTCGAAGGCCTGGAGACGATCGGCGGCAACGCCGCCCGTGCGCTGGAATCCGAACTGTCTTGCATCGGCGCCTTGTCGTCGCCGGAGTCCGGCATCGTCGACAGCCACGGTTTCATGCGCGCGCTGTGGGGCGAGCTCGAGGATAACGGCGGCATGATCGCGTTTGAGACGCCGGTCGAGCGCTTGAGCTACGAGGCGCCGCGCTGGCAAGTGCGGTTTGGCGGCCACGACGCCGGCGCAGCCGACTTCGACGCGGTGGTCAATTCGGCCGGGCTCGGCGCCCAAGCGCTGGCGCGGCGCATCGACGGCTATCCGGTCGAAAAAGTGCCGCGGCTCGTGCTGGCCAAAGGCAATTACTTCAGCTTCGCCGGGCGACCGGTGTTCTCGCGGCTCGTCTATCCGACGCCGGTCGACGGCGGGCTCGGCGTCCACGTCACGCTCGATCTCGCCGGGCGCATGCGGTTCGGCCCCGACGTCGAGTGGATCGCGCAAGAGAGCTACAGCGTCGATCCAAGACGCGCCGACAGCTTCTACGAACGGATCCGCAGCTACTGGCCCGGCCTGCCCGACGGCTCGCTGGTGCCGGATTATTGCGGCATCCGCCCGAAACTCACCGGACCGGGCGAGCCGGCGGCCGATTTCATGATTGCCGGCCCGGGCGCGCACGGCCTGCCGCGGCTCATCAATCTGTTCGGCATCGAATCGCCGGGTCTCACTTCGTCGCTGTCGATCGCCGAGGACGTGGTGAAGCTTTTGGCGTGACCGGAACCTAGCGCGAAATCGCGCCGCGCGTATTGGCGCCGAGACTGACCGGCGGCGGCGGCGCCTGCGGCATGGCGATGGTGCCGGGATCGTCATCGGCGGGCGGCTCTTCGTGCGGCCGGTTCGCCGCGACACGCGCGGTGACCGAATTCAATTCGCCGGCGATGCTCGACGGCTTGACCGGGGTAAAGGTGTCGGTTCTGCCGTTCCTGCCGGCAAAGGCCATCAGCCCGTCTTTGGTGGCAACGATGTCGCCCGGCCGCAGCGTCGGATCGCTCGACAGATCGAACGGCGCCAGCCCGAATGCGTCGCGGCCGTTGCAGGTGCAATTGGCGACGAGCTGCTTGCGGTAGATGAAGGCGGTATCGAGGTCGGCATAGCGCGCGCCGTCTTTCGCCGTCGCGGCGCCGATTTCGCTGCCGAAGAACACCTTGGTCTTGCTCGCCGGACACATCGCCCGGCAGGTTTCGACCGGCGTAGCATTGGTCAAATGCTCGAGCGGAAAATGCTGGCCGTCGCACAGCCGCACGCAATAGGCGACGACGTGGCCGGTCGAGCCGCCGCTCTGACGCACGCTTTCCGGCCCCAACGGCGCCGGCACGATCGGGCCAAGCGGCGCCGACGGTTCCGCGTAGGATTGGGCCGGCGGCGGCTGGCGGTCGGATTCGCCGAACAGAAAATCGAACAGTCCGCCGGCCCGCGCAGGGCCGGCTGCGGCTAAGGCGACGGCGAGCGCGGCGACGACGACTGTCGCGTCCCACGCCGACCGCGTCCGCCAACGCCGATGCACCACCGCAATACCTCTTGATCCAGCGCGCCGGGACCGAAACCCGGCATGATAACCCCGCCGTAAGCAGCCAAGTTCCGGCCCAAGTTCCGGCGGTCGAAGTTCCAGCCGTTTCAGTCGCGAGCATGGCGGAGAAAGTTCACCATCATGTGGCCGAGCGGACCTCCTTTGCCCGAATTGCCGGCAGGCTTAAGAGATTATGAATTTGGCCAATGGCGCAAAGCGCCTCTTTTCACCTCCCCTGGAGGCGGGAGGTCGATCGCTTTTGCTCGGTATGAGGAAAAGCGATCAGGACGGGTGGCAGCGGCGAAGAAACTGAGCGCATCGTTTTGGTACCTCTGCATTCACCGCACCCCGCGTCGCTTCGCGACGCGACCTCCCCCCTCCAGGGGAGGGTGAAGAAAAACCTCTCCCGTTCTCGAACTGCGATTTCGCGCCCGAGCGTGTCATACAGCGATGTTTCTTTTCCCTCCCCCCGCAAAGCGGCGGGGAGGGTCGCGAGCGAAGCGAGCGGGGTGGGGGAAGCGGAAGTAAAGTGCCCCCCACCCCTAACCCCTCCCCACCGCGCGCTCTGCGCGCGGGCGGGAGGGGAATTTAAAAGAAAAGGAAGC
>Ga0187769_10002289_pt1 | contig 11165 bp, 8 predicted proteins | sample 0116_SJ02_MP02_1_FD_133140 | JGI IMG/M metagenome (GOLD analysis project Ga0187769, IMG submission 133140) | Tropical peat soil microbial communities from peatlands in Department of Meta, Colombia - 0116_SJ02_MP02_10_MG | ecosystem: Environmental > Terrestrial > Soil > Wetlands > Peat | place... | reverse complement strand
CGAGAATTGCGTCCTGCACGGCGACCAGGCGTCCGAGGCGTTTCTCACCGACGTGATCGGCGCCAAGCCGTGCCCGGGTCAGCGGCACATCAGCGTCGAATCGATGTTCGAGTACGGCTCGCGCGCCGGGTTTTGGCGGCTGTGGCGGTTATTCACGGCGCGACAGATTCCGGTGACGGCGTTTGCCGTCGCCAACGCGCTCGCCAGAAATCCGCAGGTGGCGGCGGCGATGCGCGAAGCAGGCTGGGACATCGCCAGCCATGGCCTGAAATGGATCGATTACAAGGATTTCTCCTACGCCGAAGAAGGCCGCCACATGCGCGAGGCAATCCGGATACACGGCGAAATTACCGGAGAGCGTCCATTGGGCTGGTATACCGGCCGCACTTCCGAACACACGTTGAAGCTTGTGCTCGACGACGGCGGTTTTCTTTATTCCTCGGATTCCTATGGCGACGACTTGCCTTATTGGGTGAACGGAGCGAAGGGACCGCATCTCATCATCCCATACACGCTCGATGCCAACGACATGCGCTTCATCAACCCGCAAGGTTTCGCGAACGGCGAGGCGTTTTTCACCTACTTGCGCGACACTTTCGATTATCTCTACGAAGAAGGGGCGTCCGCGCCTAAGATGATGTCGGTCGGCTTGCATTGCCGGCTGGCTGGGCGTCCCGGGCGTGCCGCGGGGCTTGCACGATTTTTGCAGCACATCGCCAAATTCGACCGCGTCTGGGTAGCGACGCGTCTCGACATCGCGCGGCATTGGCACCGCCAGCATCGTGCGCTGGCCGCCGATGCGCCGGTCGTCGAATAAGGGCCCGGGTCATGCCGCAGGTGTCATTGGACGAACTTAATCGCATGGACCGTCGCGAATTTGCCGCCGCTCTCGGTGGCATCTTCGAGCATTCGCCCTGGGTCGCCGAGATTGTGCACGCAGCCCGTCCGTTTCCAAGCGTGGGCGTGCTTTACGAAACGATGATTATTGCCGTGCGCAACGCCAGCGACGAGCGCCAAAGCTCGCTCATAAGAGGTCATCCCGATCTCGCCGGCAAGGCGGCGCGCGAAGGTACCCTCACTCGCGACTCCACGCGCGAACAAGCGAGCGCCGGCCTCGATGCGCTTTCCGAGCAAGAGTTCGCCGACTTTCATCGGCTCAACACCGCCTATCGCGAAAAATTCGCCATACCGTTCGTCATTTGCGTGCGCCGGCACGGCAAGGATTCGATTTTGCGGCAGTTCGAGCGGCGTCTGCGCAATGACGCGGCAGCCGAGCGGGAAACGGCGCTCACCGAAATTTTTCGCATCGCGGCGCTGCGGCTCGACCAGCTTGTAGTGGGGCCGGATCGACTTAAGGTGCATGGCCGGCTCACCACCCACGTACTCGATAATGACCGCGGCGCTCCGGCGTCGGGAGTAGAAATCGAGTTCTGCGAAGTTGCAGCATCGGGCCAACCACGGACGCTGGGCCGGACGGCGACGAACGCGGACGGGCGCACCGCGGAGCCATTGATCGCGGAACGGCCGATCCCGATCGCCCAATACGAGCTGCGGTTTGCGATTGGAGCGTATTTCGCGCGGCAGAAAACACCGCTCGCCGACCCGCCGTTCCTTGACATCGTTCCGATCCGGTTTGCGGTCGCGGACCCCGAGGGTCATTATCATGTGCCGCTCCTGGTCACGCCGTGGAGTTATTCCACCTATCGCGGCAGTTGACGACGGCGACCATGGAAAACGGAAAACCGCCGCTTTGGGTTAAGGATCCTCTTGGCATCTTCGCCGAGGGCGCAGAGCGCGGAATCGTGGTGCAGGGCGATCGCATCGTCGAACTGGTGTCCGCCGGACGGACGCCGACGGAAAGAACGGACATATTCGATGCCAGCGCGCACGTCGTGCTCCCCGGGTTGATCAATACGCACCACCATTTCTACCAGACACTCACTCGCGCGGTTCCGGCCGCGCTCGACCGCGAATTGTTTCCCTGGTTGCAGGCGCTTTATCCGATCTGGACTCGGCTGACGCCGCAGGCGCTCGATCTTGCCATGACGCTGGCCATGGCCGAACTCATGCTGTCCGGCTGCACGACGGCCACCGACCACCACTATGTCTTCCCGGCCGGGCTGGAAGATTCGATTGACATTGAAGTTGCGGCTGCAAAGCGGCTCGGCTTGCGCGTTCTATTGACGCGCGGATCGATGAATCTTTCGCAGCGTGACGGCGGATTGCCGCCGGACAGCGTGGTACAGGATGAAGATACGATCCTGGCCGACAGCGAGCGCGTGGTCGCGCGCTATCACCAGCCGGGCGAAGCTGCCATGGTCCAGATCGCGCTGGCGCCATGTTCGCCGTTTTCGGTCACCTCATCGCTGATGCGGGCCACCGCCGATCTGGCGCGGCGACTGAATGTGCGCATGCATACGCATCTGGCCGAAACCGAGGATGAGAACCGTTTCTGTCAGCATCTCTACCACTGCCGGCCGCTCGACTATTTGGAGGATTGCGGCTGGCTCAACGAACGAACTTGGCTTGCTCACGGCATTCACTTCGAAGCCGAGGAAATGCCGCGGCTCGCGCGGGCCGGAACGACGATTTCCCATTGCCCTTGCAGCAATCAGGCTCTCGCTTCGGGGAGCTGTCCGGTCTGCAGTCTGGAACAGGCCGGCGTGCGCGTCGGCATCGGCGTCGATGGCTCGGCGTCGAATGATTGCTCCAATTTGATGCAGGAAGTGCGCGCAGCCTTCCTGCTGCAACGCAGCCGCTACGGCGTCAAAAAGGTCAGCCATCTTGACGCCTTGCGCTGGGCGACCAAGGGTTCCGCCGCATGCGTGGGACGCACGGACATCGGCGAGATCGCCGTCGGCAAGATGGCCGATCTCGCGCTGTTCAAGCTTGACGAGCCACGCTTCTCCGGTAGCGGCGATCCGCTTGCCGCGCTGGTGCTGTGCGGCGCGCATCGCGCCGACCGGATCATGGTGGGCGGACGCTGGATCGTCGAGAACGGCGAAATTCCGGGGCTCGATCTGACCGCGTTGATGAAGCGCCACTCCGCCGCAGCCCATAGGCTGCAGTCCGGCGGCTGATGCCTCGATCTAATCTAGCAGGCGATCACTTCCCCGGAACCTTGTCGTCGATGCCCTTGACGTAGAAGTTCATGCTCAGGATTTGGCCGTCATCGAGACGGCTGCCGCCCTTGCATTCGACGGTCTTGCCGTCCTGGTCCACGATCGGGCACTTGAAGGGATGCAGCGTGCCGGACCTGATGGCGGCCTCGGTGGCCATGGCCATCTGCTTCACGTCGTCCGGCATGTTGGTATAGGGCGCCATCACGACCATCCCCGAATCAAGGCCGCCCCAGGTGTCTTCGGATTTCCATTTGCCGTCGAGCACGTCCTTGGCGCGCTGGGTGTAGTAGCCGCCCCAGTAGTCGGTGTTCGCGGTAAGTTGCGCGTGCGGCCCGAACTTGATCATGTCGGACGATTGCCCGAACGAATGAATACCGCGCTGCTCGGCGATCTCGGTAGCGGCCGGCGAGTCGGTATGCTGCGTCAGAATGTCGGCACCCTGATCGATCAGCGCCTTGGCGGCGTCCGCTTCCTTGGGCGGGTCGAACCAGGAATTGACCCAGATGATCTTGACCTTCATGTTCGGGTTGACGCTTTGCGCGCCGAGCATCGTCGAGTTGATCCCCGAGATCACCTCCGGAATCGGGAACGAGACGATGTAACCGATGACGCCGGTCTTCGACATTTTCGCCGCGATCTGACCTTGAATGTAGCGGCCTTCATAGAAACGGGCCGCGTAGGTGCTCACGTTCGCCGCCCGTTTGAAGCCGGTGGCATGTTCGAAGAACACCTTGGGATACTTGGCGGCCACCTTGATCGTCGCATCCATGAAGCCAAACGAGGTGGTAAAGATCAGGTTATGGCCGGTGCGCGCGAGTTGCTCGATGGCCCGTTCGGCATCGGCGCCTTCCGGGACGTTCTCAACGAAGGTCGAGTCGACCTTGTCGCCGAGCGCTTTCTGCATGGCCTGGCGTCCGACCTCGTGTTGGTAGGTCCAGCCGAGGTCGCCGATCGGCCCGACGCCGATGAACCCAACCTTGAGTTTCTCGGCGGCCGGCGCGCCGAGCGTGGCGGCGGCGACCGCAAAAATGACCGCGGCCGCGGCGACGACGATGCGATGCTTCATGATTCTGCTCCGGGTTAGACAGACGGGTCTGGGTCCCACGCGTTGAGGCGCGCCCGTCGCGCGCGCTCGCGGGATCTGTTCAGCGGTCCGGCACGAAGACCAGACCGAGCGAGGCGGGTGCGGCAGACCCGGCGGTGCCGCGCGTACGGGAAATCAATACCAGAACGATCACGGTGGCAAGATAGGGCAGTGACGACATCAGCTGCGGCGGGATGCCCAGACCGAGCGCTTGAGCATGCAGCTGTAGGATACTCACAGCGCCGAACAGGTAGGCGCCGGCCACCAAACGGCCCGGCCGCCACGACGCGAAGACGACCAAAGCCAGTGCGATCCAACCGCGTCCGGCGGTCATGCCCGGAATGAAGAATGGCGTGTAAGCAAGCGGCAGAAAGGCGCCGGCAAGCCCGGCGCATCCGCCGCCAAACAGAACCGCCATCATGCGAATCTTGAGCACGGGATAGCCGAGCGCATGCGCTGACACGTGATTGTCGCCGACCGCTCGCAACACCAGGCCCGGGCGCGTGCGGTAGAGAAAGAGCCAGATCGCGACGATGAGCGCGACCGAGACGTAGACGAACGCGTCCTCGCCGAACAATATTCGGCCGACGACGGGCAGATCAGTCAGAAACGGAACATAGAGATGCGCGGCGAGCACGATCTTTTCGCCGACGAAGCCGCGCCCAATCAGTCCTGAGAGGCCGACTCCCAAGATGGTGAGTGCCAACCCGGTCGCCACCTGGTTGACCGCAAGCCCGAGCGTCAGGACGCCGAAAATCGCCGCCAATGCCGCGCCGGCCAAAATGCCGCACAACGCCCCGGCAACGGTGGACCCCGACAAATAGGCGCCGGCGAACCCGCAGGCCGCTCCTACGATCATCATGCCTTCGACGCCGAGATTGAGTACGCCCGAACGTTCGACCACCAATTCCCCGCTGGCCGCCAACAAAAGCGGCGTCGAGGCGGCAATCACCGACAGCACGATGGCCTCAAGCACCAGCATGCGCAGGCCTCGGCAACGTTCTTAAAAGTCGGACGCGATAGGCGATCATCGAATCGCAGGCGAGCACGTAAAACAGCAATATGCCCTGGCAGACCCTCGTCAGATCGAGTGGGATCTTCATCAGGATCTGCGCGTTCTCGCCGCCGATAAAGGTGAGAGCCAGGAACAATCCGGCCACCAGGATGCCCAACGGATTGAGCCGGCCGAGAAACGCCACGATGATCGCGGTGAACCCGTAGCCCGACGAAATGCCGGGGTCGAGATGCCCCACCGGCCCGGCCACTTCGATGATGCCGGCGAGCCCCGCCAGCGCCCCGGAAACGGCAAAGGTGATCAGCACCAGCTTGTTGGCGTCGAAGCCGGAAAACCGCGCCGCCCGCGGCGCCGCGCCGATCAATCGAATTTCAAATCCCATGAGAGTGCGCCCGAGCAGCACTGTTGCCAGCATGACGACGACCAACGCGATGATCGAGCCGAGGTGCAGGCGGCTGCCTTCGATGAGGCTCGGCACCGTGGCGGCCGCATCGAATTCGCCGGTGGTGGGAAAATTCAAGCCATGGGGATCGCGCCACGGCCCGCGGACCAGATAATCCATGCCGAAGTTGGCGACGTAGACCAGCATCAAGCTGGTGAGGATTTCGCTGGCGCCGAAACGCACTTTGCAAATTGCCGGTATCAGAGCGTACAGCGCGCCGCCGAGCGCACCGAGCAATAGCATCGCCGGCAACAGCCAACACCCGACGTCGGTGCCATGGGTGCGCACCGCAAGCCAGCTGCCGGCGACGGCGCCCATGATAAATTGCCCTTCGGCGCCGATATTCCAGATATTGGCGATATAGCAGAGCGACAGGCCGACCGCGATCATCACCAACGGCGTCGCCTTGACGGCGATTTCCTCCAGCGAATACGTATCGGTCAACGGATCGACGAAATAGACGCCGAGCGCGGCGATCGGGCTCTTGCCGAGCAGTGCGAACAGCACCGTCATGGTGGCGAGCGTGAGCGCGATCGCGATCAACGGCGAAGCTATCGCGGCGGTTGTCGAGCGCTCGGCGCGCCGTTCAAGCACCAACCGCACGATCCGCCTCTTGTTCGGTCGCAGCGCGCTCGGGCGCGGCGCCGCCCATCAGCAACCCCAACCGTTCCCGCGTTGCCGCCGCCGCATCGAGCGGCGCCGAAAGCTTGCCGTGGAACATCACGGCGACGCGATCCGCTATTTCGGCAAGTTCGTCGAGATCCTGGCTGATGACAAGCACCGCGGCGCCACGCGCGGCAAGATCGATCAGCGCCTGACGAATGGTTGCCGCCGCGCCGGCATCGACGCCCCAGGTCGGCTGACTGACCACGAGCACGCCGGGCTCACGCAAGATTTCGCGGCCGACGACGAATTTCTGCAAATTGCCGCCCGACAGGCTGACCGCTTCGGGATCGCGTTTGGCCTTGCGCACGTCGAAGGCCTTCGTTGTACGGTCGACGGCGGCAAGCGTCGTCGGTTTGTCGACGAAACCGCGCTTGACCATGCCGCTCGCCGCGTGCCCGGTAAGCAGCGCGTTCTCGGACAGCTTCATGCGCGGCGCGGCGCCGTGACCGAGCCGTTCCTCCGGCACAAATGCCGCGCCCAAACGGCGGCGCGCGTTCACGTCAAGGAAACCCGCCGGCCGACCGGCAATGACGATCGCGCTTGGGTCCGGCGACAACTGTTCCCCGGACAGCGCAGCAAACAATTCATCTTGACCGTTGCCGGCCACGCCGGCAATGCCGACAATCTCGCCGCCCCGCACCTCAAGCGATATTTCGTCGAGGCGGGTTCCATGCGGATCGTCGGGCGTCAATGACAGCTTATGAATGACGAGCCGCGGGGCCGACCGACCGCGGCCGGACGCCTCCTTGACCTCGCCAATGTCGGCTCCGACCATCATGCGCGCCAGCGACGCGGCGGTCTCCTGACGCGGGTTGCACGTCGCCACTTTCTTGCCGCCGCGCAGAATGGTCGCCGTATCGCAGATCCTTTTGACCTCTTCGAGCTTGTGACTGATGTACAGGATGGCTCTGCCTTCGCTCTTGAGCCGCGCAAGCACCAGAAACAGCTGATCCGACTCCTGCGGCGTGAGCACCGCCGTCGGCTCGTCGAGAATCAATAGCTTGGGATTTTGCATAAGCGCGCGGACAATTTCGATCCGCTGCCGCTCCCCGACCGACAATCGCCACACCTCGCGCTTGGGATGAAGCGGCAGGCCGTAGATCCGAGAGGTCTCGGCAAGTCTTTCGGAAATAGCGGCAAAGGACTCGGTCGGCGCCAGACCGAGCGCGACGTTTTCCGCGACCGTGAGATTCTCGAACAGCGAGAAATGCTGGAACACCATGCCGATGCCGAGCGCGCGCGCTTCGGACGGACCCGCCAATACGATCTTTTGCCCCGCCCAGCGCAATTCGCCGGCGCTCGGCTGAATGAGGCCGTATATCACCTTGACCAGCGTGGACTTGCCGGCACCGTTTTCGCCGAGCAGCGCATGGATTTCGGCCGGAAACAGGTCGAGGTCGATGGCGTCGTTGGCGAGAAATGTGCCGTACAGCTTGCTGATGCCTTTTGCTTGCAGCAGCGGCTGGTTGGGCGGCGATACGCCCCTTTGAGGAATGTCATGCATCGGACTGTTGCGTGATTTAGCTGCTGCAAAGATCATTCCACTTTGGTCGCGGCGGCAATCCGAGATCCATCTTCAGGGCGGAACAATCCCCATGTTATTGTCATCGTTGAAAAAATTCAATTGACTCGCCGCGAGCCTGTTCAAAAATAGGCTCTGGAAAATATTGCGGCGGCCGCGTCGCGTTGGCATTCTAACACTTGCCGGAGCGAGACGAAGGAGTTCTCCGTGGAGCTTGTGCTCACTCAGTGGGTGGGCGCCATCCTGCGCTGGTTGCATGTGATAGCCGGCATCGCCTGGATCGGCAGCTCATTTTACTTCATTCACCTCGATCTCAGCCTCAAGCCAAGACCCGGACTGCCGAGCGGCGTCAAGGGCGATGAATGGCAGGTTCACGGCGGCGGCTTCTATCACATGATGAAATATCTGGTGGCGCCGGCGCAAATGCCGGACAGCCTGACCTGGTTCAAATGGGAAGCCTACACAACTTGGTTGTCGGGATTTGCGCTGTTAGTCGTCGTCTACTACCTCGGCGCCGATCTTTTCCTGATCGACACATCGGTCCTCGATCTCACGGCACGGCAAGCCGCCGGCATTGCCTTTGGCGGCCTGGTCGTCTCCTGGCTCGTCTACGAAGGCCTGTGCCGTTCGCCGCTCGGCAGGCAGGAAGTGGCGCTGGCGTTGGTCGGCTATGTCTATCTCGTGGCGCTGACTTACGCGTTCACGCACGTGTTCAGCGGGCTGGGCGCCTTCACGCAGATCGGCGCGCTGATCGGCACGATCATGGTCGCGAATGTCTTCATCATCATCATTCCCTACCAGAAGAAAACAGTCGCCGCGATGTTGGCCGGCAAGGAGCCGGATCCGGTTTGGGGCGAACTCGGCAAGCAGCGCTCGGTGCACAACAACTATCTGACGCTGCCTGTCGTCTTTTTGATGCTGAGCAATCATTATCCGCTGATGTTCGCGACTCGCTACAATTGGATCATTGTCGCGATCGTCCTCGCCATCGGTCCGGTGATACGCCACTTCTTCAATTCGCGCCACGAGGGCAAAGGCAATCCATGGTGGACCTGGGCTGTGGCGGCGGCGGGCATGCTTGCGGTGGCATGGCTGTCGGGGGCCGGGCCGCGGGTCTTGACGACCGGTGAGTTGCCGCCGGTGCCGCAGTTCAACAAAGTCGCGGATATCGTCATTTCCCGCTGCAGCATGTGCCACGCCGCCGAGCCGGTCTGGGAAGGAATCCCGGCTGCGCCGAAAGGCGTCATGCTCGACAGCGACAAAGAAATTCGCCTGCACGCGCGGCTGATCGAGACCTTCGCGGTAAGGTCGCAGGCGATGCCGCCCGGCAACATCACCGAGATGACGCCGCAGGAGCGGCTTGTCCTCGCCGCGTGGCTGGCGGCCGGAGCACCGGCGAAGTAGGCGGCGTGGGTTCCTGCCATGGACCTTAACACGGTGACGGAAGTGGCGAGACCGCGCCGACGCGCGGATGTGCCGGCCTGGCGCGCGGGCGATGCCTGGCTTGCCGGCGGCACGTGGCTGTTTTCCGAGCCGCAACCCGGCATTGGCAGGCTGATCGACATCGCCGAACTCGGCTGGCCCGCCTTGCAAATCTCGGAACAAGGCCTGCGCATGGCCGCAACTTGTCGGATCGCGGAACTGGACGCGGCGACTTTTGCATCGGCGTGGATCGCCACGCCGCTCTTCAATCAATGTTGCCGATCGTTTCTAGCGTCGTTCAAAATCTGGAACATGGCGACCGTCGGCGGCAATGTTTGCATGGCCTTGCCGGCAGGACCGATGATCGCTTTGACCGTGGCACTGGAGGGCATGTGTACGATCTGGACGCCGGACGGCAACGAACGTCGTATTGCGATCAAAGATTTCGTGCTGGCGCCGCAGCGCAACGCGCTCAAGCCCGGAGAGCTGCTTCGCGCCATCGATTTGCCTGCCTCGGCGTTGCGGCGACGAACGGCGTTTCGGCAGATTTCGCTGAGCCCGCTTGGCCGCTCGGCTGCATTGCTGATCGGGACGCGCGATCCCGAGCGCGGCGCCTTCACGATCACGATCACCGCCGCCACGCCGCGGCCCGTCCAATTGGCTTTCGCCGATATGCCCGCATCGGCGGCGTTAGGCGAACGGATCGAAGCCGCAATCCCAATCGGGCAATATTACAACGACGTTCACGGCTCGCCGGCGTGGCGCCGCCATATGACCCTGCATTTTGCCGAGCAGATTCGCTGTGAGCTTGCCGGAGAGAATCCGGCATGACGTTTTTGGTGAACGGCAAAACCCATTCCGTTCGTCCGCGCCCGGGACAATGTCTGCGCACCTTCCTGCGCGACCTCGGCTGGTTCGGCGTCAAGAAGGGCTGCGACGCCGGGGATTGCGGCGCCTGCGCCGTGCTCATCGACGGCGAACCGGTGCACAGCTGCATTGTCCCGGCCTATCGTGCCGAGGACCGTGCGGTGACAACGATCGAAGGTTTGGCGGGTTACGGCGAGCTGCATCCGATGCAGCGGGCTTTCCTGGAGGCGCAAGCCTTCCAGTGCGGCTTCTGCACGCCGGGGATGGTCATGACCGCGGCGAGCCTCAATCAGTCGCAACGTCAGGACCTGGCTTGGGCTTTAAAGGGCAACATTTGTCGCTGCACCGGCTATGGCGCGATCGAAGCCGCGATCCACGGCATCCGCCAAATCGAAACGGCCGAAGCGGGAAGTGCCTGCGGCCGTAGCGTGCCGGCGCCGGCCGGTCCGGACGTCGTGCGCGGCAGCGCACATTATACGCTCGACGTCGCGCCGCCGGGCCTCCTGCACATAAAGCTTGTTCGCTCGCCGCACCCGCATGCGCGCGTCAAATCGATCCGCAAGGCCGAAGCATTGTCGGTTCCGGGCGTGCGGGCCGTTCTCAGCTGGGAAGATGCGCCAACAGTGCTGTATTCGAGTGCGCGCCACGAGCATGAAACGGAAGATCCGGCCGACACCGTCGTTTTCGACAACGTCATGCGCTTTGTCGGCCAGCGCGTCGCCGCCGTGGTCGCCGACAGCGAAGCAGCCGCGGAGGCCGGATGCCGCAAGGTAGCGGTCGATTATGAGTTGCTGCCCGCCGTGTTCGATCCCGAGGCCGCGATGCAACCCGGCGCCCCGGTCATCCACGACAAGGCTCCGCAGGCGCGTATCGATGATCCGCAACGCAACATCGTCGCCGCAGTCCATAGTCATATCGGCAATGTCGAAGCCGGCTTCGCGCGGGCCGATGTCGTGCACGAGGCGACCTACGTCACCCAGCGGGTCCAGCATGCGCATCTGGAAACGCACGGTGCCATCGGTTGG
>Ga0187769_10002288_pt1 | contig 11165 bp, 10 predicted proteins | sample 0116_SJ02_MP02_1_FD_133140 | JGI IMG/M metagenome (GOLD analysis project Ga0187769, IMG submission 133140) | Tropical peat soil microbial communities from peatlands in Department of Meta, Colombia - 0116_SJ02_MP02_10_MG | ecosystem: Environmental > Terrestrial > Soil > Wetlands > Peat | place... | reverse complement strand
CCTCGGGGTTGCCGCGGACATAGAGCACCAACGGCGGGTCATAGATTTCTTTCAGCCGCGGCGGATAGCAAGAATCTTCGCCAGAGATTACCGTAACCCCGGCCGTAGCGGCGCGCGCAATCTCTTCTCGCGCCAGTTCCGCCGATTTTCCAGTGGCAATCGATTGCGCGGAGACCGCCTGAATTCCTGTGCTTTCCAGTTCCGTTAGCGACGCGTGAAACACCGCTTCCACGCCGCCGAAATGGTCCACCAATTTCCGCGCCTTCGTCGGCCCCAGGCCGGGCGTTAGCGAGATGGCGAGCCACTCCAGAATGTGAGTTGCGGATGGGGATGGGGCAACGGCATTCGCCACGTCTGGCACTCCGGTCTTTGCTGGGCTCAATGACTGGACACTGGGCGGAATGTAGTCACTCGCGGAAAGCAAAGTCAAGGGAAGGCGTCACAGGGGTTGCCAAAAAGAGGTCTGCTAAAATCAAAACAGGAATGAGACGTCTGCGCATCTCGGCGATTTCTTACCTCAATACCGCTCCCCTCATGTGGGATTTCGAACACGGCCAGGTGGGACGCGAGTTTGATATTTCCTATACCTTGCCGTCGGCATGCGCTCGCGCTCTGGAAGCCGGTACCGCCGACATTGGAATTATTCCAGCCGCCGCTTACGCGCGAGTTCCGGGGCTGAGGGTGTTGCCCGGTGTGGCCATTGCCTCTCGCCGGCCGGTACGTTCCATCCTGCTGGTCAGCAAAGTTCCAATAGAAAAAATTCGCACCGTGGCTCTCGATACCTCTTCGATGACCTCGGTCGCGCTGACTAAAATTCTGCTTGAGAAATGGCTGGGCGGCGGAAGGACGTTCACGTCGATGGCGCCGGATATCGAAAAGATGCTTGCCCAGCACGATGCCGGATTGGTTATCGGCGACCCCGCATTGCAAATCGACCGCTCGCGCTATTTCACGCTCGATCTCGCCGAGGAATGGATTCGCGATACCGGCAAACCGTTCGTCTTCGCCTTCTGGGCGGTTCGTCAGGACGCATTGTGTGGGGACAGGTGCCCTCGCCCGTCCGCGGCGCGAAGCGACGCTTCTGTGCACACGCAAGACCTGGCCACGATTTTTCAACAATCCCGGGACCGCGGTCTGGAGCCTGGAAGCCTCGACCACATCGCCCGCGAATGGGCTCCGCGCCTCGGTCTGGAAGAATCCGATATTCGCTCCTACCTCACGGAAAACATTTACTACTACTTGGACGCTCCCTGTCTCGCGGGCCTGCAACTGTTCTATCGCTATGCCGCCGAAATCGGAGCCCTGCCCGCCGCTCCGCCTGTAAACTTTCTTACGGCAAGCGCTGCAGTCTCGCGACCCAAGCCAGTCCCAGCCCTCTGAGCTGCATCTAAAACTCGATGCCACATTTCCACGTTTTGCTCGCCGCGCCCCCGTTCTGGCGTCACCTTCGCCGCATGGGAGGGCCCGGCTTGGTCGTCCTGGGTCTCGTCGACAACTCGATTGTTCCAGTTACCGGCAGCATGGACGTGCTTTGCATCTGGCTCGCCGCCCGCCATAGCGAGCCCTGGCCCTACTATGCCGCAATGGCCACGCTCGGTGCTCTTATCGGCGGCTACATTACCTACGCGCTTTCCCGCAAAGGTGGCGAAGAGGCTATGCACCGCAGACTCTCGAAGAAAAAGACTGAGGCGGTGGCAAAGAAATTTGAACGCTGGGGGTTTTTCGCGGTGGCATTGCCGGCTTTGCTGCCGCCGCCGTTCCCCTTTGTGCCGTTTCTGCTGGCCGCCGGAGCTTTGCAGTACTCGCCCGGAAAATTCATAGGCGCGCTGGCGCTGGGCCGGGGCGTGCGCTACTGCATTGAAGCCTACCTGGGATTCCACTACGGCCGGCACATCCTGCGCTTCTTCTCGCAGTATTACGCGCCCGCGCTTGCGATTCCGATTGGGATTGCGGTGCTAGGGTCGGTGTTGACGCTGATCGAGTATTTCGCCCGCAGGCACAGGCGAGAAGAGGAAGCCGAGGCACAGTGAATGGCGTGCTCGGATCGCCTTTCCCGCCGCTCATGGTTCATTCTTGGGGCGTTCTGGCAGCCACCTTGGCAGGTCGATCCGGTAGCGATTTGTTTCGTCGAACAGGGCTAGGCCGTACACTCCCTTCAAGCGGTCGTTGCAGAAGGTACGTATACGCTCATGGTACTCCTTGTCGGCTTCGTTCGGTTCCTTGGTTGGAATGCCCGAAACCGACAGAAACACGACAATGGTCCCGGTCTGTTTCGCCGGTATGAATATCGGTACCTCAAGATGCTTAGCCTCGTCCGGGAGGGGCTGCGAGAATCCCCCATCTTCCGTTTTGACAAGGATTTTGACCTCGCCGGCGAGCTCTACTTTGTAGTCCTCCTCGGTTCGATTCTCCACCGGGTAGCTAAACCGGATCCTCTTTCCATCATCCGTGACCGAGAATCCCGGTGGGTGCCCGGCGACAAGGGCTCTGGTGTCCCAGGGCTTTGGAGGGGTCGGCCGTGACGTGTACCAAACGAGCGAACCGATAATTGCGGCGGCGCCGAGGGCAACACCGATGCCGAACGCCAGCCACTTCAGTGCGAGACGTTTCCAGTTCCACGAGGGTCTCGGTGGTTCAGACGAAGCCATAGGCTCTGACTCTTAAAGGGTACTAGTGTCGCCCAAGGATGATATCGTTTGCACTTACACAAATATTCTTTTTCTGTACAGCGATGTCCTTCTTTCGCTGAAGTAAGTCAGCGAGATCGATTCGGCCTTCCAAGACCATGAACAGGTCGGCACCATCCATACAGACGATGCGAGGTCTTGAACCCTGTAGATACGCCTCTACGCCCGTTTCACTAAAACCCTCGACCGAGATGAACAGCCCAAGCGTGTTATCTAGGCTGGACCCAACGGCTCCGTCCAAGTCGCGGAGATCGGCTAGGTTTACTAGTTCTTTCGTCCATTTTGCCTCGAGCAGATAGTGGTCGCGATCCAAGGTAAACGATCCGTCGATCTGTTCGCCGGTTCGCCTGAAAGGGGACGTAGGTGTAAGGTCGAAAAGGGCGAAGAGAGAATTCAGCAGCTTTTCCAGGTCGTATCCCCTTTCGTTGTGATCCGACTTGCTGTGGAACTCGATAAACTGTGCCTTCAATTTTGTTAAAGATTCATTGAAGGCGCGGTATTTGCTCGCCTCCTCCTTGCGACGTGCGATTGCCTCTTGTTGTTCTTTCTCGGTTTGCTTTGCAGCGTCGTGATCTGCGACAAGTTCGCGAAGTCGCTCCAGGCTCTCCTCGGCCTCCCTTTTTAGCCGTTGACCGTCCGAGCACCAGAGTAGGTGATTGCCGTCTTTGTAGCTAAGAGTCTCGTGTAGGATTCTGCGGAGCGGTCCTATGCCTGACTGGGTCGAATTGAGTTTATCCAGAACAGGCGAGACGATCTTGTACTTGTAAAGCTGCCAGTTTTGGGCGTCGGTAAGGGAGCGGGGAACCTCTGCGACTTCGAAGAGCGCTCTGACGTCGTCCTTTTTCCAGAACACCTTAATGACGGCGTCTTTCAGCGCGCCCATAACGTTTTGAGAAAAGTGGGCCATTTCACTGATCAGTTGGAAGGTTAGCGCGATGTCAATTAAAATGAAAGGTTCTGTGGCCGGCCTATGTCCCTAACCAAGCAGCAAGCCCTCGACCTCTTCCGCTCCGATGACCTGATCGGCATCGGCATGGAGGCCGACGCCGTCCGCCGCAGGCTTCACCCCGAAGGCACGGTCACCTACATCATCGACCGCAACATTAATTACACCAACTTCTGCACCGAGTACTGCACCTTCTGCGCCTTCTATCGCCCGTTGAAAGGCCCCGCCGCGAAAGAAGGTTACATCCTCGATTTCGACACCATCTACGAAAAAATTCGCGAGACTGTCGAACTCGGCGGCACCGGCGTGCTTATGCAAGGCGGCCTGCATCCCGACCTCAAAATCGACTGGCACGAGCGCATGCTGCGCGGCATCAAGCAGCGCTTTCCAAGAATTCATCTTCATTGTTATTCCGCTTCCGAGATTATCGCCATTGCCGAGTACAGCAGCCTCAGCATTCGCGACACGATCCTCCGCCTGCGCGATGCCGGACTCGACTCCATCCCCGGCGGAGGCGCCGAAATCTTGGACGACGAAGTCCGCTACAAAATTGCCCGCTTAAAATGCCTCACGGGTGATTGGATTAATGTCCACCGCACCGCCCACCAGCTCGGCATGAGAACCACCGCGACCATGATGTTCGGCGTCGGCGAAAGCTACGAGCACCGCATCAATCATTTTCAGGAACTTTACAACCTGCAGGAAGAAACCGGCGGCTTCACCGCATTCATCCCGTGGAGCTTTCAGCCGCAAAACACCGCCCTCGGCGGCCGCCACTGGGACGAAGCCACCGCCGTCGATTACCTGAAAGTGCTGGCCATCTCGCGCCTCTATCTCTCCAACTTCCTCAACGTGCAATCGAGCTGGGTCACGCAAGGACTCAAAGTCTGCCAGATGGGCCTGCGCTTCGGCGGCAACGACGTCGGCAGCGTGATGCTGGAAGAAAACGTGGTAAGAGCCGCCGGCGTAACCAACTGCACGACAGAAGAAGAACTGCGGCGGATTATCCGTGACGCCGGATTCCGACCGGCGCAGAGGGATACGCTGTACCGGCAGTATTTTTTAAATTGACGGAGCAACTCCCAGGCACCGCAAGGTGTGACGGTCGAGGACCTAACCCAGGCATCGTAACGATGCCTGGGTTGACTGGGTCGCAGTCTTGAATGCGAGAGATCCAGAGCAACCCGGTATGTTTGGTCCTTGGCGCTGGCTTCTCAAAATGCGCCGGGGTGCCTTGCCAGAGCGAATTCTCCAGTCGATTACTATCTCCTCATTTCGGCTCTGAAATCGATCAAGCCATTACGCGCACGCTTTCCGGCTTTCTGAAGGACGTCTTCGGCTGGAAGGACGGAGACCCTTGGCCGACGTTGGAGGATATCTTCACTTGCATCGATTTATCCGCCAATACAGGGCACCACCTTGGAATTAAATACACACCGAAACTGCTCCGGGCGATAAGACGCATGGCAATTTACAGGGTGTTTTCGGTTCTCGACGACGAATTCAACTACTCGTCGGACATTGTCGAATTGCTTTGTCATTTCCTGTCAGAAGGGCAGGAACTCGCGGGCGCAATCGTCCTCAATTGGGACATCGTCCCTGAAAAGCACCTAGCGCAGCTAAGCGTCTCACCCACCGTTGATTACTGCTGCGAGGCTACAGATTGGAGAAATCCTGAACGCGCTCTTCCTTACCAAGTCCCGGGGCGGCGAACGGTTCGGGTTTGCAAAATGCACGGATCAAGCAACTGGGTCTATTGCGAGAACTGCTGTGCTCTCTATTACGATTTGGAGCATAAGCTATCGCTTCGATCGAAGGTGGGTTTGATTAAGCATGACTTTCGACTGTTCGATGAAAAATTTACAGGGACGACCTTCAATCGCCATCTTGGAATCGCTCCGCAAGAGCGAAAATGTCCGCGCTGTAAGAACATGGTTTCGTCCCACATAGCGACGTTCAGCTATCGAAAGTCGTTTCGCACGTTCGCCTTCTCGGAAATATGGCACCGAGCAGCCGAAATTTTAGCGGCCGCTGGTCATTGGGTTTTTATCGGTTACTCTCTGCCCAGCGCTGACTTTGAGTTGAAACATCTTCTGAAATCAGCTCAACTTCGCTTTGCCCATATCCCAAACTCAGAAAAATCGATTGATGTCGTTTCGAGAGGAGAAGCCGCTCGGGCACCGTATGAGGCCCTATTCGGAAAGGCTGGGCTGGATTACTTCGGGGGCGGCCTTGCTGCCTACGTCGCCCACCTCGCAGGGAAGAGCCCTGTCTAGACAACTACACTATTGCCACCTTTTTTGCGAGAAGTGGGAAATTCCGCCCGCCGCAAATGCAAACGGCCCCGGAATCCCGGGACCGTTCGCGGCAGCATGCTAAATCAGCACCCCGTCAAGGTCACCCCAAATTATCAAAAGAATCCCACCGAGAATCAAGTTGCTTTAAGGAAAGCCGCACCGTGCAAACCGAGCTTTTACCCTACGTTTCCCCCCGCCGCTCCAGTTGCTTATAAAAGACCAGAGAGTAAACCACCGGCGCCAGCGCACCGGTGAGGATGGCTGACAGCGCCAGCCAGAATGGCGCGTTCAGGATGGCGCAGGCCAGACCCGCGAGGCCTGCGGCAAAGAAAGTCTTGGCCGCGAAACGATGCGTGGCATTCCATACCTGTTCGTTGGCAATGGTCCAGGGTGTACGTACGCCGACGTAGAAATTTCGCCGCACCTTACCGAGAACGTTGCCCAGGAGCGCAATCAACAAACTGGCTCCGCCCATGATGGCGCGGCTTACGTCAACCACCCACGATAGGCTGGCCGCCAGAATCAGCGCATGCGCATACGCTATCATCGCCAGTATCACCACCATGATGTACAGATAGGTCGAGCGGAACGAGTCCACTTCAAAATGCCGGGGAGAAAGCCATGGCAGCGCCGCAAACAACAGCAGGATGCCCGCCATGATTCCCGGCTCAATCACAAACAACCTCCACTTCGGGCCCCAGCCGTTGACGTGGCCATGCGCGTCCCAGTGCATGGCAACGATATTCGGCAGATGCGGATATGCCACCAGCGTGGCCGCCATCACGGCGGCGATCAGCGCGACTCCCCCAAGATAGTATTTGCGTGTCATAGCTTTTCTTCGTCCCTTGGTCGATCCTCGTTATCTTTATCTGTTCCGCCATCTCCATCTCTTCCGCCATCTTTTCCGCCGGCGACCAAGTCCATCGCCCAGGCGATTAGATCCTGCACCACGGTGGTGTTCAGGCCGTACCAGATCTGCTGGCCATCGCGGCGGCTGGTGATCAGCTCGGCCTCCTTCAACACGGCGAAGTGGTGCGACATGGACGGCTTGGCCATATCAAAGCGCTCCGCCAAGTCGCCCGCCGTCATCTCGCGCCCCCGCAGCAGCGCGAGGATCTCGCGGCGGGTGGGATCGCTCAGAGCCTTAAACGCTTTGTTATCAGTAGCCAAAATAATTAGCCGTTCATTTAATTAGACAAACATCTAAATGATGCCAGAAACACGGCCAGTTGTCAACTCCTGCGGGACAATGCCAAACCGTCGGCGAAAAGCTTGCGTTTTGACCTTGGGCTGGCGCGCCGACCCGGTTAGAATGAGGTGGGTATTTCGGCCCGACCGATCCTCACGGTCGGCTGCGTGAACAGCGATATCAGACCACCCCGAGTTTGCATCGAAGAATTAAATAAGAGTCAGCGCATTCCACAAAGATGAAACTTGCCTGCGCATGTATGACTATTCTGCTGGTTGCCGGAGCACTCCAGGCGCAGGAGGGCACTGCATCTTCTTCGCAATCAGCTTCACAGCCGCGACATGCCAGCCTGCAAGGAATTGTCACCAAAGATCCCGGAAGTGAGCCCGTGAAAAAAGCGCTGATCGAACTGATTGCCGAGAGCCCGAGCGACGGCGGCAACCACACCGCCCTTACTGGCGCGGACGGCGGTTTTCGCATTGAAAACATCTCGCCTGGCCGCTATCGCTTGTTTGTGGAACGCGCGGACTATCAGGAAATCGACAAGCACCAGCATCGGACTGAGGGTCGCGTGCTTACGCTGGTAGCGGGCCAGGAACTTAAAGATCTTGTCATGCGTTTGCAGGCGGCCGCAGTGGTGGAAGGCCGCGTCACCGACGAGGATGGCGATCCCATGCCGGAGGCGCAGGTGGCCATCCTGCGCCAGGTTTTCAGCGCGGGACGCAGTCATTGGGAGCAGACTGGGACCGAGCGCACCAACGATCTGGGCGAATACCGCATCGCGGGCCTGGCCGCCGGGAATTATTTTGTGTCGGTCACGCCTCCGCCGGACTTCAGAAGTCTGATTGAAGCCACCGGCAACGCGGCTTCGAGCGCGCCTCATGCTGCAACCCCTGACAAGCCCTCGTCGTTGTCTTATCAAACCACTTACTACCCTGGCACCAGGGATCGCGGGCAAGCTGCGTCCATTCAGTTGCACGCCGGAGACGACTTTCCGGTGAATTTCTCGCTCACACCCGGCCCCAGCTTGATCATCCGCGGCTCGGTGGTGAACCTGCCGCCCAGTGCCACCGCGACGATCATGCTGCAATCCAGAGACTTCAATGCGGTGCTGAACGGTGCCGATATGCGTAAGGACGGCAGCTTCGAGATTCGCGACGTTTCACCCGGGTCCTATACGATTCTGGCCAGCGTGGATGACGTCGCCGTTCCGATGCTGGCGCGTCAGGCCCTGCAGGTCGGATCCGCGAATGTGGAAGGTCTGCGGCTCGCCCCGCAAGCTGGCGGCTCGATTCGTGGCCGCCTTCGTATGGAAACCAACAGCAGCGCCCGCCCCGATCCCAGCCAGATGTTTCTTCTGCTGCGCTCCACCGACGGGGACGACGATGGAATCGGCTCTTTTATTGTTACTGGAGGTTTTTCCCCCGAAGCCCACGTGAATGCGGCCGGCAGCTTCGAGTGGGAGAATGTTCCCCCCGGGCACTATTCCATTCAGATCGCAGAAGCCAGCGCTATGCCGGATTGGTTTCTCAAATCTGTAGCGGCTGGCGGCCGCGAAGCGGTGGACTCTGGATTCGGCGTGAGCGGCGGCACCACCACGCTCGATGTGGTGGCCAGCGCCAAAGGGGCTTTGGCTGAGGGCGTGGCTGTCAATGCCAAGGATGAACCGGTTGCCGACGCGGTGATTGTTGCTGTACCGGAAGCGCGCCTTCGCAGCCATCCCGAACGTTATCGCAAGGCGGTTACCGATCAAAGCGGACGCTTTGGCTTGCGCGGCTTGCCTCCCGGTGATTACACCATCTTTGCCTGGGAGAGCGTCGACGGCGAAGCCTACTACAATCCGGAATTCGTCAAGGGCTACGAAGGCCAGGGGAAAGCGTTGCACGTGGGCGAAGGTGAGCACACGAGCTTGCAGCTCAAGGCCATTCCTGGGGTTGAAGACCAACCGTAGAGCCGATCAACCTGCGCGCCGCTTCGGGCTGCGCTGCGGTATGCTTTGGAATTATGAAATCGGCACTCGCTGCTCTGGTTTTGCTCGCCGCCACCTTTGCCCCCTGCGTTGCTTACTCCGAGGACACGCCTGCCGATGCGTTACTGATGCTGGCCAAGCACGACAACATGCTGTTGATTGTCGATCCTTCCAGCCTGCGCGTGATCGCGCGCATACCCGTAGGCAACGATCCCCACGAAGTCATCGCTTCCGCTGACGGCAGGACCGCCTACGTCTCCAACTACGGATTCGGGGCATACCACACGCTTGCGGTCGTGGATCTGGTCGCCCAAAAAGCGCTGCCTTCCGTCGACCTTGGGGCCTTGCGCGGTCCGCATGGATTGGTTTTCACGGGAGGGAAAGTGTGGTTTACCGCGGAGGCCGCCAAGGCACTTGGCAGCTACGATCCCGCGACCAAGAGCGTTGACTTAATCCTTGGTACGGGCCAGAACCGAACGCACATGATCTACGTCTCCCCCGATATGAAATTAATTGTGACCACCAACGTCAGTTCCGGCACTGTGAGCCTTATCGAGCAGGCTACCGGTGGCGTCCCTGGGCAGGGCGGTTCGTTGCAGGGTCCGGGAGGGGATTGGAATGAGACTGTAGTTCGCGTGGGCAGCGGCTCGGAGGGATTCGATGTTTCTCCGGACGGCAAGGAAATCTGGGTAGCCAACGCCGGGGACGGCACTGTGTCCATCATCGATGTTGTGAATAAGCGAGTGAGCCAAACCTTGGCGGCCGATGTGGGCGGCGCGAACCGGCTGAAGTTCACACCCAACGGAAAGCTTGCCCTTATCTCCTCTTTGCGCAGTTCTGACCTGACCGTCATCGATACCGCGACACGCAAGACGATTAAACGAATCGTAGTAGGGCACGGCGCGGCAGGCATCGTGATGCAACCGGACGGGACGCGAGCCTTTGTCGCTTGTTCTCCCGACGGATATGTTGCAGTCGTCGACTTGCATTCGTTGCAGGTGGCTGGGCGCATCCCGGCCGGCCAGAGTCCCGACGGCCTGGCCTGGGCTGCCCGGCGCTAGAAAGCGCATCGACTGTCCGGCTCACGCGGGTGCGGCGAGAGTGGGATTTGGACCCAGACCCCGCTGAATCCGGTAAAATGAAGGTTTCGACCTGACCCCTTGCTCTGCTCTGATCTCATCTCGTCGTCCGCGCTGGCCGCTTGGGCCGCTCCCAAGGGTATCGGGGGTTATCTCCGCCAGCATCTCCTGGATAAGACTTTTCAGGGGCTCTACCACACCGATGCTTTCGATCGCGCCTTGCTGATTCCCTATTTCATCGTGTTGATTTTGCTGGCGGCCTATGGGATGCATCGCTACATTCTGGTCTATCTGTATTACAAACATAAGGAAAAGCGCACCACCGATCCGGCGGCATACTTCGAGGAGTTGCCGCGCGTTACCGTGCAATTGCCCATCTTCAATGAGCAGTATGTGGTCGAGCGGTTGCTGGAGTCGGTCTGCAAGCTGCAGTACCCGCGGGAAAAGCTTGATATCCAGGTGCTCGACGACTCCACCGACGAGACCGTCGAGGTGGCGCGCCACCTTGTGGAACGCTATGCCGCGCTGGGCAATCCCATCAGCTACCATCACCGCGCCAATCGCGAAGGCTTCAAGGCGGGGGCGCTGGCTGAGGGATTGAAATCGTCGAGGGGCGAATTCGTCGCCATCTTCGACGCAGACTTCACTCCGCCGGAAGATTTTCTTATGCGCACCATCCATCACTTCACGGATGCGAAGATCGGCATGGTGCAGACGCGCTGGACGCACATCAACCGCAACTACTCTCTGCTTACCCAGGTAGAGGCCATCCTGCTCGACGGCCACTTTGTGCTGGAGCACTCCGGCCGCGCCCGCAGCGGCGTCTTCTTCAACTTCAACGGCACGGCCGGGGTCTGGCGGCGTGCGGCCATCGACGAAGCCGGCGGCTGGCAGCACGACACGCTTACCGAAGACACCGACCTCAGCTATCGCGCTCAAATGAAGGGCTGGCGCTTCCTGTATGCGCAGGACATAGAGTGTCCGGCGGAATTGCCGGT
>Ga0187769_10002287_pt1 | contig 11166 bp, 8 predicted proteins | sample 0116_SJ02_MP02_1_FD_133140 | JGI IMG/M metagenome (GOLD analysis project Ga0187769, IMG submission 133140) | Tropical peat soil microbial communities from peatlands in Department of Meta, Colombia - 0116_SJ02_MP02_10_MG | ecosystem: Environmental > Terrestrial > Soil > Wetlands > Peat | place... | reverse complement strand
GGCTCGGCCACCGAGGAGGAAGCGCTGGGGCACGAGGTCGGGCTATCCGCCGACCAGGTCCGTGGTAGTCTTCAGCGTCTGCGGTCGAAGCACCTCGTCCAGGTCGAGGAAGAGCACGAGACGATCCCCCGGTTAACTCCCAAGGGAGAGGCAGCCCTCGAGCGGGGCCTTCCCGAACGTCGTTTTTTGGAAGCCATGGCCGCCCACGGCGGACTGCTGACTCCCGACGACGTATCCCGTGCCGGCCTCGACGACGAGGAGCGGTCCGCGGCGATCGGGATCCTCCGGCGCCGGGCCCTCCTCTCCGATGGCCTTCCGTTCCGCCTCCGGCCGGGTGCGACCGTCGTGGAGGGACCGCTCCCCGAGGAGACCGTACTCCGCGAGGTCGCGAAGGGGTCGACCGAGGTCGACGATGCGATCTTCGAAGCCCTGACGCGGCGTGGACTCGTTCGCGAGGACCACCGGTCGATCAAGCGGTGGTCGGTGTCGGAGGAGGGCCGGAGGCTCCCTCTCGCACCGGAGGGCGAGGAGCTCCTCGGCTCCCTCACCCCGGAGCTGTTGCGCTCGGGGCTCTGGAAGGACCGTACGTTCCGGGCGTACGACGTTCGAGCGGCCGTGCCGTATCTCACGGGCGCGAGGCCGAACCCCTACCTCGCATGGCTCGAGGAGTTCGAGGAGATCCTGGTGGGTCTCGGCTTCGAGCAGGCCGAGGGGCCTCTCCTCGAGACCGAGTTCTGGAACAACGACGTCCTGTTCATGCCCCAGGACCACCCGGCGCGTTCCATCCACGACGCGCTCTCCGTCGAAGGGGTGGAGGGGAAACCCCCGGCGCCGGACCTCCTTGCGCGAGTGGCCGCCGTCCACGAGGGGCGACCGCTCCCCGGCTCGACAGTTCCGCTCGGGCCGGGATGGCCGGGTCCCTACGACGTCCGGGTCGCCGTCCGCCCCGTGCTGCGGTCTCAGACCACGGCGGTCTCGGCACGGTTCCTCTCCCAGCATCCCCGGCCGCCGTTCCGGATGTTCTCGATCGACCGGAACTTCCGGCACGAGGAGGTCGACGCCCGCCACCACCTCGAGTTCGGGCAGTGCGAGGGGATCATCGGCGAGGAGGGGCTCGACCTCCGTCACCTGGTCGGGGTCTTCACCACCCTTGCCGAGGCGATCGGGATCCACGAGCTCAAGATCCGGCCAAGCTATTTTCCGTTCACCGAGCCTTCCATCGAGGGGTACGTCCGCCACCCGCGGCTCGGCTGGATCGAGGCGTTTCCGGGCGGGGTGTTCCGGCCCGAGGTGGTCCGGCCTCTCGGTATCGAAGTGCCCGTGCTCGCGTGGGGGATCGGGGTTACCCGGCTCGCGCTGGTCGGGCTCGGCTGCAACGACATCCGTGAGCTGTTCCAGGACGACCTCGCGAGCCTCACCGGGGGGACTCCCTAGCCATGCCGCGCGCGGTGCTGGACCGGGACCGCCTCCTTGCCCTCGCGGGCCGACCCCTTAGCGATTCGGCGTTGGACGACGTCCTCTTCGCCTCGAAGGCCGAGGTCGAAGGGCACGACGGAAGCGCGCTCACGATCTCGGTGACCCCCGACCGCCTCGACCTCCTCTCGGAAGGGGGGCTCGGCCTGTACCTGCAGGGGGTCCTCGAGGCGTCCCGAGGTATTCCGTCCTACCGCGCGCCCCCCTCCGAAGGCCCCGCGTCAGGGTTTGAGGTCGACCGTTCGGTGGACCCGATCCGTCCCGCCATCGGGGGAGCGCTCGTTCGTGCCCCGGCGGACCGCCCGCTGGACGTCGGGCTGCTCGCCGAAGCCGTGCGGTTCCAGGAGCTGCTGCACGCCACCATCGGGCGAGACCGCCGTGCCGCCAGCCTCGGGTTCTACCCGACGGAACGGCTCGAGTTCCCCGTCCGATACTCGCTCGAGCCGATGTCCGCGGTCCGGTTCGTGCCGCTCGATGGTTCGGAGGAGGTTGGTGCGGTCCAGTTCTTCGAAGAGCACCCGATGGCGAAGACCTACGGGGCGTTCGGTCGTCAGGGCGACTCCTGCCTCACTCTGCGGGATGCTCGCGGAACCGTGCTGAGCCTGCCTCCGATCTTGAACGGCCGGGCTGCGGGAGAGGCCCGAACCGGTGACCGGGAACTCCTCATCGAAGCCACGGGGACTCGCGAACGCACGGTCGCCGAAGCCGTGGGGCTCCTCCTGGTCGCCTTCGTGGCCCAGGGCTGGTCCGTAGCACCGGTCCCGATCGTTCGAGCGGGTGAGCGGGTGTCGGACGGTATCCCCCTTGTCCGCGGTCGTTCCCTGGACCTGCCGTCCTCGGTCCTCCGTGCCCTCGGAGGCGAGGGACTTTCGGCCTCGGTGGTCGAGCGTCGCCTCGCCCAGGCACGTCTCGGGGGCCATCCGCACGCCGGCGGCTGGAAGGTCGACGCGCCCCCGTGGCGCCCCGACCTGGGGACCGCGGTCGACGTCGCGGAGGACGTCCTCCTCGCGGACGGGGTGCGCCCGGAAGACGGGCTCCTGCCTCCCAGCCGGACCCGTGGACGTCTCCGACCCGAGACTCGCTTCCGCCGGCGGTTCGCCTCCGCCTTGCTCGGCCTCGGCCTCGCCGCGCCCCACACCCCGGTCTTGGTCTCCGAGGCGACGGTCGCCCGCGTCGGAGGGATCGCCCCGCTCCACCTTCGCAATCCCGTATCCTCCGAATTCGCCTACTTGAGGAACCGTCTGCTCCTCTCGCACCTGGACGTCCTCGCGCACAACACCCGCCACGGATACCCGCAGAGATTCGGCGAGGTAGCTCCGGTGATCGTCCCGGCTTCCGGTTCCGAGACCGGGGGAGATACCCGATATCACGCCGGGCTGATGGTCGCCTCGGACTCCGCAGGGTTCGCGGAGGCGGCGGCGCTGGTCGAGTACCTCCTCCGCACGGCGGACGTGACCGCGGTCCGGGAACCGGCCGAGGTTCCGGGGACGATCCCGGGGCGTGCGGCGCGGGCCCGGGTCGCGGGAGAGGCCGTGGCCGAGCTCGGCGAGATATCCCCGGTCGTCCTCGCCGAGCTCGGCGTACCGGTCCCCGTCGCCTGGGCGGAGGTCGACCTGACGGCCCTTTGGCCTCTAGTGGCCCGTCGCGAAGGCGCTTAATAGCGCGTCCCGGTCCAACGCCGATGGCCCGGTCTCGGCGCAGAGGGAATGCGTCGGCAGCGCGCAGCCGCTGGGAGAAGGATGCCGAGCGGGCGATCGGCGACCGCGCGAAGGGCGTTCGTCTCCCGCTGCTCGTGGAACCTCCGACCGACCCCGACGGAACGTTCCTCGAGCAGGTCGGATTTCCGGGAGAGCCGCCGTTCACGCGAGGGATTCAGCCGACCATGTACCGCGGGCGGCTCTGGACCCTTCGTCAGTACTCTGGGTTCGGGAGCGCGGCGGCCACCAACCAGCGGTTCCACTTTCTGCTGAAGGGCGGCCAGACCGGGCTCTCGGTCGCCTTCGACCTGCCGACGCAGAACGGCTACGACTCCGACCACGAGCGGGCCCACGGCGAGGTCGGCCGCTGCGGAGTGCCGGTCGCTTCGCTCGGCGACATGCGGGCGCTCTTCAACGGGATCCCGCTCGACCGCGCCACGGTCTCGATGACGATCAACGCGACCGCGCCGATCCTTGTCGCGTTCTTGGTCGCGGTCGCCGAGGAGAACGGGGTGCCGCGCTCGAAGCTGGGCGGGACCGTGCAGAACGACATCCTGAAGGAGTACATCGCCCGAGGGACGTACGTCTATCCTCCCGGCCCGTCGCTCCGGCTGACCGTCGACCTCATCGAGTTCGCGACCCGCGAGATGCCGCAGTGGAACTACATCTCGGTCTCGGGGTACCACATGCGCGAGGCCGGGGCGACCGCGGTCCAAGAGGTCGCGTTCACGCTCGCGAACGCGATCGCCTACGTCCGGGCCGTTCGCGAGCGGGGGCTCGACCTCGATGAGTTCCTCCCCCGGCTCTCCTTCTTCTTCTCCGCGGACCGGAACTTCCTCGAGGAGGTTGCGAAGTTCCGCGCCGCCCGTCGCCTCTGGGCCCGGATCGTCGGCGACGAGTTCGGGGCCAAAGCGAGCCGGTCGAAGCAGCTTCGGTTCCACACCCAGACCGCCGGGTCGAGCCTTACCGCGCAGCAGCCCGAGCTCAACGTGGTACGCACGACCCTCGAGGCGCTCTCCGCGGTCCTCGGCGGCACGCAGTCCCTGCACACGAACGCGTTCGACGAGGCCCTCGGTCTTCCGACCGAGTCGTCGGCGCGGCTCGCCCTGCGCACCCAGCAGATCCTCGCCGAGGAGTCCGGGGTGACCCACACCGTCGACCCTCTCGGGGGCGCGTACGAGATCGAGTACCTGACCGACCGGATCGAGACCGGCGCCCGCGAGTACCTCGACCGGATCGAGCAGATGGGCGGCGCGCTTGTCGCCGTGGAGCGCGGGTTCGTGGCCGGCGAGATCGCGAAGGAGGCGTATCGCGTCGCACGCGCCCGGGAACGCAAGGACGAGATCGTCGTCGGCGTCAACGAATTCGCCGAGGGGAACCCCCATTTCTCGCTCTTTCCCGAGGGCGGCGTCTCGGGCGTGCACTCGCAGCGGATCACTCCGGCGGAGGAGCGCCACCAGGTCACCCGGCTCCGCCGATGGCGGCGCGAACGCGACCGCGCGGCCGTGGAGGATGCGCTCGCCGAGCTCCGGGCGGTCACCGACCGTGGCGCCAACGTGATGCCCTCCGTGCTGAAGGCGGTCCGGGCCGGGGGCACTCTCGGCGAGGTCGCGGACGTTTGGAGGGCCTGCTTCGGGGAGCAACCGGCTTCGCGGGCGTTCTAGGGGCATCCATGAAACTTGACCACGTGGGGATTGTTGTCGCGAGTGTGCCGGAATCGATTGAACGCTGGCGACCCGTTCTCGGGTCGCCGAAGTCCCCGCCCGAGGAGGTTCCGGGGGGCGGCGTGCGCGTGGCGTTCCTTTCCGCCGGGGAAACGCACGTCGAGCTCGTGGAACCCGTCGGTCCCCAGTCGCCGGTCTCGAAGTTCCTCGCCAGCCGGGGCGGGGGGATCCATCACATCGCGTTCGCGGTCCCGGACGTCGACGCCGCGCTCAACGAGGTGGTCGCGCGCGGCGGTCGAGTGATCGACCGGGTGGGCCGACCGGGAGCCCGGGGCCGGCGCATCGGATTCGCCCATCCCTCGGCCTTCGCGGGGGTCCTCGTCGAGTTCGTCGAGGAGGCTCCATGAGCCGGATCGTCTCGACCGACCTGTTCGGGGTCTACGACAGTCGGGGGCGGCTCACGGTCGAAGCGACGGTCGTCGTCGCCTCGGGAGCGCGGGGTCGCGCGGGGGCTCCGAGCGGGGCGAGCACGGGGGTCCACGAGGTGCTCGCGTTCCCGAAAGGAGGGGTCCCGGAGGCCCTGTCGACGTTCCGGGCACGTGTCGCGCCGCGGCTCGTGGGGGTGGACGCCGCCGACCAGCGGGCCGTGGACGTGACGCTCCACGACGTCGACGGAAGCCCGAACTTCTCCGTCATCGGGGGGAACACCGCGACGGCCGTTTCGGTCGCCGCCGCGATGGCGACCGCCGAGGAGACGGGACGCCCTCTCTGGAAGGTGCTCGCGCGGCCGGGCGTGGACGGTCGCTCGTTCCCCGCCATCGCGGGCAACTGCCTCAACGGCGGTCGCCACGCGATCGGAGGACCCGACATCCAGGAGTTCATCGCGTTCGCCGATTGCGCGCGGCCGGAGGACTCCGTGCGGGCCGCCGTCCGGGTGCACGGTCTCATCGGGGAGGAGCTTCACCGACGACTTCCGAAGGCCGCGCTCGGCCGCGGCGACGAGGGCGGGTGGGTCGCCAGCATTCCGAACCTGGAGGCGCTCGAGATCCTCTCGGACGCGTGCGCGAAGGCGCGGGACGAGCTCCATCTCGAGGTGCACCCGGGTCTGGACCTCGCGGCGAGCGAGTTCTTCGTCGACGGGAAGTACCGCTACCGGGAGCAGACCCTCGACACGGAGGGTCAGATCGGGTTCGTGTCGAAGCTGGTCGACCGGTTCGACCTGCGCTTCGTCGAGGACCCGTTCGACCAGGAATCGTTCGACGCGTTCGCGACCTTCACGAAGGCGGTTGGTCGTCGCACCCTCGTCATCGGCGACGACCTCTACGTGACGAACGAGAAGCGGCTCCGGCTCGGCCTCGAACGCAACTCGACCAACGCGATCCTGATCAAGGTCAACCAGGTCGGGACGCTCTCCGACACGTGCGCGACCGTCGACCTCGCCCGCAGCCATGGCCTCTCCACGGTCACCTCCCACCGTTCGGGTGAGGTGCCGGAGGGATGGCTCGCGCACGTCGCCCTCGGGACCGGGGCCCGGGGGCTAAAATGCGGAGTTCTCGGCGGCGAACGCATGGCAAAACTAAATGAACTCCTGCGTCTCGGCCGCGCCACCGGACCCGCGTGAGATGCCCGACGAGGAAGTACTGAGCCAGGAGCCGCCGAGCGCGAGCGACGGCCAGGACATCCAGCCGGGGGAGCTCCTGATCCCGGAGGACACCTACCTTACTTCCGGCGTCCACATCGGGACGCAGCAGAAGTCGGCGTCGATGCGCCGCTTCGTCTACAAGGTCCGGTTCGATGGCCTGCACGTCCTCGACGTCCGGGAGACCGACCGCCGGATCCGCATCGCCTCGAAGTTCCTGGCCCGGTTCCCGGCCGACCGGATCCTGGTCGTGTCGCAGCGGCAGTACGGCCAGAAGCCGGTCCGCGTGTTCGCGAAGACGATCGGGGCGGTCTCGTTCGCGGAGCGGTTCGTGCCGGGCTGCCTCACGAACCCCAACCTCGAGGAGTACTTCGAGCCGAAGGTGCTGGTCGTCACCGACCCCGCGACCGACCAGCAGGCGCTCAGCGAGGCGGTCTCGATCGGGATCCCCGTCGTCGGCCTGTGCGACGTGAACAACGAGACCCGTGACGTCGACCTCGTGATCCCCGCCAACAACAAAGGCCGGGTGGCCCTCGCGACGGTGTACTGGCTGCTCGCCCGCGAGGTCCTGAAGGCACGTGCCGGAGGCGTCGAGGTCGAGTACCCGATGACCATCGAAGATTTCCAGGCGGCGCTTTAGCGCTTCCCCCCTCGACATCCCGCCCGTCCGTCACCTTCGACCTTTTAACGGACGGCCGCCTTCTCGCGTCGTGGGGCCGCCGAGGTCGGGCCTTCTCGAACTTCTCTCCCAGCACGGCGTTCCGGAGAAGGGCGCGCGCGTCTACCTCGCGGCATGCCGGGGGGAGGCGATGACCGCGAGCGAGCTCGCCCGCATCTCCGCCGTGAACCGGGTCGAGGCGTACCGGCTCATCAAGCAGCTCAGCTCGGAGGGGCTCCTGCGAGCGACGGGGAGCCGACCCCAACGATTCGAGGCGCTTCCGCCGGACGACCTCGTCGACCGATGGATCCAGCGCGCCTCCGAGCGGCTCCGTCAGCTCGAGAAGGATCGGGACCGGATCCTCGCCGAGTGGGAGGAGGGGCGGGACGTATTCGACGAACGCGACCCCCGAAAGTTCGCCGTGCTCGAGGGCAAGGAGGCGATCCGGCGATTCCTCCTGAAGCGGATCGGGACCGCCGACCACCAGATCCTGGTGAGCGCGAGCGGCCGGGCGCTCTCGAGGTTCGTGGACCTCGGCCTCGACCGCGCCTTCCGCGAGGCGAGCTCGCGGGGCGTGAAGGTCCGGGTCGTCACCGAGGTCCTCCCTCAGAACCTCGTCGAGGCGAAGCATTTCAGCGGATTCTCCGAGCTCCGGCACTCGAACAGTCCGGTCGCCAACCGGGCGGTCGTGTTCGACCGGCTCGGTTCGCTCGTCTACGTCTCGAGCGAGGACGGCCTCGGCCGCTCCGGCGAGGAGCAGGTCGCCCTCTGGTCGTCGGCCCCGATGTTCATCCGGCTGGCACGGGACTACCACCACCGGCTGTGGACCCCCGCCACCCGGGCCGAGACTCGGTTCGTCGAGCTCGAGAACCCCCCGGAGGCGGTGCTCCCGGTGATCTCGGGCAAGGAGGCGATCCCGTTCCAGCGCCTGAAGGAGGTCGCCAAGCTCGGAATGCGTGCTTCGGGAGTCCGCGAATTCCGCCTCCATCTTCCCGAGCTGATCGAGACGATCGCCCGGCAGCTCGGCCGGGAGATCGCGGACCAGATCGAGGGTCGCACCCCGGAGGAGATCGCCCGGTTCCTGGCGCAGTACTACGAGACCCACACGATGGGGCATTTCGCGATCGTCCGCGAGCGGCCGCTCACCTTCCGCGTCACGGGGTGCTTCGCCTGCACGAGCGACTCGCCCGAGATCGGCCGGGTGATGTGCCCCCAGCTCCTGCGGACCGTCCTCGAGACGCGCCTCGGCCAGCGCTGGGAGGTCTCGAAGCCGGACCCGACGAAGCACGCGAGCCGAGGGTGCGTGTTCACGGCGACCCCGGCGTGAGTCGCCCGAGGTGAATCGGTTCGTCCCCAGGGCGTGCCGTTTGTGGCGGTAGCCCGACGTCCCGTGACCGCGGACGATTGTCGCTCCGACGCGCTCCCTCCTCGGGCGGGTTCCCTTGAGTAGTTCGGTGGAAAGCCGTGCTACGCCGGCTCACGGTGTAGCATCTGTAGCAAACAAAAGATACATGGAACGGACGAACCTATAAATACGAGCCTTTATTTGGGAGGGCTACTAGCAATGAAGCCCAGCTCTATCGCCCCCTCAGGTCGCCGTCCTCGTCCGACCAGCGCAAGGGCCCCCAGCCGACCCGTGGCCGTGGACGCCGGAGCCGTGCCCACCGCACCCCCGGTCGCCGAGGTGTGTCCCAACTGTGGTTCCTCCCACCTGATCCGAGACGAGATCCGCGGGGAGATCGTCTGCGCCGACTGCGGGCTCGTGGTCGACCAGAGTGCCCTCGTAAGCGACCGCGGCCAGCGCGGCTCGAAGGAGGACACGGGCCGGGAAGCGCGCGGGTGGGGACCGGTCATCTCTCCGCTCATGCCCGACAAGGGCCTGTTCAGCGAGATCGGCGTCCCGACCCGGGACTTCCAGGGCAACTCGCTCTCGAGGAACACTTCCCTGAAGTTCTACCACCTGCGAAAGCTCAATCACCGTCTCCGAGCCGCGCGCACGCACCAGCGGAACCTCGTGGTCGCGCTCGGCGAGCTGAACCGGCTCGCCGGTGTGCTCGGCCTCTCTCGGGAGGTCAAGGAGTCGGCGACGTACATCTACCGCCGGGCCCTGGAACACAAGGCGACCCGCGGCAAGAAGATCGTCGCGCTCGTCGCTGCGAGCGTCTACGCGGCGTGCCGCCAGTGCCACGTCCCGAGGACGATGAAGGAGATCATCGCCCATTCGAAGGCGACGAAGATCGAGGTCGGCCGGGCCTACACTCTCCTCGCGCGGGAGCTCAAGCTGGGCCTGAAGCCGGTCGAGCCGCGGGACTACCTCGTTCGGTTCACGCAGGACCTCAACCTCTCGAAGGAGGTCCGGCAGAAGGTCCTCTCGCTCTTGGAGCAGGTCGAACAGGTCTACTCCACGAGCGGAGTACTCCCGAACGGGATCCTCGCGACGATCATCTACATCGCGTCGAACCTGATGGGCGAGCCCCGCAGCCAGGACCGGATCGCCGCCGTGGCGAACGTGACGCCGGTGACCATCCGCAACCACTACAAGGAGCTCCTCGAGCTCCTCGGCCTCCCGAAGAACCTCACGAATCCACAGGCCCGGGGCACCCTGCCACCCGAGCCCGGCACCGGGGAGGAGAAGGTCGTCCTGGACGCTCCCGCGGCCGGTCACTAGGCCCCCGGGAGCCTCCGGGAGGACGCCCCGGAAACCAGATGAACTCGCGGGCGGGTCGCGGGCCGTGCCCGCGGTCCCGGCCCTGAGCTATTCCTCCTTCCGCACGTACCAGGAGTGCCCGCTGCGCTGGCGCTTCCTCTACGTCGACAAGCTGCCCGAAACCCCTCGGGGCTACTTCACGTTCGGTCGGGTAGTCCATTCGGTCCTCGAGCAGCTCGTCGCGCCGCTCGTGGTACCGACGGCCCGACGGGCCGGCGAGAACGACCGGCAGCGAACGCTGGACGAGTGGCATCCTCCCTCCGGAGAACCGGTCGCGCCTCGATGGATGACGTCCGAAGAGCTGCTGGCCGCCTACGACCGAGCCTGGTCGAGCGAGGGCTACACTTCTGCCGAAGAGGAATCTCGTTACCGCGCTCTCGGACGCGAGATCCTCCTCCGGTACTACGACTTCCTCGTCCGCGAACGTCCGTTCCCGGTCGCGGTCGAGGAACACCTCGAGGCTCGCTGGGACGGCATCCCCGTCCACGGCTACATCGACCGGATCGACCGGACCCCGGCAGGTGGTCTCGAGATCGTGGACTACAAGACATCGCGCGAGCTCTCGAGCGAGGACGCCCGGGAGTCCGACCAGCTGAGCCTGTACCAGGTGCTGGTGGAGAACAACTACTCGGAGCCGGTCGAAGGGTTGACGCTCTATCATCTTCGGACACTCACGCCGCTGCGGGCCGCCCCCCGCGAACGCGCCGACCTCGTGGGCCTCCACGACCGCCTCGGGACCGTGATGGACGGGATCCGGGCAGAAGCGTTCGAGCCGACCCCGGGCCGTCACTGCAGCCGATGCGACTTCCAGGACCGATGCCCGGAGTTCCGCTCCGTCCCGGCCGCCGAAGCAGCGCGGTTGAGGGCTCTCGTGGACCGGTTCGAGGCGCTCCGGGCCGAGGAGAACCGGCTCGAGTCGGAGCTTCGGCGGACGGCCGAGGAGCTCCACCGTGCCGCGGAAGAGCTCGGGGTCCACCGGGTGCCCGGCAGCCGTTCGGTCGCCGTGCGCCGTCGGGAGGAGGCCTGGCAGTTCTCGCTCGACCATGTTCGCCCGCTCCTCGAGCGGTCCGGCCTCTCGGAGCGCGTCGCGTCGGGGACCCCCGAGGAGGTCCGTCGCCTCGTTCGAGACCCTACCGTGGACCCCGAGGTCCGCCGGAAGGTCGCCGAAACGGGCGCCCGTCAGGTGAAGTGGTACTGGGAGCTCGAGGACGCCTCGTCCTAGTTCCGGGCGTTGCTCGTTCGCGCAAAGGCTATGTCTCGTTCCCGATACTCCCCCGTATGGGGATTCCCCTCGCTTCCGAGTCTCGCCTCGCGTCGCTTCAAGGACG
>Ga0187769_10002284_pt1 | contig 11169 bp, 15 predicted proteins | sample 0116_SJ02_MP02_1_FD_133140 | JGI IMG/M metagenome (GOLD analysis project Ga0187769, IMG submission 133140) | Tropical peat soil microbial communities from peatlands in Department of Meta, Colombia - 0116_SJ02_MP02_10_MG | ecosystem: Environmental > Terrestrial > Soil > Wetlands > Peat | place... | reverse complement strand
TTTTGCTGTGACACAGTCTTGACAGGGCTGGCTCGCGGCCCTTATCTCCCGCCACTTCTGCAAACCGAACACGCGTTCCGATCTCCCAACGATCAAAAGCTTGGTCAAGAACGATGTTCCTGTGTGTGACGTGCGTCACTGTACTTCGTGTTTCATTCTGAAATGTTATTTTTGTTGAACTCGGTGGTGCTTGCCAATAGCGGACGCGGGTTGGAAGGCCTGAGCCATCGAGGCATCGACCTCCAGCCGACGTCGAGACTGAACGCCACGACTGCTTGGAAATGGGGCCTGGCGTTCTGAAAATTCTTCAAGGAGGCCAAGGGCGTGCGAGCAAAGACGGCAAAGCGAGGAGTTCAGAAAATTCGTGTAGTTTCCAAAAAGCCTAATCGAAAGGTCAGTCGCAAGGAGCGGCAGCCGTCCGATGCGGTGATTCACCAAAACATAATCACCGGTGAACCGTTTATCGACTGCTGATTTGGGTGCGGGATCGAGGCATGCCGGTCCACGAAGAGGAGGAGACCGATAATGAAAGTGCGAGACGCTATGATGCGTACCCCGGCATATTGTAGCTCGGAGACAAATCTAGGCGCAGCCGTTGAGATTCTCTGGAATCGGAACTGCGGCATTCTCCCAGTCGTCGACTCAAAGCAAAGAGTCATCGGGCTCGTAACGGACCGGGATCTCTGTGTTGCCTTGGGAACGCGGAATCGCCTCCCGGGAGAAATAACGGTCGGAGAGGTGGCAACCGGCAAAGTGTATAGCTGCCGCGCCGAGGATGACATCCGAACTGCCATGGAGACGATGGCGAGGCGACAGGTCCGCCGTTTGCCCGTGGTGAACCAAGACGGAGTTCTGGAAGGCATTCTGTCGATGGACAACGTGATTCTTCACGCAAAGACAGAAGCCCCCGGGCGTCCCTCTGAACTCGGTGATGCGGACATCGTCCTTACGCTCAAGCGGATTTATAGTCCGCAGCTCCCGGAAGTCGTGACGACCCGTGCAGTCGCAGTCTAGCGTCGCGCGCCGAACTACGAGCGGGTTATCGAGAAGGGCAGGCATTGCGGCAAAAGCACATGGCTTGGGAGCACGCCCGATTCGGGGCAGAAAGCTGAGCAAGTCCGCCGCCGCGGTCGTCGGCTGTTGAATATCGTATTAGTGCGTCAACAAAGCACGAGGAGAACCCGATGGCGACGTATGTGATTCTTAGTCGTTTTTCAGCGGATGCGTTTAGGGATCCCAAAGATTTCAGGAAATTGGCAGAAACCGTATCGAAAAAGATTAGAACAGAATGCCCCGACGTGGCGTGGAAGGATAGCTTTGCTACGTTGGGACGGTTTGATGTAGTGGACATAGTCGAGACGGATGATCCAAAGCAAATTGAAAAGGCGGCGATGATAATTCGGGCGTACGGCCATTCGACCACAGAAACACTTGCGGGGACACCGTGGAAGGAATTCCTGGCACGTCTCTAGCTCACGTGTAGGGACGGGCGCCTCGTGCCGGGGCCTGAGACACGTACTGGAGCGAGCAAAATGCCTATCGGAGAAATCTGCATCCGGGAAGTGATCATCTGCAATCGAGCCACTAACGTGCTGGAAGCAGCTCGGTTGATGCGCCGGTATCATGTAGGCGACCTGGTGATAGTTGCGGAGTCAGAGGGGAAACGCATTCCAGTGGGTCTGATTACGGACCGAGACATCGTTATTAGTGTGATCGCACCGCAACTGGATCCGACCAGGGTCACCGCAGGTGATCTGATCAGGCGTGAAATTGTTGTGGCCAGGGAAGAACAAGGCGTCTTCGAAACCATAGAGCAGATGCGGGCACATGGTGTCCGCCGAATGCCCGTCGTCGACCAACAAGGGGCATTGGTCGGCATCGTTTCGGTCGACGATCTGATTGAGTTGCTCGCCGAAGAGCTAAGCAAATTACCGAAACTAGTTTCTAAGGAGCAGGCTCAAGAGGCCGAGAGAAAACCAAGCGATTCTTCCAGCGTCGCCACGTTTGGGAAATCGGCTGGGCGATAGCGGTTCTTCCGGTCCGTGCGAGTTACGCGTGCTCTGTACTACGCACTGTTCGCTTCATTCCGTCATGTGCGATCAGCACTTCTATACCACGCTCCTGTCCCAGCTTCCGGACCCGAGCGGCAACGGTACGGGCGTCCGCCTTCACGATCTGCGAACCACAGTGGGTTACGATCACCTGCGACACGCCTTCATCGCGGCACCAATCCAACTGGTCGCGCACGGACGCATGCCCAATGAACACTCCGGCTCTGTGTCGCAGGATCGGTCGGACAATGGATGCGCCATCGCCAACGTATAACTGAATTCCTGACAAGGCCTCGTGACACTCATGAATAGAAACCAAGTCAGGGACGTAGAATACAGCAACGCCATCTGCAGTGATCCGATAACCGACTGCTGGAGCGCTCAGCGAATGTTCCACGGCAAAGGCTTCGAACTCGATATCGCCGATCTTTAATGGCCATCGTGGGACGATCATCTCTCGATCGCTGATGGGATAACGTCTCAGGCCGTTCCACGTTTGTGCCGTGGCATACACTCTGCATGGAGCCCCCCGTTTCAATCCACCAGCGTGATCGGGGTGCGCGTGGGTCAGGACAATAGCATGCGGGTGCAATGTCTTGAGTTTGCCGAGCCAATCCGCACCGCAGTCGACCAGAACTCGGTCGTTTACCATTAGGCAGCTGTGCATCCGGTGGAGCGCGGTCCGTGCTGCAATCTCACCGCGTGTGCCGAGAAAAGTCAGCCTCATTTGTTAGAAAGTGTTACTCGCGCCGCCAGCCATTGCTGAGCAAGAACATCTTCATCGCATCTTACTGATCTGCATCGGCGTCATCTCCAGGCCGAAACTGTCGAGGCACCTGCCCAAGCCGAGAATCTCGGCCAGTTCGTCAGCAGTTTTTTCGAGTTCCGAAACACACGTGCCCGGTTCGTCTGATTCTAATGGAATTACAACAAGGGTCGATTCGCCGGCCACTCCTACGGAATCGAGGTCATAGCGGAACAGGGCGACGACTTCCGAGCCACCATGTCTCCTCCAAGAAAACGTGAAATGCCTTGCCATCTGTCGGCGATACGAGAGGATTTCGGTGCGCTGTCTCGGGGTCGCAGCGATTTCTCCTTTCCCTTCGCTGCACAATGGGGGCAGCTATTGAAGTTTCTATACATATCACACGCGACCTTCATTTGATTGGCGCAATCCCGAGCCCGGGCTACTTCAGGCGTTTGGAGCCATCACTTCAGAACAGAATGGAAGGCAGGTAAGCACCCACCGCTTCATTGTACAGTCCCATCGACATCAAGGTCATCGGCTGCACGACTCGAAGCCCGTTCTCAAGGCACCAGCGAAATAGCCCAGCGTTGCGCGTCGGCACGAGTATTCCTGCTCCTTGGAATTCCGCGGCAGCAGCAATCAAAGCCTGCAAGTCGCCGTTGGTGTCGCCGACCGCGTGACCGAAGAACGCGACGGACGAAGCATAAGCGCGGACACGCCCGTCCGATTCAGCGACCACCGCTGTTCCTTGCTCGATGGCGTCGCTAAGTTCGCCTCCACGGTCATGCCCGTGCGTGCAGACGTCGTTGCAATCGGCAAGGTCTCCGTACTGAGCCGCCCGAACGATATATCCTGACGGCGTTTTCTGAATTGGGTGTCCTTGCATACAGGCGAGCGGCTCGCGAACCGTGAAGCCGAGCTTTGCGTACAGCGACAGCGAACGATTGTGATACGCCGCCTGCACCAGCCGCACGCCGGCGAACCGCCGTTCGGAGGCACGCGCCATTACTGCTTGCATCAACTGCCGCCCGACCGTCCCGTTCTGCGCAGCGGGGTCGATGGTAATCGGCCCGACACCGGCAATCGGCGTCCTTTCGTCCAAGCAGTTGCTCCCAACAATTCTTCTGTCTTGCTCTGCCACCACGCAGAAGAATTCAGGATGCGAAAACATCCTCGAGAGAACGGCCGTGGGACGTTCAGGAGATGGAAAATCGGGAGGGAAATTATGCTGAGTAGCAATGCTATGGAATGTTTCAAAGCAGATTTTACCGCACACTCCTGCGTCCGCAGGCGTAGCCCTCCGAACGAAACTGATTGCTCTTTCGTGCTGGTCGCGTGCGACGGTCCTGACATAACTCTCACCTAATTCGACTACATCGCTGGCCGAAGTCGCTAGTCCCCACTCAGCTGGCTCGCTTCCTGTTTGCGCCGCCAGGCGAAATAGCTGTCGAGCGCTTTGAGCTGCTCGAGGTTCGGAACAGGCACAGCATGCGATGGATCGTCGAGTTCCATCACTCGCGGATCGGCGTCGGTGAATGCGGGCCATTCGGGCAGGCCATTGCCGTTGGGGTTTCCGTACTTCGCGAAATTGGTCCAGTAAAGCATAAGCTGTTCCGAAACTGTCTTGTCTTCGGGCGTGGCCGGCATTTGTTTTGTGAAATTCCCGAAGACGAAGGCGATTTCGCTGCCGTGAGCTGCGCCCCAGTCCTTAAAACGCGCCTCATCCGGATACTGCGGGCGGTGATTGAAGTAGTACATGAAAACCTTGCCCTTGCCGGTGCTGGATTGCAGACGCGCCCAACTCCAGGTGCTCCAGCCGAACGTGGCGTCGCGGGCCAGATCGCGGGCGGAGCGGAGCGCTTGCGTCTCGGAATTATCAGGATACGCGGTCAGGATATCTCGGGCGAACTCGCCATATCCATTCTCTACGCTCTCTTTATATTTCTGCATTGTAGTGCTGGCGACGAAGAGCGCGCCTTCGTCGGCATTCGTTCCGATTAGGATCGGAGTGTCGTTGTACTTGCCCTCTTGATACAGCTTGTACTGATCGCCGAGCAGAACATAGCCATCGAAGTTCGGCCACCACCCGCCACCACCCAAGCCGGGGCCGGTCTGCTTGTATACGTCTGCTGCGGATAATTTGCGCGCTTGAGCAATCGACGAAACGCCCAATCTCGTGAGGAAGGCTTCGCCCGTCTTTTCAGCTTCGGCGAGGGTTGGAGGGCCCGCTCCGCCTTCGTGATCTACACGCGCGGGCGCAAACGAGCCACCACTTTCCGAGATTGCCCCTTGGAAGAGCCCGTTCGCTAACGGCGATGCGCACAGCATGCTGACGGAAATTCCTCCAGCGGATTCGCCGAAGATCGTCAGTTTATCGGGATTGCCGCCGAAGGCAGCGATGTTGTGCTTCACCCATTTCAAGCCGGCGATCTGATCGAGCAGGCCGTAGTTGCCAGAATGCCCACCCTGTTCCTTGGTGAGTTCGAAATCGGCGAGAAAGCCGAGCGGGCCGAGGCGATAGGCGATGCTGACATAAACGACACCTCTTTTGGCCAGGTTTTCGCCGTCGTACTGCGGCATGGAAGTGGCGCCTATGGTGAAGCCGCCACCATAGATCCAGACCATCACGGGCAGGTGCGCTCGCGAGGATTTCGCGGGCGTCCAAACATTTAAATAGAGGCAATCTTCGCTGGGCGTAACAGGCGCGAGGCCGAGAGCCTCGTTGACGATAGGAACTTGCATGCACCCGGGCGCGTAGGTGACAGTTTTTTTCACGTCCTTCCACGGCTTCGGAGGTTGCGGGCCCTGCCAGCGCAGATCGCCGACGGGAGGCGCGGCAAAGGGTATGCCTTTAAAGACGCGGACGCTGTCGACAACAGTGCCTTGAACGAGCCCATACTGGGTACGTACTGGCGCAGTCGCTTGCCCAAACGCAAAGGGTGCAACCGCGATCACTGCGATCAACGTCGAGAATGGCTTAGCGAGTTTCATGTGTTCTCCTTCCCGAGGCGCCGCGGCAGCGTGTCCCTGACAATACCATCCGTTCGCAAGTCAAGAGCATCTTTTCCAAGACAGGGATCTTCAAGTTTTAGGCTAGCCGCTGAAACCATGAGCAGAAAGACTGTCCTTGGAAGTGGTTAACTCATCGTTCGTCATGAAATCTCCAAGCTTCGAGAAATGCGCGGTCACAAGGTCGCGACCCGTAACGAGCTGAGGTAATATACAAGCTCCATGGACCTTCGAAAGCTGATCGCTTCGATGTTAATTGGCGCCATGTGCTTGTGGAGCGTTATTGTTCCTGCAAAGGGCGTCTATGCACAGAGCGCTTTGCCGACACCCGATCAGCTCGATCAGCTGCTCGCGCCTGTCGCTCTCTACCCGGACGCGTTGCTCGCGCAAATCTGCGCGGCGTCGACCGATCCGCAGCAAATCCTCGATGTTGACAATTGGCTTCATCAAAACTCGGGTTTGATCGGACAGGCGCTCACCGATGCGGCGCAGCGACAGGGATTCGATCCGGCATTCGTTGCGTTGATCAACTTTCCGCAAGTTCTTGACATGATGGCTCAGAACATCGACAGCTATGCTGCGATTGGTCAGGCCTTCGCCGCAAACCAGGCTACGGTCATGGACTCCGTGCAACGTCTCCGGCAGCAAGCCTATGCCGCTGGCGCGCTTGAAAGCAACCAGTACCAAACCGTCCAGCTGCAGGACCAGGGCCCCTCACAGGTGGTAGTCATCCAACCGGCCAATCCCCAGGTTGTTTACGTTCCGCAGTACAACCCTCTGGTCATCTATCAGCCACCTAGCACGGCTGCCGTCGTGACCGCCTCTCTGCTAAGTTTCAGCGCGGGCATTGTCCTTGGCGCTTGGATCAGCAACAACAGCTATCCTTGGGGATGGGGCGGTTGGGGTTGGAACTGGAGTAGGCGTACCGTCATTGTGCACAACAACTATTGGGTGGTAAACAATCGCTATCGGCCGCCTCGTCCCTACTATCACTACCGTCCCCCCGTTTACAATCGCCCGGTTTACGTCCGGCCGCCAAACAACTGGCACGATCGGCCTTACTATCGTCCACCCAGTCCGCCTGGAACTGGCCCAGGGTATCGTCCTCCCGGCAATCCGCAGCCACGTCCCACGCCACCGCCAACCCCTCGTCCTGCTCCACAGCCGCCCAAGGAGCGGCCGCCATCCAACGTGAACCCGGCACAGCCCCCAGTCCAACGTCCGAAACCAGAGTACCGACCGAATCCGAACGCGGGCTATTCGAAAGGCCAGGGCAATGCGCAGGCCAATTGGGGCGGACGCACAAGCGCTTTTGGAGGAGGCCACAATGCCGCAGATGATCGCGCCGCGGTCAATCGCGGCAAGCAGAGTGTAGCTGCGGAGCAAAAGCAAAAAGGGGGAGGAAACCGGAAATGAACACGACCCTCCGCCCGACCCAATCCAAGGTGGCGTCGCCGACCGTTTTCTTGCTGTTGGCGGTGACCTTTTTCGTTTCCGCGCGCTGCGAGGGACAAGAAGCGGCACAGAAGACGTTTAAAACCGCTCAGCAGGCTGTCGAGGCCCTCATCGCTGCAAACCGAGACAATGACATCGCCGCTCTGAATCAGATTCTCGGTCCCGATGCTTCCACCCTCGTTTCTTCGGGTGATGAAACGCAGGATAAGAACGACCGCGCCAATTTCGTGAAGCTCTACGAGGCTCATCACCGCCTCCTCTCTTCCGGATCTGGAAAACTGGCTCTGGTGGTTGGAAAAAACGAATGGCCATTGCCCATCCCGCTGGTCAAGAGCAACGGTGAATGGAGGTTTGATTCCGCGGATGGAGTGAAAGAGCTGCTCTATCGGCGGATCGGCTCCAACGAACTGGCTGCTATCAAGGTTTGCCGCGCGCTCTACCAAGCACAATTAGACTATGCGGCATCGGGTCATGACGGGAACGCGCCAGGCGTTTATGCACAGCGATTCCGAAGCCAGCCCGGGACACAGAATGGACTCTACTGGGAAGTGACTGAAGGTGAGCCGGAGAGTCCGGCCGGTCCGCTGGTTGCGGATGCCGATGCCGAAGGTTATGAGCAAGGCACGCGTCATCCGTACTACGGCTACTACTTCCGCATCCTGAAAGCGCAGGGACCGAATGCACGCGGCGGGGCAAAGGATTACATCATCGACGGCAAAATGACCGGTGGCTTTGCCATTTTGGCGTATCCGGCCGAGCACGGCGCGAGCGGCGTAATGACCTTTATGGTAAGCCGTCACGGCTCACTGTTCCAGAAAGACTTGGGTGACTCGACGGCGGAGACAGCGAGAGCAATAAAAGCGTTCGATCCCGATTTGTCGTGGACACGGCTGCCTAGTGCCAACTAGCAATTTGACCCACTCGTGGTGAGCCGCAGGCTCTCATCCCCCCAGCACGGGAAGTGGCTAGAAGAGATGATTCTTTAGCGGATGAATCATCTGTCAGGGCGCATTTGCAGTCGGTTCGGTTCGCCTTTCATTGTATAGGCACGCGATAGAGGTTGCGGTGCACTTCCTGCCGCTCTGCAGCTACCAAGCCGGGCAGCGGGCCTGGAGTCAGGCGGCCATCCGAAACCTTTGCAGTCTTCACACGCTTCGCATCGGCAAGAGTCTGTACACCGGCTGCCGGCAGCGGCGGCGAACCACCGAACGGAACATTCGCAAGCATGGTGAACACTCCCTCCATGCTGAAGACGTTGAGTGCGAGTATTTTCCCGTCGACGCTCCGTCTGGCTTCCTAACGACCATGAAATTTCAGTACGCTGTGGCAGGGCTCGTCGGCGTTGACATATCGTATGATGTACCCGGCCGGTTGGGGAGATCATGGCGATTTTCAAATGCACCTACGTCGCAAAAGGGAAGAATCCTCGCGTGCTTCATTGTGAGGCTAAGGATTCACAAGACGCGCGAAAGATCGCTGCTGAGAATTTCAATACAGCGGTCGACGAGTCTCGATTAGAAGTTGTGGAACTGCAGACTGAAAGATTGAAGAAACCACACGACTCGTCGACCTAGGGCAAGGCACAGCTTGGCCGAGGCACGTCGTGGGGGCCGTTCTGTCCCCATGGTCATTTCTTCAGAACCGGCGGAGGAGGTGGCAAGCGGCTTTCAATTACCAACCTGGGGGCGTTCCGCCTGCCGAAAAGGTTCCGGACTTGGCTTAGGAGGTTCCGTCACATGAGAATTCGGTCTTCGCGTGCCACACCCTTCTTCCCTAGTTTCTTGTTCGCTCTTGCCATTTCGACAACCGCGACCATCCTTGCGTTTGCTCAGGCTCCGGCGCCGTCGGCGCCGCGGATGTCCTTTCCGCCCGCACCGTTAGAGCGAGGCACTGTCGAACGCGTCAAAGTGCATGGTAAATCGCTCGAGGGCAATCTCGAAGGCGATTCGCCCGATCGTGACGTCTCGATTTACCTGCCGCCGAGTTACCAAGCGAAGCAAAAGCAGCGTTATCCCGTCGTCTATCTTCTCCACGGCTTCACCGACAACGACGACAACTGGTTCGGCACGAAACATGTCTTCGTCGACGCTCCTCTCGCGATTGATCGAGCGATTGCCGCTGGCGCACGTGAGATGATCGTCGTGATGCCCAACGCATACACGGTTTATATGGGCAGCATGTACTCGAATTCTGCTGCGACCGGCGATTGGGAATCGTTCATCGTTCATGATCTTGTTGCGTACGTGGATGCGCACTACCGCACGATTCCGGGCCGCGCCAGCCGCGGACTTTCTGGACACTCCATGGGCGGCTACGGCACGATCCGCATCGGCATGAAGTATCCGGATGTGTTCTCGAACCTCTATGCAATGAGCGCCTGTTGCCTCGCGCCTAATCCAACCTTGACCGGCCCCGCAATGGACAAGGCCCTTGCGATTCAGAGCGCCGCTGATCTCGCCAAAGCCGATTTCGGCACGCGAGCGATGATCGCTTCGGCAGCGGCGTGGTCCCCCGACCCAAAGAATCCACCCCTCTATATCGATCTACCGGTAGCTGACGGAAAGGTCGTACCCTTGATTGCCGCTCGTTGGGACGCGAACGCGCCGCTCGCGATGCTCGATCAATACGTGACCAATCTAAAGGAAATCAGCGCCATCGCGCTCGATGCCGGGACAAAGGACCCCCTCTTAGCCTCGATTCAAAACCTAGACAGCCGCCTGACGTTGTTCGGCGTGCCCCACACGTTCGAGACGTATGACGGTAATCACATCAGCGGAATCCAGGACCGGCTCGAGAAAAAAGTGATCCCGTTCTTCTCAGCGAACCTATCGTTCGCCAACGCGAAAAAGTGACGCGCGAGAGTGCCTTTTGAACCAAAACTCAAAGCCGGTAGCAACTCCTAGCCGGTCAATTCCTCAAATTCGGTTTTGATCAATTCAGCCAATGTTGCTTCTGACAGGTGACGGCCCTTTATCTTTGCCAAAATCTTCTTCGCGGCTCGGCGTGAACAATCCTCAACTTGTTTTTGCCGTCGTTCTCGGGCAGCACGGATCACATCGTCGCTTGATTCGTGTGGCATTGTGATTCACCTGATTTCTTCGAGGAAGAAGCATCACGCACTGTTGTCGCCCGCTCTTCCCAATCGAGCGATGCACGTAGTCAGGCACAAAAGGTGTTGTAGGCTTGTCCGGTCACTTCAAACCTTAGACCTCGCTTGAACGGAGGCTGCGAAAGCTTTCCAAACGCGTTCATTGCCAGAGTACTCCTTTAGCATGCGCTCTGGATGAAACTGCAAACCGACCAGAAAACTTTCTGCCGGCGCGTAGAAGGCCTCGACCAAGCCGTCGCCAGCGTGCGCCATGGCGCGGAAGCGAGTAGCCAGGTTGCGAATTCCTTGATGATGATAACTGTTAACGAGCAACTCTTTTCGTTGATACCAGCGCGCCAAAGGGCTTCCGGCTACGACGGAGATGGTGTGTCGATACGTGTCGTAGTGACGAGAGTCGACGTGCTTGAGCCCAGAGTGCTTTTCCTTCTGAACATCTCCAAAAAGTGTTCCTCCACAAACGACATTGAGGAGCTGTGAGCCGCGACAAATGCCTAGAATGGGAACCTTCCGACGAAAAGCGTGGCGCAATAGACGAATCTCAATCTCATCCTTGAGCGGGTGTGTCTTCTGAAGATAGCGAAGGTTGGCAGGCACCGCTTCGTAGCGAGCGGGGTCAATATCCTCGCCTTCAACCAGCAAGAGTCCGCACATACCTTCCATGTATTGCGGTAGGCAGCTGAGGGCACCTTCGACGACCGGGACGACAACTGGCAGAGTCCGCAGGCGAATCAGAATCTCCAGATGCAATTCGCCAACATAATCGATCTGCCGGGTCCCTCGAGTCGTTCTGCGGGCCG
>Ga0187769_10002283_pt1 | contig 11171 bp, 8 predicted proteins | sample 0116_SJ02_MP02_1_FD_133140 | JGI IMG/M metagenome (GOLD analysis project Ga0187769, IMG submission 133140) | Tropical peat soil microbial communities from peatlands in Department of Meta, Colombia - 0116_SJ02_MP02_10_MG | ecosystem: Environmental > Terrestrial > Soil > Wetlands > Peat | place... | reverse complement strand
CTTCTGACGGCACCCCGTTGGTCAAGGACAGCTTCGTTCTGCAGAACCTTGGGACCACAGAGTTGGACACTCTCACCGTGGCCCCCCTCACGACTGCAAACGGTGAAATCACGATTCTTCCTTCGACAAACCCGCCGATGGTGACGGCGACGAGCGTGCTGCTGAGCAGCGGTGGAATCGACCTGACCAACACAGCCGTGGGACTGCCAGTCGACCCGGGCGGCAACCTCACGATAACGTATCAATACCCGCTCGCCAAACAGTACTATAGTATCTCGGGCGGAGTCGTGAGCATCAGCGTGCCACTGGCACCGCCAATTGCCGCGTTCGTGAGTTCCTACTCACTCGGGCTCTCGCCTCCCGCCGGTGTCAAGGTCGTGCAGGGAGAGCAAAAGACAATGACGGACGTCGAACCGTTCGAGACAGGCACGGCGTCGTTCTCCTACAGCTTCTCGCTCGGGTGGGCCCTCGATGATGGCGTGCCGGCCGCGTCGTCGCTCTTCGTGGTTCTGCTGATTGGACTCTTCGTGGCTGGAACGAGAATGGCCCCGGCGGAGGAGGAAGAGGAGGAGACTGCCACGGAGCGGTCGACGGACATGGTCAAGGCATTCGAGGAGAAGACGAGCTTGATCAACAGCATGTTCGAGGAGATTCCGAAGACCGACCCAAGCCAGCTGGGCAAGGTCTACTTCGACGAGCTCAGGGGCAGACTCGACACGTTCAGGAGCAGGGCTCTGCAGAGACTGAACGAAGTCAAGCAAAAGTCTACGACTCGGAAGTTCTTCGACCTCCTCGGTCAGATCCACGAGACCGAGCGGGAGGTGGACAGGGCGGCGAAGGACATGCTCAACCTCTACGAGCAGTTTTACACGAAGCGGATGAGGCAGGAAGTCTTCGAAAGGCTCCTACCCAACTACAAGAGAAGACTCGAGAAGGCGCTGGACAAGTTATCGGACGAGCTGAACACGGCTCAGCGCGAATCGAAGCTCCTCTAACCGGAAGAGCGGCGCCGCCGACACCAGATTTATCAGGGTGCGAAGCGTCGCGGTTCCGTAACATGAACGAAGGAATCAGGAAGCTAGTGGTTATTGGGTCTGGACCAGCGGGCTTCACCGCCGCAATCTACGGGGCGAGGGCAGACCTCGAGCCCCTGGTCTTCATGGGGAGCAACTACGGCGGCCAGTTGATGCTGACGAGCGAGGTGGAGAACTTCCCGGGCTTCCCCGATGCCGTCATAGGCCCGGACCTCATGGAGAGGATGAGGTCTCAGGCGGAGAGGCTGGGGGCGGAGCTGGTCCGGGACGACGTGGTGGCTGTCAACTTCAGGGACTACCCGTTCGAGATAAAGACGGCCAGCAAGTCGTACAAGGCCCTCTCTGTGGTGGTGGCCACCGGGGCCAATCCCAGGCGACTCGACCTCGAGTCGGAGATGAAGCTGATGGGAAAGGGCGTTTCAAACTGCGCTGTCTGTGACGGCTTCTTCTTCAAGGGAAAGAGGGTGGCGGTCGTAGGCGGAGGAGACACCGCGATGGAGGAGGCGACCTTCCTGACCAAGTTCGCGACCAACGTCCAGGTTATTCACAGGAGGAGAGAGCTCCGGGCAAGCGCGGCTCTCCAGAAGGAGGCTTTCGCGAACCCGAAGATCAGCTTCGTCTGGGACAGCGCGGTTGAACGGGTTCTCGGAGACGGAAGAGTGCAGGGCGTGAAGGTGAAGAATCTGAAGACGGGAGTCGAATCAGACATTCAAGTGGACGGGCTGTTCGTTGCGATAGGGTACGACCCGAACACCAAGATATTCAAGGGCCAGCTCGACCTCGACCCCAAGGGATACGTCAGGGTGAAGAACGAAACAGAAACGAGCGTCCCCGGGGTCTTCGTCGCCGGCGACGTCCACGACTTCCGCTACAGGCAGGCGATAACGGCCGCGGGAGAAGGCTGCAAGGCCGTGCTGGACGCGGAGAAGTTCGTGAAGGAGAAGATTCGAACGGTTCAGACGCTCAGTTCATGACCGGGACGAACCTTTCGTCGTCGAAAGACTTGCTCAGCGGGCCAATGATTGGTGTCTGGTAGCCGCAGTAGGTGCACTTGTTCTTGCTGTCGAGATTGTAGGCGGTAATCTCGTACCCGTATCTTCCGATGAGGACCTCGCCGCATCCGGGACAGTAGGTGCTCTCAGCGGGGTGGCCTGGAACGTTGCCCAGATACACGTAGTTGAGACCGGCCTTCTTTCCCAACTCGTAGTGCTTCTCGAGAGTATTGAGCGGCGTGTGCGGGAAGTCCATCATCTTGTAGTCTGGATGGAACCTGAGGAAGTGGATGGGAGTGTCAGGGCCTAGGTTGTCGTAGACCCACTTGCAGAGCTTCTCGGCCGCTGCGAGCGAGTCGCCTGCGCTTGGGACTATCAGGTCAGTGATTTCGACGTGCACCTTCGTCTTCTGCTTGATGTCGAGCAGCGTTCGGAAGATGGGCTCGGCATCGGGTATGCCGATGTACTTTCGCACGAACTCGGTCTCCCCGCTTCCCTTGAAGTCCACTGTGATGCAGTCAAGGAACGAGTCCATCAGCCCCACCGTCTCTGGAGTGTCATAGCCGTTCGAGACGAAGATGTTGAAGAGCCCCTTCTTTCTCGCTTCAACGCCCACGTCCCTCGCGTACTCCATGAAGATGGTGGGTTGGTTGTAGGTGTAGGCCAGCCCCTCGCAGCCGTACTTGAGCGCGTTCGAGACGATTTCCGCGGGGGAAGCCTCGGCGCCCTCCACTTTTCTCCTCTGGCTGATGTCGAAATTCTGACAGTAGCGGCAGAGCCAGTTGCAGCCGCTGGTGGCGATGGAGAAGATCTTCGAGCCCGGCCTGTAGTGAATGACGGGCTTCTTCTCAATCGGGTCGACGTGTTCCGCAATCACCTTGCCGTAGGCTAGAAGGTACAGCTTTCCGCCGACGACCCCTCGTATGCCGCAGAGCCCCACCTGTCCCTCGCCGAGCTGGCAGAGCCTCGCGCAGGCCGTACACTGGACCTTTCCCCTCGGAAGGTTGCGGAAGAGCTCGGCCTCCTTCCCAGCCGGCTCGGTCAGCCTCTGCGCGAGCGACATTCCTTCGGAAAAGTCCCGAAGTCTCCCTTAAGGATTTAGCGAGGATTAGGTCGCCATGATGAGGGACGGCCACCCATTCTGACCTGGGTGCTGCTCCAACAATTCAGGTTGTTATACCGGTCACGGGGATGCCGACTGATTGTCCGTACCCGGCAGGCTGCGCGAGTTCATGCAATCCTTCGGGCCTGCATGGGTAGTGATGATTGCTGACGTCGACGCTCCCAGCATCCTCACAGCCGCGGCCGTAGGTGCGACCTACGGCTATGGCCTCATTTGGTTCTTGGTGTTGCTCGTCGTGCCTCTCTTCCTCATCCAGGAGGCAAGCGGAAGGATAGGCGTAGCCACCGGTAAGGGTCTCGGCGAGGTGATTCGCTCCTCCTATTCGAGGAGGATTGCAGTTCTGGCGAGCCTCCCCATGGCGGTAGTGGACGTGGTCAGCTATGTCGCGGAGTACACTGGAATCGCGGTCGGACTGGGACTGGTGGGTGTTCCTCCCGCGATTTCGATGCCGCTGGTCTACGTTGCCCACGTAGGAATCATCAGGGTAAAGAAGTTCGTCGCCATCGAAAAGATTCTCATCGCTGTTTCGACGGTGCTCATACTCTCCTACGCAGGTTCGCTGCTCGTCAGAGGTTTCCATCCGTCCTCCATGCTTTACCTGAGTGCGGAGCCCAGGTATCTTTTCCTCTTGGCTGCCACAGCAGGCGCAGTCGTGATGCCGTTCATGCTCTTCTACCAAGCCTCGGCAACGGCCGAGAAAGGGACCACCCGGCTCTGGGCGATGAGGACGGAGACGCTCATTGGGGCATTCGCGAGCGAAATCGGAATGATAGTCATCGTCATGGCGACGGCCGGTTTGAGCTCTTCCGTGAACTTCGCCGAACCGAAGACGCTGGCGATGGCTCTCTCGTCCATAGCCGGAGCCTACGCGCCCTACCTCTTCGCCGTGGGCTTGGTCTCGGCCGCTTTCACGGCGCTGGTGGTGATTTCCCTGGCAAGCTCCTGGGCAGTGGTCGAGGCGATGGGCTGGCAAAGGAGCAACTTCTTCTGGGTCTACGTAGCCGAATCAATCCCGGCGGTCGCGGTCCCCATATTCTATCCAGACCTGCTCGGGCTCGCCCTGAACATGATGGTCGTCTTCGTGTTCGTTCTGGCAGGCCCGGGAATACTGCTCGGAAAGCTTGCGTCAGACAAGAAGGTCATGGGAACGTACGTTTCGAGTGATCTCTGGAAGACGGCATACTGGATTAGCTTGGTGAGTGTGCTGTGCCTGGGAGTGATTGCTGTCGCAGCGGCCTAGCCGACCGCAGGCGTCTTCTTCTGGAGGGCTTTCCCTCGCCTCTTGCTAAGGGCGACCAGTCCGCTGACCATTTTTTCGTGCTTTCCCTCGTCAATGTCGATCCAGCGGAGCAGGAGGCGTGCGACTGGATGGTCAACCTCGACCTCCTTGGTGAGGCTCGCCTCTCCGGCTGAATCCTCTATGGAGAGCATGCTCTTGAGGAGGGCTTCGTCGGGGATTGAGCCCTCCGCTTCCCCTCCAGCTTGAAGCCACGACGTCAGCTGGGAGATGACGTCGCCGTGCCTTATGCTGTCAGCTGCAATCATCCTCAACAGGAGCTTCGTGTAGTCGTCGGAAGCCCGGTTCGCCAACTCCAGGTACTTCTCTGCGGCGTCCAGCTCGAGCTTGAGCCTGCTGCGAAGGAGGCCCAGGAGCCTGCCGCGCACCGGCTCCGCAGCGGCCGGACCAACGAGGGTCCTGTTGCTGTTCATGACAATGATCTGCCGAGCCGTTTCGAGGAGTTCTGCGGTCTCCACTCTTTGTCCTGACTTCATCCTCTCGCCGATTCTTTCAGCGAGCGGGTCCACGAAGACGTCGATTTTCGAAATGCCTTGGACAACCCCTCCCCTCTTTCCCTTGATGTACTGAGTGACCGCGGGCTGGGTAACCCTTAGCGCCCTGGCGATTTCGCTCGGCCTGAAACCCTGGTGAGCGAGTTTCTTGGCCAGACTCGCTCTGATTCCCGGTATCAGCTTCTCTTCGCTGTCAATCTCTGTGGGGGTGGTAGAACGGCTTTCCATGGCAGAAGCGCTCTCGTACCCCGTTAATAACGGCGTTAATAGAAAACTGTAACGCCGTTAGCGATAAATATTACATATGTTATAGGTGGCAGAAATGGTCGGCTTCGGAGAGACGCTTCTTCTCTCTGCGGTAATGGGTCTGTCAATCTACCTCTCGCTTCCCGTGGTGCTGAGCAAGAGCGTGGGGAGGAGAAACACCAGCCTCCTGAACGCGGTCGCGATAGGGATCTTGATTTTCCTGATAGGCGACGTGTTTCTCGACGCCGCTGCGTCGCTCTACAATGGTTCCCTCTACGGCTATGGCTCTTCGCCGTTCTACGACATGGTCTTCACTGCGTCGATGGCAATCGGTTTCCTTGTGCTTCTTTTCGCCGGACACAGGGGTAAGATGACTCTCACCCCGACGCAGCTTACCTTGATAATCGCGCTGGGCATCGGCTTCCAGAACCTCACGGAGGGACTCCTCTTCGGCGCTCTGGGAGTGGCTCTCGGGTTGACTGGCGCCACGCTCGTGGTGCTCGTCGGATTCATTCTCCAGAACCTGACAGAGGGATTTCCGATCGCCTCGCCACTCCTCGGAGCTACCGAGGGTAAGACCCCTCTCATCGCAGGAGCCCTGATGATTGGCGGGCTCCCGACCATACTCGGAGGGGCGGTTGGATACTACTACAATTCGACGGTCTTCGACCTGATTTTTTACGGAGTCGCAATCGGGACCATGCTGTACGTCATACTCCCGATGCTGAGGAGCCTCCTGAGAGAGTCCGAGTCTTCGAGACTTGGCATTGCCTATGCTGGCGTTTTTCTTGGCTTCGTCCTCGGCTTCGTCGTCAACCTGATGTAACGCGAGCCCCAACGGAAGTTGCGGCGTCTCAGCCCTGGAGGTCCGAGACTCGGCCAACTGCGAGGGGGACCGTCATCTCCTCTTTCGAGAGCCCGCCGTGTTGCCCGCGAAGGTCGAACTTGTAATCAGGCGTGTCCTTGTACCAGACGTTCCTGTTTCCATGGGGAAGTACGATGAGGTCGCCGACCCTTTCTCTGAATTTCCTGCACGGCTTGTTCAGCCCGAAAAGACCGCGGTCGACGGCGTCCCTGACCCTGACGACGGAGGCCCTCCCAGCAAGCCGCTTGGCAAGGAGCTCCATTACCTCCTCTTCCTTGTCCTGCTGCACGTGGAGGAAGACATCCCTGGCGCTCCCGTTGGCCGAGATTGGTAGACCAGACTTCAGCCGGCGGAGACCGCTGACAACTGTGCGGTATCGGTTCAGGTAGATGGTCTCCTCGGGTGATATGGGTACCTGACCGTGGTCGGCGGTGGCGATGATCAGGGTTCTCTTCGCCGCCTTTCGGCCGAGCCTTTCGACCAGGCCCTTTTGCAGTATGAAAGATACGGACGCTGCCTCAAGCTCGCTCTCTTCAGTCGCTGGCCCGTAGCGATGCTCCATGTTGTCGATGTAGCTCCAGTAGACGTAGAAGAGGGAGGGCCGGGTGGCCCTTTCGATTGCTTTGCACAGCAACGCCGCCATCTCCGGACCGCTTGTGAATGGGACCTTCTCGGCGGAGGCGTACGCGACTGAGTTGTAGGACGTTCCCGCCAACGCCCTGCTTACGAAAAACTGGACTTCTACCCCGGTCTCCCTGAGCTTGCCGAAGATTGGTTTGCCGGAGAAGAGGGTTGCGGGATTCATGTGCCCCTTCAGAGTCTCGTTGGCCCTTCTCTCGTTGTAGTCGCTGGCGAAGCTGAAAGGCAGGGTAGCGATTACCGTGTCCAGGCTCTTGATGTAGAGGAACCACTCGTGCAGGCCGTGCTCCTGGGGCGTGAGCCCCGTGTTGAGCGTGGTGAGGGCGGCGGCCGTGGTCGACGGGAAGACGGTCGTTATTGGCCTGACGTTCCCTTTCTTGGCCATCGTCCTGACGAAGCCCCCGCCCTGCTGCCTTCTCCAAGCGCTCATCCCGAACCCGTCTAAGACCAGCAGGACGACGTTTTCGATTCCATTGGTCTCGCCCAGGGAATCTCGAGGCAACGGAATTCCCACGGGCTTTGCGCCGAAGTGTTGCAGTATTGTCGAAGGTATGCCAGAGACGCAGTAGGAGCCGTACTGCGGCGTGACGGACCCGGGAGGGAGAGTGAGCTCGGCCAACGATTCGGGCGTCGAGACCGCCGTCTTATTGGCTTTGACTGCCCGAGAAGATTGGGTCGACTAGTCTTTGCTCAAGTTTAGCGATTCTGCAAGACTGAATCTATAGCGAGTATGCGTAATCAATAGCACTGACAATGACGACAATTGCGCAACATCATTGTTCATGCGAAAGGGGAGCATAAATAGAGGCAAAGTCCCCCTCGCAATTGAAAACATGAGGATCAGTAAAGGCGTATCCTCAGTTCAAGTTGCAATTTCCATCGTAATCATCCTGATAATCGTCCTCGGCGGCGTGTACTACGTCGTCACCCTGCCAGCCAAGGTCACGACCACCACGATCACTTCGACCACGGCCTCGACAGTCACGTCGACCACGGCTTCCACGGTTACTTCAACCACCGCATCGACGGTAGTTTCAACAGCTACCACTACCGCGACTTCCACGGTCACGACAAGTTCGACGGCGACGCCAGTGGCTGCTCCAACCTTCGTCTACCAGAGGAACTCGGCGTACAGCGACGCCGACCCTCGTGACACATCATCAATTGATATGAGCCAGCAATCGTACGAGACTCTGACCTACCTTCAGCCCAACGGGACCGTGACTGCAGGTCTTGCGACGGCTTGGAGTCCGATTGGTAATGGGAGCACCTGGGCGTACACCTTGAGACAGGGTGTCACCTTCCACGACGGTACTACGTTCAACGCCACGGACGTGGTCTTCTCAATCGAGAACACGGTCCTGTGGGGCGGAGGCGACGCACCTGATGTGTGGGCCTTCTTCAAAACTGCCACGGTAGTCAGCCCATACGTTGTCGACATAACCTTCACCCAGCCAGTCTATGCACCCATCATTACAGGAGCGGCCTACGCCGCATTCATCTTCAGCGCCAACATCCTGAAGTACGCCGGCCTATCGGCGACCAACTCCTCGTCACTCACAACGGGTCTTCACGCATGGTTCAATGCGTACCATGACGACGGCACCGGCCCCTACATCATCAATTCCACGGCGTCGAGCCTGACGGCCGGCACGTGGACGCTGAACCAGTACAAGAACTACTGGGGTGGATGGAAGGTCGGGCAAATTACAACAATCAAGGCGGAGCTCGTTACGTCCGTCCCCACCGTGATCCAGCTGGCTTCGCAGGGCCAATTGGACTTCAGTGGTGTCGGGGGAAGCTTCCAATACGTTCCACAGCTCCTCGGGGCTGGCCTCAACGTAGTGGAAGGTCCGACGCACGGCTCGATATGGCTCCTGTTCAACACACAGCACCAGTACCTGAACAATCCGCTCGTGAGGCAGGCACTTCTGACAGCAGTCAACTACCAGCAGATCGTGCAGGAGGCGTACTACAGCTACGGAATCAACTTCGAAGGAATGATTAACCCCGGTCTCGCATACTACAGCTCCGCCGCACCAGGCTACAATACAGCTGGCAACCTGACGGCAGCCAAAGCGCTGCTCGTGAAGGCTGGATTCCCGAGCGGTTCACTGCCACCCGTGACTTGGGTAGGCACCCACTCAACGGGAAGTCCATTCGAGGCAACAATCTACACATTGCTGAACACGTACTGGGCGCCACTTGGCGTGACCATCTCAATCGACGGGCTCAGCTTCACGAACCAGGCGATAAAAGCCGGCTACGTCAACGGGAGCAACGCGTTCCTGCCCGGCCCGCTCTCATACGCGAGCACCAGCGCTTGCCAGGACCTGGCGCTTCTCAACTGGAACGGAGCTACCTCGGACCCGTGGCTCGTTCCTGACGAGCTGTTCGCGATTCAGCCTGCTCCATACCAGAACGACATACTCTACAACTGGACGTACTTCCAGAACAGCACGTTCACCAACCTCCTGAACAAGTTCGGGGTGGACGAGGTATCGAACCCAACCCAAGCAACTGCTGACATAACGACCCTCAACCAGATGTTCTACCAGCAGTCTCCAGGATGGTCCATGTTCCAAGGGGAGCAGGTCTGGATTCTTAGCCCGCACTGGAAGGGCTACGTGCCCAACCCGAACTACTCCTTCGACTATCCATTCTTCTACCAGCTAACATATTCGCCGTAGCAGCGACTTGAACGTAGGGGCTTATGTAATTCGCAGAGCCCTCCTGATGGCGGTGGTGGTGCTTGGCACCATCACTGTCACTTTTATTCTGTCTCACATAATCCCGGGAAGCCCCGCGGTTCTGTTCGCTGGGCCGCAGTCGACTCCCGCAGAAATCGAAACCTGGACGAAGAGGCTAGGCCTCGACCAACCGCTTTACGTGCAGTTTGAAGTTTATCTGAGAAACATCCTGACTGGCAACTTCGGGCTCTCGTGGTCCTTTTCTTTTGACCCGATACTCCCCCTCATTGAACAGTCTCTCCCGAACACCTTCACCCTGGCTGCGATTTCCACAGCGCTGGCCGCCCTAGTGGGAATCCCGCTTGGCGTCGAAGCCGCGAAGAGAGGAGGGAAAAGGGTCGATTCGATCCTCCGCGTTTTCTCGGTTAGCTGTGTGGCGATTCCGCAGTTCTGGCTCGCCCAGCTCCTTCAGCTGGGATTCAGTGTCTATCTGCACGTGCTCCCCCTCTCCTCATACGGAGGGACACTGCTCTACACGCAGCTGCATCCCATCCATACGATTACCGGTTCGTATCTTGTCGACGCCCTTCTGGCGGGCAACTTCGCGGGTTTCGGCGCGATCGCTTGGAGCCTGGTATTGCCTGTTACGGCGCTCTCCCTTTATCCGATAGGAGTCGTGACTCGCCAGACCCGCAGTGCCATGCTGGGTGTCCTCAGCCAAGACTACATCAGAACTGCTCGTGCCTATGGTGTACCTGACAGGCAAATCAACTACAGGTACGCACTGCGGAATGCCCTCCCGCCGGTCATCGTGATTCTCGCTCTCGTGTTTGCGGGTTCGATCATAGGCGTCGTGTTCATCGAGGATGTTTTCGTTCTCCAACCAGGTCTTGGCCATTTAATCGCTCAATCCACGGGAACGGGGATAACTTCAAGCGCCATAGGAGCAGTTGACTACCCTCTTGTCCTGGCCCTGACTATCATCGTCGTAATCATTTACACCATATCGAACTTTGTGGCAGACATGTTGCACATTTACTTCGACAGGCGACTCATCAGGTAGGCGGAGATTGTGAGAATCTGGTCGCGCTCTTCACCTCAGGCGGAAGCTGGAAGTGTATTCAAGATGCTCCACGCTTTCAGGGTGCTCGCTAGGGATCCACTCTTTCTCTTTGGCGTGGTCTTCGTAGGTATTATGGCAATTGCGGCGGCTTTCGCGTTTTATGTGACCCCGTATCCCTCTCAAGGGGAGGGTTTCGCGGCCGAGCCTCCGCCCAAGTGCCCCGGCCTCCCGACCGCCATCGCCGCGGTCTGCCCGCCCAGCTTGGCACATGTCTTCGGCACAGAGCAGAACGGCAGAGATCTGCTGTCGAGAATCGTCTTCGGGATGAGGACATCTCTCCTGATAGGAGTCTACACCGTGGCCCTCGCTACTGTGATAGGCCTTTCTGTCGGACTGAGCGCGGCTTTCTTCGGCGGTTGGATCGACGAAACGCTGATGAGAATAACAGACATCTTCCTGTCATTCCCGCACCTGATCCTTGCGCTCGTCATCATCGCGACCATCGGACCCGGCTTCACGAGCGTATTTGTCGCACTCGGTGTCACCTGGTGGCCTGCCTTCGCTCGGCTTGCCAGGGGAAAGGCTCTTTCCGTGAAGACTCAGAACTTCGTGCTCGCGGCGAAAGCAGCAGGCACGAGCAACCGAAGCATAATCGTTCGGCACATACTTCCGAACTCACTCGCGCCTCTGACTGTCCAGATGAGCCTCGACATGGGGATTGCTATCCT
>Ga0187769_10002282_pt1 | contig 11173 bp, 6 predicted proteins | sample 0116_SJ02_MP02_1_FD_133140 | JGI IMG/M metagenome (GOLD analysis project Ga0187769, IMG submission 133140) | Tropical peat soil microbial communities from peatlands in Department of Meta, Colombia - 0116_SJ02_MP02_10_MG | ecosystem: Environmental > Terrestrial > Soil > Wetlands > Peat | place... | reverse complement strand
GCCATTGGTGCGGGCGGGATGGGCGAGGTTTAACGCGCCCGTGATCCAAAGCTAGCCCGTGATGTCGCCATCTACGAATACCTCTCAAAAGGGCTTGATTCTATTGGACCGCACAACGGGGTATCCTGAGGTACGCCTGGCTTTCGCTAGAAGACGCAAACCAGGCTCCGGTACAAGAAACTGCGCGAGGCCGCAGGTTAAGCAAACCACGAACTCACCAGCCAAACTGACCTGGCGTTCATCAATGTTCTTAAACCCTGGAAAGCTGACGCGTACCTGGAAACTGCTTAGGTCGTCTGAGCCGCACGTGCATGCCATTGAAGGTACACCCCAGTCGTATCTACGCTTTCAATAGAAGATAAGAAGATAAGTTGGTGGCATAGGCGAGGGCGCCGTGCACGCGATCCCAAGTTTGGAAGCGACGTGGGTTGAGGATAATGGGGGCCGGAATCGAACAAGTTCGAGACCGACTGCCCCCTATCCAAGCTGACCATCGCTGCATCTCTTGGCCCTTACTTCTTAGCAATGAGTACCGGGATAGCCTGCGTTTGGCGTGCTTCGACTGCGCCGCCCTGTGCGGGTGTGCGCTGAAGAACCGGGTGCTCATAAACGAAGGTTTCACCAAGTTCGGCTATTCTGAGCGAGTAGACAACAAACTGTGTTCCCCGCCTGCCGACGAGCAGCGCGCTTTGACCCTTTGCACTGCTCTCCCGAATGTCGACCGACTCGTATGCAACTACCCGGGAGCTCTTCGCGTCCCAAACGACCAACACCGGGAATGGACCGTCGTGAGTGAACGCCAGTCCATAGTCGCCTGCCGGCAGCACCGCCTGGCCCCATTGGATTTCATGTGACAGTGTGAATTTGCCTTGAAAAACTGATTGAGCACCCGCTGGGCTGCCGAACAAGCAAGCCGCGAGCGCACCTGCGAACACGACCAATTTGAACGCCTTTCGCTGGATATTTCCTTTCATGGTTCGTTTCCTCCTTGTAATTGGCCGACGTGCCCTTTGGGAGCCGGAGTCAGCATCGGCCTTCACTGCTCACCTAGAAAGGCGGAAACGAAGGTAGAAAACCGGAAGTCGCGAAAGACATTCTTGTATACTCGTAAGCCAATCACCCTGGATGTTGGCGTCATGCCCCGTTTTTGGCTTGGTCCGAAGGCCAATCGGGAGGAGTCTATGGTCGGGCCCTCCGCCGCCGAGGTTACCAAGCTGCTCCAGGCCTGGGGCCAGGGGCAGCAAGAAGCACTGGACGAGTTGCTCCCTATCGTCCATCAGGAGCTCCGCCGCCTGGCCCGCCGGTACATGTTCGGGGAGCGCGTGGGCCACACCCTACAAACGACGGCGTTAGTCAATGAGGCCTACTTACGGCTTGTGAACTCCAGGCGTGTCAACTGGCAGAACCGAGCCCACTTCTTAGCCATCTCGGCCCAACTGATGCGGCGGATTCTGGTGGATTCCGCGCGTGCCCACAGGTCTAAGAAACGGGGCGCAGGGGTGTCGAAGGTCACCCTGGATGAAGCTTTGATCAGGCCGCAAGACAAAAGTCAGGATTTGGTTGCACTTGACAACGCTCTCACAGTACTGGCGGAAATTGATCCCCGGAAAAGTCGGGTGGTGGAGTTGCGTTTCTTCGGCGGACTAAGCGCTGAAGAAACCGCCGAGGTCTTGAAGGTTTCCACCGACACTGTCCTGCGCGATTGGAGATTGGCCAAAGTATGGTTAAAGCGCGAGATAAGCAGGGGAAAATCGGATCAGGCGGCTGAAGAAAGAGTTTAGCCACGAAAAACTCAGGGAATATTGGTCTCGTGTGCGAGCTTTCGTCGTCCGATTCCGCCTTTCAGTAAAGGAGAGCGGGGACCCCAGGGTTGAATCGGATTAGAGCCGGTCATGACACGCGAACGTTGGAACAAAATTGAGCACCTTTATCATGCTGCGCTGGAGCGCAAAGAAGACCAACGAGCAGCCTATCTGAAAGAAGCCTGCACGGGGGATGATCTTCTATATCGGGAAGTTCAATCGCTCCTGGCGGAAGCTGACAGTGCAGATCAATTTCTCGAAAGACCCGCCGTAGAGCTGGTTGCCGAGATGCTGGTCGAGAACCAACCCCCCTATTTACCTGGGCAGCAAGTCGGCTCCTACACGATTCTCTCCTTGCTGGGCGCAGGGGGAATGGGTGTCGTCTACCGTGCCCGGGACCCCAGGCTAGGCCGTGACGTAGCCATCAAGGTCCTGCCCGAAGCCTTCGCTCGAGATGCCGAACGTATTGCCCGGTTCCAGCGCGAAGCCAAAGTTCTCGCCTCTCTCACTCATCCCAACATCGCCACGATTCATGGCTTTGAGGATACGGGCGGCACCTGTGCGCTGGTAATGGAGTTGGCCGAAGGGCCGACGCTCGCCGATCGAATTAAGTCCGGCCCGATTCCGGTCATGGAAGCCTTGCCCATCGCCAAACAGGTCGCCGATGCACTCGAATGCGCCCACGAGCGGGGAATCGTCCACCGTGACCTCAAGCCCGCGAACGTGAAGGTGGCGAGTAACGACACGGCCAAGATCCTCGACTTTGGTTTGGCCAAGGCTTTGGAGACCGAGGTGACGAGGACCGGACTTGGCGAATCACCAGCAATCAGCCAGGTGGCCACGCGGGAGGGCGTCCTGCTTGGCACCGCTGCCTACATGGCGCCGGAGCAGGCAAAAGGCAAGCCGGTCGATCGCCGGGCGGACATATGGGCTTTCGGCTGCGTTCTCTACGAGATGCTGACGGGCAAGCGAGCGTTCCAAGGCGAATCGGCGACCGACACGCTCGCGGCGATCATCAAGGAAGAGCCGGATTGGTCGGAGCTCCCGGGGGCAACGCCGGTCCGCGTTCGGGTGCTGTTGCAGCGCTGCTTGCAGAAAGACCCGAAGCAGCGATTACGCGACATCGGTGACGCGCGGATTTCGCTGGATGAAGTTCTGTCCGGCGCGCCAGAAGCCGCGCCGATGCCCGCCGCTGCAGTGCCGGTTTGGCGCCGCGCCCTACCGTGGGCACTCGGGCTTGTCGCCGTCGCCATCACCGGTGCCGCCGTTTGGATACTGAAGCCAGTGCCTGCTCCTCCTTCTCGGCCCGTCAACCGTTTCGAAGTTCCTCTGCCCGAGGAAGTCTTTCTAACCGGGGATTTCGCAGTATCGCCTGACGGTCGCGAGTTGGCATTCACAGGTATGGGCCGACTAGACGGGCAGACTCGCCTTTGGTTGCGGTCTCTCGAAACACTCGAGGTGCGACCTCTCTACGGCACTGAAGGCGCAACCCTTTGGCCAATGTGGTCGCCCGACAGTCGCTATATCGCGTTTGCCAGTCAGGGCAAGCTGAAAAAGATTGGGGTGTCGGGCGACCCTGTCGTGACGATCTGCGACGCCCCCGGGTACCAGGGCGGCTCATGGAACCGCGACAATCAGATCGTTTTCGGGTCACCCTTTGGAACGTTGCAAGTCTCGGCGTCGGGAGGTTCACTTACGCCGATAACGAATGACGCACCTACCGCTGCGTGCTCTTTCTTGACGGATGGGCACCATTTCGTTTGTTGGCATGCGCCTTTCGAAGGCGGCGGTGGTGTCTACTTGGGCCAAGTAGGTACAACACCGAAAGACCACGTATGGAAGAAGTTGTTGTCCGACAATTCCATTCCCGTGTTTGTGCAGTCGTCAGACCCCACTGTTGGGTATCTGCTGTTCGTGCGGGGAGGCAGGAAGGTCGTGGGATCCGGCACCTTGATGGCGCAGGCCTTTGACAACCGCCGCCTCGAACTGATCGGGGATGCCGTTCCAATTGCTGAACGAGTTTCAAATCTCGGTTTTTCGGCTTCGACCACGGATGCTCTCGTGTATATGGAAACCTCTCAAAATGCGGCGCGTGCGGCGGCGGTTGGCAGCATTCAAGGCCAATTGACTTGGTTTGATCGGGACGGAAAAGTTCTCGGAAACTTCGGGGAACCAGGCCTTTATCGCAGCCTCGCGCTGTCGCCCGACGGGAAGCGTATCGCCCTCGAGAGGGCCGATCCCAAAGACGCGAACCTCAGGAATATCTGGCTTTATGAGTTCGGGCGTGGCGTCACTACGCGGTTCACCCTCGATTCCGTCTGGGACTCTAGCCCGGTTTGGTCCCAAGATGGTAGCCGCGTGGCATTCGGCTCGAATCGCGGCGGCCACTTTGACCTGTACCAAAAGACTTTGAACCTGACAGGCGAAGACGAGCTACTCGCAAAATGGGGCGGTGACATCTTCCCGACCAGTTGGTCGTCTGATGGACGCTATCTGCTCTGTACCAGCGTTTCGCCTTATAGGCTGTGGTTGCTTCCTATGGGCGGCGGCTCAGAGCGCAAATTTGTCCCGTTGGACCACTCGGAGTTCGACGAGTCTGCTGGACGCTTTTCCCCGGATGGCAGCTGGATCGCCTATCAGTCGAATGAATCCGGCAGGTTCGAGATCTACGTGCGGCCGTTCAGCAAACCGGCAGCTACAGGAAGCTCCGCTTCGAACGCAACGCCCTTGAGCGGCAAATGGATGGTGTCGAAGGACGGCGGAGCCAACCCGCTCTGGCGTCGCGACGGCAACGAACTGTTCTATTTGTCTACCGTGGGCGGTACCGCTATGGCTGTGGAAGTCACCACTCGCGGAGTGTTTCATGCGGGGGTTCCCAAGGTCCTGTTCAAAGTGCCACCGGGCGTGGTTTTCTGGGACGTCTCACCGGACGGCAAGCGGTTCCTGATGGTCGCTCCCTCGGCTGAGGGTCCCAGTATGCTGCCAAAGTTCACGGTCGTGCTGAACTGGCCCTCCCTACTCAAGAAATGACGCCAGGCACGGACAATGTCGCTTGCCTAGGCCGCCGGAAACTTCAGTGCCGATGTAGGTCGATGGAGGGATCTATGACCCTCCGGCGTATTTGTGTTCTTTCCCTCCTCTTGGTTTTTTTTGTAGCTGTCGCAAAAGCTGGTCAGGTCGTAACCGGATCGGTGAGCGGCACAATTATGGATCGAACCGGTGCGTTCGTCCCTGGCGCGGATGTGACACTGACCAACTCGGCTACGAACGCGACTGAAAAGACGGTCACATCCGACACCGGAACGTTCCGGTTCACACAGATCCCGGCCGGACAGTACTTGCTCGAGGTCAGCAAGCCGGGGTTCCAGAAACTGCTGCTCGGCAAGATCGAGGTGGATGTCAACGTCGAACGGGCCCTTGGCACCTTGGAGCTTCAGCTCGGCCAGGCGACCGAGTCGGTGAAAGTGATCGCCGCGCCGCCGCTGGTGGAAGCGGCGCAAGCGCAGGTCAGTACGACCTTCACAAGCGACCAGATCCAAACCTATTCAGGGGTGGGAGAGAACGAAGGACTGGATTTCATGGCTTTGTCCGTGCCCGGGGTGGGGAACACCCGCGACAACAACTTCGCCGACACAAACGGGGTGGGTTTCAGTGTCAATGGCATTCGCGGGCGAAGCAACGACCAGCAGATTGACGGTCAGAACAACAACGACAATTCGGTTACAGGCCCCGCGCTGGTCCTGAGTGATCCGGACTTTGTCAGCGAGTATCAGATCACGACCAGCAATTTCGGCCCGGAGTACGGGCGAAATTCCGGTTCGGTGGTGAACATTCTGACGAAGAGCGGAACCAACAACTGGCATGGGACGATCTTCGGACAGGAAACCAACTCGGTCTTCACCACGCTGACCAACATTGAGAAATACTACACCACGCCACCCTTGACGAAGCCTCCTCGCTTCAACCAGGAATTCAGCGGGGGAACAATCGGTGGGCCACTTGCCAAAAATAGAGTTTTCATCTTTGGTGGCTTCGACGACCAAATCATGTCCTCCAAGGCAACCTTCCAATCCGGGGCGTTGACCCCCACTCCACTTGGAATTAACCAGCTGAGCGCTTGCTTCCCGGGAAGCACCAGCATGGCTGCGCTCCGGACCTATGGCCCCTTTGGCATTACCGGCGGCGGCCCGACGATTTCCGGCGTGTCGACGGTGGCCTACTACGACGATGCGCCCATCAATAACACGACCGATCCGACAACCGGTGCACCGGCCTGCGGCTACCAGCTCGCAGGAGTACAACGCACGGCTCCCAATGGTTCCTATGTCTTTGACTTTGTGACTCGGCTCGACATAGTCGCAAGCAATGCTGACTCCCTTTACTTCCGTTATCTTTTCCAGAAACTCCTGGTTTACAACCTTGGTGACATAGCGGGCGGGTATCCCTTCAATGGCTCATCGCTCCGCCAATCCGTCTTAATTGACTGGGATCACACGTTCAGCAACCAAATGGTCAATCAGCTGCGAATCGCCTACTCGCGTCTTAATGTCGACTTCGGCACAAACACATTGGGAAATACGGTTCCCAGCGCAAACCAGGCCGGCGAGGCTCTGACAGACGCCGTTTTCCTCTCTGGCGCGCTTTTGGGGTTTGGCGTGCCGTTGGGGATCCCTCAAGGCAGAGTGGTGAATACGTATCAGCTCCAGGACAATTTTCAGTACTCGCTGGGGGTGCATCAATTGAAGTGGGGGATTAACCTTATCAATCAGCGTTCGTCGGACATTGGTCTTAGGAATTACAACGGTTTTTACGTCTTCACCGATTATGGGGCACTCGCCGCCAATACCCCGAACTCGGTCAGCATTACTTCCGGCGACCCGAGTTCCTCGTTTAAGGAGTGGGATACGTTCCTTTACATCGGCGACGACTGGGAAGTGAAGAGCAATCTGACGTTAAATCTAGGTTTGACGTGGAGCTATTTTGGCCAGCCCGCTAATCTCTTTCATCAGCAGACGGTCAAGCAACAAACGGGCCCCAATCCGTTCTGGAATCCCGCCTTACCTCTTTCGGTCACCACTAGCCCTGTGGTGGGCGCTGTGTATGACCTGTTTGGTCCCGGCATTGGATTCGCTTGGTCACCTGGTGGCCTGTTTGGAGGGAACGGTAAGACGGTTTTGCGCGGAGGGTATCGCTTAACTTATGACCCACCCTCGTACGACACCTTCGCGCCAAACGGGGGTTCGGCCCCGGTCGTGCTCGCCCAAACGCTCATCGCACCCGCCGCTGGGCTGCCCGCCGCACCCTTCGGTCCGGCGATTCGCGCCGAGTATGCCAGCGATCTGACGCCCGGAGTTTTTGACCCGCGCAATTTCAACCGAAGCGTGACCCCCAGCACGTTTCGTCCGGACAAAGTCAGTGAGTGGTCATTCGGCATCCAGCGATCCATCACGAACAACGCTGCCTTCGAAGTGCGATACATCGGGAATACGGGATCGGACCTGTTTCAGTACATCAATGCATACCCCTACATAGCGGGCTTGGCGGAATTCTATCCGAGTATGGTTCCCCCGGGCGTCACACCTTGCCCGGCGGCAAATGCGATCGTCCCGAGCGCAGTGGGCCGCACCAGTTGCAGCGCGGGTGTGACGAATGAGTCCGCCAACACAGGGTACTCTCACTACAACGGTTTGCAGATGGAATTTCGGTCCACAAATCTTTTCCATCAGTTGACCTTGCGAACCAACTATACGTGGAGCAAGACCGAGGATAACGTCAGTGAAACCTTCGGCACTTACGGCGCCGGGAACACGAGCGCGTTTTCCCAGAACGTTTTGAACTACACAGCCCAGGAGTACGGGCTCTCCGGATTCGATTTCCCAAACACATGGACTTTGACCTTCGTTGAAGACACTCCTTTCATGCGCTCCCAGCAAAGCGCGATCGCGCACCTTCTGGGTGGCTGGGCGTTTTCTGGAACGTACCTGCTTCAATCCGGACAACCCTTCACAGCTTCGCAAAGTTTCATCAACACCGGCTCGGGGGGTGTGGCGAACGACATAGCTTTCAACATTGCCTATATCGGTTTCCCCGAAACATCTCGGCCCTTCATCGGCAGCGTGAGCGCGCCCCAAACCCAGGTGGGAATCTACGCGGGTGATGCGTGTTCGGTCTACGGCTTAGGCTGCACTCTACCCGCGAATGAACTGATCAGCCTGAACGACTTGAATGGAGCGAACAACACCGTTCCTGTCGGAACGGTCACGCAGGTCAGCAAGTCCCAGGTCCGTGTAATTGCCAATGGAGCCGAAGCGGACTCCATCTTCGGAACCCCTTTCGGCAACGCAGGTCGTAACACTTTGCGGGACTTCCACACCAACACCGCCAATTTCACCCTGTTCAAGACTTTCAGATTTAACGATCGCTGGTCCCTGCGATTCAATACGACCTTTAATAACGTGTTTAACCATCCGAACTATGGCAACACCTTCCGGGGCGTAGATCCCTTTATTGAGCTTGCGGGGGTACCCGGCGCAGGCATTACGTTTGGTGACCCTCGGGTCACCTCTACCGCCATCAACTCGTGCCCGGCAGGGGCGCGTTGCATTTATTTCGGATTGAAATTGATTTTCTAGACCACGAATTTCCGACTACTTTGTTGAAGAGATGATAGGTTCGAGAAGCCTTCAGTTTTCCGGAACCGACAGACGCCGCCCCAGCCAAGGCGGAGTACGCGAAGTTGCAGTAGTTAGTTGTGGCGCTATAGTCAGCTGGCATTGGCTCTGGCAGCGTCACGCGACGGCATGCGCGGGGCCACCTAAGATGATTGACGAAGGGAACAAGGCCGCGTAGGCTTCGTCGATAGGTGCACTGGAGAGACTTCGGCGGAGATGGCGGCGCTGAATATGGCGCTTATTACCCGAAGACACTTCGTCCAGCAAACAGCATTTGCCGCAGCGGCGCTTTGGGGGCGCCCAATTGAAGCGCTTGCGGCGACGCGGCCAATCTTCGAAGACCGCGAACAGAACACTCCTCCCATCGACGCGGCGGCTATCCGCAAGCTCGCTGCTGAAATTGCTGGCCACGTAATCACACCCGAGGCTTCCGACTATGAATCGTCTCGTCTGGTCTTCAACCGCGCATTCGATCTGCACCCGGCGCTGATTGTGCGCTGTGCCGACTCGGCCGACGTGGCGCGGGCTCTGGATTTTGCCGAGAGCCAGAAAGTGCCGTTAGCGATACGCGGCGGAGGCCATAGCCGACTAGGCTACGGGATGTGCGATGGCGGCGTCGTGATCGACCTCTCCGCAATGAAACGAGTTGATGTGGACCCGGGGAAACGAGTAGCCCACGCGGAAGCAGGAGCGCTCGTGCGAGATCTGGACGAAGCGACACAGCGCTTTGGGCTTGCGACAACGTCAGGCGGCTGCCCGACGGTAGGAATTGCCGGCTTGACGCTCGGAGGGGGAGAAGGTCGCTTAGATACGAAGTATGGCGTCGCATGTGACAACTTGCTGTCGGCGCAAGTGGTGACCGTGGATGGACGACTGCTCAAGGCTAGCCAGAACTCTAATCCAGATCTTTTTTGGGCGATTCGCGGGGGAGGCGGTAACTTTGGGGTAGTGACGGCGCTTGAGTACCAGCTTCATCAGGTAGGCCAAGTTCTGTCGGGAACGTTTGCGTATCCTGCGGGACGCATTTTAGAGCTCCTGCAGGCTTTTACCAGGTTTCTCGAAGGGACCCCGGATGAAATGCACGCGTTCGCTCAATTATTGCCGTCTGAGCAGGGGGCAAGAGTCCAAATCGATATCTGCTATTGCGGCGATCCACCTGCGGGTAGTGACTTGGTTAGGACGCTGCGTGCGCTCAAACCGCAGGATGACAGCGTCAAGGTCATGTCCTATCTGGACGCTCAGGCGGCAGGTGGTTTTCTTCAAGCGCCAGTTGCGCACTTCCAAACTGACGTCTTTCTTTGGGAACTTAGCGGGCCTGCAATTGCGGCGATCACGACGGCAATCAACAATGCGCCAGCGATATGCAAGATGATCATCCTGCCCTTGCGTGGTGCTGTTAGTCGCGTAGGTATAAGTGACATGGCCTTTGCTCTGCGGCACCCCGGATATGAGGTAGACATAGCAGGAGTCTGGAGCACCCCGGAACAAAGGGCTGACGTCTTGCGATGGGTCCAGGCTACGCGCAACGGTCTGCGGCCCTTTGCGCACGGTGTGTACGTAAACCAGTTGGGCGATACGAGTGACGAGCTTGTCCGCTCGGCCTATGGGCCGAACTATGCTCGCCTCGTAGAGATCAAGAAAAAGTACGACCCACACAACGTGCTGCAGCTCAACCAAAACATCAAGCCTGCATAACGCGCGTTGGGTTGGTGCCTTCTTGCCATTCTGCCCGCGCCTCCTTCAGTTGGATCGAGAACGATCTCACCATCGGCTTGCGGTCGTCGTCGTAGTGAAGAGCGCATTCGGCGTCGGTGAGTCCGCGCGCGATTTGCATTTACAGATTTGAAGGTGTACCTTGTCCCGTCGGTCGAACCTGTGGGTCCCCAAAATCTCACTGAGGAGATCTCCATGAGAACCTTGTGGCTCGCTATCGCTGTCGCCCTGCTCGCCCCCGCGGTTATGGCCCAGGAACACTACACGGAAGGTCCGGTTTGGCGCGTGGAGCTAATCCGCGTGAAACCGAACCACCTGGACGAATATCTCGCCAGCTTGCAGCAGGCTAGCAAGCCCATTATTGAGGAAGAGAAGAAGGAAGGGCTAATCTTGGATTACAAACTCTTTCTCAAGGAAACCATGAACGATCCTCAGGACTGGAATGTCTGCATCGCCATCCAATACAAGAATCACGCGGCGATGGATGGCCTGGACGCCAAAACAGATGCGATCGAGAAGAAAATCTTGGGCGGACAGCAGCAGGCCCAGCAGCTAGGCGAAAAGCGTGCCGAATACCGCGAGATCGTCAGCAACCAGCTCTTGCAGGAAATCACTCTTAAATAGATTCAGCGTGCGCGGACCGGGGCGGGACGGGATTGCGAGGCCTAGGTCGGCCAGCGCGCTACGTATCGGGCTATGTCTACACTCGGTCGGCGGAAAGGGAAGCCGCGCGGCCCGGCAGCGATGCCAGTCATGCCTGGGTTTCCGTCTGGTGCGGAGAAAGACTCGGGTGGGTTGAGTTCGACCCAACCAACAATCTGATGGCCGAAAATGAACACATTGTTGGCACGTGGACGCGACTTCGCGGATCCGACTCCTCTGCGCGGCGTGATCTTGGGCGGCGGAAATCTCACTCTCAAAGTCGCGGTCACGGTGCAGAATCTGGACGCCGTCTAGGACTGGAGGTCCCTGACCCATTCCCCGGCG
>Ga0187769_10002281_pt1 | contig 11176 bp, 13 predicted proteins | sample 0116_SJ02_MP02_1_FD_133140 | JGI IMG/M metagenome (GOLD analysis project Ga0187769, IMG submission 133140) | Tropical peat soil microbial communities from peatlands in Department of Meta, Colombia - 0116_SJ02_MP02_10_MG | ecosystem: Environmental > Terrestrial > Soil > Wetlands > Peat | place... | reverse complement strand
AGCTACGAGCGCAGCCTTCCCTTGGCCGATTCGCACGTGGAGACGGCCGCCTTCACCCTCTTCCTCTTCGCGCGCATGACCGGATGCGCTGCCGAGATCGACGACCACCTGAATCGAGGCCGCAACATGGACATGCGCACGGCCGCTTCCGCTTGCAAGTTCATCTGCTGATGGAACTGACGTTCAACGGATTCAGGTCATTGGCAGGCGAAGAAGAGCGGATGCGCCGCGAGGCGGACCCGAATTTGATCCCCTAGTGCGATGCCAGAGGCTCATCTCTGAGTATTTGAACCCTGGCGCGGCACTAAGGAATCAAGGCAAGAAGAAAACCGGCTCCAGCGACCGCTTTCTTGGCTTAATGACGGCCATGCTTTGACTGCCCGGTGAAAAACCAGGGGGGCATCCCGCTCTTACCAGTAACGTCCGTTCGGTTTCAGGACGCCATGGCGTCAGTGGTTGCTCCTGTTCGCTAGCTGACAGCTTCGGGGACCAATCGACGTGCGAGTTTCGCAAGGTTTTCCATTGGTCCACCCAGGGTAAGTAGTGCCACCCGGACACGCCTACAAAAACTGCTTTCTATGCAGCTAAAGGTGCAGGGTTCAGGATAATGCCTTCAAGCGGCATTGAGATCCCAATGTAATGCTCAGAAATCCGTTGGAGGGAGCTTCGTATTTTCAAGCAGCTAGGGGCTGGGATGGATTGAGGACGACACCTGTCAGTGAAATAGCGCCCCCGATGTAATGCTCGGCAATTCCCTCCAACGCGCTGACATCGCCCAGGATGGCAGTATTAAGAGCGGTTCCGACCAACTCCTGAATGCCGTCTGAACGAGCCTCCAAAATGGCCATCGCCACGGAGCGGACATCGTCAAACCCCGCGTGATCTTCATCGTCCTAGCAAAAGCCTCGAAAACCTGCATTGTTTCACGGAGTGCCGAGCGGACGATTTCTTTCACGCGACCGCTGCTTAATCTCTGGCCCGCATCGCGCAGTTTACGGAAGGCTGCTGCGACAGTCTCCCTCACATAGTCCTTAACTTCTTTTAGGCGCGATAACCCTGTTGCCGCCGACGGCGCTTTGTCCTGTATCGTTTTGCCGAGATCGAGAACAAATCGGCGATACACATCTATCGCGACAAACCGTTCTATAACGAAATCGCGCTGTTCGGAGCTGAGGTTAAGAAGATCAGCTTGCTCAGATTTTGCCAACAGTTCCGACAGTGCGTCCCGTATCGCAGCCCGGCTTGCCTCTGCATCCTGTGTACCGTCAGTCGGCCGGACAGCCTGAACGATCGCATCAATTACTTGGCGCGCAGAACGTCCTGCCAGAACAACCGGATCGAGAGCGCTGCCGGCTGCTGGCGCTTGCCCAGCCGCAACCGACGATAACGCGCCATGGAGGACAGCTGCTGTCTTCGCGGTCCCACCAAAACGGCTGGATGCGCTCCGTGCACCGCCACACCCGCTGCGGACGTAGCGGCCGACGCCACGACGCATGTCAGCAGCATCTCCCGACCGGGCAAAGCTCCCGAGGCTGCGCCTCGCAGCGGTAAATCGACCCGCCGGCGCAATGGTTGGTACTCCTGGTGCCGGTTGTGGCGGCACAGCTGGCGCCGCCGAGTCTTGGTCTCCTGCATCCGGTGGTGCTCCGCCCCCCGTGTCAGGGGCACCAGCCGGCGCTGCATCAGGAACCCATGGTGGAACCATCGGAACTCCACCGGGCGGCCCTTTGCTAGACTGCGACGTTCCCATTTTCCCTCCAGTGTTTGATTGCGTTTTTGACCTGCACCGGTATTTTGCCTTTTTCCCACGCCTTGAAGACTTCTGCTGCCCACGGCTGATCCTGAATTTTCGGCACAATGCTCGCTTTTATCTGAGCAACTGGGCGCTCAGCAAGAAACGCTGCAACCCGCGATCCCTGGGCACGATCTGCTTCTGCAGTCACAATGCAAGCGTCGAGAATCGGCGGCGCGCCCCACTCCTGTTCTCGCCGGGCACGATCTAAGAGGCGATCCATGATGACCGTCGTCTCTGTCCGGGCCAGCTTTACCAGACGATCCTTAAGCTCGCTCGCCAGATCAGGATGCTCCAGCAAAGCACTGAGCAAATCCGCACCCTCAGACGAGAGTCTGTCTTCCGGGGTGATCAGCGGTGCGTGTTCCCGGCTCACATAAAGAATGCTTGATCGGCGAGGCGTGGAGACAGAGTCAACCATTCCTGCACGAAAGGATCATTCCACGGCGCATCTAATTCTTGCTTGTTGCCGGCATTGGCCTTTTCCTCCCACTCCCAAGAAGGTTGGCTTTCCGTTCTCGTGTTCTGCAACGGCTTTTGCCAAGGCGGCATATGCCTTGGGATCGCCAAGCCGCTCGAACAAAAGCATCTTGGCTAGAGCCGCTTCGTCGACTCCGACACCTTGCGCCTTCGAGATGGCCATGCGAATTGACAGCGCATTCAGAAAGCGTTTTACAAGACGCGGGTTTCCAGCGATACCTGTCGCCGTTGCCATCAGTGGGGCCAGACGGTCAGCGGTGTCGAATTGTGCGATCATTTCGCCAGAAAAACTGTGCAGGGTTTGCAGGAATGCCCGGTCCACCCGTTTGCCCTGCCACGTCTTGCCGAGTTGTTCGCATACCTTGGAGCGAATCTGTTCCTTCGTCGGACCATCGAGGTCGCTTTTTTCAATAAACAACAGCATCAGGTAGGCACGGACTTCTTGCGTGCCGAGCGGTGGAACTCGGATCGGAAGCTGGATCAGCTTGTCGAAATAGTTTGTTTCAAGATCGTCGTCGACATTGCCGAAATGTCGCCGCACAGCATGCTTGATCATGGCATCATCGGCCGCAATAACGAATGCAGTGTTCTTCAAGAAAAGAAAAAGCCTAATTGCCTCCAGTGTCGAAATCGTGGTTTCGGGAAGGCAGCGATCGAGGTCATCGATCAGCACGACAAGCGTTACTCCCATTTCAGCCAAAGTCTCTTCGAAGCTGTCCCGAAGCGCCTGAATTTCCTTCGGCGGCGATGTTTTCTTCTTGGCTGCGAGGAGACCCGACGCGGCCCCAGCGACGCCGCTGGCAGCATGTTCAATAGCCCCTGCGGTTTTCTCGTCGACATCGCCCGCAATTAACTTTTCTCCGATGCCATAGATCTCGCCGACTAACCCTATAGGAGGCATGCCAAGCGACATGGAAATCGCTGAGCCGGCCACGAGTTTCGCCCCGCGAAACCAGCTGATCCGCTGCAAGAACTCCTTCGCTTTCTCGATTCCTTTCTTCCGCGATTCGGCTTCTTGCGTCAGTTTGTTCGCAATAACCTCCATCAGGGCTGCGCGTGCGTCGTCGTATCCCTGATAGAGCCACGCATTGAATTCGACAAAGACAAAGTTCGTATCGTTCCGCCGCTCAAGAGAGCGCCGGATCAGGCGGATCATCGAGGACTTACCGACGCCCCATGCCCCCGACACTCCAATCGAGATCGGGCTGCCATGTGCCTGTACGACGATTTCAGCCACCGTGTCCGCCACGCCGGCGAAATTAAGAAAATCTAGTTCGGTCTCGTTATCTGGCCACATGTCTTATCCTTTTTCACTTACTAAAAGGCGAGAGCATTTCCGACGCGCCTCGCGATTTTGGTCGAGTTGAAACCAATTCCGTTCACCCCTGCATTGCAATCGCACGAAGCCTATCCGCTAACGCATGCTCGCGCTGATAGCGATCATTCGCGAGCACGCGCTCGTCCTCCGTTAATTCCTGGAGAAAAGCAAAGCCCCCCGCGCAATCGGCCGTGATTCTGTCGCGATCGATAACCGTGTTTCTCCGCACTAAGTCCCGCAGATCGTCCCAGTCAAAAGCCCTGCCGTCCTGGAATTTCTGCATCAGCCGCGCGGGGTCGAAGGAATCGCGCGCCTGCCAGAGTTTTAGGACGACGAGGCGGCGGACTACAATATGATCGAGCGGGCGGGTAGCGAACACGCCCAGATCGTAGATGTCGCGGGCCTTGTTACGCTGATAACAGGCACGGATTTTTTCGGCTAGGATCTCGGCGAGTGCCAGGCACGTCAGTGCTGTCGGTGCAAAAGGTAGGAACCGGACATAGCTCTGCGCGATCTGTGCGTGCCGTTCCGTTGGCAACGTCGGGGTTTCGCGCCGGCTGATCTGGAGTTTGATTTCGCTTTCACCCTGATTCCAGTCATGTGTGTAGGTGGGATTGACGCCCCATGATTGTCCGTCCTGCGTCTCGTAATACCCCTCATCCGGAATTGCGAACTGAATGCCGTGAAAAGGCTGATCGAAGGCCTCCATCATGGCGAGGATCACGTCCTCGTGATCGTGCTCCTCGATCCCGGTGAAATCGAGATCCGTCGAGAACCGGCCCTGATTTCCCAGAAACATTTTCCGCAGGCACGTTCCGCCCTTGAATGCCAGCCTGTCGAGAATGCCGCGTTCGGATAACAGCTGAAGCAGGAACGTCAGCACCACTTCTTTCTCCGCGATCATTATGTCGCGAAGGCCTGATTCGGCGGAGTAACGCTGTACCTGTGCCTGCGTCAGCATTTCACGTGTCCTTCCTCACGGATTTCCGCAAGCCCAGTCCGGCGCTGCCGTGTAGTTCCTCGCGCGGCACGTTCACAAAGAGCCGCCACGTCTCGTCATAGCCGATCGCATCATGCAGTTTCTTGCTTCCTGGCGATGGACCGAGCCATGCCCTTGTACTCCAGCCGGACAGTGTTAACAACTGCTCGCGCACGCCCGGCGGGATTTCAGATTTGACATGGTCCGCCAGCCAGCCGAAACGGCGCACGAGCGCGCCGGATTCGATCCGCTTCAAATAATCGGCCGCTTTGTTCCAGTCCAATCGCCGGCTTGCCGTCGCCAGGATCATTGCGACCTCGCCCACGCCCCCTGCAAGCGAAGGCCGGTCTACACAATCGATCGCTGTCTTCTCGCGATCCGACATCATGACTGTGTAACCAAGAACGTCGACGGGCCCGAAACCAAAAAACTTACTTTCGGAAGGGTTCACAACACGGACCTCCGCGTCTCCCACGCGCCGGGGACGTACATGCTCAGGGGTGACAAGAAAAATCACACTGCGGTACTGGGTGGTGAGGCCATAATGCGCTGCCGCGGTCCCATAACCGATGTAGTAGCGCTCGGTGATCAGACTGGCCTGCGCCAAGAGATTGCTGTTTCCGAGAGCCTGTGCCCCATGCTCCGGGGGTATCAGCAAGTACTTTCCCCAGCTGGCGCGTTCGAGCCATCCTTTGCGTCGCAGCGATTCAATGATGTTGTCGACCGCTTTGGGACTGGCCCCTAGTAGAGCCATAATTTCTTCGCGCGCGACACCCTGCCGGCCGCCTTCTCGCAGAGCAAGGACGACGCGGCTTTCCTGGGGTGATAGAGATCGGATCGAAGGCTCCATTTACTTTATCTCACAAAACCCCCCTGCAAAGGGGGTTTTGTGTATAATAATAACACATTCTAGCCTTGCAAGCATTTAGTTACACAAAACCCCCCGAAAAGGGGGGATTTGTGTAATAAAATAAACATAAGCTTTACCCTCACCGGCTTCTCGGCTCATAGGATTGGCTGTTCAAACGCTGCTGCTCATCGTTTTGGCCCGAGCTAGCTCACCAGCCGGTTTAATATCGATTTCTTCAGCCACACCGCACTTCTTCAGCCCGGCATTACTCATCAGTCGATGATGGCATCGCAGAATTCTATTCCGGCGCAATCTTGCGCAATGTAATTGCCGCTTGTTTCTGCGAACCTACTGCCAAAATCCACAAGCGAGAGCCTGATGTCGGAGTACGCTGGCCCGCCGTGTAGAAGCCTGATCGACTCCGACAGAACAAGCGTGGCGGCAGTCGCTCCGACGAACGGAACCGCGACTGACTTCCCCGCCAATTCGGTACGGCCGCACTCATCATTAGCTAGAGGCCTGTAGGCTGGATTCTCTCGCGCAAGGCGTTCCCGGTCTTCGTGTTGTCTCGCCTCCTGATCTGGCGTGAGGTCCGGCCAAAGTTCTGCAGCAGGCCGCGGATTCGGGAGCGTGTGGAGGCTGATGGTATCGAAGTTATCCTTGGTACCGCCGAGGCCGCTTTCCATCACGCGTGCAAACTTCGCAAGTCGCAAGATCGCGACGGGCCGGATTTGAATCGAAACCGCAGAGGGCCAACTGTGGCTCTACTTGCGGTGGTGCTGTGCGGCAACGGAAATTGGAATCAAAAGGCCGTTCGATAAGCTTAGTCCTGAAGCCGCGATCCTCCAGCCATTTGCTGCATATCCGCGTCTTGAGTTGGCCTTCATCCTTCGGGCTGAAAATCATCCCCGTTTCGACGTTTTCTGGCTCAATCTCGTCAAAGTCGTTGAGATAAACTTCAGTTCCGTTCGGTTGTGCGTAAGGAAGGGCCGCGAGTGTCCATAAATAGGCGTTGCCGAGGTGACCGAGACCGAGTACCCAAAGGTTCCGCGGTAAAACCTCAACCGGCACGCCGAGCGCGTTGGGATCGTTCATAGGGAGATCAGGCCGCCAGAGGGAAAGTCCAACTGTGCGGCGTCCCGCCTCGATGCTGAGTTCCGCGAAGGATAGGAACATTTCGGAAACCGCAAGTGCGCCGGCGAGCACGCCCGAAAGAGCGCAATATTGTCGCTGCGGGAGCAGATCGACGCTCGCAGCCGGTCCGACCTTCGCGATCCACCCGTCGAAGGTGACGCGAAGTGCTCCCCGAACAGGGGCCGCATTGCCGAATAGCAGCGTTGGGCCTTCGATCTCAGATCTGCCCTCTTCGTACATGCCGTCCGGGCCAAGAATGTCAGCAATAACAGAACCTAGTGTGCAAGCGGGCGATTGCCAGATACGAAGGCGGGCTTTGGCGAGTGCGCCCTCTAACACAACCCTCACTGCACCCGGAAAGCAACGCGCCGCGATATTAGTGGCCGTGAGCACCGCCAGTTGCACTGTTCGGGATTGTTCGACATCTGCCCCACATCGGAGGCTAATGACAAAGCTCTTTCGCCGTTTGAGTGCCTCATGCGTCGACACCGCACTGCTGTCGACAAAGAGCTTCGAGATGCGAGACAGCACTATGTTGGAAGCGTCCTTATTCACCAGAGCGTCAACCTCGCGCAGCGTTTCCCATTGGATGGGTACCTGCGCCATTCGAAATTGCCTAGGTACTCGTATATGCCGGCCGCGTCGAGCGACCACCACGGGACTTTACCGAAATTGGGCACGACAATGGCTACGTGGCCCTGCACCGGGATCATTGGGTTCCGCTGATCGATGGGGCTCTGCCCGATATTTCGCCCTGGGTGAGTGTGCACGTCAGCAAGAACAGGTAGATTATTGCTCCTGCAGTGCTTCCATAGCGCCGCATGACCGCCACCGTGAAATGCGATGGCGCCTCGTTGGTACGCGTTCGGATCTAGATCGTCGTAGCAAATGAAGGCGGTGACGCGTCTGGAAGGATCGTCCTGCCGCCCCAGGAGAAAGGAGCCGCTCTCGCTTGTTCCCTTTCCACGCAGCCGCAGCTGAATCACTACCTGCCGCCAAAGCCAGATGGGAATTCGGATCGAGCTTCGAACTGGATCAGATGCCAACATAATCTCCACAGTTCAGCAGTGAATGAAATTCTTCCAGATAGTCGACGATCGTGTGATTGCTGTCCCACACGAGACTGGGCTGATTCTTGGACCACTCGGGATGGCCCTGAGCTGCGACGCGGTCGTAGGGGTGATAGAAAGCTCTGCCGCCTTCCCAATCGGTGCGGAACACTTTGGCGAAACGGCTATCAGGCCCTCCTTTGGGGCGCTTTCCAGAATCAAGAATCGCCTTGGTGTTCGGGTCCCAAAACGTGCCTGTGGGCGGAGCTGTCCTGTAGTTCGACAGATCGAGTTGAACGTAGAAACAATCGGGAGCGTCCCGCCGGTAAGCCGCCGCTATCCACAGAATGCGTTTCGGCCACGAGGGCTGCTCCGCCAAAACATCTACGCTCGGCAGGCCCCAATATCCTTTCAGGCTGCCCACACGGAATCCCGCTGAGGCGAGGTCAGCCTCGAACAAACGTTCGTCGGGCTTATCCATCCTTCACCCCTGCGGCGTGATCTCCTTCACGAGATCGAAGCAGATCGCACACGTCGGCGGAGTGGGCTTCCTCCGACTCGCCGACGAAGATCAGCATGTCGTCCTGGCCCTGCTTGATGATTTCTTCCCGCACGAGAACATCCCTCAAAACCTCGTGCGGATACGCCACAGCGATCTTTGGCTTTGCACCCTGGCTGTGGATGAACAGTTCGAGTTCTTCACCGGCCATTTGCCGTCTCCTTTTGGCGCACCTCGCCGGGGACTTGCACCTGCCGGCGCAAAATGCGATAGTTGGTGTCCGCATGGGCAACATTACTGCCTAAAACTATCGTCCAAGCTTTCGTAGAATGGCTATGCTGCGCTCCGAATATGTTGTCCATACAGACAACAGTCTATCAAAGTGTATATTCCTGTCAAGGGAGGTTTAATGGCCCAACCTGCGTTCGGGTTCCTGCTTCAACGACTACGGGAGCAAAGAGGGCTCTCGTTGCGCGAATTGGCTCAACTTGCTGGGATTGATCATGCGTATATCTACCGTCTGGAAACCGGGGACAAGGAATCTCCGTCGGAAGAAGTTTTGGCGAAACTAGTCCGGGCTCTGAAGGCTGGCAAGCGCGAAGCCGACATGCTCCGTTATCTCGCAGAGCCCCCCCACGTCGATACGGGACTGGTGGCCTACGCGCTCGCTGATGTGACCGTAACCATCGAGGAGTTTTCTTCGGTGGCGGGTGTGGCCTTTCGTGGGACTGGTAGGCCGGATTACCCTAAACTCATAGAACGCGTCCGCAGAATTCTGCAGGAAGAAAATGGCACTCGATGAATTCCGAGCTGTGCTGAAAGCGCGGGAATTTGTTCGAAGGGTCAATCCCGCCACCATCCCAGTACCTTGTCGAAATGTATGCTCGGGAAGTGGGAGCGGTTGTCCGGCCGCAGAATGATCTCGGACTTGACGAAGCAGGATATTCTTTCCAGAGCAGTGGCAAGCATTTCATCTGCACCAACGCCAGTGACAGCCCCGAGCGTCAGCGGTTCACGGTGTGTCATGAGATCGCGCATATAGTTCTAAAGCTGCCCTCTGAGCATGGCATGTCGCCTTGGTGGAGTTACGCGAAAAGGCCTCTCGCCGAAGTGCTCTGTGATGTTTTTGCCGCAGAGTTGCTCCTTCCATACGATCTCTTCCAGCCACAAGCCGAGAAGGCGAGCATTAGTCTCGTTGCCATCGACGATCTCGCGGAGCGCTTTCAGGCATCCGTAACCGCAACGGGTTCCCGATATGCAGCCGTGGTCAGCACGCCGTTGGCATTTGTGCTTTCGGAGCAGGGCAAGGTGAGATATGCGTCCAGGTCGAATGCGCTGAAAGATGCCTATGCCTGGATTCCGCCCCGTCTCGATTTGCTTGACGGTTGCTTTTCCAAGAAGGTGCGCGCCGGCGCCGCCTGCGACAGTCCCGAGGCGGTCGACGCGGGCATTTGGTTCAGTGATTGGGAACGCGGCGGCACTCTATTGGAGGAGGCCCGCCACCTTGCTCTGTGGGATCAGACCTTAACGCTGCTGTGGTTTGAGGACGGAGAAGTTCCGCAGGAGAAGTTCCGAGATGACCGAGGCGAGACCTACGAAAAAGAGGATGATGAAAACGACGGGCTTCTGAAGGAACTTGACGGGAAACTCCGCTGGCCCGGAAAGCGCCGCCGGAGATAACGCCGAATACTCGGTGCGACAAGCCAATATGTAGCGGCACGTCCTGGATTCTAGTTTCTCGGCGGCACTTGCCACGGCATAGAGAGATCGGACATCTGCGGTTGTTGTCTTTTACTAGAACCTAATCTCTCGTCTTGGCTCTGAGGAACGCGATGAGATGCTTTCCACTGATGCGAAGCAGCTTCTTGCCTCGTTTATACCGCTTCGTTTGCGTTCCCATATCCACGCATCCCTTCATCGTTTGCATGCGGCGAGAGGCAGTGTCGTAGCTCACATTGAGAAGCGCAGCAACTTCACTGGGCGAGTAGAGTTTGTCCGGCTTCAATTCCACGGTCTGTTTGCGAGCACGTTGCTTGAAGCTGCGGCGACCAGGATAGGTGAGCAGTTCATAGATGTCCTTGCCGACCTTGCGGAGGTCAATCTTGTCCGACGCCCGTGCTGTGGTGGCGGTCATCGGCAGCCGCGGGTGTATTCCGGCTCGCTCTAAAATCCCCATGTTCTTCAATACCGGTTTGTACTAGTTTTTGTACTAGCTTTCTGCGAAGAAGGCGAACCCTGCGAAATCTGAGAATAGTGCGGCTGAGTATTTTCAACAAGTTACTGATAGCATTGGACTTGCGGATTGACTTCAGAGTACGAGTCCTACCTGAGGAGCCATTTTTTTTGCCAGCGCTAACGGGACCTGCGATCACCTCTGCCCCTATTCCTGAACTACTTTGGGTGGGCGCCAGCTGTGCCGCTGCTGGCGTGGCCGACCGGCGGCCTTCCTCCTGCGCTCGCACCACGTCCGACAGGCCCTCCCATCGACGAATAGCCGCCACGCCCCCAGCCGGAACCACCAATCGGCGGCAGGTGCAGCCTAGTGATGGCAAAGCCACTGTGCTCAACGGTATGAGAAAGCGCTCCCAGGTTCTTGATGCTCCCCGGGGGGATCCCCAAACCGGCCGTGTTGTTCACAATCTCCAGCCGATTCGCTGATCTGCCCAATTGCAGAGGTTCGGGACCGCGGTTCACCACCACCGTTCGCTGCCCTGAATTGGATGGCGGCTCCGGCGGCAGAAAGTTCGCTGGAGGATGCGAAATTCTGGGAGCCGTATTCACGCCCGTCCAGGTACCGCCTGGCTGCCACGCCCATCCGTAGCCCGGAATGAAGACCCAAGTCCCATAGTGATAGGGCGTCCAACCCCACGGATATCCTGAAACCCACCCATAACCAACACCGGGATAGTACGCCCATGCACCATTCATGAACGGATCCCAGCCCGCGCCCACAAAGTACGGCTGCCACAACATCCCAAACCCCGGATAGTTGAAAAAGCTGCCGTAGTAATTGAGGTCGCTCATGCCGTACGAATAAGGCGAATAGCTGCTCTGCGAGCTGTTGCTGGCATAGGT
>Ga0187769_10002278_pt1 | contig 11186 bp, 7 predicted proteins | sample 0116_SJ02_MP02_1_FD_133140 | JGI IMG/M metagenome (GOLD analysis project Ga0187769, IMG submission 133140) | Tropical peat soil microbial communities from peatlands in Department of Meta, Colombia - 0116_SJ02_MP02_10_MG | ecosystem: Environmental > Terrestrial > Soil > Wetlands > Peat | place... | reverse complement strand
CGACTGGCGCGCCATCAAGAACCTGTTGCTCGCCGGAGGGGCTCCGAAAAGCTCCCTTGCGAAGACGATCACAGGCCGACGTCTGGATTTGTTCGGCTCGATGACCTGCTCGGGGCAAACCGTACGTTCGCGCCTCGCGCCTGTCGGCGATATGGCCGCCGCGACCGTCGGCACACCGATCAACATCGCAGTTCTGAACATCAGCTGCGCGCAACCCGCCGGAGGCCTTCAAGTTACCGTATCTCCTGGCGGGCAAACCATCACACTCGTGGATGATGGAACGGGTGTCGACATCGCCGCTGGAGATGGCGTGTACTCCGGCCAGTGGACCCCGGCTGCTTTCGGAAGTTATTCATTGACATTCCCGGGCGGTGAAGTCGTGGGCATCCAGGTGCTCGCGAATTACAGTTACACCACGACCACCTTCAACTATCGCACCATCACCGGCACTAATCTGAATCTTGGAGATGATGCAGTAGCCCAAGTCACGTCTCCTTTTCCTATTGCTTTCGGGAATGGCTCCTTCACTCAGCTGATGGTCAGCAGCAATGGAACGATCAGTTTCACCGACAACTATTCAGCCTTCTTCAATCAGGCGCTTGGCGGAGGCTCACCCGTTCCGGTCACTCTGGTTGCGCCATTCTGGATGGACCTTTATCCCGTGCCGAATACGGCGCAAAACGTCTTTTGGGAAGTAACGGGGACAGCCCCCAACCGAGAGCTGGTTGTCGAATGGCGCAACGTGCAAAGTTTTGCCTGCAGGAACGATCCATCTGCCACCGTCACATTCGAGGTGGTCTTTTCCGAGGCTACAAGCGATGTCCTGTTCGAGTATTCGAACGTAATGTTCGGAGATGAGTGCGCGTTTCAAGACTACGGGTGGTACGCAACGATTGGAATACAGGTTGCGCCTACCGTAGCCACTATGGTGAGCTGGTACGAACCCAGGCTCGAAAACGGCTCAGCCTTCCTATGGCAGATACCCGCCAGTTCGCCGCCAAGTAACCTTGTGCCAACGATCACATCCCTTTCACCGTCCTCACTAACCTTTGGCAGTCCGGATACCGATGTGACCGTAAGCGGCACGAACTTCGTGCCTACATCGGTGGTGCAGTATTTGGGGGTTTATGACCGTCCGACAACATACGTCAGCAGCACCCAGTTGCAGTTTCGGATATTGGCCTCAGACATGACCATCTTCTCGGAGCCATCCCCCCCCCAAGTGCAAGTTTTCAATCCACCGCCGGGCGGCGGCTACTCGAATTCGGTAACGCTTGCGCTCACTAACCCGGCACCAACGATCACAAGCATATCGCCCACGCTGATGCCCGCAGGCTCCTTTGGCTTTACCCTAATCGTGAACGGAACCGGTTTCGTATGGAATCAGTCCAGTGTCAACTGGAATGGTTCATCGCTTGGCGCGAGCGTTACCAGCGGCACACTATTATTCACCATAGTTCCCGCCAGTTTGATCACGAGTTCAGGTACCGCGCAGATCACAGTGGTAAACCCTTCGCCCGGTGGTGGCACGTCCAATGCCTTTTCGTTCACGGTAACCCCAGCCACTACGCCATTCTTTGTCACGTCCAACGGGCCTCTCAACGGCCTTTATCCACTGCAAGGCTCGGGTCCCTCGCACCCGACCCGTTTCCTGGGTTGGAAGTACGCACAGATTGCCGGGGCAGACTACTCAAAGGTGTTCTCTCGTACCCGCGCGAATTCAATCAGTGACCAGCCTCCTCCGACGGGTCTGGTAAATGCTTTTGGGGCAATCAATCTGCAAAATTCCGCCAGTCTTGCAGGATTACAACTGCACCCGCTCTTGCCGGCCGACTTCATCCCAACGAGCGTTGCCACCGGCGATTTTAATGGTGACGGGATCACCGACTGGGTGGTCGCCAATGGCGGAAGCAACAATTTGTGGGTGTACCTGGGAAAGGGAGACGGGACATCTCAACTGCCCACCATAATCCCTACGGGTGTCGCACCGGTAGCCGTGGCCGTGGCCGATTTGCGACACAGCGGAAAGCAAGACATCGTTGTCGCCGAAGCTGACAGCGGCACGGTCGGCGTCTTCCTGGGCAATGGTGATGGCACATTTGGTCCCGAGAAAACCTATTATGTGCCAGGCAGTCCGGTCTCTCTCGCGGTCATGGATTTTGATGGCGACGGCGTTCCGGACATCGTGGCAGGACTATTGCCGGACGCCAACTCGGGAGTTTTGGTGTTCCTGCGGGGAGACGGAACCGGCGGATTTGGTCCTCCGATTTTTCAGCCAAGCCCTTTTCTCCCGCCTTATACGGCTCAAGCGGTTATCGCGTCGGATTTGGAAAAAAACGGATTGCCTGACATTGTGGTGGTCGATCCTCAGACGGGCGTCTGGGTACTCCAGAATGCTGGTGGAGGAGTATTCAAGTCTGGGGCTGCAGTGTTCTCAAATGCGTTCATTGGTCCCGTTTCCGCGGCGGTCGGAGATGTTAATGAGGACGGCTGCCAGGACGTGGTTGTTCTCGACGCCATTGGGGTGGCACGCGTCTTTCTCGGCAACTGTGATGGCACGTTTCGGCCGCAGTCAAGCCAGGTCGGCGAGGCCGATGTTGGAGGAGTTGCTGCACTCGTTGATGTCAATGGCGATGGCCACTTAGATCTCATCTACGCTGGGGTGGCATTAAACCCGCTGGGGGCGTTCGGCGCAACCGGGCAGGAAAGTGGAGAATTGCTCGGCGTTCATTTCGGGGACGGCAAGGGCAATTTTGGGGTTGGCCACTCCTATCGAGGAGGTCAGACCACTTTCAGCCTGGCTGTGGCTGATCTCAATGGCGATGGCAAACCAGACATCATTACCGCCAATCAGGACAGCGACTCGGCAACTGCGTTCCTAAACGACGGCCAAGGGGGATTTGGTGTCCCCAATGGGGAATACATCGGGTACATCGATGCTAAAGGGACGGGGGCCGTTAATGTTCCGATCTCGAGTCTGTATGCTATCGACGTTGACGGCAACGGAAGCACTGATCTGGCGGTTATCGAACTCCCCAGTCCTTCGACGAATGCCTATGAACTAGCGGTAACGCTGAATGATGGAACCGGACATTTCGGGCCGGCCGTTCACTCGCCTGTAATCGATCCGACATATCAGATTACCGATTATATTCTGGCCGACTTTCGCAACACCGGCCATCCGGATTTCCTCGCCGTGGGCTATACGACCTCCAGCGGTGGGCCACCCTTCCTTTCCTATGCTGCCAACGTGGGCAATGGCAGTTTTTCTTTGCCAATCACGACCCACCCCTCTGCCGCAGGAGGCTTGCTCGGCGTGGGTGATTTTAATCACGACGGCAAGCTGGACTTCGTAATCGCGGGAGGCGCCGGGTTGACAACGTTCCTAGGCAACGGCGATGGGACGTTCGTCCAGGGCACCAGCATCAGCTTTCCCGCTTCAAGCAACGGCGGCTCGACATCGGGTGTTTACGTCGGAGACTTCAATCACGACGGGAAACTGGACGTCCTCGTGTGGGAGGGCGATCTCTACGAGTTCCTCGGGAATGGAGACGGTACATTTGGAGCACCGAAACTGGTTCTCTCGGGGCTTGGCCCTATTGAAGTCGCAGATGTGAACCATGACGGCTTACCAGACATTATCGAGACGAATAACCCGGTGTCCCTGGTGGCGGGTTTCTACTTCACGCCCCAATTCAACATCTATCTCGGCCAGCCGGACGGCAGCTTCAAGCTGTCGAGCACATATGCACCATACGCCGGTAGCCCGCTGATACCACCATACGGGCTCGGTACTGCGCAAGGCAGTCATTCCGCTTCTTGGATCGGGGATTTCAATGGCGATGGAAATCTGGACATCGCATCGTTTCAGGTGAGGCCCGCATCCACAAGTATTTACGTCCAGTTCTTGCTTGGCAACGGCGATGGCACATTCACCCCCACATTTGAAACATATGATCTCGGGCATTCGATGCCCGGCACTGCCGCCGACTTTAATGGCGATGGCAAGACTGATCTGGTTGAATTAGATGGATTTTCGTCATCTATTCACGTCATACCCGGCGGGCCAGGACCGGTTATGCAGGTTCAATTGGTGTCCGATCCTGTGCTTGGCGGACAGGGAACCGCTCGGGTCACTTTGGCAGGCGCACCGGCCTCGGCCACTACTGTGTCTCTCGCAACGAGCGATCCGGCGATCACTATCAGCCCGACCGTAGTGATTCCGCAGGGCACCGCGAGTCAGGATGTCCCGTTTCAAATCGGAGGCAACTTCAACGCAACCCATGTTTTCTCGATCCAGGCGTCGCTTGGAACAAACAATGCTGTGGCATATGGGACACAGGCTGTGAACGGCCAATTCGGGTTCCAGATCGGGGCTCAATACACTTCACTCGTCACGGTTGCGGGACAATCTGCAACGCTGCTCGATCAAATAAGCATAGGTTCCGTCGCAGGTTACGCTACGACCGTGACCTACTCCTGCCAAAATCTGCCCGCAGGTGTGACCTGTCAATTCGGATTAAATCCTGTGGTCTTGCCCGCTGGCGGAGGAGCCCTGTCTGCGCTCTCGGTAAGCACTTCATCAAATGCGCCGCTTGGCACATTCCCGTTCACGATTGCAGCGACCGACGGCATCGTCACTGACAGCCTGCCGCTCACGTTGGAGATTGATCCGCCACCTACACCCGACTTCAGCCTAAGCATGTCTCCGGCCTCTCAGACGGCCCTTCCAAATACGACCGTATCCTTTACCGTGAACACGCAGTCCATAAATAACTTTGTCGGCCAGCTTCAACTGAGTTGTAGTGGATTGCCGGCCCCCGCGGTGTGCACTGTGCCCTCAAGCGTCGCTGCGGGATCAGGTGCGCAGGTGACAGTCCAGACGCAGTCGCTCTCGCCGGCCAACTATACCTTGACCCTAACCGGTACTAGTGGTGCGAATTCCAGATCGGCGACTGCTCAATTGAGCGTGGTGGACTTTACAGCCACGCTTTCTGCGGCCTCAGAAACAATCCCAGTAGGCAGCTCTGCCAACGTAACGATCACTGTAACGGGACAGAACGGTTTTGCGTATCCGGTCACGCTGGCTTGCAATGGCGCACCGGCAGGAGTTTCATGCGCAATAAACCCGAACACGGTTACCGGCAGTGGATCCACAACGATGACAATCTCCGTGAATTCACGGCCAGCAACTACGGGGTTACTGGTCGCCGTGAGGTTAGGGCCCCGATCTTTGGGAACCCGGCTAATGTATTGGTCAGGCGCGAGTCTCCTAGCGTTGCTTCTGATTGGGGGCGGGCGCCGGAGACGCGTGCTGGCATTAGTGGTTATCACTTGCGTGGTGTGGCTAATGGTTTCCTGCGGCGGAGGCAGCAGTAGCGGCTCCAGCGCGCCTCCACCGCAATCAACCACCTTCACTTTAACTGTGCAGGGCACCGCCGATGGAGTCACGAAAACAATTAACACCGTGACGGTCACCGTCCCCTGATCAGGCTGACAAGGAATGCAGTTCACCGAAATGGAAGCCCGCTATCTCGACTGCCTGGCGAAAGAGATGACCTTCGCGGAGATGGCCGTGGAGCTCGGCATGACGGTCGAGGAAGTGGACGCTTTCGGCACTAGTTCAACTTGCCGCTCAGCACGACGGCGAAACGCAAAACAACCGCATCGGGGTTCCCGCAACGGGCGCAGGTGAGACGGCGATAACCGTGGTCGCGGCGGCAATCGGCAACGCGATTTTCGACGCGACCGGTGCGCGCATCCGCGAGGTGCCCTTCACTCCGCAGCGGATCAAAGGCGCTCGCCGCGAAGCCCCCTCTACAAAACTAACGCAGACCACAATCGCTGTTTCTGTGCCTGCTAATTCCCTGTTCCAAGCAAGTTAAAGAGTTTCCCTTTGCAAAAACTGCGAGTTTAAGCCGGGTTTCCTTCCGAACTCAGTAATAGCCGGAAGAGGACCCCATGGCCCAGCACATCACTGTCAGGCTTGAGCACCACCTCAACAAAAGGATGATGCGGGAGGGCTGGATGCCATTGTCGGGTTGGAAAAGGAGCGAGGCTTCGTCGAGGCACAGCAGCAGGTCACTATGTACTCGTCCAGCCACGTCTAGGTACCGCTTTGGGATTTGCTGGCACAACGGCTTGCTTCCATTCACCCCGCAAGGTCTGCTAGCGATTCGTTCTGTTTTCGGAACAAATCTCAACTTTTCTTGCATGCCGGTCGAACATGGTGTACGACCATGAAGGTCCCCAGCGGGCTTCCCTAGCCCGTTGCAGTTTTTTGTCTGCGGATCACTGAGCCAGGGGGTGATTATGCGCTTGGCCACAATTGTTTTGGTTCTGGCGTGCATCATCATCCCGTTGTCAGGTCAGGAGAAGGTGCCAGGTCCGACTAATGACAAGGCAAAGAAGACGTATCAGGAAGCTTTGGACTATCTGCACCAGCGCAGGATCGACGCGGCGCTGGAAGAGTTCAAGAAGGCTGACAAGCAGGATGGAGGACACTGTCTTGCTTGCCAACGGAGCATGATCAAGTACGGTATCGAGTGGGGGGACTGGAAGGTTGCCGAAGCAGGCGCATCGGAAATTCTGGCCGAAGCACAAGGCGAGAAAAACCTGGCGATTGCCCACTATCAACTGGGCGTAGTGCTGATGAAGGAGGGACTCTACAAGCACAAGGATGAACTGTTCGCTCGTGCCCATGAAGAGATGACCAAGGCACTCGCAGCCTATGCGAATTTTCCCGATGCGATCATGGCTGATGGACGGGCTCTGGCGCGGTTAAAACAGGACGAGGCGGCGCGAGCCCAGTTCGAGAAGTTTGTTCAAATGAAGCCGGCCGACGATCCCGAACGGCAACGCGCGTTGCGATACATCAGCCAGCCGGAGCTTGCGCGAGCCAGGATGGCGCCTGCTTTTGCCGTGGTCACGCCCGATGGAGAACGTATTTCCCTTGACGATCTGACCGGAAAAGTCGTGCTGCTCGACTTCTGGGCCACATGGTGTACGCCTTGCCGAGAGGCCCTGCCGCATATGCGGGAAATTGCGAAACATTTTCAAGGACAGCCACTGGTGATCCTGAGCGTAAGCCTTGATGGGGATGAACAGAAATGGAAGGAATTCATCCAGAAGAACGAGATGTCATGGCCGCAATACCGCGACGGCGGGTTCAACGGACCGATGTCGAAGATATTTGCCGTGGAATCAATTCCGCACACCTTCACCATCGATGCAGATGGCGTGTTGCAGGATGAGCATATTGGAGACGCATCCATCGAGGGCAAACTGAAAAAATTGGTTGCACGGGCGCGGGAAATGAAGGTGGCAGACAAAGCCGAGCACGAAACCGATCCGAGGTAATTATCAACGCGCCGACATCGGCACGCGACTTGGGTCATACACGAAGTCGACAAGCCCATCCCGATAGTCGAGTTTTACATCAAGCAGCCGAAGCATGCCGAACCCGAGGAACCCGGAGACCTCCGTCCCTGTGCGGCGGCTCACGGTTGAGAGGTCCAGCGCAATAATCTCCAAGTTTGCCTGCTGCAAGTGCCCAAACGAGAGTGTAGCCTTTTCCGAACTGTATACGTTCTTGACTTCGCCGCTCACGCCGCGCACCCGCACGCGGTCTTCGGAACTCACCTTGCCGACCTGCCGCGCGACACGCAGAGAGAGAAGGTTGTTGAACGCGCCGGTGTCCAGACCAAAAAGCATCGGTTTCGAGTCGTTTACTCTCGTCGGAACCAGGATACTGTGCCCGAAACGAAAGACCTTCGTCCAGTTGGCCATTTCCGGCGCTATGTAACGGTCTTTGGGCAGCCGCGGGGCAGGCTTCGGTTTCGGTTCCGAGGCCTTCGGATCGTCTTGCGAAGGCTTCGAGGCGTTTGGAGATGGCTCGTCTGCGCTACCCTCTTTCTGTTCGGTAGTGGCCTGCGGCTCGCCTTCGCTGTTCAGTGATCGAGGGGCCACTGTGTCTTCCGGGCGCTTGGGCAGCGGCGACAGCTTCAGCCGCATTCCCGGGAGATCGATGTCGACCAGGTATGCGCCGAACACGTCGGCACCAATCAGCCCGTCTTCGTCAGTCACGGATCGTTTGTCCGTGACTCGCACCACACAGTCCTGGAATTCCAATTCCCCGACTCGGATGCTGTCCGCCACGGCCGTGTAGCCGCTTTGCATGCCTTTGTCGCCTATGCCTCCATAGTGCTGGGAAGAGATCCGGGCCAGTCCGGCCTTCTCCGCCACGCTCCTGCCGACGAGGATGCCGCCCGCCCCTGTATCGAACAGCACGTGAGCATTGTGGCCGTTGATCTTCAGCGACAGACCTAGGCCATGCGACGCGCGTCCACATACATGATTTCGAGCTTCGTCTCCGTCTGTTCAACCTTGCCCGCCAGCCTGCACGCGTGAACGGGCTTGTCGGCAGTGGCCTTGAGAAACTGCAGCTGATCTTCCATCCATTTTGTTTCTTCCTCGTCGTCCGGATGGGGCCCGGCGAGATACGCCTCCAGCGCCGCCAGCCTCTCTTTGCGGGGGAGCATCCGCAACCACGCGCGCCGCACCTCGATGTCGTCAGGGGCGCTCTCGTGGGCCGCCTGGAGTTGGTCGTACGCTTTCCGGTACAGGGAGTAGGAAGCATACAGCCGGGCCAGACCGAGGTAGGAGCGCGCCTCCCTGGAATCGAGTTTCTTCGCGGCCAGGTAGGACAGCTCGGCGTCGGACATTTCGCCGCGGCGAAACTGGACGTCGCCCTTCACGGCCAGCAACTCTGCCGAATTGGGCTGCGCAGCGAGCGCAGCATTGACGACGTCGAACGACTCGTCGATTTTCTGCTGCCGCAGCATCGCCCGGACAAGCCCGACCTGTGCGGGCGTGAGCTTTGGGTCGGATTTGAGGAGTGATTGATAGCCCGCCTCGGCGTCGGCAAATCTGCCTGCCCGGTAAAGCTGTTCGACGGCAGAGAGATCAGGATTGGCAGGGATGGGCTTCGCGTCATCGCCGACGGCTATCGACTGCAGAACAAGAAACAGCGCGGCGACAAGGCTCGAAAATAAAGGAAGGCGACTCGGCATACCCCTCCGGAAACGGTGGCTAGTACGGTTGCAGGTTGCCCGCGACCCGAACTGCAGCAACGCTCACCCGGCAAATAGATGCCTCTCGCTTCATTCTGCTCCTTTCAGCGATTGCCGCAATACCGAATCCCAACCTTGTTCTATTTCTGGAACAGGCTGCCCTGAGAATTGCTAGCAGATCATCGCCAGCTCACACTTGCGGCAAATCCGGCCAGCGGCCGCCTTGGCTGATCAGGGTTGCGCATAGTAGCCAGTGCGGGTACGAACCGTGGCGCCCGGCTTATTGACCGTGATCCCGAGGGAGTGATACTCGTTCGCTCGGTCGGCCCGGGCGCCGTCGAACGAGACGAGGTAAAAAGCATCGGCGTCGGCGGCACACTGCCTGATCGCAAGCCCCAGTTCGTTGGATGATTTGAAGACGCGCCCGCCACTCTGAACTGCCAATACCTGCAAGCCGAGGTCGCCGGGTTCTACCCGCGAAGGTGAGGTCACACCTTTCAAGAAACTCTCATAATACGAATCCCGGATCGTGCCTGTGTTTCCCAGACCGCCCGGGTCGATGCTGTAGATTGTTATGCGCCCTTCTCGGAGGCCGGTAGATACCGCCGCGATAGACGCGAAGAGCTGCTGCTGTTCCTTCGACGTCAGGTGAACATTGCTTTCGGAGAGCATCGGCCATCCCCGGCTGAACCAGAGCATCAGTTTTCTGCCGGGCCGCGTCTTCTCGTAGGTCACAATTGTCGTCAGGGCATTGAGTGAGATTTGTATACGCTCGCTAGCGCCCCAGCGGCCACCGCTACGGTTCAGATATTTGTTCTTGAGCCCGCTGTTATATTGATCGTAGAACCCCACAAGAGCATTTCCGTCGCGAGAGGAACGGTTCAGGATCTGCGGTCCACCTTCGGAGACGAAGATAAACGAAACCGGCCAGGCCAGCTTGCCGCCATTCTGCAGCAGAAAATTCCTGACCGCGTCTCGCTCGTATGAGTTGGACATAAAGGACGTGTTGACCGCATCGACCACCAGAATGATTTCCACGGGCGGGCCGGCTGCCATCGCTGCTCCGCTGTCCACAGCCTGAAAGGAGAGGATTTTCTGCGGTTGTTTGTCGTCCAGAAGAGTGAAGTCTTCTTTCTGTAACCCGCGAATGGGCGCGCCGGACCTGTCGGTCACTTGCACTTCGAGCGTAATTTGCCGTTCCCTGCCGCTTGGCTGGACGGTTGCGGGCCGCTGAACCTCGAGCGTGGGAGTGTTTTGTCCCGATACGGCACAAGGCAGAACAATGAGAAAAACACCGAGCAAACAAAAGAAGCGCCTCATGCTCACTCGCCTCGCTTTCGAATTCTCCGGCTGATGTTCAGGACGTGTTACCGGATGACAAATTGGACCACGCGCAGCAAATAAATCAGTGATAAGGCGCATATGCCTCTGTGACTGCAGTTCCGATTCTGATACTGGCGCCTCCGCTGCGGGAATGGCTCCGTTGACGTCATCGCAGCAGCGTCTCCGCCACATCTTTTAGCTTCAAAAAGTTTCGCTTGCCAGCAAATTTATTTTCGCGGCGCGGTTCGCAACTTCCGCCTTGGCGTACGGTTTTCAGTCAGTAAGGACGGGAAAGATCAAGGGGGAAATCATGGGCAAAACGATAAAACGAGGGATTCTGGTTCTTGTGTTCGGGCTAACGGCTTCGGCGTTCACGTTCGCACAAGACAACTGGCGCGACATCAACCGCGACCGGCGCGATATTCGCCACGACCGCGTCGACCTGCGCCGCGACTACGCCAGGCTGCACTGGGACGAAGCGCACCACGAGTGGCGCGCGGCAGAGCGGGAGCGGGCTGACATCTATCGCGACCGTGTCGACCTGCGGCACGACTACCGCGATCTCCGCCGCGACGGATGGTGGCGCGATCGCTACGGACTCTGGCACCGGTATTGATGTTCGTGTGAGACAGAAGTTGGGGCGAAGCGGCGGAATCGTTCCGCCGCTTTGGTTTTGTAACGCGTCGTCGGGGCACGAGTTACGCACGTACGTCCCGGGACCGAACTGGAATCATCCCTGCCACTACGGTAGTAATCTGGCCGCTGTTCCCGCCTGCTTTTTCGGCGCAATCT
>Ga0187769_10002277_pt1 | contig 11187 bp, 9 predicted proteins | sample 0116_SJ02_MP02_1_FD_133140 | JGI IMG/M metagenome (GOLD analysis project Ga0187769, IMG submission 133140) | Tropical peat soil microbial communities from peatlands in Department of Meta, Colombia - 0116_SJ02_MP02_10_MG | ecosystem: Environmental > Terrestrial > Soil > Wetlands > Peat | place... | reverse complement strand
GGGCAGAGAACATTCATGGTGATGTCAGCCTGAATGGCCGTTTGGATGACGTGAGCATCGACAACGTGCAGGGCGGCGTGCGCCTGACCGGCGATTACTTCGGCACAACGCGCCTGGCCAAGATCACTGATTCGGTCCACTTCCAGTCGTCGCGCACGGACCTCGAACTGGCCAAGCTGGATGGCGACCTGGTGCTCGACTCGGGCGACCTGCGCGTCAGTTCGCTGGCCGGGCCCACGCGGGTAATTACCCGCTCCAAGGACATTCGCCTGAACGACTTCACCGGCAATGTCCACATCGAGGACAATAATTCCGATGTAGCGCTGACGCCCAACAAGCTGCCGCTGGGCAACATCCTGATCAGCAACCATCACGGACACATCCAGCTGGTTCTGCCAGCCAGCGCAGCTTTCCAGCTTGACGCGCACGCCTCGCGGGGAGAAATCTCCTCCGACTTTCAGGGGCTGAACGTCCAGAACAACAACCACGAGTCGTCGGCCACGGGCACCATCGGCAACGGCGGCCCGCTGATCCGGCTTTCCACCGAGCGCGGAGATATCGAGATCAGAAAGGGATAAGAACGCCCTGGAAGTAGCTTCGGCTGTCGCGGCGGCCTCTGGCCGCCGCTATTCTTTTGCTGGCGACTGGCGACTGACAACTGCCGACTGCCTTTCGGCGATGATGGCCTCGGCCCGCGCCATCACTTCCTCAATCGTCATTCCCGTGGAATCAATGATCACGGCATCGGATGCCGGCGCCAGCGGCGAGGCGGCGCGTGTGCGATCGCGCCGGTCGCGCTCACGCAACTCCGCGATCACCGCATCCGGAGGCAGGCTGCCCCTTCGCGTCTGCCGGAAGCGGCGGTCGCCGCGCACTTCGGGCGCCGCATCGAGAAAAATTTTGACGTCGGCATCGGGAAACACCTTCGTCCCAATGTCACGGCCTTCCATGATGATCCCGCCCTGCGCGCCCATTTCGCGCTGGCGCGCGACCATCCATTCGCGCACGCCGGGATGCACAGAGACCCTGGAGGCGGCATCGGTCACGTCCTGCTCGCGGATGCGCCGGGAGACGTCATTGCCGTCGAGCAGTACGCAGTTGCCGTCCGCCCCGGGCAGCAGCTCGATGCGCGACTGCTCCGCCAGCAGCGTCAGCGCAGCCTCGTCATCGAGCGCGACTTGCGTAGCCAGCGCCTTCAGCGCCAGCGCGCGATACATGGCGCCGCTTTCCAGATTGACGTAGCCGAGCTTCCGCGCCAGCTGCGCCGCCAGCGTGCTCTTGCCCGCGCCCGCCGGACCGTCGATGGCGATCACGAGCTTGCTGCGTGTATTCATGCGTGCCGCCGCGAATTCCGTGGCCGTTCCGCCGTGCGCGTCGGCGCCACCTGCACGAGCGTGCGATTGCCTACGTGTACAAACTCCAGCTCCCGCGCCGCCAGCAGGGTGTTCATCGCCTCTTTCACCCGGGAGCGCGCGGCCAGCGACGAGAGGAAGTCCGCGATCTCCTTCTCGTCGGCAGCGATCACGCAATCCAGGTATTTGGAGAGGAGCGCCGAAAGCGCCACCGCCACGGAGAGGTGCATGCCCTCGTTCACCGCCTCCGGCGCCCAGCGGTAGAGAACGTCCCAGGATGAGCCCTCGCGCGGACTGTAGTCCACGCGCGTGATGCGCAGCCGCGCCGCCAGGTCGGCGAGCGCCCGATCCATCGCGGCTTCGGACAGGTCGCCGCCCAGCAGCTCGGCCAGCCGCCGTTTGGTCAGCGGGCCTCCACGCTGAATCGCACCCAGCACGTCCTGCGCCAGCGGCGAAAGCGAACGGTCCGAGCGCGGGTCCTGGCGCGGATTGCGGTCGCCCGCCAGCGCGTAGAAGTAGGGGAACCCCGAAGCCGATACCAACAGGTTGTCTTCTCCAAAGACGCTTGCTTCATAGGCAGAACGCTCGCGCAGCAGGCAGATGACAAGCTCCATGGCCTGGTGCGAGCGGGCATCGACTGATACCTTTTGCCGCATAGGGAGGCTCTCATCGCCTCCAGCCCATGCCCCGATGAAGGTTGGCAGAACGATCTCCATGCCGCTCCTCATGCCCGCATCCTGCGCAGAAGTGGGATACATGAGGCAGAACCCTACAGATTCCGTGAACTCGCGAGCCTCTTCGACAGTGCGCACGGGACGCCCGTCGAGACGCCATTTCTGGCGGCGGAGTTGGTGAAGTTCGGAGTCAGTCATGGCAAGTCGTTAGTCGCTGGCTGTTAGTCGTTGGCAAAACACGCTAACGACCACCGACAATTCAAATCCGTTTAAACGCCTTCTGTATGTCTCTCACAGAATACCGCAGCAGCACCGGACGGCCGTGCGGACAGGACATCGGGCACTCCGTCCGTGCCAGCTCCTTGAGCAGCCACTCCATCTTGTTCTTCTCGAGCGGCGTGTTCACCTTGATGGCGGCGTGGCAGGCGATGGAAGCCGCGATCCGCGCACGGACCCGTTCGAGGTTGATGGCCTGCGATTCGCGGTCCACTTCATCGAGCAGTTCGTGCAACATGCGCTCGACGTCCGAGGCATCGATGCCCGCGGGCGACGCCTTCACGGCGATGGTGCGCGAACCGAAGGGCTCGACTTCGAAGCCGTTGCGCCGCAGCTCGTCGGAGATTTCGCTGAAGATGGCCTGCCGGCTGGGCGTGAGCTCGATGATCAGCGGCATCAGCAATTGCTGCCGCTCCACGCGCTCGGCGGCCCGCTGACGCAGCACGCGCTCGAACAGCACCCGTTCGTGGGCCACGTGCTGGTCGATGATCCACAGACCCTCGCCGTTCACCGCCAGGATGAATGAGTCGCGCAACTGCCCAAGCGGCGCGAGCGAAGCGAGGGAAACACCGTCACCGTTCTCATGGACGGCGTCAATGATTCCTCCACACTCCCCACTCACTGTCATCCCGAGCGAAGCGCGAGGCTCGCTTGCGAGCTGAGCGCGAGTCGAGGGACCCTGCGTTTCCGCCCCTGCCAGCACACTGACCGCCGCGTTCGCCCTGATCTCAATTCCCTCGCCAAACTGCAGGCGCTCGTTGCGCGCGGGCTCGGGCGGAGGCTCGAGGCTGAATCCGTCCTCCGTGCTGATATGCGGCGTGATCGGGGGTGAGAGCGCCTGCGATGCCGTCGGCTGCGCGTGGATCTCGGTCGTGAACTGCGGCACCGGACGCGTCTTCATCAGCGCCGCCCGCACCGAGTCGCGCACGAAGTCGTGCACAAACCCCTGCTGGCGGAAGCGCACTTCGGTCTTCGACGGGTGGACATTCACGTCCACTTCGCCCGCAGGCAATTCCAGGAACAACAGCACCACCGGAAAGACCATAGGCGGCAGAATGTTGCGATAGGCATCGGTCAATGCGTGCTGCATCAGGCGATCGCGGATCAGCCGTCCGTTCACGAATACGAAAATCGAGTTGCGGTTGAGCTTCTGGATCTCCGGACGCGAGACGAAGCCGGTGACGCGTACCTCGCCCGGCTCGGGACGTTCGTAATCCTCGCCGCGCCGCCATGGCGCCGGCTCGGGAAGCCCAACATGCTCAAGCCGCACCGCGGCCGCGATGGGCAGAAGCTGGTCTAGCGTCTCCTTGCCGAATACTTGATAGATGCGCTCTGAGCGCGAGGCCACAGGCGCGGCAATCAGGATCGCGTTCGTCGCTGAATGCAGCTCGAAGTGCTTGTCAGGATGCGCCAGCGCGTAGTGCGTCACCAGCGACGCGATGTGCGAGAGCTCGGTCGACTCCGCCTTCAGGAATTTCTTGCGCGCGGGCGTGTTGAAGAACAGATCGCGGACGGTGACCGACGTCCCCGCTGGCAGCCCGGCCTCTTCGACCTTGAGGATCCTTCCTCCGGCAATCTCGATAATGGTACCGGCAGACTGAGACGCGGCACAGGTCTCGAGTCTTAACCGCGAGACCGAAGCAATGGACGGCAGCGCTTCTCCGCGGAAGCCGAGCGTCGCGACGTTGAGCAAGTCATCGGCATCGCGAATCTTGGAGGTGGCGTGGCGCTCGAAGGCCAGCAGGGCATCGTCGCGCACCATGCCGCAGCCATCGTCAGTGATCTGGATGAGCTTCTTGCCGCCCGCCTCCACCTGCACGCGGATGCGCCGCGCGCCCGCGTCCAGCGCGTTCTCGAGCAGTTCCTTCACCACCGACGCCGGACGCTCGACAACCTCACCGGCGGCGATCTTGTTGGCCACATGCTCGGGAAGAACGTGGATTCTGCCCATGGGAGTACGACCAGTTTCAAGTTTCGAGTTTCATGTTTCAAGTGGAAAACGTGGATGGTGTCGGTAAATTCTTGGCACGTAATGCTGGTTTTGAGTTTCGTAACAGGGCACGGCTTCAGCCGTGCCGATGGGGATTGAAAAAGGACCTGGGCTTTAGCCCCTGAGGTCCAGCAGCGGCTAAAGCCGGTTTCCTTGAGCTCCGCTACGGCACGGCTGAAGCCGTGCCCTGATACGAACCTATTCCGCCTTTTTTTTCACCTCGATCCCCAACTCGCGCAACTGGGCGTTGCTCACGGGCGTGGGTGCGTCGACCATCAGGTCCACGGCCTTGGCGGTCTTTGGGAAGGGGATGACCTCGCGCAGGCTGTCGGCGCCGGCCAGCAGCATGACGATGCGGTCGAGGCCGAGGGCAATGCCGCCGTGCGGAGGCGTGCCGTACTCGAGCGCTTCGAGGAAGAAGCCGAAGCGGGCACGGGCCTCGTCGTCACTCATGCCGAGCGCGCGAAAGATCTTCCTCTGGATGTCCTGGCGGTGGATACGGATCGAGCCCGAACCCAGTTCTGTGCCGTTGAGCACCACGTCGTAAGCCAGCGCGCGCACCGCCGCTGGATCGCTCTCGAGCTTGTCCATATCCTGCTCGTGCGGCGAGGTAAAGGGATGGTGCGCCGCCGCCCAGCGCTTTTCCTGCTCGTCCCACTCGAACATGGGGAAGTCGGTCACCCAGAGGAAGCGATAATCCTTCTTGTTCTTGAAAGCGCCGTGTTTCTCGGCGTACCTCTGCGCCAGCGCCAGCCGCAGTGCGCCCGCGGCGGTGCAGACGGCGAAATCGTGCTGCCGGACCTCGGGTAAAACGATCGCCTCTGAGGGATGCGCGCTGGGCTTGCTGTCGCCCGCAACCAGCACCACCAGGTCCTCCGGTCGCGCACCGGTCATCTCGCGGATTTTCCCGGCCGCGTCGGGGAACGATTTCTCCAAACGCTTGAAGTCCTCGAAGACCTTGGTGCGCTGCTTGTCGTCGAGCATGGGCTTGATCTCGTCGCGCTGGTGACGGGAGATCTCGCCGACGGACTGGATGAGGATCGCGACCACCGGCAGCCCGGCACTCACGTTCAGCTTCTCAAGATCGGCGGCGGAAAACGCCGAGCGCACGTCGGTCATGGCGGGCAGGCGCATATCGGGTTTGTCGCTGCCGTAGAGGCGGATGGCCTGGTCGTAGCTCATGCGCGGGAACGGCGTCTGGATGTCGACGCCGGCGGCCTTGAACGCTGCCGCCAGAAAACCCTCCACCACCTCGAACACGCGGTCGGGCTGGGGAAAGCTCATCTCAAGGTCGATCTGGGTGAACTCGGGCTGGCGATCGGCGCGCAGGTCCTCGTCGCGGAAGCAGCGCACGATCTGGAAATACTTGTCGAAGCCCGAGATCATCAGGATCTGCTTGAACAGTTGCGGCGATTGCGGCAGGGCGTAGAACTTGCCCGGCTGCACTCGGCTGGGAACCAGGTAGTCGCGCGCGCCCTCAGGCGTCGAGCGCGTCATGAACGGGGTCTCGATCTCGAAGAAGCCCTTGCCGGCGAGATGGTCGCGGATGGCCATGGTCACGCGATGGCGCAGCTCGATGTTGGCCTGCATCGCCGGGCGGCGCAGGTCGAGATAGCGATACTGCAGTCGCACTTCTTCGTTGGGCAACACGCTTTCCGCCGGGGAAAAAGGAAGCGCTTTTGATTCGTTCAGGACCTTGAGCTCATCGGCGACGACTTCGACCTCGCCGGTCTCGATGCCGGGGTTAACGGTATCCGCCGTGCGTTGCTTGCACTTGCCGATGACGGCGATCACATATTCCGACCGCAGCGTGGCGGCCTTTTCGTGCGCCGCCGGGTTGCGTTCCGCATTGAACACCACCTGGGTGACGCCGGTGCGGTCGCGCACATCAACAAAGATGAGGCTGCCGAGGTCTCGCCGGCGGTTCACCCATCCCATCAGCACCACGCGCTCGCCCGAGTGGCACGCGCGCAGTTCGCCGCAGGTGTGGGTCCGCCGCAGATCGCCTAGGAAGTCGAGAGCCATCAGAAGCCAGTTTCAAGTTTCATGTTTCAAGTTTCAAGATAAACCATCCTGCAACTTGTAATTCGCGAAGTCCGAATTCGGAAGGCGCGGCCTTAGTCGTGCCGTTGTGGCTTAAATAAAGAGACTGTCATCCCGAGCAAAACGCGACCTCACGACTGTGAGGGAGCGCGAGTCGAGGGACCTTGCGGTTGCATTTTGACCGTATACAACAAATTTCACTTACGGGTCCTGCTCGCCAACTCCGCCCGCGCTACCGTCACCTGCTCTCCGGTGGCCAGGTTCTTCAGAGCGAAAGCGTTTGCCTTCAGTTCATTCTCTCCGATGATGACGGCATAGCGCGCACCGATCTTGCTGGCGGTTTCGAGAGACTTCTTCAGGCGAAAGCGCTCGTCGCCCAGCTCGACCACAATTCCTTGCCGGCGCAGTTCGCGGGCAAGCCTGGCGGCCTCGCAATTCATGCCCGCGCCCAGCGGCGCCAGATAGGCGTCGGGCGGCGCCGACAACTCTTCCGCCGTCTTGCTCAGCGCCAGCACCAGGCGGTCTTCACCGATAGCGAAGCCGATGCCGGGCGCTTTCGGTCCGCCGAGCGACTCGGAGAGGCCGTCATATCGGCCACCACCGAGGATGGCATTCTGCGCACCCAGAGCTCCGTGGGTGAATTCAAACGCGGTCCGCGTGTAGTAGTCCAAGCCGCGCACCAGCCGCGCGTTGATCACGTATGGCACACTAACGGCCGCAAGCAGGTCCTGTACCGCCTGGAAGTGCTGGCGGCAGCTTTCGTCAAGATAATCGAGCATGCGCGGCAGCTTCTCGATGATGGGCTGGTCTTCGGGGACTTTGCAGTCGAGCACGCGCAGCGGGTTGGTGACGGCGCGCCGCCGGCAGTCCTCGCACATCTTATCGATGTCTTTCGCCAGCGCCGAGCGCAGGGCTTCGTTATATTTCGGGCGATCGTTGGCGCAGCCGACTGAGTTCAACTCCAGCGTCCAGCCGGTGATCCCGATGCGCTCCAGAAACGTCGCGAGCATCTCGAGCAGTTCGGCATCGACCGAGGGTGACTCGCTGCCCGCCGAGGGCGGTCCGATGACCTCGGCATCGATCTGGAAGAACTGGCGATAGCGGCCTTTCTGCGGACGCTCGCGGCGGAACATCGGCCCCATCAGATAGAGCCTCTGCAGCAGGCCAGTGCGCTCCAAGTCGTGCTCAATATAGGCCCGAACGATACCGGCAGTAGCCTCCGGACGGAGAGTAAGCGATTGCGATTTTTCGCTCGCCGCGCGGCTCTGGTCCTCCCAGGTGAACATCTCCTTGGAGACGATGTCTGTCTCCTCGCCGACCGAGCGCGAGAACAGTTGCGTCTGCTCAAAAATAGGCGTCCGGATCTCACGGTAGTTGTAGAGGCGGAAGACGTCGCGTGCGGCGGATTCGACGAAGTTCCACAGCGCCGTATCCGGCGGAAGCAGGTCTCGGGTGCCACGGACAGCCTTGATCATGCGCTCACCTGCACCCGCCGCGCGTTCGACTCCGGATAGGGATACTCCATGTAGCGCGCCGTGTTGCGTGCTACCGGCTCGCCGAAGTAGCGGGCCACCACGCGCAGCGCCAGCTCAATCCCGGCGGAGATGCCGGCCGATGTCAGGATATTTCCTTCCTCGACCACGTGTTCATCTTCTACGACCGTGATCTTGGGGAAGCGTTCGCGCAGCGTGGAGAACGCGCTGAAGTGCGTGGTGGCACGGTGGCCGTCGAGCAATCCGGCCTGGCCGAGCAGCAGCGAGCCGGTGCAGACCGAGGTCAGGGTCTCGACTTTCTTGGCGCGCTGGCGGATCCAGTCGATCAGGCGGGCGTTATTCATCTGGTCGCGTGTGCCCCAGCCGCCGGGCACCAGCAGGATGTCGAGCGCCGGGCAGGCCGTGGTAGTGCACTCGGGCAAAACGCGCATGCCGCCGGCAGCGGAGACGGGCTCGGCCGTATCGGCGACCAGCAGCACGCGGAATGGCGACGGTTCTTCCCTGCGCTTCTTCTCGTTCAAACGCGTGACCGAGAACACCTCGAACGGCCCGCAGAAATCGAGAACTTCGACTTCCGGGAAAAGCAAGATTCCCACGGTCTTTTGCTGGATGGCTGCCATCTATTATTGTTGACGAACTCCAGATCCCTCGACTCGCGCTCCTTCGCTTCGCTCAGTCGCGCTTCGCTCGGGATGACAATTCAATATGCCTTTACGGCGCGCCTGAAGGCGCACCCCTTCAAATCGCCGGCTTATAGCATCAACCTAATGTCCGCCGCGCTCGCGCAGGTATTGCTCCTTGTAGCCAAGATAATTTCTGGCGTAGCGCAAAATGATCTCCAGATCAGGCTTGCCCAGCGCCTTGCGGAACCTGCCGGGCACGCCCATCCACAGCGAGTTGGGCGCGACCACGGTGCGCTCGGGAATGACGGTACCGGCGCCGATGATCGACCCGGTCCCGATGACGGCGCCGTTCAGGATCACCGAACCCATGCCGATCAGGCACCTGTCTTCGACCGTGCAGCCATGCAGCGTGACCGAGTGCCCGACCGTCACCCAGTCCCCCACCGTCACCTTGTACTCGCCCAGCATGCCGTGCAGGACGGAGAGGTCCTGGATGTTGGAGTGGCTGCCGATGCGGATGGAGCTCACGTCGCCGCGCAGCACCGTGTTCATCCACACGCTGGCGTGCTCGCCCAGCACCACGTCGCCAATCAGTTGCGCCGACTCGTCCACGTAGGCCGTGTCCGGCACCTGCGGCAGGATTCCCTTGTAAGGACGGATCATTATGCTCTCAGGAAATCTAGAAGGTAACACGCGCGCGATGGGAACGTCATCTGATCGCCGGATGTTATGATCCGGCTCGATCCTAACGGGCGGCCGTATTGGAGGTGGTGATGCCGCGTGGCCAGAGTTGTCTGTGCTCTCTCCTGTTCGTCGTCCTGGCATGCTGGACTTCTAATTTGGCGCTGGCGCAAAGCCCCAGGCCGAAAGTCCGGGCCATCACCGCGTTCATCCGCCTGGAACCGAGTCAATATCAACAGCAGGTTGCAGACACGTTGAAGATGCTGCGCGCGGCCAAGGCCGAGTATCAGCAGGCGGGGTATGAAGTGGAAAGCGTGCGCATCACCAGCCAGCCGTTTCCGCAATATATAAAAGGAATGACGGACGACGCGGCCCTCGCCTGGTTCCGCGCCTATGACGAGCTGTCCGTGAAGGAGTCGTTCGACGCAAATATCGGCCCGGCTATGCTCGATGACGCCGACGACCCGCACGCCGCCGAGTTGCTCGCCAAGGTCCTTGCGGAAACCAAGAACCTGGAAGCCAGCATCATCGTAGCTGGAGAGGACGGAGTGTATTGGAAGGCAGTGCAGGCATCCGCGCGCGTTATCAAGTACGTGGAGGAACACAGCCCGCACAGCCAGGGGAATTTCAACTTTACGGCGACGGCGATGCTCGCACCCTATGGGCCTTTTTATCCCGGGTCATACCATTTGGGGGCAGGGCATCAGTTTTCCGTTGGTCTGGAATCGGCCAACGTCGTGGACGCAGTCTTCACAGCCACAACGCGCAATCACGCTGAGGCGGGCCGGCGGCTCGCTGAGGAACTGGCACGCCACGCGGTGGATTGCGAGCGCCTCGCCAAGCGCATCGCCGACGAAACCGGCTGGACCTATGCCGGCCTCGATCCCACTCCCGCGCCGCTGGGCAAGGTTTCGATCGGTGCAGCGATCGAGAAATTCACCGGCGCCCGCTTCGGGTCGAGCGGTACCCTGACCGCGGCGTCAGCGATCACGCAAGCCGTCCGCTCGGTGCCAGTCAAACAGGTTGGTTATGTGGGCCTGATGGTGCCGGTGCTGGAGGACGAGCGACTGGCGGAGCGCTGGAGCCAGGGTGCCTACAGCATTGACTCCTTGTTGGCGTACTCGGCGGTGTGCGGAACCGGCCTCGACACCATCCCTCTGCCCGGCGAGGTCACAGAAGAGCAACTCGGGCGCATTCTGGGCGACATGGCTTCGCTGGCGTTCAAATGGAAGAAACCTCTCTCAGCGCGGCTCCAGCCAGTGTCCGGAAAGAAAGCCGGCGACCGCACCGAGTTCGACGATCCGTTCTTGACCAACGCTCTAGTGCTGCCCTTGCCATAGATTTCCTCGTGAATCAGATACGCGCTGTCGACAAGCGGAGACTCGTGACCGCACGAGACGCTGCAGCGAATCTTAAACAACTGGAAGCTGGCCGGAATCGTGAGCGTGGGCAGCGGCAGGCCCGTGAATGCCACGGTCGCGGGCGACCCCAACGGCGATGACAATACCTACAATGACCGCCTGCCCAGCGTTCCGCGCAACGCCTATACCGGCCCCGACTATGCCAGCACCGACCTGCGCCTTTCACGACACCTGTTCTTGGCGGAGCACTGCAAGCTGTTGCTCATGGCGGAGAGCTTTAACGTGCTTAACCGCGACAACAAACTCGTCACCATTACCGATGACGGCCTCGTGGGCTCCGCCGGGGACTTCGTGCTGGGGGATACGCTGGTCGGCGCCACCCACTATCCCGGCTACTATACGTTTAACCCCCACTTCCTGATGCCGACCAGCGCCTTCGCCCGTCGGCAGGTCCAATTGGCAGCCAAACTCCTGTTTTGAGCCAACCCCTGCAGGCGCGGCTTTAGGGCCGAATATCTCTTGACTTGCTTCAGAAAGGCTGCAATAACTTACCGGTCCAAATTGGCACAGGTGGGAGGTGTATCGGGTTGGCAGAGGTACGGGTCCAAGAGGGCGAGTCCCTGGAAAACGCGCTTCGTCGCTTCAAACGCAAGGTCCAGCAGGAAGACATCATCAAGGAGGTCAAGCGTCACTC
>Ga0187769_10002276_pt1 | contig 11188 bp, 9 predicted proteins | sample 0116_SJ02_MP02_1_FD_133140 | JGI IMG/M metagenome (GOLD analysis project Ga0187769, IMG submission 133140) | Tropical peat soil microbial communities from peatlands in Department of Meta, Colombia - 0116_SJ02_MP02_10_MG | ecosystem: Environmental > Terrestrial > Soil > Wetlands > Peat | place... | reverse complement strand
AGCGATCTGCGTATGCTGATCGGGAGCGCCTCTTCTTGCAGTTCAAGTTCCGCTAGCTCAATTGGCGATTTTAGAGATTCTGGTACGTCTAAGAGGACGGGGGCGCCCATAGAGATCTGTAAGGCGCGTGCACCCACGACTCTGGCACGCTCGAAGCGGGTTAGCTTCTTCGGACCGATCAGTTGAGCTGATGCTCTTCTAGGACTCGCCTTCTCCTTCTTCTTTGGCACTCTCTTCTGGCCCCTTTGGTGCTCCGCTTTCCTTCGACTTGGACGCGGCAATGACGTCGTCGATCTTCAGAATCATGCTAGCGGCTTCGCCGGCGGATTCCAGAGCCTGCACCTTTACAGCTAGGGGCTCATAAACTTCGAGTTTCGCCAAATCCGCTACCTTCCCGTTGAATGGATCAATGCCCACCCACTTCGATTTCGCCTGGTGCCTAGCCCGGACTTGCATCAGTGAGTCAATTGGGTCCATTCCGGCGTTTTCAGCCAGCGACATTGGTATGATCTCTAATGCGTCGGCATAAGCTTGAACGGCCAACTGCTCCTTCCCGGAGAGTTTCTGCGCGTAGGCCCTAATCATCCTAGCAACCTCGGCCTCGGGCCCCCCGCCTCCGGCAACGATGTAGGGTTCAACAATGACGTCCCGAGCCACGCATAAAGCATCGTGGATTGCACGCTCGGCCTCGTCTACTACGCGCTCTGTTCCTCCGCGGATGAGTATGCTCACGGATTTCGGATCTCTGCATCCTTCCACGAAGGTCATCTTGTCGTCCGACACTTTCCTTTCTTCCACGAGATCGGCATGACCTAAATCGGATGACTTCAGTCCATCAAGTTGAGTCAGGATCCGGCCACCGGTAGCTTTCACTAATTTCTCCATATCCGACTGCTTCACACGCCTAACCGCGAGGATGCCCTTCTTCGCCATGAAATGCTGCGCCATGTCGTCGATCCCCTTCTCGCATATCGCCACATTAGCTCCCACCTTGGCGATCTTATCCACCATATCCCTCAGAATCTTCTCTTCCTGATCGAGAAAGCCTTTCATCTGGTCTGGACTTTGGATGTTCAATTTAGCATCAAATTCGGGTTTCTCAACTTCAAGCGGACAGTTGATCAACGCGATATTCGCTTTCTCAACGCGTTTTGGCATGCCGGGGTGTACAACCTCCTTGTCGAGAAGCACCCCCTCAATTAGCGACGTATCCGTTAACGAACCGCCGGGCTTCTTCTCCACTTTAACATCCTCAACGTCCGCCTTGTATTCCTGACCCGACTTTTCACTAACATGTAGAATAGCATCGACGGCTAGGTCCGCGGCGAATTCTTTGTGTTCAGCAAGCAACTTGCTGGCAAGCGCCACCTTCGCCACCTTCCTGAGCATCGCCTTATCGGCTGGGTTTACCTTGATTGCGAGCTTGCGTAGGTATTCAAGCGCCTTTCCGCTCGCAATCTGGTACCCGTCTACGACAACCGTCGGGTGAACGTCCTTATCGATCAGGTTCTGAGCCTTTGAAAGCAATTCCCCTGCTAACACAACCGCGGTGGTCGTCCCGTCGCCAACCTCGTCGTCCTGCGTCTTCGCCACTTCAACCAGCATCTTGGCCGCGGGGTGTTGAACATCCATCTCGTCAAGAATCGTTGCGCCGTCGTTGCTTATCGTCACGTCCCCAAAGCCGTCAACAAGCATCTTATCCATGCCCTTAGGCCCAAGCGATGAGCGTATGGACTCGGCGACGACCAATGCCGCCGTAATGTTAGCATGCTGCGCGTCACGGCCCTCAGTCCTTGAGGTGCCTTCTTTCAGGATTAGTGCACGCGGGTTTCCGATTTTCGTCGACAAATCTCAAAGCCTCCGCTATCAATAACCATTCCCAGAAGAAAAAACTGATTTCATATAAGTTTTACTACAAGTAACAGTTCTGGGTTTCCGTACGCTCTCTTCCATGCCCTCCGCCTAATTCCGGACGGGAAGCTTTTACTGGGTACGGGCTTGCCAGAAAGCCAATTTCCTCATCTACCCACGAACCGTTATGCCGGCAACAGAATTCACTTCAGAACTTGACCGCCGCCGGGCTTTATCAATCCCGTATAAACAAACTGCAATTTTCCATGGGCAAACTTTGTTTCGCTGCTACATAAATGCGCTCTACGCCGGGTCTCCCATGTTTTCCCCATTGTCGGGGGCACTGAATTCTCGAAATGCTTTTAGATAGATATAGTCTAGACTGCGAGTTGATTCAGAGTCGACAAGTTTTGCGGGATATTATTCGGATTAATCAGCCGTTGATTGGGAAGGAGGAGATTGATGCTGCGACGGAGGTTCTGAAGAGCGGCATCTTGACTGAGAAGAGCGGTATGGGGCCGAGGGTGCTTGAGTTCGAGAAGGATTTCGCGAAATACGTGGGGGCTAAACATGCGATCTCAGTGAACTCCGGCACAGCGGCGTTACACTCCGCGTTGCTTGTTGCGGGCGTCAAGGCCGGCGACGAAGTTATTGTTCCTTCCTTCACGTTCCACGCCACAGCCGAGGTTGTGCTCATGGCGGGTGCTGAACCGGTTTTCGCGGACATCGACCCCGACACGTATACGGTTACTGCGGAGACCGTCGAGGCGGCGATGACTCGGAACACTAAGGCGATCATGCCGGTGCACCTCTATGGGTTGCCGGCGGACTTGGATCCCATGAAGAAGTTGGCGAGGGACCGGAGTGTCGCGTTGATCGAGGATGGCGCGCAAGCCCATGGGGCAGAGTATAAGGGGTCGCGGATTGGGTCGGTGGGTGACCTGACCTGTTTCAGCTTCTATGCGGGGAAGAATATGACGACGGGAGAAGGGGGAATGATTACGACGAATGATGATGATTACTCCGAGAGGTTGCGAATGCTTAGGTCGCATGGGGAACAGCGGCCTTATTGGCCGGTCTCGGTTGGAAACAATTATAGGATGACGGAAATCTTAGCCGCGGTCGGCTTAGCCCAACTCAGAAAGCTGCCGTCATTTCTCGAGAGGAGGAGAAAGAATGCCGACTACTTGGGGGAGAAGGTTGGAATGCTCGGTAAGGTGGTTCCTCCGAAGGAACCCGAGGGGCGCAAACATGCCTGGTACCTTTACACGCTGAGGCTTCACGGAGCAAACGCCGGGAAGCGGAATAAGGTGATCGAGAAGATGAGGGCTAAGAACATTGAAGCGGCGGTTTACTATGAGTCGCCGTTACACTTGCTCCCGCTCTACCGCGAACGTTCAAGCTCCCGCCGGTCGCTGCCGGAAACAGAGAAGGCCTGCAGGCAGGTCTTCTCTATACCCGTGCATCCGAAGCTTGGGGAGACAGAGTTGGATTACATCTTCGATACGATGAAGCGTGTGTTAGCGTGACTTTTGCCTCATTTTGAGCATGGTTTGGAGAAGCTCGTCGAGTGTAGGCCTTGTCAGTTCTCGAACCTCATACCTCACGCGCACTGCTGGCTTTTCGATCTCCATGACTCTTCGCAGGTCGATCGGAGTGCCAATTAGAAGGGTATCGAAGTCGATTCTTTGAATCGTTTCTCTCAACTCTCGGATTTGTTTCTCTCCGTATCCCATGGCGGGCAGCACCTTGCCGAGGTGCGGGTACTTCTCGTATGTGGTCTCGATGGACCCGACCGCGTAGGTCTTCGGGTCGATTAGCTCTTTAGCTCCGAATCTTCGGGCCGCTACGGCCCCTGCGCCTTCTTTCATGCCTCCGTGCGTCACTGTCGGCCCGTCCTCCACGACGACGACTCGTTTCCCCCGAATCAGGTTCTCGTCCTCAACCTTGATCTCCGATGCGGCTTCGACAATTTTGGCTTCGGGCCGCACCGACTTGACGTTCCTTCGGACCGTATCCAGTTCGTCGGGTGTAGCTGAATCAACTTTGTTTATGACGACGACATCTGCCATCCGCAGGTTCGTTTCACCGGGGTAGTACCCAAGTTCATGCCCGGCACGGAGCGGATCGACGACGACTATTTGGAGGTCGGGTTTGTAGAAGGATAGATCGTTGTTTCCTCCGTCCCATAAGATCACGTCCGCCTCCTTCTCAGCTTCCCTGAGGATCTTTTCATAATCCACACCCGCGTAGACGACGTTCCCAATGTCAATATGCGGCTCGTACTCCTCCCGCTCCTCAATAGTACACTCGTACCGATTCAGATCGTCGTAGGATGCGAAACGCTCACAGACCTGTTGGGACAAGTCTCCGTACGGCATCGGGTGTCGAATCACCACAACTCGGCCCATAAGCTTCTTCAGCGAACGTGAGACGGATCTGGAAACCGGGCTCTTCCCCGCTCCGGTTCTAACGGCGCAAACGGCGACGACCGGCAATTTCGACTTGAGCACCGTCGTCTTCGGCCCCATCAAGCGAAAGTCGGCACCGCATGCAAGCACTAACGAGGCCTTATGCATGACGTCTTCATGCGATATGTCGCTGTACGCCAGAATGACGAGGTCAATGTTCTTCTCCCTAATCATCGTGGGAAGGTCCGCCTCTTGGAGGATCGGGATCCCGGCGGGGTACAAATCCCCCGACAGGGTCGCAGGATATGTTCGACCTTCGATGCCGGGGATCTGAGTCGCCGTAAATGCCACTACCTCGTATTCCGGCCTGTTTCGGAAATACACGTTGAAGTTGTGAAAATCTCTTCCAGCCGCGCCCATTATGACCGTGCGAACTCGATCAACCATTTGCCTTCACTTTGGTTGCGCTAGCAATTGAAGTAGTTATTTCTTTTGCCAGAAAACCTTGGACCGCATCATGCTCGTTCCGCCACTTACCGATAAATGGATCAAATGACCCGCACACTTATCGTGGTATCGTGGTAGCCCGTCCTCTGCCATTTGAGAGTGCTCTGTCGCCGCCATTTGTCGCTTGGTTCAGCGCAAGGAGTATTGCCGCCATCATTACCAACATCATCATATGTCCACCGACAAGCCCAGTGATAATCAGGGTGCTCTTCTAGAATGGACAACTGAACCCACAGAAACCTACTGCCTTGAGTGTGATCAGGGTCGCTGTGACGACGATCACCAGAGCTATTGCGAAGTAGTCCCATTTGCTCATTTTTGTTTCCTGCAGATAGGTCCTTTCCACGGGTGAACCGAACGCTCTGCATTCAAGCGCGGTCTGCAACGTCGTCGATAGTTTTAGGAGATAGAGAAGAAGGGGGGTTACCACGCTTGGGTATACGGTTGCCTTCTTGTAGAGTCGCATCTTGTCTATGTCTCTTCCTCTGAGTTTCTGTGCCTGAATGACGTTATTCCATGCCTGAAAGACTAGGGGCACGAAGCGAATACCTGTTACGAAGATCAACGTGAATTGAAATGGTATCTTCAGTCGGCCCATAGTTGCTGCGAGTTTCGTCATTGGCGTTGTCATTGTGAGCACTGGAACTGTGAAAACGATAGCCAGCAACCTCATGAAGACGAGACTTCCAAAAAGGAATCCTTCGAGGGTGTATGATGCATAGTTGCGTGTTCCCACGAAGAGCTCTCCAAGTTTGAAGAGTTCAGTGGTGCCGAACCGATACGTGAACCCCTGCAGGATTATCAGGAAAACCCACGTTGCAATGAGCAGCTTAATGATGAGCCCCATCTTTCTGATATCCATCCGCGCCAATGACCACCAGCCAATGAGGAACACGATCCAAGCGAGTAAAAGCGTAAAGTCCAGTGCGAAGAAGGCTACTGCGAGGCCTGCGATGACCAAAATAATTTTTGTAAGAGCCTGTAATCTATGAACTGGTGTGTCTTTTCGCACGTATTCGAGCGCCGCGGCCATTTAGGACCCCTCAGACGATAAGGATTCCACTAAAGCATCGACGGTGAGAATGCCTGCGGGGACGCCATGCCCCTCGAGTTCCCTCGCCAGTAGTGAGATGGGTGGAGGCTTCAAGAATGCCTTCTTGAGAGTCTCAATCTCACCGAAGACATCAGCAGTGGGTCCATCTAACAATACCTCGCCGTTCAACATCACTATAGCCCTCTCAGCGTACTGGGTGACAAGATTCATGTCATGAGTGATCATTATCACGGTGTGTCCAACTTCGTTTAGTCTCTTTGCCAATCGGGCTATCCTGTGTCTGCCCTGATAGTCCTGTGCCGTTGTGGGCTCATCCAAGATGATGATCTCGGGTCGCATGGCGAGGACGGCGGCAACTGTGAGGCTTCTTCGGTCTCCGAAACTCAACGCAAATGGAAAAGCTTCCCGCTCCTTCTCAATCCCCACGAAAGTTAAGGTCTCATCCACTCGCTTCTTGATTTCTTCTTCAGGCAACTTTAGATTACGTAGGCCAAATTCCACTTCTTCTTTGCACGATATAGTGAACAACTGCTCATCTGGGTTTTGTAGGACTAAACCTATTGACGTGGCCAGTTCACCTGTGGTAAAGTTTTGAACATCTTTCCCTCGGAAGAGTACGCGTCCCTCGGTCGGGGTCAGGACTTTCAGGAATTGCTTTACGAGGGTTGTCTTCCCCGAACCATTTTGCCCTATTATGCCAATCATTTCGCCTTTTCGTATCTTCAAGTTAACATTTCTCAAAGCGGTAACGGGGGGCGTGCCAGGGTACTTGAAGGTAAGGTCAACACATTCGAGTTGAACCTCCTGAGACGCACCGGGCCGAGCAGGCTGTGATAGTTTCTTTGGAATTAGTTTCTTCTCCTCAAGCATGTTCAGGATTTTTTTCCTACTTTCGTCGATTGTCAGAATTTGACGTTGGTCTGGAGCAAGCTTGTGCCAGAACAGCGCGAGTTGCGGAATTTCTGCGCCCACCTCGTCTAACAGTTCAACTTGGGAAAAGACGTTGCTGGGAGAACCCTCAGCAACAATTTCACCATTACTCAATACTAGAACGCGGTCCGCGAACCCCAGAAGGTCTTCAGCGGCATGTGTGGTAAGAATTATGGTTTTGGAGTATTTCTTCTTCAAATCTACAAGTGACTCAAAGACTTCCGTTGTTCCGATCGGGTCAAGCTGCGAGGTTGGTTCATCTAGAACTAGAAGCTCAGGGAACATGCTCAGGCCAGCGGCCAGAGCTAGCCTCTGTTTTTGCCCGCCAGAAAGCTCAGAAGGAGAACGTGCTTCAAACCCTTGCAGTCCAACTGCCTCGAGCGCCCACTTTGCTCTCTCTAAGATCTGTTCTCGGGGAAATCCTAGGTTTTCGGGGCCGAACGCGACTTCCATCAGAACGTCCGGGTTTATGAGTTGTCCTTCTACCTCCTGCGTAACGAAAGTTACTTTTTCAGCCAGTTCATAGACCGGATGTTCGGACACGTTCATGCCGGCGACAATAACTTTCCCCTCGGTTGTTCCCTGATTAATGTGGGGAATGATGCCAGTGAGATTTCTGCACAGTGTGGTCTTACCGGCCCCGTTAGCGCCCATTATGGCGATGATCTCGCCTTTGTGAACTTGCAGGTTTACATTCTTCAGCGCCGTCACTCCGTCCGGATACGTGAATGTGAGCTTCTCAACATTTACGATTACGTCTTCCATCCTCGAAATCTCTCAGCTAGCTGACAAAATAAGAAAAAGGGAAGTGTGTTGGCGTTGGAAGTCTACCAGAGTGCGTCTCGCAGCTTTGCGTAACCGCTTTTGCTCAAGGCGTTCAGCACAGGTGCAGCGAAAATCGTCATGACCACTGCAAATACAACGTCGTACCATGAATAGACTCCCCAGTACATGACGTTCAAGAGCGGTGCTGGGAACGCAAAAACCAGCCAGTAGAACCAGTAGCCAGACGTTGCATAGAAGGCGTTCCAACACAGCAAAGCACCAATAAAGATCCCAATACTCCTGAGCTTCAAGCTGTTACTGCGTGACCATTCGTAGATGTACTTCCTGCCCACTGGCGATACCAAGAGAACCAGCGGCACTAACCAATACCATAGAGTGTAGATGAAGAAGGTGTTTGTGTTGACACCCGCCCATCCACCCGATACCCCTGGATAGATGAACAGGTAAGTGAACATGCCCGCTGTTTCAAGTAAATGGACAGGAATGAAGTATTTCCAGTATTTCTTCATGTTGAAGGCGAGCCCGAAGTAAAGAGCGGGCATTAGCCCCGTGTCAAAGACGTTCATGATGCCGAGGGGGTAGACTACTGGGGTAATGAACATGCCAATGAGGGTGCCGACGATGCCGGCAACGCAGCCAGGAACGACGCCTAAGACTAACGGCGCGACCGCCGTAAGAATATAGGCAAGAGTCCAATATCCGCCGCCCCCCGCATAGGGTAAGATTGGAACAAAAGATGTTACTGCAATAAGTGCTGCGTAGATTGCAATCCAAGCGATAGGTGTTCCGAAAATATACGATCGTCCTTTCGAGAAGATTTCCGGTGCCTTTTTCGGCGATGATGTTTCAGTTGGTTTTGCCATTTTCTTCACTCATCTGCGCCATGGAGTGCAATGTTACCTACTTGGGCTTGGTCTTGAGAGTGAATGAGGCGCCGATGAGCACAAGTCCTAGGATGACCATTCCGCAGGCAGCCCACAATCCACAATCCACAGTCGTCAATCCACAGCTCGTTCTGCTTCCCCAGAAGTAGGCAACTGCTGCTGGTGCATGCCCCCTGACTTGGTTCATAACATCCATGAAGTAGGGGATCACGAACAGGAGAACGCCAACGATGAAGAGACCGATTCCTGTAGCTCTGACCAGTTCCGCACTAGGCATTGTTTTTCCTCCCATAGCGTAGCGTCAGTATCTTCAAAGTTCGTATTTATGCTTATGGCATATGTTTACAAATTTAATCTATGAAATTTGTACATTAAATGTACGCAACCACAATCGTGCTCGAAATTTCATTCGCACTTTTGAGCGGACTGTGTTACAAGCACCTCGCGGTATTGATTAGAAGAATCGGATAGTTCCTCACTTCGTAAAGTGGTCTAATCAGGCTTCGCGTTGAGGCGGCATCTTAAGAACCGCCGTTCAATTGAAACGAGTTAACTTTTCTAGCTAATTGTGGTTCCAGCGTTACCTTTCATGGAATCGTAAGCCCTGTCCAAGGATGAAATGCTCGCTCTCTTCCCACCTGCTTTTACGAACCTGGCGGCAGCTTTCACTTTCGGTTGCATACTGCCGGGAGCGAAATGTCCCTGCCTAAGAAATTCCTCCGCTTCCGCAACTGTAATATGATCCAGATCCTTTTGATCGCTCTTACCGTAGTTCACAGCCACTTTTTCGACGTCTGTGAGGATGAGCAGTACATCAGCACCGATACCGGAAGCTAATCTTTCGGATGCTAGGTCTTTGTCTAGCACTGCCTGAACCCGCTCTAACTGTCCACCCCTTTCAACAACTGGCAAGTATGGGGAACAGATTGTAACTACGTCAGATTGAATCAGTTTCCTCACAGCTTCAATTTCAACGATTGCCTTCGGATCCGGTGATGGCACCGCTCTTCGGTAGCCTCTCCCAGCATCTTCCATCATAGTCAAACCCATTTGCCGCCTCAGTTTCATCGCTTCCTCACGGGTAAAGAAGGGCCCTATCGGCTTCGATGGATGTCGAAAGGCGGGGTCAGCACGGTCTACAATTGCTTGCGTTATTACGGAGAGAACCGTCTTCTCGACACGAGTCGCTCTCAGAGCATTGGCTAACGAATTTTGTACAATGTAGCCGATCATTCCAAGGCTCTCCGCCGTGCAAATATCCAGCGGCATTGAGGGAACGTTCTCGACTGCAACTTCGTTCCGGATAACAATGTTCCCTATCTGTGGTCCGCCACCGTGCGTTATGGTGACACGGTACCCCTCAGAGATCAATCTCACTATGTGACTGCATGTTCTTCTTACGTTTGCAAACTGTTCTTCATCAGTTCCAGTATCCTTCGCTCTGAGGATTGCATTTCCTCCTAGTGCTACAACAACACTTTCCATGAGTGATAATCCTCGTTCGTTTTGTGATTTCAAAAAAGCTATCGCAATTTGGTTGTGTAGGATGGTATCAGATTTGCAATGGGAGTCTGTCGTGATCCGCTAAAAGAAGGGCCAAAATTGCTTTGTGTGTGTAGAGTCGGTTTTCCACTTGATCCCAAACAATCGAATGGGGGCCATCAGCTATTTCCGCTGTGACCTCAAGTCCCCTATGCATTGGGAGGCAGTGCATGAAAATCACGTCCCGCTTCGCCTTTTCAAGGAGTCTCGCGTTGACCTGATACCTCGGCTTAAACACTCTCATCCTTGCCTCATTCTCCTTCTCCATGCCCATGCTTATCCAAACGTCAGTGTAGACAGCATCAGCATTGACCACAGCATCGTACGGATCGTCGACAATTTCGACCACAGATCCATTTTCCTTTGCTATTTCCTTAGCTGCGTCGACTGCTTCTTGAAGCGGCCGATAGTCTCTCGGGGTAGCGACGGACACATTCACTGCACACTTCGCACACCCCACAAGCAATGAGTTTGCCATATTGTTTCCGTCTCCGACGTATGTCAGTTTCAAACCTTCCAACTTACCCTTCTTCTCTCGTAGGGTCTGAAGGTCACCGAGGACGGCACACGGGTGGTATCTATCAGATAAGGCGTTGATAACCGGCACGCTCGCTCCTCTCACCAGATCCAAGAGATCTTCATGTTTGTAAACACGAGCTAAGATCCCATGAGCATATCTTGACAGCACCCTAGCAGTGTCCTCCAGAGACTCCCCGCGAACTGTTTGAATTTGTTTGGTCGCCAGGTTTAACGAGTGGCCACCGAGCTCAAACATAGCGCAATCGAACGAAACCATCGTTCTCGTTGACGGTTTCTCGAAGAGCATTGCAAGGCTTTTGTTTTCGAGAGGCTTTCTAAAGACGCCGGCTTTCGCTTCGCTTTTCAGTGCGTCCGCCACGTCAATTATCATCAAGACTTCCTTCGACGATAGTTCAATTAGCGAAAGTATGTTTCTACCCTTTAGCAACAGTTACTTCCCCGGAGGGTTCATGCGTGGTCGTTAACTTAACCTTAGCCCGGCACGCAGTCCGTCCGGAAACTGATAGCGAGTCTGTGAAGCGCTGAAAGTCGGCAGGTACGCATAAATAGCGTCGAATCGCAGAATAAATTTGGTTGTTGTTATGGACAGGCTGTATGACGTAATCCTAGTTCGACCGCCATCTGACAGCTACAAAAGGTGCGTGTCGACGAATCCTGCGAGGGGCTCCATAGACATTGCACTT
>Ga0187769_10002274_pt1 | contig 11192 bp, 9 predicted proteins | sample 0116_SJ02_MP02_1_FD_133140 | JGI IMG/M metagenome (GOLD analysis project Ga0187769, IMG submission 133140) | Tropical peat soil microbial communities from peatlands in Department of Meta, Colombia - 0116_SJ02_MP02_10_MG | ecosystem: Environmental > Terrestrial > Soil > Wetlands > Peat | place... | reverse complement strand
GCATTCTCTTTGCGGCATCCAACTAACCGAATTTGTCCCTGTATAACTCCAATGCGCGGAGGACAGACGCTTTTGCGCTCTGTGATCCTTCCCATCCGAGAACATCGGTCTTTTTGCCCTCGAGCTGTTTGTACACCTCAAAGAAATGAGCAATTTCCTTCAACATGTGCTGAGGTAGGTCAGCTATGTCTCGAACATCAGTATAGATCGGGTCTTTATCCGGAACGGCAATGACTTTATCGTCCCGATCACCGGTGTCAACCATGTTCATCAGCCCGATCGGTCGAACGGCGATCAAGCATCCAGGAAACGTTGGCTCGTCCATGATCACCATTACGTCTAGAGGATCACCATCCTCGTAGTACGACTGCGGAATAAACCCATAGTCAGTAGGATAATGAACCGGTGAGTAGAGTACCCGATCGACAGTAAAGATGCCCAGTTCCTTATCATATTCATACTTATTGTGACTCCCCGCTGGCACCTCGATCAACGCATATACCACATCTGGCGGATTTGGACCAGCTGGTAGTGATTTCCACAAATTTGCCACTTAAATCACTCTCCTGCTCTGATTTTTTACGTAATATATTTAAGTCTTGTCACGCTGAGCGAAGCACAAACATTCGATTATCGTTCTATGAGCCGTTTCTTGACATTAAATTGCCAAAAAAATATCGAACGCGAAACATTGGGCAGGGCTTGACTAACGGGCATCCTTTCATCGAAAACGCTTAAATAGGACGACCATAGCCTTAGAGGCGAGATTAAAAGCTTAATTTGTACAGTCGCGGTACTCGGCCTAATGCGAGGCACCACAGAGTGGTTTGCGTGCTTAAATTGGGGAAGTATACTAAAGGATGAAACAATATTTCAATTTATATTCAACGCCTGCGACAATCTTTGCGTCCTTTTCCAAGATTTTGCTATTCGTATCTTATTTATCCCGCCTAGATGAATAACTCTTGCTTCTTTTTATTTCTTCCTCAAAAGACTCTGTATCCTTACTACATTCATATGGAAAGGGAATCTTGTCGACGACGACTATAGAGCAAAAAAGAGCGTTTTCGCTTGTAGCAGATATAATTCTGGTCTTATATCGTTGACGGGACTAAGGCCCTAACGCAAAATGGTTGATAATTTTCAACTATACGTAATTTAAACAGCATAATCAGGGACATACCACAACCTTAATGTTTGTGTAAGCTCAACGGGTACATAACTAATACCCGAACAAAGTCGGAGGTAAATTAAAAGGCATGAATTCTGGAATGTGTTACGTTTGCGGGCTACCTACAGAGCTTTGTATATGCGAAGAAGTCGCTAAAGAACAGCAACGAATAACTGTAAAAGTAAATAGACGACGTTACGGTAAAGAAGTCACTATCATTGAAGGGATAGACCCCCATGAGATCGACTTAGAAGATCTGTCGAGTTACCTCAAAGCGAAGTTAGCCTGTGGCGGCACAGTTAAGGATGGCCTCATTGAACTGCAGGGCAATCATAAAGATCGCGTAAAGTTCATTCTTGCAAGCAAGGGATTCTCAGCGGAGCAGATTAAGGCTTGAGAGACTTCCAAAGAACTTACTAACAAACTTAAAAGTAAAACTATCAAAGCTCGGTGTTATAAGTTAGGTTTTTTATATGTAGGTTGACTCATAAATAAGTTAACATATTTTTAGTGCTACAACAAGATGGTTTCGATCGCCTAGCGCGCTAATTTAACTGGGTGGGTATCCATCCTGTGAGGGGGCACTCTATTCTACGAATGAAGTTGAACAAACTGAAGTAACTTAGGTTGCTGACGGATCGGATGCGTTCAATTGGTAAATCATCATATCGCTTGCAAACCACCCATATTACGACAATCAATAATGTAAGAATTAACGGTGGTGGTGTAGGAGCGTAACTTTACTCTGGTGCACTTCGGCGTTTTCGCACTGTTTTGAAGAGTCGGTGTTACTTGAATGTAGCAGGACACGATTGTACCTATAAGAACAGGCGTAGAAAAAAATGGCCTGAGCCCCCTGTTGCGTTATACGCTACCAGGTGAAGCGCTAACCTTACCTACATTTTTGAAGTTTTTCTTGGTCCAACACGTTATTGTAATAAGCTGTGTCTCTAATACTTGCTTGCTCATCCGAGACTAAACCACATTATGATTGAACAGTCCATTTCCCGCGAACTCAACGACATACAGAATAAGACCGATAAAAACGTTTATTTAAGCTGCGAATAGGCTACAGTTCTACCCACTGACATTGGTATTGTGCCTGTTGCACATTTGACTGATTTACTAACTACAAACTCCAACAAAAAAGTGATGCACAAGTTCACTTCTCTTTTTGGGTTTATCGCAATTTTAACTACTAGATAGCTTTTTTAATGTTCGATATATATTAATAGCACTGCATATATATTTACAATTATATAATTTTTAAATGATAATTCTAACAGTAACTTATTATATAGCTGTCTTTCTTGCGTATTATAGGAGAGATTTGCGTGAACTTGAATTTTAGGGATAACGAAACTGCACAAATGCTTTCGAGAAAAATTAACGAACTCGCTGGACTCCATGGAAGCCCCATCAAGATAATGCATGTCTGTGGGACGCACGAAGCATCAATTATGCGCTTTGGAGTGCGGTCACTTTTGCCGAAAAGCGTGAAAGTCGTTATGGGGCCCGGTTGTCCTGTCTGTATCACCCCTCAAGGTGAAATCGATGCAGCCATAAAACTTGCGCAGGAGGGGATAACGGTTGCCACATATGGCGATCTTCTAAGAGTTCCTGGGTCCAAAGGGACGCTTTCGAATTCTGGAGGAGATGTAAAGGTTGTTGGAAGTGTAATGCACGCTATCGAACTCGCAAAGAAGACGAAAAATAACGTCGCGTTTATTGCTGTTGGTTTCGAAACAACAGCCCCAACGACGTCAGTAGCGTTGTTAAGTACCCCGCCTCATAACTTTTCGATTATGAGCTCCCACCGGTTAATCCCTCCTGCTCTCAACTGGCTGCTGCAAAGAGTTACTGAATCCCGAGCGAACATTGACGGTCTCATATTGCCCGGACACGTATGTACCATAACCGGGTTAAAGCCTTATGAGGGGTTCCCCGTGCCACAAGTAGTATCAGGATTCGAGCCAGTTGACATATTGTATGGCCTTTATCTTCTTTTAAAACAGATTATAAGTGGCGAACACAACGTTGAAAATGCTTACCCACGAGTAGTCAAGTATGAAGGAAATGTTAAAGCACAGAAACTCATGCAAAGGACGTTTGATGTCATTGATGTCGAATGGCGGGGCTTTCCAGTGATTCCGGAATCTGGATACGCAATCAAAGCTGAATTTGATCAATTTGACGCCAAGAACAAGTATGAGCTCGACTTCACCAGCAAGGAAATCAAAACAGGATGCATTTGTAACCTCGTTTTGCAGGGATTGAAGATCCCAACCGATTGCCAGCTCTACGGAACAGTATGTGAACCGCGAAGTGCGGTGGGACCATGCATGGTGTCTCGTGAAGGTTCTTGCAACATCTGGTACACACATCGATACATTGAAGAATAGATTCACTTCCCAGATTGCGAATAATTACTTCATAGGATCCTTTAATTTCTCCTAAAAAAGCCATAGACTTTGTCTTAGTTTAGTAATGAGTACAAAGTAGTTCCTCGTGGCTAAGATCCAACGACGTCTTACGTTCGTCGTCGTTTCGACCTTACCTCCGTAAGACATTAGGGTTATCATGACCACGTAACTAGTAATGCAAAGATTTCAGTCTAAAGGTCATTTGGGAGCGTCTTTGTTGTAATGTCATTATGATAGCACGCCACTATGCTGTTATATTGTGACGCATAATGTCGCGAGGACCGAGCGTAAATTAATGTGATGAAACAACATAAGATGACTTTCGATGACTAAAGAGAAATTGATGGTGATTACGAATGATGATGGGATACATTCTGCAGGCATCACAGCGGCAGCAGATGCCGTGTGCAACCTCGGCAGAGTTGTTATTGTAGCTCCTTCTACGCAAAAAAGTGGTGTAGGAAGGTCACTTTCACTATTTGAGCCAATAAGAGTGTCAACGGCAAAGGTAAATGATTACGAGGCTTATGCAATCGGAGGGACTCCAACCGACGCAGTGCTTATCGCAGAGTATGCAATCCTGAAAAGAAAACCCGATTTGCTGATATCTGGCATAAATATTGGCGAGAATGTAAGTACGGAATCTGTCATGACGTCTGGTACTGTAGGAGCGGCACTCGAGGGTGCAAGTCAAAGAGTGCCTTCCATTGCGGTTTCTGTGCAAGCTCATAACATTGATATATTCGATCCAAGAACTGAAATCGACTTTAGTCTCGCAAAGCGAGTTTTAAAGACAGTCTCTGCACACGTGCTCTCACAAGGGATGCCAAAAGAGGTCGATGTTCTCAATATAAATATTCCGATGGGTAAAGACAATGCCAACTACAAAGCAACAAGACTTGCGAGAAATGTCTTTAATATAAGAATAGTCGAACGATTTGATCCACGTGGGTGTGCTTATTTCTGGATTGACAGCGATTTTTTGAACAATCACGACAGAAATACGGATGTATATGCTCTTAAAGAGGGTTTTGTTTCGGTAACTCCTCTCTCAATTGATAACACAACAAATGTTGATGGGGAAGAGTTGATGAATTGGTTAAAATTGTCATTTCGCTCTTAGAAGTAATTTAGAATTAGACCTGTTGTGCTACCAGTTCGATTACCTTGAAACCACCGGCTTCAAGCGAAACAGTAAAGCCCCCTATGTTGTCATACTCCTTAGTTCCGTGGTCGTACCAATCATCAATTTCGCTATGGAAGACGCGGATGGAGTATCTTGACTTTTCTGCATATTTACGCAAAATATTGTCCACATAAAAGGTAAACGCGATCGAACTACCAGTTATATTGCCCACACATACTACAATGTGCCGCTTCGATCCGAGCGCAAGAAAGTGGATATTTTCGTGACGCTCGCTTATCATGTCTGTAATATCGCTTTCAAACTTGTGGCTCACATTCTCAAGATTTGTACTGAACGGATAATTCGCAAATATGTTAAGCACGCCATGAATTCTCCCTGCAAAGTAGCTCACTGAGTTGCTGTGGTACAAGAAGTTTGAGAGGCTTAGCCACTTCCACCACAACGGCATGTTCGGATTTAAGTTAAGACCTCTGTAAAGGCTTATCCCACAAACTCCTTCCAAGGCAGTCCAGAGATATTTCGGCGGAAACCACGGGGAGAGTTTCATTCCGTAACTAACAAATGATTCTCCGTGATACCACTCTGAGAACTGCCCAGGAACGGTGTTCTGATTTGTAGGATCTAGCTCGTATTGCCTGAATGTGCCTCGCATTATGTTGACCATTACGTCAGGTTGGTGCATTGAACAAGCAAAAGCAAACATAAATGCGATATCAGGCCATATCCCTCCAGTTAAGCCCCATCCAGCCTCTGGATGGTAATTCAGCGCGGTTCTCGGCACCGTTCTCAAGCCTGCACTCGTGAGAAAATCAGGACGATTCAGTCTATCAATGATTAAGTGAGACATCGCCGGAGACGCTGCGTTAAAGATAACAGGGAAAACGAGGTCACACGTTACATCGGGATGCGCTTTTCCTTTAATGTCAACATTTAAATAGTAGAGTCCATTTTTTGGGTTTATAAGTAGGCTATTAATCGCATTTTTTAGCCTCTTGGCCTCTCGTCTATAATAATTCGCTTTTTCACTGTGGCCTATCAAGTCAGCAAGTAAAGCAGCGCTAGTCAAAGCGGAAAAACATTCAGAATTGATCTCAGTAACAACGCCATTTATTGCATAGTTTGGTATGATGTTCCTCCATCCGCAAATTCCATAAACTCCAACACCGGTCGCGTTGCAAAAAACAAGGCCGCGAACATCCATTTGTGACGTGATATAATCAGCGGCTTTTTCTACGGAGGGATACATCTCCTTTAAAAATAGTTCATCACCTGTGATCTGGTAGGTGTGTACCACAGCAAGGATATAAAGAGGCGTGTCGTCGTTTATGTTAAGTTGATAATCGTCCACCTGTCCAGTTACCCCATTATAGTACTCTATTATCATGCCCCCTAACCGCTGGTATTTCTTAAATACTCGCAACGCCGCCTTGGAGAACTCCGGGTCTACATAGTCACATCCAAAAACAAACCAAGCAGTATCGCGTGCCACTATGTTGCTCGATTTAGAGGGGTCATTTGTAAATCCGATTCCCTGAGGATAATCTGACTTAACCCTCATCATGTTAGCCTTAGCCCACTGCACCCCCCTGTTAATTACTGAGTCGGGAGTTACTACTAACGACCGATTGCACTCGCTCAAAACGTTACTGATAGTAGCCCTGTAGACTTTTTTATAATCAAAGAGTTTCTCAAATGTTTTTACGGCTTCTTTTCTGCCGTTTGAAGAGAATCCAATTATGAAGCTAAACTCCTTTTCACTGTTTGCTGGGAGTTCGATGTCGACTTGGACTCTCCCTATGAGCATATCCTCACATGTTAAACCCGTGTCAACTTCAACTTCTGGAATTAACGTTGTTGCTGGCGTTGCTTGTATAGAGCCATGTTCAAAAAACGGCATGCTGCCAACTCTCTCCACGCTCGTTGATCCAGAATTTTGAGCAACGTTGAAGTCATCCGTTGTCAGAGATATGTCGTTAGTGACAGAACAGTTCACCCTTTCAGCCGTAGAACCAAATACCCTCGCCCACTCGGGATTGCTTCTGTTTCGTGCCACAATCGCCCTCCCTTCATGGCAGCAAACCACAGTAGGGTCAGAAGAAGTTCTTAAATGGGTTGAACAAAGATCCGCGTACGCCACCACAGATATTTTTCTTTCGTAGGTGGATTTATTCCATATCTTCAGACCAAAATATGCCGCTTGGCACCTATCTAGGTCATCATCTGGAGAATTCGGCACGTAAAATATTTCAGAGACCCTGACATCTCCCACGAGTGCAAATTTTCTCTTTTGGTAGGCGGGATGTATTACGAAATTCCCCGTCCCAGTTTGTTCAAGCAGCACATTAGAGTCAGTGTCGAAGTACCGCACTACCGTCGAACCAATCACATTCCTACCGAGATCTACAGAAAATAGATTTTCTATTGCCCCGGTCGCCTTCGAACTAGCATAGCACTTTCTATTGCCGTAACTACTCCCTGTCACGAGCCTATTATCGGGAAGCACGTAGCTCCACATTTGATTAATGCGGTCAATTTTGACGACGGTAGTTTCTTCACTGCCTTCCTTCATGATCTGAACAGTCATTATAGCAGTTATAACAATTTAAAGCTTTATATCAGCTCAATCATTAGGTACATTCTCGTAAATATGGACATGCGAGATGCTTCAAACAAATTAATTTTCTTAAAATTAATCAATCATAAGGTTCGAAGTGGCGCAATTATTTATATAAAAAGGTATATGTGTTGAAGTTTGAGGAGTTGGATACCATTAGCGGATATCGCAGTGCGTGGATCATTTTAGATACGTATCTTGGGTTAAAACAGAACGAAACCGTGCTAATAGTGACAGATACACTCAAATTAAAAATAGCGAAGTCGTTGTTTGATACAGCTCAGGAGATGGGCCATGAAGCGATTATGATGACCATGCCCCCTCGATCAAGACACGGAGAGGAGCCCCCCAAGGCAATAGCTGAAGCGATGAAGATGGTGGACGTTGTAATAGCACCAACTACGATGTCGATTACGCACACGAAGGCGAGAAAGGATGCAAACAACGCGGGGGTGCGGACTGCAACTATGCCAGGTATCACAGAAGAAATGATGGTCGATGGCGGGCTTACGGCAGATCCCAAAGATATCCTAGCATTCACAAAAGAGATGGCTGACAACCTCAAAGGAGCCAACGAGGTGAGGATTACCTCTGAACTTGGAACGGATGTGACGTTTAAAGTGGAAGACTCCAAATGGGAACTCGACGTTGGTTGCTGCACTAAAAGGGGCTGCTCCACAAACCTCCCTGCTGGAGAGGTGTACATTGCCCCCAAAAATACGAATGGAGTCGTTGTAATCGACGGCGCTATGGCGGGACTTGAACTTTTAAAGCACCCGATGACGATAAAGGTCAAAGATGGTTATGCCGTCGACATAGTCGGTCAGCGGGCAGCTGAAATGCTTAAGATAATAGATCCGCTTGGTAAGAATGCGAGAAACCTTGCAGAACTTGGGATAGGCACAAATCCAGCTGCGAAGCTGATCGGGGTCGTGCTTGAGGATGAAAAAGTTATGGGGACGGCGCACATAGCTCTCGGCGATAACAGCACATTCGGCGGCGACGTAGTCGCTGGAGTTCATATTGACGGTATAATGAGGAAACCCAAACTCTTCATCGATGGAACGGAAATACATTTACATAAACATTAAGCAATTCTAGCACATCTCTGCGAATTTTACCGAGTGCTTTTGATCTCTCATCACTCTGACCTCATGTACAAAAAGAGAAGAGATTATTGCAAAGCAGTTGCAATGCATGGTGGTGACCTCCACTATTTATTGTTAAAGGCAAAAGAATAGAAAAATCACGCCTAGATAAAGAGGCACGAGATATTATATTATAAATTTATGTGAATTTGTGATAGCCTCGGCAAACTGCCTTATTTGCTTTTTGTTAGATGGAACCTTTAAATGACGGCAAACCTGCGGATGAATGAACGTGAAGGATGGCTAGAGTATAAATACGGCAAACATCCATCGAACCTATTTTTTAATGCCACAGTTAGCCGAGTTGGTGATACAGTTAGAAAAAAACCTAAGAATACTAGAAAGCGTAGTAATGTATGCCCTGCAGGCATCTCGCTCGTGTTTCTTCGCCCCCCCTTGCAGCAACAGTCAATCTAGTCAGTAGCCATTTCACGACCCTTCTTCTCACACTCTGCTAATCCTTCGGTAGTGGGCTTGCCGAGCAGCTTAATGGATGGCTCTACTATCTGTACACCTTTTGACTTAAAAAACTCAATGACCTGCTCCACGGCCTCTCCTTCTTGTTCATAAGAGCCGAGCACGAATGCGCGTTTACCTTTCAAGTCTAGCTTTTCGATACCTTTCATGAAATATCTCACGTTTGATGGCGGTTTTTTGTGGTACGTAGGCGTGGCAATTACAATCACATCCGCACTTTTTATCTCTGCCGGCTTAATCTGGCGAATATGCTTTATTGTCGTTTCTCCGCCCGCCTCTCTTGCTCCACGCTCATATGCGTACGCCATCGTTCTTGTATTGCCGTGATAGCTCTCATAACCTATGACGAACTTCATAGGAGTAAGATGGGTATCGCTGACATAAACCTTTTTAAGTTCTAAACAGGAGATTCTTAGCTTGCCAATACATACAAATCTGGTTGTGTAAAGGAGATCAACTAAACAAGTGATAGAACACATTTATCAATCTAGATGCAATGATCAGTAACTGACAACGTTTGAAGGATGGCAACTGTGGCTGGAAATGTAGGGGTAAAAGAACGTGGATCAAGAACCGAGATAGGGGAGCCTCGGCAGGAACCAGAAGTGAATTTATCCACATAGACATCTCTAGAGGCTGAAAAAGAACGTTCTTTGAGATGGCATTATGACTGTAGATGCAACTCCACGAATGAGTCGCACAGTCTTCGCTATCCTTGCTCCTAATTTCGCGTCGAACCAGCTACCATCAAGCTGAATACGGTTGTCCTATCTACAAGACGAAGAATATGCAAACGTATGTTCGGACTCGAGCAGGCATGTGATTGCTAAAGCGGTATTGAATAACGTTCAGGACAACTAATCCCTAAAACTGTCGTGGACGAAATTCTGATTGTTATCGGTTTTGATACACAGTAACGCAAAGAACAGAGAAGGCGTCTATGTCAATAATTATCAGGCAACGAGACTTGCGGTAAGAAATGCCATGAACGAAACGACGGTACAGGAGCTTATAACGAAGAAAAATACCTTAAATACCGTTAATGTAATTTACCACATAAAAATCGCAATTTTGTATTATGAGATAAGAAAAACCTTTTTAAAGTTAGGCCCTCTTTTAGATTACTGTGTCACCCTTACGAGCAGAAATGAGGAATTAAAATGAAAAAAGAAATAGTGATGGTCATTGTGCTGGCTCTCCTCGCAGTACCACTTGCAGGCTGTCTTGGAGGTAATACATCTCCATCTCCCACACCCGAGGCTACAAAAAACACCTCAATTGTCTTAAACAGTACGACAATTGTACAAGGTTCGCCTATCGCAATATCTGCATCTCTAAAGAGCGACGGACAGTTGCTGAACAATAAGACGATTCTTTGGCTCCTAAACAATCAATCGCTGAGAAACACAACTACGGTAAACGGAACGGCGACGCTGAGACTTACAGCTTCCGATACTAGCCAACTTTCTGTTGGAACGAATTCATTAAAGGCAGAATTTAATGGCGATGATACGTACAGACAGTCTAATGCGACAGCGGTACTTACGGTTACAGCCGCTAGCCAGATTCCTGTAAGCCAAATTCAGTCACCTGCAACAGGTCCAACCGCAGTGCCGACTTACACTCCAGCTAATACTATTCCAACCGTAATACCTCAGGTCACGAAAAAGCCGGTCATTACAATCTCTTAAATTCAGGCGCCCTCTTGATCTCTTTAAGTTTTAAGTGCGACAGATAGCTCTGCAGACCTCCCTCAAACATCATAGTTACAATAAAACTAAGTAAATCAACAAGACCTCGTTCTACACATCTCAGCAAGTTCAGCGAGCTAATTTTAAAGATAGTTTGATTGTCTAGCGACGTTGCGAACACCTATGCTAGCTAGCGGCGACTAAGCTTGCTAAATGAACCAACTAAAGACCGGATATTTTAATGAATCGATAATAACACAACATGTCGTGATTCACAAGGCATTATACCAGTAGCGATATTGCATCTCCTCCCCGTTTTAAGCGTCTGAGAAACGGTGGTGCATTTTGATATGCATAATTTCTGCAAGAGCTAAGAATAATATTTACCAGAATTTAGGAAAAAAATAGCAATGAAAAGGGCGTTTTTAGCTTGAAATGCTAAGACTGCAGCACTGTGTACCTTTTATGGAGCGGCATTGCGTCTGAACAATGGTCGTTAATTTAGTGATTTTGGAGAGGGG
>Ga0187769_10002273_pt1 | contig 11194 bp, 9 predicted proteins | sample 0116_SJ02_MP02_1_FD_133140 | JGI IMG/M metagenome (GOLD analysis project Ga0187769, IMG submission 133140) | Tropical peat soil microbial communities from peatlands in Department of Meta, Colombia - 0116_SJ02_MP02_10_MG | ecosystem: Environmental > Terrestrial > Soil > Wetlands > Peat | place... | reverse complement strand
GCGGCGTGATCTTCGGTGGGTTGCCCTGGCTATCGACGGGTTATGCGCACACCGACGGGCCGATCGCCGGCTTTGCCCCCGTGATCGGCGTGTACGGCGTGGGCTTGGTCGCAGCGCTGGTGGTGGCTATGCCAATATGGGCGCTGCTTCAGCAGCCTCGGCGGCCCTGGATTTTGCTCGTTAGCCCACTTGCATCCCTGGCGCTGCTCGCAGCCGGCGCCGGTCTGCGCGCGCATTCTTGGTCTGAGCCGCATGGTCCCCCTATCCGCGTTCGACTTGTCCAGGGCAACATCGCCCAGGACGTCAAATTTGCCGAAAGCGGCCTAGACGAGGCGCTCGCTCGTTATTTGCCAGCTTTGCAAAACGATCCCAAAGCTCTCCCCAATGAAGCAGTGTCGCACGTAGACCTCATCGTATTTCCCGAGTCGGCCTTTCCCGTGCCCACAAACAATTTACCCGAGGAAGTGCTGGACGCTTTGACCGACGTGCGACTGCGCGCTGGTGCGGCCCTCGTGTTTGGCGCTTTCATTGTTGAACCCGAGGATCGATACTTTAACAGCGCGATCGGATTAAATGGCGATCTGACTAAACACCAGCCTTACAGCAAACGGCACTTGGTTCCGTTTGGCGAGTTCATCCCGTTTGGCTTTCGCTGGTTCGTCGATCTGATGCGTATCCCAATTGGCGATCAGCAAAAGGGCGAGCGGTTCCAGCCGCCGTTAGCACTGGCGGGCCAACAAATCGCAGTAACGATCTGCTTTGAAGACCTCTTCGGCGGCGAGATGCTCGACGCTTGGCACGATGCGCAACGCGAGCCAACCATGCTTTTGAATTTGTCCAACCTCGCTTGGTTTGACGATTCCATGGCACTTCCCCAACATCTGCAGATCTCCCGCATGCGGGCCCTGGAGACCGCTAGACCGCTACTGGCTGCGACCAACACAGGAATAACGGCGATCATCGACGCGCGCGGGCGAGTTACAGCGCGACTTGCGGTGCAAACGCAGGGCAAATTGGAGGGCACCGTTCAAGCGACGCAGGGAGCGACGCCCTTCCTTCGCCTGGGCAATCGGCCGATAGTGGCTGTGTCGGTGCTTGTCTTGCTTGTGTGCAGTTTTCTGCGGCCCCGCACGGCGCACTTGCATCTGATGTCGCGACTTTAAACTTGAGCGAAAGAAGCACCGGCTTTGCGCCCGCAAATCGCCGCATAACGGCCTCGCGCAGCCGCTACGCTTGCCCGGAGTTACCGGTGGCCAGTGGGCTTGGGCCAAGCGAAGTGGAGACATGGGCAAAATGGGTGGCATCGAACGGTTTTTCCTCGGGGGCCACTCGCTGCCCGCAATGCCCGAGGTGGCCCGTCAGCTCATCGCCAGTTTCGACGACGAAAACGTCAACTTGCACACCATCGTCGACCTGACCGAGCACGATCAATCGCTTTCGCTCAAGGTGTTGCGCCTGGCCAACTCGGCCCGTTACGCGCGTCCGCAAGGAGTTAGCAGCCTCACTGACGCTGCCACCTTGCTGGGGATGGAGCGTCTGCGCAACCTCGTGCTTGCGGCATCGATTGCGGAGGCTTTTCCGCGCGTTGCCGGCTTCGACCGCGTCCGCTTTTGGAAGCATGCAATTGCCACCGGCGGCTACGCGCGTTGGCTGGGCATCATCCTGGGCGTCGATGCCGACAGCGGCTATCTGGCGGGTTTTATGCTGCGCAGCGGTCAGCTGCTGATGGCGCGAGTTCTTCCTGATGCTGTGGCGGCCGTCGAAGCAAGCTGCAGCGCGCCGGGACTTCGCCTGGCGCTAGAAGGGCGCCTGATCGGCTGCACGCACGCCCAAGTTACCGCCGAGCTTGCGCGGCGCTGGCAATTGCCCCAGCGTCTCGTCGATGGTTTTTCCAATACGCCGCAACCGCTCGATGCTCACCCCTTCTCTCTCTTGGCCGCGGTTTTAAACATGGCCTCGGTCATGGCCGATGCGGGTGCGATGGCCATTGCAGCGGGCGAAGCACTTGAACAGGCCAACCGCCCGTTGCTCGATCACCTGCGGATGGACGTGCCTTGGCTGCAAGCCAAAGCGCCGCCCTTCGAAGAGCTAACCGCGCCCATCGACGAGTTGCTCGGCTAAATCTGCGTAGTTTGCCAAGCGAGCGCTTGATCATGCAAAGCACGCGCCGGCACGGAGCCATTGTTTCGGACAAGTAGAATCCGCCCTTAGCCGCCATACCAACAAAGCGGCCTCAGGCGATGATCACCTTCCAAGAAGTTATTTTGCGACTCCAGGCGTACTGGAACGAACAAGGTTGTGCGCTGTTGCAACCAATCGACATCGAAGTCGGTGCCGGCACGTCGCACACTGCCACGTTCTTGCGCGCCGTGGGGCCGGAGCCCTGGCGCGCCGCCTATGTGCAGCCTTCGCGTCGACCAAAAGACGCGCGCTACGGGGAAAATCCCAATCGCCTTCATCAGCACCACCAGTACCAAGTCGTCCTTAAGCCATCGCCGACCGACATTTTGGAGCGTTACTTGGGCTCGCTTGCGGCCCTGGGCATCGACACGCTGCGCAACGACATTCGATTTGTCGAAGATAACTGGGAAAATCCGACGCTCGGCGCCTGGGGGTTGGGCTGGGAAGTATGGATGAACGGAATGGAGATCACCCAGTTCACCTATTTCCAACAAGTCGGAGGACTCGAGTGCAAACCCATCACGGGCGAAATCACCTACGGCCTTGAGCGCCTGACGATGTACCTGCAGGACGTCGACAACGTCTTTGATTTGGCTTACACGCGCTGGCGCGACAATGGTCAAGAACGCGTTTTGCGCTACGGTGATGTGTTTCACCAAAACGAGGTAGAGCAGTCCAAGTTCAACTTCGAGCACTCTGATCCGAAGATCTTGCTCGAGCAATTTGTCCTCTTTGAAGCCGAGTCGGCGCGCCTGATGGCCGCGGACTTGGCGATTCCGGCCTATGAGTCGCTGCTCAAGGCGGCCCATACGTTTAATCTTTTGGACGCGCGGGGGGCAATTAGCGTGACAGAACGCGCAGGCTACATCGCACGCATCCGCAAACTTGCCCGTGCGGTAGCGCAGAGCTATTTGGACTCACGCGAGCGACTCGGTTTTCCGATGGCATCGAGCATCGGAGGTGCGCCGTGAGCGGCGCGGCCGCAGCCAGTGAGGCGCTGCTCGTCGAATTGCTCACCGAGGAGCTTCCCCCCACAGCGCTTTGCGCGCTCGGTCAGGCATTTGCGGGGGCGATCCATCAGGCACTGGTCGCCCGTGAACTCGCGCCACCCGACCGGCAGCCGCTGGGGATCTTCGCCACACCTCGGCGACTCGGCGTGCTCCTGGAGAACGTGCGGTCCATGGGACCAGAACGCGCCTTTGAACAGCGGCTCGTTCCCGCCAATGTCGGGCTGGACGAACGCGGAGAGCCGACCCCCGCGCTGCGAAAGAAACTGGACGCGCTGGGGTTAGTGCACGATCCACATCGCATATTGCGTGAATTCGATGGTCGTCAGCACATCCTCGTATACCGCGGAATACGTCCGGGCGTGCCATTGGCCGAGGCGCTCCAAGCAGCATTACAGCAGGCCATCGAGCGATTGCCGATTCCAAAGGTAATGAGCTATCAGCTCGCCGACGGCCTAACGACCGTGCAATTTGCGCGCCCTGCGCACGCGTTGCTGGCGCTGCACGGTGAGCAAGTCGTCCCCGTGCATGCGCTCGGACTGCAGGCCGGGCGCCAAACTGCCGGCCACCGCTTTCATGCGCCCGGTCTTTTACGAATCGATCATGCCCTGAGCTACGAAAACCAGCTACAGCAGCAAGGCAAGGTGATGGCGTCCTTTGCTGCTCGCCGCGCTCGCATTGTCCAAGACCTGCAAGGAGCGGCCAAACGATTGGGCGCACGCGTCGTGATGCCCGACGCACTGGTCGACGAGGTCACTGCGCTGGTCGAATGGCCCGTCATATACGAGTCGCAATTTGATCCGGAATTTTTGCAGGTACCGCAAAGCTGCTTGATCCTGACGATGCAACGCAATCAGAAATACTTTGCGCTGCAAGACGAGCGCGGCATGCTGCGCAATCGATTCTTACTGGTAAGCAATATCGAAACAACGGACCCCTCGGCGATCATCGCCGGCAACGCGCGTGTGCTGCGTGCCCGCCTGGCCGACGCCCGTTTTTTCTTCGAACAGGATCGTCTGCACCGTCTTGAAACGCGCCTGGGCGGCGCAGCCAATGTCGTGTATCACCACGCCTTGGGTTCGCAACTGCAGCGCATCGAGCGCCTGGTTGCGATCGCCAGAAGCATTGCCGCCGAGCTATCGGCTTTGCACCCCGTCGACCAAAACGCGGTCGCGCGCGCGGCCTTACTTGCCAAGGCCGACTTAGGGACCTCAATGGTAGGAGAGTTTCCTGAATTGCAAGGCGAAATGGGCGCAATTTATGCACGCGCGGAAGGCGAGGACGAAGAGGTCACCAGTGCCATCGAAGAGCACTACCGCCCGCGCTTTTCTGGCGATGCCGTGCCCTCGACAATCGTCGGCGCGTGCGTGGCGCTTGCCGATAAGATAGAAACGCTCGCGGGGCTGTTTGGAGTGGGAGAGCGTCCCAGCGGAGATCGCGACCCGTATGCGTTGCGGCGCAATGCGCTTGGTGTGTTGCGGATTTTGGAGGAAAAGGCCTTGCCCCTTACGCTCCAGCGGCTGATCGCGCTGGCGCTCGATGCCTTTACTCCCAAGGATCTTCCAAAAGGCTTTAAGCCCAGCGGCGAGGAAATCGAAGATTTCCTTTATGAGCGGCTGCGTGGGATGCTGCTGGAGCAAGGTTACAGCGCACGCGAAGTCGATGCGGTGCTTTCGCTGCGGCCGGGCCGTCTCGATCGCATCGGCGCGCGTATGGCCGCAGTGCGCGCCTTTATGCAATTACCGCAGGCCGAGAACCTCGCCGCAGCCAACAAGCGCATCGGCAACATAATAAAGAAGGCCCAGATGATGAGTGGCGCGACGACACTCGAGACAAAACTGTTGATCGAACCCGCGGAGCGAGAGTTGGCCGCGGCCTATGAAACGGTCACGCCTCTGGTTGACGCGGCGTTGGCCGCTGGCGACGATACGGCTGTGCTGCGCGCGCTCGTACCCCTTAAACCGCCCGTCGACCGTTTTTTCGATGAGGTGATGGTAATGGTCGAGGAGTCGCAGCTGCGCGACAACCGGCTTGCGCTGCTCGCTCGATTGCACGCGTTGATGAATCGCATTGCCGACATCTCGCTGTTGGCCGCCGGATGAGACGTTTCGTCGAGACGCTGGGCATTGCACTGCGGTCGGCACTGTATCTAAGCGTGCTCGTGGTCACGGTAGCGCCCTACTCGATTGGCACGTTGCTTTGGGCTTGGCTGCCCGCCGAGCGGCGCTACTGGATGGCAACGGGATGGACCCGGTTTGCTATCTTTTGCGCCAAAGCGATATGCGGAATCCGCTACGAGGTTCTTGGTCGGGAGAACCTGCCCGATTGTGCAGCGATCATCCAGCCCAAGCATCAGTCAGCATGGGAGACGTTGTGGCTAACGACCGCAATGCCGCGCCCGTTGACATTTGTATACAAACGCGAGCTCAATTACTTACCGTTTCTTGGCTGGGGCCTAGCGACCCTCGGAATGATCAACATCGACCGCTCTCACGGCAGCAACGCCTTTGAGCACGTTGTTTGGCGCGGTAGTGAGCATCTGGCGCGCGGTTGGTGGATCGTGATCTTTCCGGAGGGCACCCGCACCGCCCCGGGCGCCCCTCCGCGGTATAAGTCCGGCGGAGCGCGCTTAGCAGTGCGCACCGGCGCTAAGGTCGTCCCTATTGCCTTAAATTCGGGTGAAGTCTGGCCGCGACGTGCATTTCTGAAGACTCCGGGTACCATTACCGTATCGATTGGCCCACCGATTGACCCGACTGGGCACACCGCCGAGGAGGTTGCACGTTTAGTGGAAATTTGGATCGAAACCGAAATGCATCGACTCGCACCGCATCGATACGCCAGTGGGGTCGAACAGGAGGACGCGGGCATCACGCACCAGGCTGCCTCGCATGGCTAAACCAAACTCATCGGGCCGTGTTGCCGGTCATGCGGGCGGACGTCTCGCACCCCTGCAAATCCTCTACAGCACGCAGTTGACCCTTGCTTTTGACGCACCGGCGGCGAGTGTGGCAACTTCACCGCGCCTACGCGGCGGTCCGGATCGGCGCATTTTGCTCTCTGGCGATCCCTGCGAGTATCGGCTACGACGAGCACGCCGACGCACGATTGGCTTTCAAATCGACGATCGTGGCCTAACTGTCAGTGCGCCGCGCTGGGTTTCTTTGCGCGATATCGAAGCGGCCATAATGGAAAAAGAGCGTTGGATACGCTCGCGGCTGGAACAATGGCGCCAGTGGCGCGCCAAGCGCCATCTGCCGCAGGTGCACTTTGCGGACGGTGGCAAGTTACCGTTTCTTGGCTCTGAAATCACCTTGCGGCTACGCGCCGACTTGCGCTTTTCGGTGCTTACCAAAGGCTCGCAGGGTGATGAGTTGTGTCTTTGCTTGCCCGAGCAAGCTGCGGAAGCCCAGGTTCGTGACGCCGTACAGACCTGGCTCAAAGAGCAGGCGCAACGGATTCTCGATGAGCGATTGCAAGAGCTAAGTGCACGCAACGGTGCGCGCTATTCCTCCTGGGCGCTTTCTTCCGCGCGGTCACAGTGGGGATCGTGTGCTGCAGATGGCCGCATCCGCTTGAACTGGCGCCTCGTGCACTTTGCGCTACCCGTTATCGATTACGTCGTAGCACATGAACTGGCGCATTTGAAGGAGCTCAATCACGGCCCCGAGTTCTGGCGGCAAGTCGGTCGCCTGCTGCCGGGGTTCGAAGCGGCCCGGGACCATATCCGCAATGAGGACCTTTCGACACTACCACTATAGGTAAGAAGTCAATGGGTGCGATGGCGTGTGTTCGGAGTTCTGGTGTGCGCAAGGTCTTTTGCCGAAAAACCGTATGCTTGCTGGTCCCTGGCGCCCGCCGCTTCGGTAAGCCGCCCATCAATGCAGTTGGCGAGCCGCACGAAAGCGGCAACATCGAGTGTTTCTGCGCGCACGCCCGGGTCGACCTGTGCCTGCGCGATTTGTGATTCGCTGAGCAATCGCGCCAGCGCATTGCGCAAGATCTTTCTGCGTTGGGAGAAAGCGGCGGTGACAACCGCCGCAAACACCGGCATACCAACCGACGCGAGCTCTTGCTTGGCAATTGGCGTCATGCGCACGACGCTGGAGCACACTTTTGGCGCGGGGCGAAAAGACCCCGAGGGAACATTAAAAAGACGCTCGATGCGATAGCGAAACTGCAGCATGACGGACAGGCGGCCGTAGTCCTTTCCGCCCGGCGCAGCTGCCATGCGCTCCACAACTTCCCGCTGCAACATGAAATGCTGGTCCGTCACTTGGTCGGCGATCGGCAACAGACAAAACAACAGTGGCGTTGATACGTGATAAGGCAAATTGCCGACGATGCGCAGTGCGCCGCCCAGGCGCTGCGCGAGTTGCAGCCAGTCGAGCTTCAGCGCATCAGTATTGATCAGTTCAAGCGCCTGCGAACCGAAGCGTTCGCGAAGATGCGCAACAAGGTCGCGATCGATCTCGATCGCGCTGATATGACCGGCCCGCGCGATGAGCTGTGCGGTCAGAGCGCCCGTACCGGGGCCGATTTCAACCAGGTGTTGTCCTGGGTGCGGATCGATAGCGCTAAGAATGCGATCGATAATTCCCGCGTCGTGAAGAAAATTTTGGCTAAAGCGCTTGCGCGCCCTGTGACCCTCCATGCAGCATTCCTCACCTTGCTCCGGCCGCCACAGAGCGTTGCGCCAGCTCGGCGGCCAGTCTCACCGCTTCCTTCATGCTGCCCGCATCCGCCTGCGCCTTACCAGCGAGGTCCAGCGCCGTACCGTGATCAGCGGACGTACGCACCAACGGCAACCCCAACGTCACGTTCACGCCCTTTCCAAAGCTGGCATATTTGAGCGTTGCTAGTCCCTGATCGTGATACATCACCAAAATCGCGTCAGCGCGCATCGCGTTGCGCGCCACGAAGATCGTATCCGCAGGCCACGGACCGGATGCTTCGATGCCACGCTGACGCGCCGCGATGATCGCCGGCGCAATGACATCGATCTCTTCACGGCCTAGGTGGCCGCCTTCCCCGGCATGGGGGTTCAGACCCACGACGGCAATACGCGGTTCGGGTATTGCGAAGCGTTGCACAAGGTCGCGCTGCAAGATGTTCAGGCACGCATCGAGGCGCTCGCGCGTGATTGCGCGCGGCACCGCAGCCAGTGGCAGGTGCGTCGTTGCCAGCGCGACCCGCAGGCCACCGCCAACGAGCATCATCACGACGTCCTTGGTTCCAGTCGCGGCCGCCAAATATTCGGTATGCCCGCGAAACTCAATGCCCGCGTCGTTGATCACTGCCTTATGGACCGGCGCAGTGCACAGTGCCGCATATCGGCCAGCGCGCCAACCGTCTAGAGCGCAATCAAGCAAGCGCAGCACATAGGGCGCGTTGCGAACGTCGAGTTCTCCTGCTCGGACGGGAACAAGCAGCGGTTCGTGGACAATGCGCACCGGCGATGGAAGCGGCCAGGCCAATCCCAGGCTGCGCGCCGTCGTTTGCAGCAGTTGCGCGTCGCCTAGCAGGTCGCAGGGCAAGCTCGCTTCGACAGCGGCACGCAGCGCAACCTCCGGACCGATGCCCGCCGGTTCTCCAGTGGTAATTGCAATTCGCACGAGATTCAATCCGATTTGGCGCAAAGGCCGGTTGGCCCTTACCGGTTGTCCTCGAGACGATATTCCACATAGGTACGGTCGCGCAGCTGGCGCAACCATTCTTGCAGCGCCTCCTCGGACTTGCGATCCTTCAATGCCTGCCGCGCCTCCAAGCGCTTGCGCTCGATCGATGATTCCTCGGTGCGGCGCTCGAGCACCTGGATCAGGTGCCAGCCAAACGGGGACTGCACCGGCTCGCTGACCTCGTTGACTTTCAACGCATTCATTGCGGCTTCAAATGCCGGCACCGTGTCGTTAGGATAGAGCCATCCCAGGTCGCCGCCGCGCGTACTGCTCGGATCGACCGAATACAACCGCGCGAGCTGACCAAAATCCTGTCCGCCCTTCACAATCCGGTCGCGCAAGTCTTGCAGGCGATGCCGGACCTCGGCCTCGGGCAATGCGTCCGTGACACGCAGCAAAATGTGTCGCGCATGCGTTTGTGCCACCGGCTGGTTGGAGATGCGTGCGTTGGACGCATCGCGTCGGCCTAAGAGTTTGAGAATGTGAAAACCGACCGGACTGCGCACCACCGCCATTTCGCCCGGATTGATTTTTCGAATCGCATCGGCAAACAGGGTTGGCAGCCGATCGATACTGCGCCAACCCAAATCACCGCCCTGTAGAGCCTCGGGCGCCGCTGAGTACCCGGCAGCCAATCGCGCGAAATCGGCGCCCGCCCGTAGCTGCCCGTACAGATCCTCTGTGCGGCGGCGGGCGCGCTCAACGAATTCCGGGCTGGCGATTTCGGGCACGCCGATAAGAATCTGTGCCACGTCATACTCGATGGTGTTGGCAGCGATCGAGCTTTGCTCCTGAAGAAAGTTGTCGATCTCGCCTTCGGAGATCTGGATCTTCGCGTCGACCTCGCGATCGCGCAACCGCATCATGGTGATCTCATCGCGCATATCTTCGCGAAATTGGTTAAAGGAAACGCCATCAGCCTCCACCTTGGCTCGCATCGCCTGGATATTCATGCTGTTTTGCTCCGCCATCCGTCCTACGGCGGCGTTGACCGCGCCATCGTCGACGCGTACACCGGTCTCCTTGGCCAGCTGCAGCTGTGCGCGATCCAAAATGAGACGCTCGAGAATTTGCTTGCGCAGCACGTCGGCCGGCGGCATTGCGATGCGCTGGCGGGCTAATTGCGTTTCGGCAAGATGAACGCGGTACTCGAGTTCCCCGTTGGTGACCACTTCTTCGTTGACGACCGCAATGATGCGATCGAGCAGCCGGGACGATTGGGTGACAGAGGCCGCCGATGCGGCTGAAGAAGGTGCAAGCGCCGTCGTCGAAGGTGCTGCGCTTGCCGGCGCAGCAGGCGTGGCTTGGTTGCCTGCTGGCGCCGTATCTGCTGGAGCTGGCGCGGGTGCAGGGACGGACGCCGCATCGCTTGATGGCGCTGGCGGCGCAACCGGGGCGGAGGTATCGGATGATCGCGCTGGTGCAGCCGCAGAGTCTTGCACCGTGGCGGAGGCATCTTGACTCCTCGCCATCGGGGCCAAACTCAGCATCAGGGCAGCCGCCAGTGATGCATAGCTCGCACGCACCCCTAGACGATTGCGGGGCGGTTTTGCTCGACGACGGAACATGAAATTACTCATAGTGATCAAATGGACCAACGGGACTGGCTAGAGGATTAATACGCTGAAAGCCCGTGATACTACGCTGCAATTGGTCCAGAGGACTTGTACCCACGCTGGTCATGCCGTTGAGCTCGATCTGCAAAAACCATGTCGTGGTATAGCTGTTGCTAACGGCAACAGTGTTTGGCAAAGTCACCGCATAGCGCGAAAGCACAAGGCGCCCAACCCAACAACCGGCCTTGTACTCAAATCCAGCGACACTCTGGACCCAGGCGCCCTGCGCGACGGAGTAATCCAGCGCGCCCACGCCATACCAGCGCGCACTGAGCGGCCACTGCCCCGAGAGGCGAAAATCGTCGATGAGCACTCCCTCCAATGCGGCAGTCTCATAGCGGTAGCTAAAGTTCAACACCGAAGCCGGACGCGGCTGCCAATGGAAACCGAACGTGGCCAAGACGAGTTGGCTTGCGAAAGTCGAGTAGTCCAGTCCGATATCCGCAGACCACTTCTTGCCAAGGGACGCGTTGGCCACGAGAAGCGTATCGGAGGCCTTATTCGTTCGAGGCATGTCCCCGGGCAGGGTGACCAGCTGCGGTCCGAAATAAAACCGTTGGCCTAGCGCCATGCGGAGCCGCTCCGCGCCGGTTTCGTCGTTAACGGTGCGCGTTACGAGGGCGGCAGTCAGCTGGTTGTCTTCCGAAATTCGATCGCTACCGGTGAAACTGTTCTCGGTGAACAGCTGTGCGAAGTTAAAGTCTGAATCGGC
>Ga0187769_10002272_pt1 | contig 11196 bp, 9 predicted proteins | sample 0116_SJ02_MP02_1_FD_133140 | JGI IMG/M metagenome (GOLD analysis project Ga0187769, IMG submission 133140) | Tropical peat soil microbial communities from peatlands in Department of Meta, Colombia - 0116_SJ02_MP02_10_MG | ecosystem: Environmental > Terrestrial > Soil > Wetlands > Peat | place... | reverse complement strand
TCTTTGCTGCCTCCCATCATTCCATTGGATCTTCAATCCTAGTAGGAAACGCGTCCAACCCACCCCCGCCCTCCGTAGCTGCAGCGCTCGACTATGCGTGGGCATACGGCAATGCCATTTGGAAGGCTATGGTCCTCGGGTTGATGCTGGGCTCCGCGGTGCAGGTCTTAGTGCCGTATCAGTGGGTCGCCAAGGCACTCGGTGTCGTTAGCCTTGGGAGCGTTGCAACGGGCGGTTTAATGTCAATTCCGGGAATGATGTGTACCTGTTGTGCCGCGCCAGTCGTAGCGGCTCTGCGTACCTGTCGGGCGTCACCGGGCGCGGCGATCAGTTTTTGGCTTGGCAACACCATGCTGAACCCAGCAACACTTGTTTTCATGGGATTCGTACTGGGTTGGCACTGGAGCGCGCTGCGCCTCGTTTTCGGTCTCCTAATGGTCTTCGGCGTGGGGTATCTGGTCAATAGTGTGCCGCATTCCCCGAAGACCGAACCGGTAAACCCTCCGGCAAATGATGACGCCGACGAAGCGGGAAGCCTTTTTTTGCGGTGGCTCAGGATCATGCTGCGAATGTCATTGCGGCTTTTGCCCGAATACGCCGTGCTCGTCTTACTGCTGGGGGCCACACGAGCTTGGTTGTTTCCGCATGTCGGACCGGACGTTGGCAACGAACTGCTGTGGATAGTTGCCTTTGCACTGGCCGGCGCTTTATTTGTCATACCGACGGCGGGTGAGATCCCAATTGTTCAGGCGATGCTGTTGATGGGTGTTGGAGCCGGTCCCGCGGCAGCACTTCTTATGACCTTGCCGCCCGTGAGCGTTCCATCGGTCGCAATGTTATTGCCATCCTTTACCTATCGCACGCTGGCGCTCGTTGTAGGATCGGTTTTCACGTTGGGTGTGTTCGCGGCTTTCTCCGCGATTGCGCTCGGTTTCTGAGAGGACGCGAGCGGCCTCGCCCGCAGTTACCGACTAGATAGCGTATTGGTCGTACCACTTCGGCACGCACGACGCTCATCCTGCAAAAACCGGCCGGTCCTGCCAGCTTTCGGCGAAATACACTTGCAATGCGCCGCGAGTAGCCATGGCAGGATTGCCTAAACTCGAAATTGCCTTGATATCTCTCCGGGCTCGGACGCGACACGGGCCAAAGGCAGACACGCGAGAAAAGGGAACGCCGCTGAAAAACAGGCGGCCTCCCATTTGACGTGTAGTTTCCCGCGCAAGCCTTCAGATGTTCCGACAGAGCGGACCGTCCAGGGTATTCGCAACCCAATTGGTGGCGCCTTTTGCGATCGTTTATAACTGCCTTCGATCTTTCAACCCCTTCGTTATTACTTGCTCCAAATAGCAACCCGTCAACGTACGGTCCTAACCAAAGCGGCTTGGCTTGCCCTCGGTTGACAGCGCAATATTGACCTCTGTGGAAGTCTTGCTTTTTACGAAATCGAATCCTCGCGGTCAGACGCGAGTTGGCTGCGGAGTTTGCCAGGTGCAATTGCAGCGAGCGGGTAAAGGGTAATCATCGTGCTTCCACTTTTTGGGGTGTGTCGCTTCAGGAAAATATCCTGCAAAATGAATTCGGGACAGACGGAAATCGGTTTACGGGCAAGGCCGGCGCATGTCGGCCTCGCTCCCCTTGCCTCACCCGCAAGCCACCATGTAATCTTGGTTAGGAGTCATCACACTCGACTAATTCCGTGTCCGCGGAAACTTGAATCTGTGCTCTTCGCAAAAGCATCTTCGCTTCGTATCGCCCTTGGTCCTTTGATTGCGTCAAGGGTTCGCCTTCGAATGCGGAGTTCTCTCCGCGATGCCTTAATGTCATTATCACCAGTGGCGTAGCGACGACTCCTTCAGAGGCGGCTTGCGCAGTGCGCACGCGGAGAAATTTCGGAGAAACCAATCATGATGGAAGCCCGGTGGGATGCGGTTGATCAGTACTTCGAGGGCACGCTATCGCTTTCGGACCCCATACTGGAAGAGGCGCTGGCAGCCGCTAGGGCAGCGCGGTTGCCGGAGATTCAACTCGCCCCCAATCAGGCGCGTTTACTTCAAATGTTCGCAAAGCTCGTCCGCGCGCGCAAGATTCTAGAAATCGGCACGCTCGCAGGTTACAGTGCGATTTGGTTAGGACGGGCGCTTCCAGTAAAGGACCCCGAGGCGCGGATGATTACGCTCGAATGCGAGCCTAAGCATGCGCAAATCGCCTGGGCCAATCTGAAACGTGCCGGATTAGCAGATCGTGTGGAAGTGCGCGTGGGTGTAGCGCTCGATTTGTTGGCGAAGATCGCCACCGAGCGTATCGCACCTTTTGACTTGGTATTCATCGATGCGGACAAAGAAAATAATCCAAACTACTTCGACTGGTCTTTACGCTTAACCCGTCCTGGGAGTCTGATTGTTGTAGATAACGTGGTGCGCCATGGCGGCGTCGCCGATGAGTCCAGTGCCGACCCCCAAATCCTTGGAACTCGCGCATTGTTTGAGCGTATCCGGGCGCAACGAAGTGTCACCGCCACCGCACTTCAAACTGTGGGCAAAAAAGGCTACGACGGTTTCGCTCTGATACGAGTCAACGAAGAGTAGTTGGGCGTTCCTTCGCTGACGGAGAACAAAAATCCGCGCCGCTTGCGGCAGATCCGGAGTGCAACTAGTCCGCTCCTTTTGGGCATCGCATTTCCTTTTTCGCAAGACCCCCAACACGCGTCAACGTACACTCTAAGCCGTGACACGGCAAAATTTCGTTCACCAAAAGGAGCAGTCGCATGCGTCTGTGGTTGCCCCACGTGGGCTTTCACAGCCCGGAACGGCTTCCAACAAAGGGCGTGTTACGCGTAACCTTCTCGCGAGGATCGATCAGTATGAATTCGCTGTGAATTCTCCTGCCAGAGTACATCTCGCGTTCATAAGTTCGGACACACTCATACGATCAGCCGCAGCTCGGCCAAGACGGACGCTCAAACGATTGCATGCCAAAAGCTTGGCCACGTATTGCTTGTGGGCATCACTGATGGCATCGCAAGCTAGCCATTGTGCATCCCGAGCATTGCTGCAACTTGCGCGTGTCCGGCTTCACGCGCCATTTCCATCGCCGTCTTGCCCCGATCGTCGCTTAAGGAGGGATCTGCACCGCGCTGCAAGAGCAGGCGTACGGTATCGACGTGCCCCATTCCTGCAGCCCACATCAGCGCAGTCAACTTGGCGTCGTAGCGCGCATTAACTGAAATTCCGGCGTCCAGCAAAAGTCGTACCACTTCTGTGTGCCCGCTGCCCGCGGCATAGACCATTGCGGTCTTATGCACCCGGTCGACCGCATCGACCGCAACATGCTGCTTAAGCAAGGCGTCCAAGACTGCTGTATTTCCTTGAAATGCGGCCGCCATCAACGGGGTTACTCCCGCGGAGTTGGCAAGCTCCGGGTCGGCGCCATCCTGCAAAACATGAAGCGCGTACGCCGTATTGTTCGATTTGATCGCGACCATCAACAGGCTGTCCCCGATACGGCTGCGTGTATTGATGGAGGCCCCATCCTTCAATGCGCGCTGCAATTGCTCAAGATCGCCGCTGCGGGCCGAAGCCAGCGCCGCCGCAACCCGTTGGTACGGCTCCTGCGCCCCAGCTGCAGTCAAGCCAACGGATAAGAGCGAAAATGTAACGCAGCAAAGCAGTGCGCCATGGCGGCGAATTCGCAATACGCTCGCAAACATCATAGACCCTCCGCTACTTATGGTTGCTTTGATAGGCAATGTCCATACCGGATTTCTTCTGAACTCTTGCGAGGGAAATCGTTTTAAGTATACTGACCAAGTGGTAAGTAAAAAAGACGTGCGCGCGAGAGGAGGAGCTCTCGTCGTTTAAAGAAGATCAACCAAGTCGGCGGTTTTTCGCGCAGCGCCCTTATGCCACATGGGCCGGAACGGTATTGCGAGCCGCCGTCGGTACCTGGAGGATAGACAAAATGCTGCTCTCCCGTTCCAACGCGACGGGCGCCCGAGTGACGCTCGCCGCGCTAGTCGCTGCTACTTCGATGGCCTACGCGCAGGAGGTTCCGACTGGCGCCGGAATTAAGGCGCTTCCCATGGCCAGCTCCCTGCAGCCCGTCACTCAGGCCATGCTGGATCGAGCGGATGGCTCCTCGGATTGGCTGATGTCAAACGGTGGGTATTCGCAAATGCGCTACTCCGTTGCATCCCAGATAAATCCAAGCAACGTGGCCCGACTGCGGCCGGCCTTCGTTTTTCAAACCGCCGTTGTTGAGTCCATGGAAACGGCGCCGTTGGTGGTCGATGGGGTGATGTTTCTGACGACCTCTTTTGATCACGTATACGCGGTCGACGCAGCTACAGGGGAGGAATATTGGCATTTCAAGCACAAAATGGGACCGATCACGACTTTCTGTTGCGGTCCGAACAACCGCGGCGTGGCCTCGGTCGATGGTCGGCTCTACCTAGGCACGCTCGATGGGAAGCTCATTGCGTTAGATGCCAAATCCGGCAAGATGTTATGGACCGTTGATGTGGGCGATCCGGATTTGGGCTATAGCGAAACCATGGCGCCAACGGTGGTCGACGGCAAAGTATTGATTGGCACCAACGGAGGGGAATACGGGATACGCGGATTCCTCAAGGCATTTGACGCTGCCACTGGCAAACTGTTATGGACCTTCTATACGATCCCCGAGAAGGGCCATGAGGGCGTGTGGGCACGCACGGATGCGACGGGCAGGGACATGCACCGCGACATTGCTGCCGAGAAGGCGGCTTTAGCAAAAAACAGCAGTTTCTACCAACAGCTGGGAGGCGGTGTATGGATGGCGCCGGCCGTGGACAAGTCTTCGCGCACCGTCTATTTTGTCGTCGGCAATCCTTCGCCTGACCTTTACGGCGCTGAGCGTCCCGGCGACAACTTGTACACCGACTCCATGGTCGCCGTCGACCTCGATTCGGGCAAATACAAATGGCACTATCAATACATCGCCCACGACGTATGGGACCTCGACGCGGTCAGCCCAGTCATCCTTGTTGACGTAAAGGACAAGGATGGCAAGGCCGTTCCCGGTGCCATTCACGGAGGAAAGACAGGCCATGTCTACGTCCATGATCGACGAGACGGACACCTGATTCGATTCTCCGAGGCCATGGTGCCACAGGAAAATATGTGGGTGCTACCCACCGCTACAGGTGCACGGATGCTTCCAGGCGCCAACGGCGGAGTTGAGTGGTCACCCATGGCCGTCAACCCAGTCGAGCACCTTGCATACGCGGTCAACCTGCACCAGCCGATGACCTACCATGTCGAGGCGTCGAAGTATCCTGGGGGGAAGCTATGGCTCGGAGGAGCCTTTAAGAATGTTCCCGGCGAGGAACAGTGGGGCAACGTAACTGCGGTGGACTACGACACTGGCAAGATCGTCTGGCAGGCCAGAACTGACCAACCGATGATCGGGGGTGCGCTTGCGACGGCAGGGGGCCTTGTCTTTGCTGGGGAGGGCAATGGATGGTTCAAGGCCTATGACGCCAAAAGTGGCGCAGTGCTGTGGAAATTTCAGTGCGGCGCCGGAGTCAACGCGCCGGCGGTCTCCTATATGCTCAACGGCAAGCAGTACATTGCCGTTGCGGCCGGGGGAAACACACAACTTGACTTTAAGCGCGGCAACAGCGTTTTCGTCTTCTCTCTGGATTGAACATCTATCTGCCTGCAAGGGTCGCCGCGATGGCGACCCTTTTTTTATTCACAGATTCCACCAGCGCAGTTCTATGTGTGAACCGCGGCGCGACTTCGCCGCAAGGCAAGATGAAAAAGAGCGAGTACCATGTCCGCCACATGAGGCGAAGCTGGCTCCTGTGTAGCACCTTGGCGCTTGCGCTCCAATCGCAATTGGCCCTCGCCGACGCTGAAGCAGCGAAAACAAAAGCCCAGGAAGTTTGTAGTGGGTGTCACGGTCAGCATGGCAACCCCGTGGCTCCCCAAATCCCGATCCTCGCGGGCCAGTTAGCGCGTTACCTCTACGTCGAGCTGCGCGACTTCAAGGTCGGCCGACGCAACGATCCGATCATGTCACGCATGAGCGAAGGACTTACAAAGCAGGAAATGCTCGACTTGGCCGATTACTTTGCCGCTCAGGAGCCCGCCGCGGCGCTGTTTGCGCCGGACCGTGAGCGCGTCTTGCGCGGTGCCAAGAAACTCAACGAAACGCTTTGCACGATGTGTCACCTAGGAGGGCTTAAGGGTCAAAATGAGATCCCGAGGCTCGCGGGCCAACAGCCCGAATATGTGATAAATCAGCTTCGAGCCTTTAAATCGCGAGAGCGCACAAACGACGGCGGAAACATGCAAAGTGTCGCTCAGACATTGTCCGATGAGGACATCATCGATCTGAGCCATTACATAGCCGATCTGCGCTGATACGACAAACGAAGCAGTCCTCCGAAGCAGTGCGAGGCGACATCGGTGAGGGTCAGTACCTTTTCGTGCGCACAGCTATTTGTCCTTGGCTGCACGCAGATGCGATCGGATACCGGCTAGGCCATCGAGGACTCGCCAGCAAACGCGGACTGCAACGAATCTTCAACAACCCGCGCAGCGCATCGAGCAATTCGAAAGGAAAATCGACGACAAGAGCGATGTCCTCTTTCTCTGCATTTACTTCGTGCACCCGGCGTATCTGAAGGTGGCGTACTGCATGGCCCAGGAATACGATCCGAGAAGGCATGGATTCGGGTAGCGCAAAGACACCGAGGCAGTGCGCGTGTCAAATGGATTCCAAACTACAGCTGCGGCAAACCCAGTATCGTGCTGTTCGACAGTAGGTAATGTGCGGAAATGGTGCGGCACACGAGAAAGCGAAGGAAAGCTCTAGAGAACTCGAAGATAATAAAAAAAGGACGTCAGGGCTGACTTGCCGGACATTAACGGTGCGCAGGACATTGAGGAAAGCTCAACAATCATTAAGCGTCGAGCGCATAGTCCTCAGGCTCAGAAAAGCTGATCCAGGTTTTCGTCCATGACCCATTTCGCAGGTTACGCAGCTTCGATTGTGCAAGGCCTCGACGTCGGCACTAGGGCTAACTTGAAGGAAGTAAACATGCCAGGAAAAATTGCAGCGACGTTGCTCGCGATGCTCTTTGCAATCGATTACGCCCTGGCCGCCGCTAGTTGGCAGAGTATTTTCTCGAGCGACGAAGTCGAGCTTTCAATCGACCGATCCAGGCCGCTCGGTACAGGTGGAGTTCGGCAAGGTTGGTTCATGCTTATTTACCACAAGCCCCGAAAGCAGATTCCAAACTTAACCAGCGGTGCCTATCAGACCGTCATTAGCCTTAATTACGCGAACTGCCATACGCGCAAGATTGCGTCTCCCTACGGAGTTTATTACGCGGGCGAAGGCTCATCGAGCGAGAACGTCGGAGAGTTCGGGAACGAAATGCCGCCATCCTCCGAAAAGTTTATTGAGACCACTCCCGGTAGTCTTGGCCAAATGATGCTTGAGGCAATTTGCGCTAATTCGCCGGTATCACCCTAGGCGCCGCCAGTGGGTTGCGCTACGTTAGCTCGGATCGCGCGCGGGGTACACCCACGTCTAGATGAAATTTCCGGCAACCATCGGCTCGGTGCCAATCAGCCGATTGCGGCGTATAGGAAAAAACGACAATGTCTCGCGGTCCTACCAGGTGAAATAGGTCTGAAGGCAATCGCGTACGACACCGGTTCTCTTCAGTACACATTGAGGTTTTCGCCTCCTGGCCAATGAGCGCGTCAGCAGCTCGCGAGCCACGGTGCGCCCTTCATTGTCTGGGCGCTCGCCAACGAACCAGCCTATTGGCAAAGGTTTGCAAGGGGGAAATTTGGAATGCCCTTCACCAGGCGCGCCAGCGACCGTGCCTAGTACGTGCCAGACAGACCAAGGCGGCTAGCGCAACGCAAGAAAGCAAAACGATCGAGCCAACTTGGCGTTGAGGAGGCAACTTTTCGCGATCGTGTGAAATACGTCTTGGATGGTCAAAAAACTTGCTGAAAATATCTGGCGGAAAGGGTGACTGTCAAAAGGTTTCCCAATTAGCAACGGGGGCGTTCTGAAGATGAAGGCATTCATCCCGCATTTTTGGTCCGCATATCTTTGAATTTCAGGACCAGACCTAATTCCTTCGCTATCGCTATGAGAAAGCAGGCGCTCTGCCTGGCGCCCTTACGGGCAAATTCGATCGACTAGACAACCGATCGCGCCGGCATCGATTTGCGCGGCAGGACCTTGCGCGCAATGTCCTTGCGGTTCGGCAGTGTCTTGAGATCGTAGTCGGCCTGCATCGCCAACCATGATGCAGCGTCGCCCCCGAAATATCGGGCAAGCCTCTCGGCAGTATCGGCCGTCACTCCGCGACGCTCCTTCACGATCTCGTGGATCCGCGTGGCAGGAACACCAAGAGCCATTGCCAGAGCATTTACGCTCAAACCCAAGGGAGCAAGGAACTCCTCGCGCAGGATTTCCCCGGGGTGCACAGCCCGCATGCGATTGATAGGCCGATCCATAGTCACATTTCCTCAGTGATAGTCGACGATTTCGACAGCGGCTGGACCCGCATCGCTCCGGACAAAGCAATTACGCCACTGATCGTTGATACGGATACTCCACTGCCCAGCCCGATCGCCTTTGAGCGCTTCCAGCCGATTGCCGGGAGGCGAGTGCAAGAAATCCGAGGTCTTTGCCACATCGAGCATCGTCAGCTTCCTGGTGGCAACAACTTCAATGGCGCGAAACCGCTTTGGACGACCTCCTTCGAAGATCGACTGCGTGTCCCTCCACCGGAAGGATTGGATCAGCGATACATGGTATTACGTCGTTCGTAATACGTCAAGCGGAATCATTGTCGGTCAGCATCCCGCACAGATGTGGAAGCCTGCCCTTTCGGGCACATAGCTGTCAGTCCATTCCGGGCGCATATGAGACGCGGTCTCAAGCGATCAATGAAACACCTGGCTTGTATTCTGAAGACCAGGAGGTGGCCCATGCCTTCGGAATAAAACGTCACCGACCCGCTCGGAACGGACATTGATTTCATTGGTGGAGAGGATGCCCGTATGTTTCCCTCTGAAAACGTGTCATTACCGGCTCCTGCCCGTCACCTGACCCATCAATCGGGTTGCGAAGGCCTGAGACGGCACGCGAGGGGAAGCTCGCACGGTGCCCCTGCCCTCCTCTCCATAAAATGGCAAGCTTCCGAACCCCCACCTGGTACGGCTGACTGGGCGTAGCTCGTAGACTGAAAATGATGTTGTCGGCAAATACTCTTACGAATCTGCCGAAACCGCTTTGTCTTTCTCCCGCCCGAGGAGGCTGGTCGTCAATGCCGGCAGAGCGCCGTCGAGCGCGGTCGGGGTGATATCGCCGCCCGCACCCACAACCGTCAGCACGAGGCGCTGATTGCCAGCGAGGAAAGTTCGGCAAAGCGTCGTGAGGCCCGCCGAATCATGGATCACCAACGAGAGCGGCGCCGGCGAGCCGTCGCGCGAAATCCGGTTCGCGAGCATGACGAGCAGCGACGCGGTCGCCCCCAGGCGATCTGGATCGCGCGTGCCCGCGCTCGACGCGAGCTTCCAGCCCTGCGCATCGCTGAGCAGCACCGCCGAGAAATTCCCGGCCTTGGCGATGCGCTCGAGCGCTTCGGAGAGATCCCGGACTCCGCTGCCGTCACGCTGGATGCGCGACAAATTAAGTACGAGACGCTCGCGCACAAGAAGTGGGGTGAGCACACTCTGGAGCGTCCCTCGCAGCGCCTCGTCGTCGAAGACGACCTGCCCTCCCCGCTCGCGCAAGCGCACGATCTCACGGGAAAACGCGCGGCTGAGGGCACGCAGCTCGACGCGCTCCTTACGCCCGCGCCGCAGTCCCAACAGCCATCCCGCGAGGACCAGGAGAACCGAGGCGAGAAGACCAACGAGGATCGAAAGCAGCATTCCTCACCTACTCGTGGATGATCTGCAATCCGCTCGCTCGGCGACGCGCAGTCGCGCCCGGTGCTCCGAAATCGGCCTTCCGGAGAGATCCGCGCGCGGACCCGGGTCCGCCGCCACCCGAATGAGAACCCGCGAGGCCACGACATCGTGCGCAGCGAGCCAGTCGCCGGCCGCTCGCGCTCTGGCATAGCCGAGTAGCACGTCCGCGTCCTCGCCTCCGGTACCGTCCACATAACCGATGACTTCAATATCGACCTGCGGATGAAGCCGGGCCCACTCGACGAATTCCTTCCCTAACTCCCGTGCATCGGGGGCAATGCGGCTGCTTCCCCTCGCAAACGGGATGTTGACCTCGGCAGGGCAATCCGCGAAGCTGTGCGCCTCGTTCGGCAACTGCAAAGCCACGCGAGGCTCGGCCGGGCCCACCGCAACCGTACCGGAGGTGCCGGCGACCTGCGCAAGGCCCGCACAGGTCAAAGCCAGTGCGGTGCCCACGACAATCAGGGCAACGATTTGCCCCAGCGTCGCGTTCTCCCCGGCCAACGCCCGGTCGGGCGGCCCCGAATCATGAATCGCGTTGCTCATCGGTGGCCCTCGCCACTTAAGCGGTAGGAACTCGGAACAGGGGGGTGATCAGGTCGACGCCGCACTTGAGGCCAGCGCACCATTGGATGAAACGCTCCACCATCTCGCGACCCTGAAAGTATCCGCCGTGCTGCGGGGCGATGATTTCGATGTCAAGTGGACGCACCATCTCCGCCCACGCCTTCATTACCACATTGGATGTCATGTAGCGTCGGTGGAACCCCTCCATGAACCGAAGGTGCTCATCAAAATTCATGACCTTTAGGTTCGTGCCGCCGACCGAGGCGCCAAGGTCCCCCGAGTACAGTATCTTCGACGTCGGGTCATAGACTTGGAAATTACCCTCGCTGTGCAGGAAGTGGGCGGGCAGGACGATGAGGGGCGCACCGCCTAGTTCAAGCACCATCCCCGTATCCGGAATCCCCTTCAGTCGGTGCTCGACCAAGTGATCCAGCCCGAAGTGAGGGACAAATCTTATCCATAGTTGCGAAACGTAGGCTTCGGCATCCGTCGTCATCAACCATCCGTTGACGGCCGCGATGATGTCGGGATCCTGATGGGAGAGGAAAAGGTACTTCAGCTTTCCTCCGCCCAGGATCGAGAAGGTCTCCGCAAGCACGCGGGTGTAAACCTTGTGTCCGCCCGGATCGAGAATCAT